>Ga0075520_1001172_pt1 | contig 12375 bp, 10 predicted proteins | sample NGEPerB_FD_75100 | JGI IMG/M metagenome (GOLD analysis project Ga0075520, IMG submission 75100) | Arctic peat soil microbial communities from the Barrow Environmental Observatory site, Barrow, Alaska, USA - NGEE PermafrostAB12-B | ecosystem: Environmental > Terrestrial > Soil > Wetlands > Peat ... | reverse complement strand
TGGCAGAGCGTTTAAGCAAGGGACCGCTGCCCCTCGACCAGGTCTTGAAGTACGGGGCCGAAATCTGCGAAGGCCTGGAGAGGGCACATCGCAGCAGTGTGGTGCACCGTGACTTGAAGCCCGCCAACATCATGCTGACCAAGACCGGGGCCAAGCTGATGGACTTCGGTCTAGCCAAGCAGGCGGTTGCCAGCGCGACCGCGGCATCCGGCCTCACCGCAACCGCGAAGACACCCCAGGGAAGTCAACCTCTCACCGCGCAGGGCACCGTAGTGGGAACGTTCCAGTACATGTCGCCCGAGCAGATCGAGGGGAAAGAGGCCGATGCACGTTCGGACATTTTCGCCCTGGGCGCGGTGCTCTATGAGATGGTAACGGGAAAGCGGGCCTTCGAGGGCAAGACTCCGGCCAGCGCAATGGCGGCGGTGCTGGAGCGCGAGCCAACTCCGATTTCTTCGGTGCAACCGCTGACCCCGCCCGCGCTCGAACGTCTGGTCAAGATATGCCTGAGCAAGGATCCCGACGACCGTTGGCAAACGGCGCACGACGTTGGGCTGCAACTCAAGCAGATCGCCGAGGGTGCATCGCAGGCCAGCGCGTCCGCCGTGCCGGTACCGCACCATAAGCGGGGTAATGCGTGGGTATGGGTCCTGACTGGGATTCTAGGGGTAGTTGCCGGTGTGACGCTGGTGCTGGCCTATCTTGCCAGCCATAGAGACGTGCACGTATTGCGGGTCGAACTCAACCCGCCCGACAAGATGCAGTTCAACCTGTCGGGCGACCACGCCGGCCCGGCGATGATTTCTCCTGACGGCCGTTACCTCGTCTTTTCGGCCTACGGCTCCGGGGGCGCCCAGCTCTATTTGCGGTCGCTGGATTCAACTTCTCCGCAGGCCCTTCCAGGCACCGAGGGTGCAATGTTCCCTTTCTGGTCGCCCGACAGTCGCTCCGTGGGCTTCTTCACCGACGACAAGCTGAAACGCATCGAAGTGAGCGGGGGCACGCCGGTCACGATCTGCGGTTCGACGCTGGGACGTGGCGGCAGTTGGAACCAGGACGGAACCATTGTGGCCGCCCTCGCCTACAATACCGGTCTATCGCAGGTCCCAGCCAGCGGAGGCACGCCGACTCCTGTCACCACCATCGATGGCGTCCACTATTCTTCCCATCGCTGGCCGTGGTTTTTGCCTGACGGCAAGCACTTCCTCTACATCGCCGTTAAACACAATGCGCCGACCAGTCCCGAAACCGCGGTGTTCTTTGCCTCGCTTGACGGCAAAGAGAACCGCCTTCTGTTACACACTTTTTCGAACGCCATCTACGCATCGGGACGCCTAATCATTCAGCGCGAAAATTCCATGGTGGCGCAGAGCTTCGACCCATCCAGCGGCAAGCTCTCCGGCGAGCCGCAAACCCTAAGTGAAAATGTCCAATTTGACCCTGGGCTCTGGCGGATGAACCTCAGCGCCTCCACCGACGGCATGATGTTGTACGCATCCGGCACGGCTTCCGGCACCGAGATCCTCACCTGGTTCGACCGCAGCGGAAAGCGACTGGGCACGGTGGGCGAGCAGGGGGAATTCTACGATCTGGATCTCTCCCCCGACGAGAAGGAAGTCGCGACCACGGAGATGAACACAGCCACCGCAACTATCTGGGTCCGCGACCTCGGAAACAACCTGAAGGCGCGGCTCACCTTCAGCGGCGGCGCACACCTCACCCCGGTTTGGTCTCCGAACGGAAAAGAAGTAGCCTTCACCTCGAACCAGCAGGCCGCGATCTCAGTTAAGACGATCGGCAGCAGCGCCCCGGAGCGCACACTTCTTTCGTCGCCGAATCCTATCTATCAAGCCATTTCGGACTGGTCGCGCGACGGCCGCTACCTGATGTATGAACAGGGCACCGGCGTGAATACGGACCTTTGGGTGCTTCCGTTATCCGGCGGCAGCAAGCCGTTTCCCTATTCGAGCGGGTCGTCAAGAGGAACGTTTTCGCCGGACGGCCATTGGGTGGCATATGTGGCCCAGGAAGGGGGCCGTCCCGAGGTTTTTGTGGCGCCATTTCCTTGGACCGGCGCCAAGTGGCAGGTTTCCAATGGAGGCGGCGCCGGGCCGCGTTGGCGTGCTGATGGCAAGGAACTGTTCTACTTCGATTTCAACGGCATTACCGCCGTTGAAGTGGATAGCGCGGGGTCCGCATTCCAGGTGGGCAGCAGTAAGTTGCTGTTTCGCCTTCCGATGAGGGGCACCATAGCCCGCGAGTATGCTCCATCGCGCGATGGGCAGCGGTTCATCGCGGTTACGCCCAGTGAAGGCAGCTCCCAGTCGTTGACTCTAGTCCAGAACTGGCCGGCAGAGTTGAAGAACAAGTAGCGCTGGCTATATGGCGTGGAGCGTCTATCGCGGGTCCTGGACACCGTGCTCTAGTTGACGTTGGTATTCGGAGCTGTCGAAGGGGCCCTGCGAGGGGGCGATGAGTCCATCCGCTGCAATCTGCCAAACGAAACCGGGCGCTTCCACGGTTACGGCGTACACCCAGAACTCGTAGTCCCGACTTCGATGCCCGAGGAAACGCCGTCTTTGGTGGTCAACGACCACGCCATGCGAGGCGTATTGTGGGCCAGGCCAATTCTTCCTCTCACATCCACGATAATGATTCCCCCGTGGCCGTTCAGCCTGGCTTTCAGGTAGTACAGCGCGCGTTGCGCAGCCTCTTGTGGAACCAGTCCGTCCTCCACGCGGTCGGCGGCCCACTTGCTGAGGACCAGCTTCATCATGGGCTCGCCCCATCCTGTCGTGGAAACCGCGGCGCTGCGGTTGTCGGCGTAACAACCGCAGCCGATCAGCGAGGAATCTCCTACCCGACCCGGCGCTTTGTTCAGCGTGCCTCCGGTCGAGGTAGCAGCCGCAATGTTGCCGTCCCGATCGAGGGCCACGGCCCCGACCGTGTCGCTCGAGCGCATGGGGCCGAACTCGTCGGGCATCTCGAGGTAACTCTGCTTCTTGGCTTCGCGCAGGCGCAGCACCTCACGCTCGATGACCAGCTCGTCGTTGGAACACAACTCGATGCCGTGCGCCTGCGCGAATCGTTCTGCTCCGGTTCCGACGAAGTACACGTGCGGGCTCTCGGTCAGTACCTTCTTGGCGGCACGGATCGGATTGCGGATGTGCTCCACGCAGCCCACGCCTCCGGCGCGCAGGGTCGCTCCCTCCATCATCAGCGCATCCAGTTGCACCCGGCCATCCATGTTGAGAAACGAACCGCGACCGGCGTCGAAGGCCTCGTCCTCTTCCATCGCGACTACCGCCGCCTCAACCGCGTCCAGGCAGCTTCCGCCGCTTTGTAGCACCTGCCAGCCTTGGGCAGCCGCGGCTTCCACTCCATGCAAGTGCGCGTCGAGAGCATCGTCGGGAATTGCCCACGCTCCGCCATGGACCAGCATTACAGGATCGACAGCCAATGCCACACCTTTCGTACAGGAGATTCTCGTTGCAGAGGCAAACCCGACAGCATACCAGAAGCCCGGTATGTGGCAGGCGGCCGGTCTCGGTTAGAGTAGCAGTCAGGATTACTGGGCGCGCGCGCGAATGATTTTCGTATAGCGTGCGGTGAAAATCGACGCGGCTACCATGCTAAGAAACGGAGCGGCAACGCCGCTGAGCAGAGGATAGTCTCTCGGGTTAAGCGCGACCGTGACCAGCACGATGTTGACGGTAAACGCTATGCTCCAGACGACGCTCATGACCTGGTTGCCGCGAATAAATCCAGAACTGTGCCAATGCTCGGGGGGTGCGGATTCGCGGGCATATTGCACGGTGAACGGCGCTCCAAACAGGATCGAGCCCCACGATACCCCTGCGTACAACATCCAGATGATTACGGAACTGTACTTGGGAAAAGTCGTCGAGCGGACCACAAACGTCGCGATTGCGGCGAGGATGAAGTAGCCCAGCAGCGTCCAATCCAGCAGCTTGAGCTTGATGCCGCGGCTGGCCTGAAACGCCAGCAAACACGCGCTGGCGAGCAGGCCAAAAGCAACTCCCACCGGCCAATGCCTTATGCCTGCCAAAACCCCATAGATCACCCATATAACGAATTGCGTAGGGAGAAGAAGCTTGGAAAGCCGGGCTGGACTCATTGGCATGATTGCACCTGACGTGTGCCGATTTATGACACCGAAGTGCTCCATCTCTGGCACAACTGTGCATTATAGATCGGCCCCGTCCAGGAGCGCCTTTATCCAAAACCAAACTCGAGTAAGGGTTTGTTGCAGCGGGGCCGATATCCCCCTGCTCAATCGTTGACATGTGATGCACATGTAAGTATGCTAGAGACATGTCGCGCATGATTCAGTTGCGCAATGTTCCCGACGCGCTGCACCGCACCTTGAAAGCCCGCGCGGCCATGGCAGGCATGTCGCTTTCGGACTACCTGCTGGCCGAAATCCGGGAGGTCGCAGAGCGTCCAACCCTGGCCGAGTTGCAGCAGCGCATGCAGCGCCGCCAACCTGTTACCTTGCCGGAATCCCCCGCAGCCGCCGTACGCGCCGAGCGTGATGCGCGGTGATCGTTCTCGACGCCTCAGCCGCCGTCGCGTGGTTACTGCAAACATCGATGGGAGCGCGGGTCGCGCATCGGATACTGTCGTCGCGAGAAACCTTGCACGCTCCGCATCTGCTTGACGTCGAGGTGACGCAAGTCTTCAGACGCCAGGTGGCGCACGGAGCTATCACTACCTCTCGCGCCGAGGAGGCTTTACAAGACCTGCTGGATCTTCGGGTTAGGCGCCATCCGCATGTCTTGTTTTTGCGGCGCGTTTGGGAGTTGCGCGACAACCTGACTGCCTACGATGCCCTGTACGTAGCATTGGCAGAAGCGCTCGATGCGACGCTGCTTACGTGCGACGGCAAACTTGCCCTCGCTCCGGGCCACCACGCGCGCATCGAAGTGATATAGCAGAATATCCGCCCTCTGAAACGGGCTTGGCCGCTCATTGAAAGGGCGCATTATACGAGAGGACGAGATTGTCGATGAGCGGAATACTGGTTTCGGTGCAGGAATATCTCGCGACCAGTTACCGGCCGGATCGGGAGTTCCTTGATGGCGCGTTGCATGAAAGAAATCTAGGTGAATTCGAACATAGCTTTTTGCAAAGTGCCGCTATAGCCTGGTTTTGGATAAGACGAAAGGAATGGAACGTCTTGCCGCTTGTTGCTCAGCGGGTCCAGGTAGCGCCAACTCGCTTTCGTGTGCCCGATGTCACGGTCCTGCGCTCGGACCAACCGCTTGAGCCGATCATTACAACGCCGCCTCTGATTCTGATCGAAATTCTTTCCAAGGACGACACCCTCCGTAGCATGAGGCAGCGGGTTGATGACTATCTGAACTTTGGCGTGCAGCATGTCTGGCTTCTCGATCCCGCCACCCGACGCGCTTACGTCTGCAACCGGACCGGTTTTCAGGAACCGGAGAGCGGCGTTCTAACCGTTCCCGGCACGCCCATCCGTCTGGTTTTGAGCGACCTCTTCAAGCAGGTCGAGCAGGCCTCGTAACAACCACCTATATGCCAGCGTTGCTGTTGTTGTGCCCGAACCATCCCCTGCGATTCCGCTGTGCCCTGATTTAATCTAGAGCCATGGGCGATCTTGGGCGCATGCTGGTTTTTATTGGTGGGCTGCTGCTCGTCGTTGGCATCATCCTCATCGTCGCGGGCAAGGTAAATCTGCCCATTGGACGCTTGCCAGGCGACATCGTCTATCGCGGCAAGAACACGACTGTCTATTTCCCCTTGGCCACCTCCATCCTGCTAAGCGTAATCCTGTCGCTGGTGTTGTATGTCGTGAACCGGATGCGGCGGTAAAACAGCCGTCAGCTCTCAGCCGTCAGCTTTCGGCTAAAGCTCAGCTCTGAGGAATCATCGGCCTGTCAAAGCGCCGACAGCGAGCCAGCAAGCCTGAAAGCTGAAAACTGATGGCTGACAGCTGAGAGCTGACGGCTTCAGTTGATACACTGCCTCCAGACGCTCTTCCCATGGCCGACACCGAACAACTCGGGCTGAGCTTCCAGGCGCCGGCGCGCAAGATCTATCCGGTGCGCGAACTGGTCGCCGCGGTACGCACCCAGGTGGAACGCGCCTTCACCGACATTTACGTCGAAGGCGAAATCTCCAACTACCGGCCTGCCGAGTCCGGACATCTTTACTTCACGTTGAAGGATGGTTCGGCGCAACTGCGGGTGGTGATGTGGCGGACCCAGGCGCGACTGTTGCGCTTTCGTCCGGAGAACGGCCTGCAGATTATCGCGCGCGGTCGAGTCACCATTTACGACGAGCGCGGCGACCTGCAGTTTCAGGCCGAGTACCTCGAGCCCAAGGGCGCGGGCGCGCTTCAGATAGCTTTCGAGCAGTTGAAGGCCAAGCTGGCTGCCGAAGGGTTGTTCGAACCTAGCCGTAAGCGGCCTATCCCAGCCTTGCCCCGGCGCATCGGGGTGGTGACTTCCCCGCGTGGCGCTGCCATCCAGGACATTCTGAACATCCTTCGCCGCCGGCACGAGTCGGTTAGCGTGCTTATCTATCCCGCACAGGTGCAGGGCGAGAGTGCCGCCGCGGAAGTCAGCGCAGGCGTGCGCTACTTCAATCGCCACGGCAAGGTGGATGTGATCGTGGTGGCGCGCGGCGGCGGTTCGTTCGAAGACCTCTTCGCCTTCAACGATGAAGGCCTGGCGCGCACCATTGCGGCCGCCCACGTTCCGGTGATCTCGGCCGTAGGCCACGAAACTGACTTCACCATCTGCGACTTCGTCGCCGATCTTCGGGCGCCGACTCCTTCTGCCGCGGCGGAACTGGTCATTGGGTCGAAGCAGGAATTCGCCGAGAAGCTGGCTTCCCTGCGTCACCGCCTGGCGCAAACCGTGAACTACAAACTGTTGCGCGCTCACAATGCGCTCTCGCAGCTCACCCATCATGCCGTCTTCGCGCGCATGCGCGACAGCATCGCCCGCCGTCAGCAGCGCGTGGATGACCTGGTCTTCCGCATGGCGCAGTCGCAAACCGAGGCATTGAAAAACCTCTCGCGCCGTCTCGGGGATGTTGACGCTCATCTCCGCCGCCACGATCCTCGGGTGCGCTTAGGCGCGATGCGCCGCCAGCTCGAGGGACAAACTGCGGCGCTGCATTCCGCATTCCTGCGGCAATTGGTTGGACGACGCAACGAACTCGACGGGCTGACGACCGCTTTGGGCCGGGCGAGTCAAACCGTATTGTTGCGTCGCCGCGGCCACTGGCAGCAGTTGCACAGAAGTCTGGAGGCGCTCTCGCCCAAGGCGATCCTGGCCCGCGGTTATGCGCTCGTCTTCGATGACCAGGGCCGCCTGGTGAAACAGGCAGCGCAGCTCAAGCCGGGTAGCCGGGTCCGCGCCCAACTCGGTCGCGGCGGGTTCACGGCGAAGGTTGATCGCGTCAAGGATGAGCCGGACGATGGATAGTTGTGGAAGATGAGATCGGTTTCGGTATTGTGTATTCGAAGGAAGGCGACGTGTCATCCTGAGCGCAGCGAAGGACCCCTATGGCTGGTAAGAAGCATGCGTCGTGCGAAGCACATTTCCAGGGTAGATTTGAGCGGCAATAGGGTTCCTTCGACTCCTCGCTGCGCTCGTCGCTCAGGATGATACTCCAAGAACCTCTTGCTCTGCATTAGAATGAAGGCACTCAGCGCGGACTCTGGCCGCGAAGGGGAACCGCGAAAATGCCAAGCCTCAGCTACATTCCGCGAATCTCGATGACTTCGATCTTCGATATTCTGGTGGTGGCGTTTCTCGTTTACGAGTTCCTCAAGCTCATCAAAGGCACGCGCGCGATTCCGATGTTGGTGGCCGTGGTGATTCTGGGCGTCGCCTTTTGGATTGCGCACCTGGAAGCGCTGAAGACGGTGGACTGGCTGATCACCACCCTGCTGCCCTATGCCATCTTTGCGCTCATCGTCGTCTTCGGCGCCGAAATCCGGCACGCCCTGGCGCGTCTGGGACAGAGGCTGTCAGCCGCCCGCGGCGGCGCGTTCAATGGCACCGATAGCTACGAAGACATCGTGCTCGCGGCCAATCATTTTTCTCAGACCCTCACCGGCGCGCTGATTGTCATCGAGCGCGAGATTGGCCTGCGTACTTTCATCGAGAGCGGAGTGCCCCTCGACGCCAATCTCTCGTTTGATTTATTGGTCACTATTTTCCGGCCCAGCGCGCCTCTGCACGACGGCGCGGTCATTGTGCAAAAGGGCCGTATTGCCGCGGCTGCCTGCTTCCTGCCACTCTCCATGAATCCCGTGCTCTCCACGAAATTTGGCACTCGTCACCGCGCTGCCATCGGCATCACCGAAGAGACCGACTCCATCTCGGTGGTGGTGTCGGAAGAGACCGGTTCCATCAGCATTGCGGTGGCCGGACAAATCGAGCCTGACATTACCGTGGAGTACTTGCGCGAACGGCTGAGCGAAGTGCTGCGGCGCTACGTGCCGGCGGCGACCTTGCCCACCATCATTGCGGACCACGAATTGTCGTCCGATGCGCCCCTGGTCGAGCGCGAGCGCCTAAGCCACAATCACGACCTGGCCGATGGAGCGGAGCGATAAAGCCATGCTCGCCTCACTACGCAATTTCTTCCGCAAGTACGTCCTGAAAAATTTCGGTCTCAAGATGGTCGCGCTGGCGGTCGCGGTATTGATGTGGTGGGTGGTGGGGCGCGATCCTACCATCGAAATTCCGATGACCGTTCCGCTGGAGTTTCATCATGCTCCCGACAATCTCGACATGAACTCCGACGGTCCCTTGCAGGCCCAGATCACGATGCGTGGGCCTGAGCGCTTGTTGCGCCAGATCGACCCTTCCGAAGTGCACGCCGTCATCGATCTGCAGGGCGCAGTCCCCGGCGAGCGCACCTTCGATCTCACGCCGAAACAAATCCATGTGCCCCGCAACGCCGAAGTCAAGCAGGTGACGCCGCCAACGTTTCACATCAGCTTTGATCGCAGCGCCACGCGGGTGGTGGAGGTGCAGCCACGCATCATCGGTACCTTATTGAGCGGATATGGCATAACCGAGGTGAAGGCCGACCCCTCGCAAATCACCATCGTGGGTCCGGAGAAGAGAGTGGAAGCCGTCGAGAATGCGGTTACCGATCCCGTGGATGCGACCGGCGTGGTGGGCAAAGCCACCTTCACCACTCATGCCTACCTGTCCGACCCTCTGGTGCGTGTGCAAAAACCGGGCGCCATCCATGTGACGGTGACCACGGGTAAGCCTTCTAAGCCTTCCAAGGGAGCACGCCAGCCGTGAGCGCCGCGATGCCGACACCAAAGATGCGACAACTTTTCGGCACCGACGGGATTCGCGGCGTCGCCGGCAAGTATCCGCTGGATCGGCGAACCGTGTACGGTATTGGACGCGCTTTGGGGCAGCGACTTGCCGGACGCCATGCAGCAGCCCGCGTCCTCATCGGACAGGACACGCGCGAGTCCAGCGGCTTGCTCGGTACGGTCCTCGCAGCGGGACTGGAAGCGGCGCAAGTGCAGGTGGTCAGCGCCGGCATTATTACTACTCCTGGGATTGCGTACCTGACGCGCGCCAACCACTTCTCGGCGGGCATTGTCATTTCAGCCTCGCACAATCCCTGGCAAGACAATGGCATCAAGATCTTCGGCGCTGACGGTTACAAACTTTCCGACCAACTGGAACATGAAATTGAAGCCGACATTTTCGCGCACCTCGAACAGTTGGCTGCGGGAGCGGCGGCTACGGAGGTTTCGACTTCCGACATGCTGCCGGGTGAGCAAGCGTTGCGTGACCAGTATGCCGATTGGCTGGCGGACTTGGTTTGTGCCACCGACTTCAGCCGCTTGCGGGTCCTGGTGGATTGCGCCAATGGCGCGGCCAGTTCAGTGGCTCCGGTGGTCTTTCGCGACATGGGTCTCAATGCCGACTTCGTGCACATGGAGCCCAATGGGCGCAACATCAACGCAGGTTGCGGGGCGTTGCATCCGGAGAATCTGGCCAGGGCCGTGGCGGCTGCGAATGGCAAGTATGACGTCGGGATCATTTTCGACGGCGATGCCGATCGGGCCTTGTTCTCGGATGCATCCGGACGGGTGGTGAACGGCGATGGCGTGCTGCTGCTGACGGCACGCGATATGAAGGCCCATGTTTGTTTGCACAATGATACGGTGGTGGCGACCACCATGTCGAACATGGGACTGGAAGCGGCGCTCCGGCGCGGCGGCATTCGCATGTTGCGCGCCCCCGTGGGCGACAAGTACGTGCTGGAAGAGATGTTGAAGACCGGAGCGACGCTGGGCGGCGAACAGTCGGGACATATTTTATTCCGCGACATGGACACCACGACTGGTGATGGAATCCTGACCGCGCTGCGCGTACTGGAGGTGATGGCGCGCACCGGAGAGTCGCTGGCCGAGCTGGTCGCCGACATGAAAGTCTTCCCGCAGGAGATCAAGAACATTCCCGTGCGCGAGAAGCTTCCGCTGGAGCAACTCCCGAAAGTGATGGATGCTATTGGCGCGGCGGAGCGCGATCTCAGCGGCAACGGCCGCGTGGTGGTTCGCTACTCGGGCACCGAGAAGCTGGCGCGGGTGATGATCGAAGCGGCGACGGAAGAAGCAATGCGCCGCCACACCGATGCGATCGCCAACGCGATCCAGCAGGCGATTGGAGTATAACTCACCACAGATTCACCTGCCCCCTGTCCGTGCGGATAGGACTCGCAGTATGACGATCCTGGTCATCGACGGCGAAAAGCGATTCGCGAGGAGCAAGCTGACAGCCGATGGCTGACGGCTGAGAGCTTCTTACTCCAGGTCTCGCCAATTCGGTCCCACGCCAACTTCCACTCTGAGCGGCACCTTAAGCGCGTGCACGTTCTCCATGCGCTCGCTGACCAGCCGCCTCATGGTGTCCACTTCGTCCCCAGGAACTTCGAAGACCAGTTCGTCGTGCACCTGGAGCAGCATTCTGGAACGCAGCTTGCGATCGCGCAACTCGGCGTCAATGTGAATCATGGCAATCTTGATGAGGTCCGCCGCCGTGCCCTGTAGCGGAGTGTTCACCGCCGTGCGCTCGGCAAAGCCGCGCAGGTTGCTGTTCTTGCTGTGGATGTCGGGAATGGGACGCACCCGCCCAAACAGCGTCGTCACTTTTTGGTCGCGGCGCGCCTGTTCCAGGGTTGCGTCGATGAAGCTGCGTACCCCGCTGTACTTCTCAAAATAGGCATCGATGAAGCGCTTGGCTTCCTTGGTGTCAATGCCAAGCTGCTGCGACAGTCCGAAGGGCGACAGCCCATAGACGATGCCGAAGTTTACCGCCTTGGCGCGGCGGCGATGTTCGGGATTGACCATCAGCGGCGGCACGCCGAAGACCTGCGAGGCGGTAAGAGTGTGAATGTCTTCGCCGGTGCGGTAGGCCTCGACCAGCAGCTTGTCGCCGGAGAAGTGCGCCAGCAGACGCAGTTCGATCTGCGAGTAGTCGGCGGCCAACAGCACGTGTCCGGGCTCGGCGATGAAGGCGGCGCGGATTTCGCGGCCAAGCTCGGTGCGAATCGGAATGTTCTGCAGGTTTGGGTTCGTGGACGACAGCCTTCCGGTGGCCGAACCCGCCATGTTGAAGGTGGTGTGCAACCGCCGGGTGCATGAGTTGACCAGCACCGGCAGGGCGTTCACGTAGGTTGACTTGAGCTTCGAAAGCTGGCGGTAATCCAGCACCATGCGCGGAACTTCGTGCTCGCCGGCCAGCCCTTCCAGCACGTCCACCGCAGTCGAGATGGTCTTGCCCTTGCCGTACTTGAACGGCTTGGGCAGGTTCAGCTTGTTGAACAGCACGTCGCCCAGTTGCTTGGGAGAGTTGATGTTGAAATCGAAGCCCGACTTGTCGTAAATCTCGCGCGCCTTCGAGTTGATTTCCCGCTCAAGACGCTGCGACATCGCGGCCAGCACATCGCAGTCCAGCTTGACGCCGGCCTCTTCCATGCGCGCCAGCACCGGCACCAGCGGCAAATCGATCTCGTCATAAACCTTGCGCAGTCCGGTCTTCTCGACCTCAGTGCGCAACTTGCCGGTAAGCCGCAACGAAATGTCAGCTGCTTCGGCTGGAGAAGGGCCTAATACCAAGCTGAAGTGCCGCTGCGCAGTCTGCGACAACCCGTAACTCGCAGCGCTCGCGTATGTGGGATCGAGCAAGTAGCTGTACAACAGGGGATCGTGCCGCACGCCCGCGAGCGTCAGCCCATGTTGGCCGAAGACATGCATCGCTGACTTGTAGTCATGCACTGTCTTGGATATCGCTTCATCGGCAAGCGCACGCTTTAGGGGCTGCGCAACTTCGG
>Ga0075520_1001171_pt1 | contig 12390 bp, 10 predicted proteins | sample NGEPerB_FD_75100 | JGI IMG/M metagenome (GOLD analysis project Ga0075520, IMG submission 75100) | Arctic peat soil microbial communities from the Barrow Environmental Observatory site, Barrow, Alaska, USA - NGEE PermafrostAB12-B | ecosystem: Environmental > Terrestrial > Soil > Wetlands > Peat ... | reverse complement strand
TCAGCATAGTTTTCTTGTCCGGCGGCATAACACTTCACGGCGAAGGGAAGCTGTTTCTTGCCCCCGCTCCGCAGCTCGATGACGTTGTCGGTTTGACCCTTGTGCAGCGCCAGAAAGCCGCTAGACCCGAAGGCCCCATCAATGATGCCGCCGGCAAAGTGGAAAGCCAAGAATGACGTGCCCGGAGCGGTGGCGTCCTGGGAAAAGCTGCTGAAGCTCAATCCCAACTTCGCGCAAAAAGAAGCCGTCCAACACATGATCAGCGAGGCAAAGCAAGGTACCAAAGGCCCGGCATAGGACTTGTAGCGTTGCCGTGGACTACTTTACCGGATTGAAGAATCACGGCTCGCGATAAGCGGAGAATGCTGAGCCCAGCGGCCTGAATGATGTACGAATCAGAAGTGGAAAATAAACAAGGTGAACCGGAGCTGGACAAATCGCCGAATGCAGTGTCGGCGAGACTGGCGTGGCGCTTCTGGCTTCCCAGAATCGCAACCGCGATACTCGTTCCGATTTTGCTGCTCGGAGCGATGGAGCTAGGGCTACGCCTCTTAGGCGTCGGATATTCCACGGACCTGACGCAGCCCTGCACCGTACATGGCCGTCCCGCTGCCTGCTACAACCTGTTCTTCCCAGCCCCGTTCTTTCCTCCCGGCATGATTAAGACGCCGCAGGTCTACGCAATTCCTACGGACAAACCGCAGGGCACCTTCCGCATCTTCGTTCTGGGCGAGTCAGCGGCCATGGGCGATCCCGATCCCGCCTACTCCTTCAGCCGATACCTGGAGGTGATGCTGAAGGAGCGCTTCCCGTCGAGGAAGTTCGAGGTCGTGAATACGGGCAGCGTGGCAATCAACTCCTACGTCTCGTTGCTTATCGCCAAGGAATTAGCGAAGCAGCGCCCGGACTTGTTCATCATGTACTCGGGCAACAATGAGGTCGTGGGGCCTTACGGTCCGGGGACGGCGCTGACTTCTTCCAACATGAGCCTGCCGGTCATCCGCGGCAGCATCTTCCTCCGCTCCACCCGCATCGGCCAGCTCCTCACCAGCTTAGGGACCCGGAAAAAGGAATGGGGCGGGATGGAAATGTTCCTCGACAAGCAAGTCCCGGCCAGTTCCCCGCTGATGAAGTACGCCTACGCAAACTTCGAAAGTAACCTGCGCGACACCGTGGCTGTAGCCCGAAACGCGGGCGCCAAAGTCATTGTGAGCACCGTAGCCACCAATCTGAAGGATTGCAGCCCGTTCGCATCGCAACACCGCGAGGGCTTGAGCCAGGATGACTTGCGCACCTGGTCGGGCCTGGTGCAGCAGGCGTCGGCCCTGGAGAACGAAAGGTCGTACGAGGAAGCATTGAAGCTCTACCTGTCGGCGCTGCGCATTGATGATCAGTACGCTGAGCTCGAGTTCCGCATAGCGCGGTGCCTGGGAAAGATGGAGAATTATCAGGCAGCCAACGAACACTTCCGGCGCGCCCGCGATCTCGACACGCTGCGTTTTCGCGCAGACGGCAGGATCAATGACATCAATCGGTCCGTGGCGTCTTCTATGCCAGGCGCCGAACTGGTGGACGCCGATGCGATATTCTCGCAGCAGAGCCCGCACGGGGTCATCGGCAGCGAACTGGTATACGAGCACGTACACATGACGCCCGCCGGCAATTACCTGCTTGCGCGCTCCATATTCCTTGTGATCGCCGGCCGGTTCGAAGGGCATCCAATCGTGGACGGCGAGGTGCCGTCGAAGGCAGAATGCGAGCGGCTGCTCGCTTTTACGGCTCTTGACCACTCGCGCGTTGCGGCGGAAATGTTAGACCGATTGCAAAGGCCTCCCTTCACCACGCAACTGAACCACCCCGACCAGGTCTTACGGCTCATAGCGGATGCAGACCCATCTGCCGAAAGCCCGCAGCAAGCAGCTGCCGAGTATCAGTTGGCCATCAGGAAAAATCCGGACGACCGCATCCTGCATTACAAGTACGGTCTTTTTCTTTATAACTTCGATCCCGCAGCCGGGGCCGAAGAGTTGAAGATGTCGCAGCCCTGGGACGGTTTTCCGGTGTTTACGCCGGACGGTAGGCGGATTCAGTAGGCTGACCGAGCATACTAGGTCAGCATCGAGACGCGTCTCTCTTGCCTCGTCTCAAAAGGTGCGGTACATCAACTGGGCCGCACTCGGACCCTGAGTAAGGGTTACGAAGAGCACGATCAGCAGGACCAGAGCGTACAGAGTCGGTACCCAGAACCAGCGCTTCCGCGCCAGCAGTGCCACCATCCTTCCACCGGACTTGGACGCTGCGGCTTCCGGTCCGGCCGAGTAGCGATTGAGTTCGTCCACTACCAGCAGGACAAGGGCATACCCTATCGCGAAAACTAACACCACTAGATACAGACTTCCCGTAAGAAAGTGGGAACGATAGCTCGCGGGCGACAGGACGGCGGAGAACATCTGGCCCGCCTTGGTCAGCGAATTAGCGCGGAAGAAGATCCATCCCAGGCTGACAAGGGCAATGGTAGCAATCCAGGAGAGGGCCTCCCAAATGCGTGGGGGCGGTGCCCAGTCAAGCTTGCGCTGCAACTGCTGCACCTGCCGGTGCAGTACAAGCAGCACTCCGTGGTAGCAGCCCCAGAGTACGAATAGCAGGCTAGCCTTGTGCCACACACCGAACAGCACCATCGAAATCACCAGAGCCAGATTTCGCCACCAAACCTCGCGGCGTAAGACTGCCAGCGGGAGAAAGACGTAGTCGCGAATCCAGAACGACAGCGACATGTGCCATCGCGTCCAGAAGATCGAGGGGCTGATCGATGCAAACGGGCGGGCGAAATTCTCCGGTACAGCGAAGCCAAGCACTTTGGCAGCGCCGATGGCAATATGCGAATATCCCGCGAAATCGAAGAAAAGCTGCAATCCATAGCCAAAGGCCAGGCACCAGACGTCCGTGCCGCTCCAGTCGGTGAGACGGTCGAATCCGCTGTTGATCCCGTCGCCGCCCAGAATCCCCTGCCCCAGCAGCTTGGCCAATTGCATCATCAACACCCCCGTTGCAATGCGGCCAAACCCGCGCGCCAGGTCGCTCCAAGGTATGTCCTTATCGGAGCGAAACTGAGCAAGCATATCGGGCATGCGGCAAACCGGTCCGGAGATCGCCACCGGAAAGAAAGCCATGTACAACGCAAACTCGACGAACGATGGGTCGAGCTCCTCGCCGCGATAAAGGTCGAACAGGTAACTCATCGCCTGAAAAGTCCAGAACGATATCCCAAGCGGCAGTGCCAGGTGGGCAAATCTCTGCAAGGAGGAGAAAGGGGCTTCAACAGCAAATTCGGGCAGATACTTGAAGGCGCTCAACAGCGCCAGGTTGAAGAGAATACCCACTAAAAGATTTTGGCCGGAGGGCTTCCGGCGAATCCACGCCCCCAGGAGGTAGTTCAGCAACGTGGAAGCGAGAAGAACTGCCGCAAACCAGGCTCCCCAGGTGAGGTATAGGGTGTAGCTGCCCGCCAGAAGGGTCACCTGCCGTATGCTCCGCGAGCGGACCTTGGCGAAGATCCCTACCTCAACCAGAAATACCAGGACGTACAGAGTCCCTTGCAACAAGATGGCTCACCCAAGTAGCGAAGATATACGACTGCGGCGCAATCGACCGATTGCTGGCGGAACGGGAGTATCAGCATTGTTCCCGTTTATAGGTTTCACGTGGATTTGTTTCGTGTCAAGTCCTTCCGCTGGTCCCTGGGACATAAATTGGCACCAATCCGGCACGGCGCTTTCTCCCAGCCCCCTGTTCTTAGAATGAAAACACTATTCAATGTGGGAGGGACATCAGCGTGGCCCAATGAAGTTGCGGCGGCTGGCCCTTTAATGGATGCGTGCGTGGCATTCGGCAAGCCACGCAGACGAACAAGGGCGGGGCAGGCCCTCCCGTCAGACACTAGAGAACGCATTGACTTGCCGCACGCGCAACTCCTAACATGGGTTGCGCACGAAGGGAGTTTTCCCTGGTGGTGGGCAAGACCATTTCGCACTATCGCATCGTCGAGAAAATCGGCGGTGGCGGGATGGGGGTCGTGTATAAGGCCGAGGACATCCGCCTGGGCCGTCTGGTCGCACTCAAGTTCCTTCCTGAGCAGGTCGAACGCGACCCCGAAGCGCTGGAACGGTTTCGCCGCGAGGCCCGTGCCGCCTCCGCCCTCAACCATCCCAACATCTGCGTGCTCTATGACATTGGCGAAGAGGACGGTCGCGCGTTCCTGGTCATGGAGTTTCTCGACGGAACGACACTAAAGCATCTGGTCGACAAAGGGCCCATGGAGATGGAGCGGCTGCTCGACATCGCCATTGGGGTCGCCGACGGATTGGATGCGGCCCACTCCAAGGGGATCGTGCATCGCGATATCAAGCCGGCCAACATCTTCGTGACCGAGAACGGCCACGCCAAGATCCTGGATTTTGGTTTGGCAAAAGTAACCGTTGTCAGCACGAGTTCTTCCGCCGATCAATCGGGACTCACGGTCAGCGCGGCGGGTGAGAAGCATCTCACCAGCCCCGGCACCACCCTGGGCACTCTCGCCTATATGTCTCCTGAGCAGGCGCGAGGAAAGCTGCTGGATAGCCGCACCGATCTTTTCTCCTTTGGCGCGGTGCTGTATCAGATGGCAACCGGAGTAATGCCCTTTCGCGGCGACACCTCCGCTTTGTTGTTCGATGCCATCCTTCACAAAGCTCCCGTCGCGCCGGTTCGACTGAACCCCGACCTGCCTCCGAAACTGGAAGACATCATCAATCGCGCGCTGGAGAAAGATCGTACACTGCGCTACCAGAATGCTTCGGACATGCGGGCCGAACTGCGTCGGCTTAAGCGCGACACGGACTCATCGCAACACTCGGTGGTTGTCGCCGCAGACGAGGAAACGCCGGCTGAGCTGGTGGCTGCGGCCAGCCCACCATCTAAGGTCAAAAGCCAAGTAGCGTCGTCAAAAGAGAACCTCTCTCAGGCGTCGATCAGCAAAGGACCGCGCGCTTTTTCGTGGAAGATAGGCACGCTGGTCGTGTTGTTAATCGCGGTAATCATTGCCGCTGGTTTGTACTGGCGCTCGCACCGCGCCCCTAAGTTAACCGAGCAGGACACCCTGGTGCTGGCCGACTTCAACAATACGACCGGAGATCCCGTCTTCGATGACACCTTGAAGCAGGCGATTTCGGTGCAACTGGGGCAGTCTCCCTTTCTGAACATCCTGTCCGATGCCAGAACTCGCGCCACCCTGAAGCTGATGACAAAACCCCGTGGTACCAAGCTGACTCCGGAGGTAGCGCGCGATCTCTGTCAGCGCGCCGGCGCAAAAGCCTACATCGCAGGCACCATTGTAAGTCTGGGGAGGCAGTATGTAATTGGCCTCGATGCCGTCAACTGCACGTCGGGTGATCCGCTGGCACAGGAACAAGTCACGGCGGAAAACAAAGAACACGTCTTAAAAGCGTTGGGCGAGGCATCGACCAAGCTGCGGGAAAAACTCGGCGAGTCTCTGAGCACGGTGGAGAAGTTCGACACCCCTTTGGATCAGGCTACCACTCCCTCCCTGGAAGCTCTGAAGGCCCTCTCCGAAGGAATAAAGACGTTGCAGGCACAAGGCAGCTCGGCAGCGATTCCATTGTTTAACCGCGCCGCTGAACTTGACCCCAACTTCGCCGCAGCATACGTGGCCTTGGGAATTTCGTACTCTAATTCGAGAGAGCCCGGCCTGGCCAGTCAGAATCTGCAGAAGGCCTATGATCTGCGGGATAAAGTGAGCGAGCGCGAGAGCTTCCGTATTTCGGGCACCTACTACCTGCTGGCGACGGGCGAACTGGAGAAAGCCATCCAGACGTATGAGATGTGGGCGAAAACCTATCCGCGCAACGGCGAACCCTATGGCAACTTAGGGGTTGATTACAGCTATTTAGGACAATATGAAAAAGCTGTGGCGGCCAGCCTCGAGGATCTCCGCCTCAATCCGGGTAGCGCAGCCGCCTTCATTAATCTGGTAGGCCTGTATGCCGCCCTGAATCGTCTCGAGGATGCGAAGACGACGTACAAGGAAGCCGTCGAGCACAAGGTTGCCAATCCGATTTTGTATGGCAATCGCTATGGAGTTGCCTTTCTTGAGGGCGACGACTCTGAGATGAAGCGGCAAGTCGCGCTGGCGAGCGGCAAACAAGGGGAGGACATTCTTCTTTCCTTCGCATCCGATACCGAAGCTTTCTACGGACGCCTCAACGGTGCACGGGAATTATCCAGGCGAGCGGCCGAGTCGGCCCGGCGCAATGGCTCCATGGAAACCGCGGCGGCATGGCAGATGGATGCCGCGTTACGCGAAGCGGAGTTTAACGATATTGCGCGGAGCCGGCAGGATATCGCCGCGGCGCTCGCTGCCGCGCCCACCCGAGATGTAAGTATTCTGGCGGCCCTGGCATTGGCCCGTGTCGGAGATGCCGACCGGGCGAAACATATGGCGGACGATTTGGCTGAGCGCTTTCCGCTGAACACGGTCATCAATCACTATTGGCTGCCCGCCATTTATGCTTCCATCGAAATCGGGCGCGGCGATCCGGCCAAGGCCCTCGATATGCTGCAAACCGCCGAGCCCTACGAACTGGGCACCCCGCTTCCCCAGTTCGAGGTAGGCGGGTCGCTCTATCCCGTGTATATACGGGGCCTGGCCTATTTGTCGCTGAAGAAAGGTAAGGAAGCAGCCGCCGAATTTCGCAAGTTCCTGGATCAGCGCGGTGTCGCAGTAAATTGTCCGTTAGCGGCGTTGGCCCGCCTTCAGCTCGGCCGGGCCTACGCGCTGTCAGGAGACTCCATCAAGGCGCGTGGCAGCTACCAGGAGTTTTTCGCTCTCTGGAAAGATGCCGACCCCGACATTCCTGTACTGCGACAAGCCAAGGCTGAGTATCAACAGATACGTTGATAGAGCCTGGAATAAAGCTAAATTCAGAGGCATTGGCAAATGCACTGCTCCCACCAGCCGCTTGGGAGAAGCTGCTCAAGCTCAATCCGAACTTCCCGCAGAAGGCAGTGATCGAGCACATGATCACTGAGGCCAAGCAGCAAAAAACCACTGCGCAGTCTTCGAACCCGCCGAAGGGATAGCCGAGCGCGGAGTGCAGCCACACGGCCCTCACTTGGCCTGAAGCAGAGACTTGATCTTCTGTTCCAAGACGGGCATTTGCACCTCGCCGACGTACTTGGCCGCAACTTGGCCATCGCGGCCGATCAGGAAGGTGACCGGCAGTCCCAGGACACCGCCGTATGCCTCCGCCAGCTTGTCAGTTCCCAGCGCGACGGGATAGTTCATCTTGAATCGCTGATAGAACTCGCGCACCGGCTTGGGGCCATCGTCCATGGAAATGCCAATCACTTGCAGGCCCTGTTCGCGATACTGGTTCTGCAACGCGACAAAGTGCGGGATTTCGCCTAGGCAGGGCGCACACCAGGTCGCCCAGAAGTCCAGCAGCACGACCTTCCCGCTATAGTCTGCGAGCGCCAGCGGCTGCCCATTCAGATCCTGCAGCGAGAAATCGGGCGCAACCGAATGACCTACTGACAAGGGGCCGCCGGGCTTGGAGTGTGTGGAACTCCGCCGGCCCACTTCGTAGATGGCGACCGCGAGTATGATCGCGACGACAATCAGGATAGCTTTTCTCATCGATTAGGGCCCTATTGGCCCTTAATGGTGGGGTAGCCCTTGTACACCCAGTCAGCCCCGAGGTTGTTGGGGATGTAGAGCACCTTTACGTTGGTGAAGCCCGCTTTGTGCAACTCGTGGTAGGCAGGCTGCACGTTGGGACAATGGCTCCAGGGGCAACATCCGCAATAAAGAACAATGAACGTTTTGTGGGCCAGTGGTTTTACCCGCCTGCGCAGAGATTCGATGCCCTGCGAATCCGAGCCGGCACCGATGTACTCAGCGCCGGGAATGTGTGCCTGCATGTAAAGAAGATGGGGACCAACGTTGAGGATCAGCGGCTTTTCGCCTGTGGGCGACTGCAGAATTTTGACCAGGTCCTCGGGATTGATCGGTTGGGCGCTGCCGGGCGCTAACTCAGATGCAGATTGTGCCTGCGTTTGTGGGGACAGGGTCGCACTGGGACTAGCCAAACCGGTCGCCAGTGCGTGACCGGCGGGCCCGAACATTGCAGCGAATATTCCCAGGACGAGAAGAAGGAAGCAAGGCCTTACCAAGGATTTCATCGGAGCGCCTTTCCGTAAGCCAACCATTGCGGAGACTCGCCCGCAACACAGGAGCATAAACCATGGCGAACATTGCAGGCGAAGAACGGCCTGGCTAAAACGTACTGCGTATCACCGCCCAGTACGCCGATAATGTTTCGCCGAGGGAAGCTTGGCGCGCACCAAACAACGCGGCCAGCGAACGCAACAACATCCCCGCAACGATTCCAGTGCGCAGTGTTGCTACCTGAGCACCGGAAAAATGTTTGCGCGCGTAGCGCAGCATGTTTCCGTACCAGAACAATTGCTGATCACGGAACGGCAACTGGCCCACACTATGCCCGCCGCTGTGGCGGAAACGGGCCGCAGAGCAATACACGATCTTCCCTCCGTGCTCCAGCAGGCGCTGGCAGAGATCGACATCCTCGAACCACACGGGAAAGAACTGCTCGTCGAAGCCGCCGACGGACTCCCATGCCGCGCGTGTGATCGCGAGGCACGCGCCGGCCGGTTGCTCGACCTCCTGTTGCTGTGAATAGTCGGCGTCTAGACAGCGATAGCGTCGATTCACCGGATTGCGCGTCCACAGCCGGTTCACCAGCATCGCCTCATAGAGCAAGCCGACGAGAGTGGGCAGCCGTCGAAAGGCAAAGCCGCGCGCCGGTTGTCCGTCGCTTTCCAGCAGCGCACCCCCAACTGCAACTGCGCCAGTGATTTCCAGGCACTTCAGCAGCGCTTTGACGGCCCCTGGCTCGGCGATGGCGTCGGGATTGAGTATCAGCAGAACATCTCCGGCGCTCTCGCGTGCTCCCTGGTTCACGGCTGCGGCAAAGCCGAGGTTTTGCGGATTTGCCACCAGATGCACAGGATGCCAGGCGACAAATTCTTCCACCCGCGGCACGGTCTCGTCGTGCGAAGCATTGTCCACGATTACGATCTCGCAATCCTCATTCACCAGCGCCTCCAGGCAAGGCCCAATGCTGGCAGCGGAGTTGTAAGTCACGACAATGGCGGTGCAGCGCAACATAGAGGAGGAAGCACGCATTATAATCGTCGCTTCGTTTATCCTTCGAAAGGGCGCGCACGTCTTACGCGGTGGCTGCGCCTGGAGAGAACGTGGAAATCATCGAAATCCGGCTACCCGGCGTGCTCGTGGTGAAGCCGCGAGTCCACCAGGACGCGCGCGGCTTCTTCATGGAAACCTATCGCCAGAACGTTCTGGTAGGGGCTGGCATTGATGAGCAGTTCGTGCAAGACAATCATTCGCATTCGTCACGGGGAGTGTTGCGCGGGTTGCACTACCAGCTGCGGAATCCGCAGGCCAAGCTTTGTCGCGTGGTGCAAGGCGAGGTGCTCGACATCGCGGTGGATGTTCGCCTCGGGTCGCCGCACTTTGGCCAATGGGTCAGCGTACTGCTCTCCGCAGAAAACCACTTGCAGCTCTATATTCCGAAGGGTTTCGCGCACGGCTTTGTGGTCCAATCCGAAACCGCCGACTTCCTGTACAAATGCAGCGACTACTACGATGCCAGCGACGACCGGGGAGTGCTGTGGAACGATCCGGAAATCGGCATTGATTGGCAGACGCCTTCGCCTCTCCTGTCGGAAAAGGACAGGAGTTACCTTCCACTTGCGCAGATTGCGCGCGACCAGTTACCGCGCTACCAGCCATGAGCCTGCGAGTGCTCATCACCGGCGCGACCGGCCAGATAGGCTGGCACTTGCAGCGCACTCTGGCGCCGCTGGGCGACGTGACGGCCCTCACCCGCGATCAATTAGACCTGTCCGATCTTGACGCCGTGACGCGGGCGGTGCGCGAGTTCGAGCCTGATGTGCTGGTAAACGCCGCCGCCTATACGGCGGTGGACAAGGCCGAAAGCGAGCCGGAACTGGCGCGGACCATCAACGCCCTGGCTCCCGCGCGCATGGCCGAGGAGTTGGCGCGCAACCGCTGCCTGCTCATCCACTACTCCACCGATTACGTCTTCGACGGCAACAAGCCCACGGCCCAAGCCTACCAAGAGAACGACGACACCGGACCGCTCAGCGTCTATGGTCGGACCAAACTGGAAGGCGAGCAGTTGATCGCCGGCGCTGGGTGTCCGTACCTCATCCTGCGAACTACCTGGGTGTACGACACGCGCGGCAAAAATTTTTTGCGCACGGTTTTGCGTCTGGCCCGCGAAAAGGACGAGCTGCGCATGGTGGGCGACCAGTACGGCGCGCCGACTTGGGCGCGGACGATCGCAGAGGCAACCGCGATCATTCTGGCCCGGTCCCTGGAGCGCAACAGCGAAACCGGCGCTTGGCCGAGCGGGCTTTTCCATCTCACGGCGGCGCAGCAGACCTCGTGGGTGGGATTTGCGCGGGCCATCCTTGAGGACTACGAAGCGCTGCTGGATTGGCCCGCCGACACCGGTGAATTTGGTGGGCCCTTGAAGGCCAAGCGCGTTGTTCCCATCACCAGCGAGCAATTTCAGGCGGCGGCGCGCCGGCCGCGAAATTCGGTGCTCTCCAACGCCAAGGTGCAGGCCACCTTTGGGGTCACGCTGCCGGATTGGCGGAGCCAACTGCGGCTTGCCATGCAGGACGCGATTCGCTGATAATCGTGCTTATTCGGTTGCTGAGCGGTTGATCTTCGCGCGTTTCGGCAGCGCGCGCTTCCGCACTGTTTGGCGGAGGAAGACCGGCGAAGCCAGTCGTGCGCACCCGCACTGTTTACGGCAAAAGAATGGAGAGCTGATGAAGGGAATAGTCCTGGCGGGCGGCATTGGTACGCGCCTGTATCCGCTGACCCGCGTCACCAACAAGCACCTGCTGCCCGTGTATGACAAGCCGATGATCTTCTATCCCTTGCAGACACTGGTGGACGCAGGCATTCGTGACATTTTGATCGTGACCGGCGGGCAGAACGCCGGTGATTTTCTCCGCTTGCTGCAGAACGGCAAGGAATTTGGCCTGCAGCAACTCAGCTTCGCCTATCAGGAGGGAGAGGCTGGAATCGCCGACGCGCTGCGGCTGGCCGAGCCCTGGGCCAAGGGCGACAAAATCTGCGTCGTTCTGGGCGACAACATCATTGAAGGCGACATTCGCGAGGCGGCTAAGGCCTTCGAGCAACTCGAAAAGGGCGCCATGGTGATGCTGAAAGAGGTGACGGATCCCGAGCGCTTTGGCGTGCCCGTCTTTGATCACGGCCGCGTCGTTCGTATCGAGGAGAAGCCCAAGAAGCCGCTCTCGTCATATGCCGTCGTCGGCATCTATTTTTACGACGGGACAGTCTTCGACCGCATCCGCACGCTAAAGCCGTCGGGCCGCGGCGAGTATGAAATCACCGACATCAACAACAGCTACATTGCAGAGGGCACGCTGCACCACACGCTGCTGGAAGGCTGGTGGACCGACGCCGGCACCTTCGAATCGCTGTGGCACGCTAGCAACATGGTGCGCGACAAGGTGCTGCGCAATGCGGAAGAGCCGGCGGCGGTGCGCGCCCTATGAAGCTGCTGGTCACGGGCGGCGCCGGATTCATTGGCTCCAACTTCGTCCATCACACGCTGGCCGCACATCCGCAATGGAAGCTGGTGGTCCTGGACAAGCTGACCTATGCCGGTAACTTGAAGAACCTTGAACCGGCGCTGCAGCAGGGCAGGTGCGAGTTTGTGCAGCTCGACATCTGCGATCGGGCGGTGCTGGATGCGGTTCGGGGATACGACGCCGTCATTCACTTTGCCGCCGAGAGCCATGTGGACCGCAGCATTGAAGACGCTGCGGCGTTCGTTCGCACCAATGTAGATGGCACGCACAACCTCATCCAGGCCTGCCGGGAAGCGGGCGTGCCGCGGTTCTTGCACGTCAGTACCGACGAAGTGTATGGCAGCCTGGGCGAGGAAGGCGAGTTTACGGAAGGATCTCCGCTGCAGCCCAACAGCCCGTACGCGGCCACCAAAGCGGCTTCCGATCTGCTGGTGCTCGCCTATGTGCGCACCCACAAGTTTGCGGCGCTGGTGACGCGCTGCTCCAACAACTATGGGCCGTACCAGTTTCCCGAGAAGTTCATCCCGCTGATGATCGCGCAGGCGATGGCGGGCGAACCGCTGCCGGTGTATGGCAAAGGCAGCAACGTGCGCGACTGGATCCATGTCAGCGATCACTGCACCGCCCTGGATGCGGTGTTGC
>Ga0075520_1001169_pt1 | contig 12406 bp, 6 predicted proteins | sample NGEPerB_FD_75100 | JGI IMG/M metagenome (GOLD analysis project Ga0075520, IMG submission 75100) | Arctic peat soil microbial communities from the Barrow Environmental Observatory site, Barrow, Alaska, USA - NGEE PermafrostAB12-B | ecosystem: Environmental > Terrestrial > Soil > Wetlands > Peat ... | reverse complement strand
GTCCCGGACCGAGTAGACGGCGCACCCCTCTTGAACTTGCCCGGAGACGGTGATGACGCCGGGCCGGTTGGGGTCCAGGTATTTGACGGCATTGTCGAGCAAGTTGGAAAAAACCTGGTTGATTTGGGTGTCGTCTCCGAGACAATCGGGCAACGGGCCGATCTGGAGTTTGGCATCCGCCTGTTTGATTTGAAAGTCCATCGCCTGCGCGATACTGGCGAGCATGGCGTTCATGGGCAGCGGCTCGATCCGCAGGGCGGCGCGTCCCAGGCGCGAGTAGCGGAGAAAACCGGCCAGGAGGGCATCTATTTTGGCGACCCCTGCCTGGATGTACTCGAGCGATTCCGGCACGTCTTCCCGGAGCAGCCGGTTCACCTCCCCTTTTGAGCCCTTCTGCGTTTCGGCCTGCAGGAGCTTCTGGATTTGCGCGCAGGCCTGGGCCAGTTCCTTGCTGAATCCCTGGATGTTCACGAGCGGCGACCGGAGGTCATGCGACGCCACATACACGATCGCTTCCAATTCCTTGTTTTTCTCGGCGAGGCTGCGTGCCAGCGATGCCAGCTTTTCTTCAGCCTCTTTCCTGGCCGTAATGTCCTGCTTGACGGCGACAAAATGGGTGATCGTCCCGCCGCCCGTGCGCACCGGGGTGATGGTCATTTCCTCGGGATACAACGTCCCGTTTTTGCGCCGGTTCAACATTTCCCCGTGCCACGGTTCGCCACGCTCGATGGTTTCCCAAAGCTGGCGATACAATTCCGCAGGGTGCTTTCCCGATTTGAGGATCCTTGTGTTGCGGCCCACCGCTTCGTCCCGGGTATAACCCGTCAAGGCCGTGAACGCCGGGTTCACCCACAGTATCGTTCCGTCCTTGTCGGTGATGGCAATTCCATTGGCCGCGGACTCCAGCGCTTCGGAGAGCAATTTCAGTTGTGCCTCCGAATCTCTGCGCGGCGTGATGTCGCGAATGAAACCGGTGAACAACCGGCGGTTCGCCAGCCTCACTTCGCTGACCGATAAATCGATCGGGAACACCGAGCCGTCCTTGCGGCGCGCAGATACTTCGCGCCCGATGCCAATAATCTTCGCCTGGCCGCTGCGCCGATAATTATCGAGGTATCCATCGTGCTCCTCCCGATACGGAGCAGGCATGAGCATGCTCACATTCCTGCCAATCAATTCGCCGGCTCCATACCCGAACAGCTTTTCAACGGCGGGGTTGACCGTTTCCATCAGTCCGCGTTCATCGATGGTGATGATCCCTTCGACGGCGGTTTCCAGGATGGCCCGGAGGCGCTCGGCGCTGTCTGCCAGGGCTGTGTCGGCGACTTTTCGTTCCGGGTCCGAATCAGAATCGGCTTCCGTCCCGCTCCGGACTGAGTCTCGATCAGCTTCGAGATGCTGCACCAGGTCGATCAATTCCGCTTTGGACATGTGCGCATAATTCTGCATGTGGACCCGCACAATATCCGGGAAGCCGTGGTGAATTCCAACTGATAAAGTGGGCAGGGACGGCGAAGCGTTTCTTGCGATTGCCGCGACTGTTCCGCTCCAGGTGCTGGCGCAGGTCTTTCCGCTGGACCAGGCCAACGAAGCCCTGGACCGGCTGCGCAGCGGGAAGATTGAAGGCGCTGCAGTTTTGGTTCCGTGATGCACGTGCTGGCGCGGGAATGCACACCTCCTGATATCAGCCACCGACGGCTGGCGGGCATCGCCTAATGAGAGTATAAATCCCAGGTGGATTTGGTTACCCATGTCGCTTTGCCTCCTGCCAGGCCATTGATGGTTTACGATGGCGACTGCAATTTCTGCAAGCTGTGGATTCGCCGATGGGAGGCGATGACAGGCGGCCAGGTGGACTATCTGCCTTACCAGGACCCGCAAATCCGGGAGCGGTTCCCGGAACTGCCCCAAAGCCGGTTTGAATCCGCCGTTCAACTGGTGCACACCGACGGCGAGGTTTCCAGCGGCGCTGAAGCGGTGTTTCGGGCTATTGCATTTCATCCGCACGGCCATTGGTTGCTGGATCTGTATCTGCACTGGCCTGTTTTCGCGCACCTTGCGGAAGCGAGTTACCGGTTCGTGGCGCGGCATCGCCCGGTGTTTTCATTTTTCACGCGGCTGCTCTGGGGGCGGCACGTCGAGCCCGCAACGCACTCGCTCGTGCGGTGGGCTTTTTTGCGATGCCTTGGGATCGTTTACCTGCTGGCGTTTGTCTCGCTTTGGATACAGGTGGACGGGCTGATTGGAAGCCGCGGCATTCTTCCCGCGAACGTAACGATGGATGCGATCTCGCGCCAGGCGACCCTGGCGGGCGTCGAGATGAACCGGTACCATTTGGTGCCGACGCTGTGCTGGTGGAGTTCCAGTGACACCTTTCTGCACGTTCAATGCGCCGCCGGAACCGCGCTGGGACTCCTCGTGGCATTGGGGATTGCCCAGGCTCCATGCCTTTTCCTGCTGTGGGTTCTCTACCTTTCGCTGACCACCGTCAGCGGCGTGTTCATGGGTTATCAATGGGACAACCTGCTCCTGGAAACAGGATTGCTTTCCATTTTCTTTGCGCCGCTCCATTTGTGGCCGCGCCGGCCATCCCGCGAACCGCCGCCTTCACGCGTGGCCCTGTGGCTTCTCCGATGGCTGCTGTTCCGACTCATGTTCCAATCCGGCTGGGTCAAATGGATGAGCGGGGATCCCGAGTGGCGGAACCTGACCGCGCTGGCTCATCATTATGAAACTCAACCGCTGCCCACCTGGATCGCCTGGCACATGCATCAACTCCCCTTGTGGTTTCACAAGGCCGATGCCGGCGTCCTGCTCGCCATCGAATTGGGAGTGCCTTTCCTGATCTTCACGCCGCGGCGACCCCGTCAATTCGCATGCCTTTGCTTCGTCGCGCTGCAGATCTTCATCCTGCTGACGGGCAATTATGGATTTTTTAACCTGTTGGCCCTGGCGCTTTGCATCACGCTGCTGGACGATGCCAGCCTCAGGAAATGCGTTCCGTCCCGCCGCATCGCAGGCTGCGCGCAGCGCAGCCCTACCGGGGAACAGGCGCCGGCAACCGGAGCCGGGCACGGGAGCTTTTGGCAGGGGCCTTTGGTTTGGGCAATGGCGGTCGTTGTCGCGGGCGCGTCGGTGGTTGAATTCCTCGCATTAGCCCGCGCGCCGGTCGCCGGACCCGCTCCGGTCGTCGCGCTCTACCGCTGGCTGCTGCCTCTCAGATCCTTTAACACCTATGGGCTGTTTGCGGTAATGACAACAACGCGGCCCGAAATCGTTGTCGAGGGAAGCAACGACGGCGTTCGATGGGAACCTTACGAGTTCAAGTATAAACCCGGAGACCTCGAGGCGCGGCCTCGATTCGTCGCACCCCATCAGCCGCGCCTGGATTGGCAAATGTGGTTTGCGGCGCTGAGCACGTATTCCCGGAATCCATGGTTCGTTGATTACTGCGTCCGGCTGTTGCAAGGATCTCCGGAGGTGCTGCGACTGATGAAGCGCGATCCATTTCACGGCACGCCTCCGCGATATATTCGAGCGGTGCTTTACCAGTATCAATTCACGGATGCGCAAACTCGAAAGCGGACGGGAGCGTGGTGGCGGCGCGAGTGGGCAGGCCTTTACCTGCCGCCGTTGTCGCTCAGGCAAGGACAATAGCTTGGGTTTCGGAACCAAGTTCAAGGTCGTACCGGCACATCTGTTGTCCGCGGCCACCGCCTTTCGCAACACTGTCGTCATGGATGTTTCCGTCGTCCGCTGGAAAGAAGCCCCGGTATTCAAGCGATCGGAGCTTTCGGCGCTTTCGGAGTCGGACCGGGTTGAAAGAATTGCGCGTTTTTTGGATCAAACCCCGAGGATCATTCGCTCGGTCCGCGTTCCTCTCCCGGCGGCAGCAAGCGGATGCTGCCGTCGACCGGGCGGCATTTCTGGAACCTTCGTCGAACGCCGCCCGATTCCAAAACGCTGGTTTTGGCCAGCACCATCATTGGAACGGGCGTTGTGGACCGGCGGCAGGAGAAGCTCGGAGAAATCCTGGAGTTACTGATGCAATTCTGCAGGAAACATCCTATGGGCTTTAACCCGGCGAATACCCCATGTTACCCACAACGCGGAACGAAGGCTCATGAACTTGAACTACGAGGCCGTCGAGGAAACTATCAAGGCCGGATACCGGGAGATCACTTCGCAGTATCGTCGCGACGACGAAATCGAAGTGACGAGCATTCGACTCCTTCGGGCCAACGTCCATCTGGCGGACCTTCAGCCGGAGTCGTGGCCGGGCCGGCACCTGGAATGCCTGGCAATCAGAGCATTGTGAGGTTTTTCCCTAAGGCCCGCTTCAGTTCCAAATCAACTTGAACCGGACGAAGCGAGCGCTGGAACCCGCGTCGCGAGCGACCGTATCGCGGGCCAGCACCTGCCGTTGATAACCCGTCCCGGCTTCGGAAACGAACCCCGGACCACTCGGTGCGCCTGAGCCTGTCGCCGTGCACAGGTCGGTCCACGTGATCAGGTCACTCGACCCCTGCACGACATAAGTGAGATTGCTCGTGCCGAGTTGCCGCAGGAACTGGACGGCGAGATAAGTGCCAGGCTGTCCGTCAACGGTAAAAGACTGCATCTGGAATTGCGGCATTGCCGATTGATCCTGCACTTCCGGGGAGAGATTAAACGCGTATTCCATCAGGTTGCAGATGCCATCGCCGTCCGGGTCCGCATAAATATCCGCCGACGGTCCGCTCAAACCATGGCCGGCCGCCCAGTCCTGATACGTCAGAGGCCGGACAAAGCGGGACGCAAGATACACGTAAGCAGCCTGGTAATAGAGTCCCGGTTCAGTGATTTGCCAGGAGTCTTCAGGCCATGCGGTGTTCCAATCTTTGTATGATTTCTGGGGTGGCTGGTCCAGGGGCGGCGCCAGGCGCGGCCCGGTATATCCCGAATCCTGTTGGAAGCTATAATTGGCTCCGCCGGGCACGTACCCCGGAGCAGGTCCATTGGGGGAAGTGAGGGCGTCGTCGTAGATGGTGCCATGCGAGAACCAGCAATGGTAGATCTCGTTGGCGCAGTTCGCCGCCCCATGGCCGTACATATTGGATAGGTACACCATCGTCAGCGGGTTGACGCCGTGCATGTAGTGCAGGTATCCGGCTGTAGCGGCGCGATAGCCTGTCGCATTGGCAGTGTCCAGCCCGTAAGTGTTCTGCTCGTCATAGAGTATTCCCATGTGGCCCTTTTCCTGGCTGCTGCCCCAAGTGTAGTCGCCGTCGGACAGATACGCCTGGTATGCGTCTGTGTGACCTGTCCACGCGCCCATATAGCCGCTGCTGCTCATCGTGGACTGCTTGCGGCTGCGGATCAATGACGCGACCGAAGGTGTGATTCCAGGAAGAGTTGAGTAATACAAAAGTGCGTCTTCGATCGGGTTTTCATAGAAATTCCACCAATAACCGGAAATCCCCTGGATTGCGCTGTAATTGGCTTCCACGTAGGACTTGTAGGTCGCCGATCCAGTGATTTCATACAGGAAGACCGCCGTCCGCATCTGCAGGTTGTTTCGGTCGTAGGCGTAGGTGTGGCTGCCGGTGCCCACTTCCGGGTTGGCGCTTTGAAATCCCGTGTTGTTGAACATGACCGAAGGATTTGCCACGGCCCAGTTATAGGCGGCGACTGCGGCATTGCTCAGGGTGTTGGCATAGTCAGTCATGCCGACCGCCTGAAACGGCCGTACTGCCTGGGCAAAATTCCCCGCGGCGCTCAAGGTGGCGCTGGTGCTCTCCGCGCCGTAAAAGATTTGCGAGGTCTCCGCGCTGGGCGGCGAGGCGCCCTGGAACTGGTTCACGCCCATCTTGCTCAGCACCGACCCATTGTCGTTCTGCATTCTTAACAGCCAGTCGAGCTCCCATTTCACCTCGTCGAGCAAATCCGGGATGCCATTCGTGGATTCGGGGATACTCCAGTTATCCGGCCAGATCAGCGGGTTCTGACGGTAGGCGAACAGCAGATCGGATATCGGGCTGACGGTGAAGGCCACATACTTGTTGTAATCGCCAGCATCAAACCATCCGCCGTGCAAATCCTTTTCGGTGGCCAGCACCGGGTTTGTAATCAGCCGGCAATGCGTGTCCTGCAGCGGCCCCATGAAGTTCGTTCCGTCTGTCCAAAGAGCCTCGGCGTAGGGCAGCGTTTTCGCCGTTCCACGGCGCTGGTAGTAATACATGCGAACAGCCTGCTTCAGCACATCCTCATAAACGTCCGATCCGATCTTGAACCGCGCCGAGCGCGCGTCGTTGGCAGGATCGTAGACGTAATATTCGCCCCAGCGCGTCAAGGAGGAGAAATCAAACCACCAGACCTTGTCCCCGGATTGGGAGTGCGTCGCACCGCCGTTCCAAGCCGTCGGCGTGCCGGAGAACACGACAGTGTCGCTGCCCCATGTCCTGACCTGCAACGTCGAGCCGGGCGTGTAGCTCTCGGCCGCATTGAACCCGGTCTGCGGATCCGAAATCATCGCCACCTTGGGGATGTCGGGCAGGTAACCAAATTGATCGACCGCGATGCGGAGGGTGAAGGTTCCAGGGGGAGCTGCAACGGCGCAATGGAACACAACGCTTGTGCACAATATGGAGAATGAGACCCGCAGATTCATAGGAGGAATGGGTTGCCTGGATAAAGCAGGCGGTTGATGCAAAAACACGCGAACAACACAATATGTTATGGTCAGTTTTGCCTTTAGAAATCAATCTCTAAATGCCGGTAAAGATAAGCTTATTAAATACACTGTACTCGGGGAACTAAGTTGGGAGCTGGGCGGCTGCCCCTGGGCTTCCATGCGAAAAGCGAAAACGCGCAGAATTCTCAAACATTCCCAAGCCGGGATTTTGTAGCTGCATATCCGCGTGATCAGCGTAATCCGCGGTTAAAATGCTTCAAAAATCGGCGCAGGTCCCGCTCGCGTACGAGTCGATTTACGGCGACACGATGCGATAGAACTGGGCCTGCGGCTGCATCGAATCCGTGAAGGTCACTCCGCTCGCGCCAAATACGTCGCTCGACACAGCGGTCCATTGGTCCATCGGCAGCGTGGCATCCCTCGTGGCCAGGACCCGATAATTCTGCCCGTACGGACCGGCGAACCGGATTTGAGCCGTTCCAGTTCCCAACGAAATGCCAGTCAGGACAGGCTGGCTCGGAAAGAAGGTGATGAGCGACACGGTTCCAGGAGGAACGGTGTTTGTGAATGTGGACGACACGGCGAGGAAGTTTGTTGAGATGTCCTGCGAGCCCGGAATGGGATTGTTGGTCCGCGTGGCTTCGTCCTGGAGAATGCCATAGGATCGAACCATCGCCGTTCCGCCGGGCGCGTAGTTCGCCAGGTTGATTTGCGCGGTAAAGCTGGTCGTCACGTCCTTGTTCATGACCAGCAGGTTGAGCAAACCGTCCGATCTCTGCACCCCGTATGCGGAGAGGAGCAGGTAATCGCTGGTGGGATTCAGCACGGTATCGCCGGCCTGGACAAAGTATTGCATCAATTTATCCGTATAAAACATCGGATACCGAGTGCTTGTATTAACCAGGAGTCCCTCGTCACCACTGGTGCGCCAGCCGTAGATGGTCGGGTCAAAGCTGCCGCTGCTATCCGCGCCATTTCTGAGATCCCACCAGAAATAGCCATTGAACTCAGTTTTCATGAGCTGGCTGACGCTGTCAGCCAGATAGAGCGCATCCACAATGCTCGTGGACTGCCGGCCCAGGGGACTCGTCTGATTATTGTTTTCCGTGCAAATGAGTTCCACGTTCGTGTTCTGCGGGCCGAGATAGTCCTGGAGCTGCTGGCGCAGGTCCGGCGCGTCACTGGCCCAATTAACAGCCGACTGCAGCAACAAAGCGTCGCTTTCCGGGCCCGCCCATTGGGGATAAACGTGATGGATCAGGAAATCCGGCGTTACGTTGTTGCTCTTGAGATAGGTGAGCATGACCGGCGTCCAACCGTAATGGGTCAATCCCGTGCGCGGGTTCACCACTGCGTGATTGGAATTGTTGATCGAGCTGTCTTCGCCCGGCACTGAAACAGCGCCAATCTTGATGGTGGAATCCACTGCTGTCATCAGCGCGATGTAGCGTGCGGCACGGGTCGCGTAAGTGTAGGGGTCATGCGGCACGCTATTGGAATCCGTTTCCCAGGTTCCGTAACATTCGTTGCCGATTTCCCAGAACTTGAAGCCGAACGGGGCTTGGCGCGAGATGCGCAGAAAATTGCGGCCGTCATCCGACCCCAGGGGCGCCGCGGCGCGCAAGGAGGCCCAGTAACCCACGGTTTGCCAGTTAGTGCCGTATTGATCGGTGCCCAGCGACAGGGTGTTGGTGCTCGAGCCGTTGGCGTAGGCGACCCAGGCGGCGGCCTGGTTGGAGGAACCAGTACCGTAATTGACCGTGATCATCGCCTGCACACCGACGTTGGTCGCAACATGCACGAAACTGGCAAAGGAAGTAGTCCAGGCCCACGTGTTGGTGAGCGACTTGTCCGTTGACCAGTTATACTCATCGGACGCTGAACCGCCGGGGCAGCGCAAAATTTTTGTGCCCAGTTCCGTCAGCCCGTTGATAGTTGCAGTACTGTCGAAATAGCTGTCCCACATGGCGGTGTTGACGCCGAACCAACGGGAATCGGCCGTTCGGAGAGTCTGGGACGCATTGACGTTGAGGTGGACCAGCGCGGGCGCGGGCGCGGCGTTGATTTGGATGTCATCGATATAAAATGTGCCCGTTGTGCCACTGGTCGTGAGTTGAATATTGAGCCGGTTGACGTCAGTCCGGTTTGCCACACCCAGCGAGCTGAGCGAGATAGTGAACTGCGTCCAGGTGCCGGCAGTCAATGCAGCGAGGGCGACGTCCGGGCCCGCGCCGCTGGCGCCGTATGATATATAAACCTGTAGCTTCTGGCCGCCGCTGGTGCCGCCGTGGGCCCAAAAGGAGAGGCTGGCATAAGGCGAAACATTGAAGTTCGGGTGATAGAAGGAAATCGCCTGCCAGGAACCGTTGACGGTGACGCTGATGGAGTCGGAGCCGGAATGGACCGGCGAGGTGTTGGCCGAGTTGTGGGGCGCCCAACTGTAATCCTGGAACATGTTGACCAGGCGGTCCGTGTAAATGGGCAGGTTGGCCTGGCCGAAGGTGGAAGTGGACGCAAACAGGGAAACCAGAAGGGGAAAGAAAAGCACCAGTCTCATAATCATTTACGGGTATGGGTTAAGCCATGTCTACCGCACCGGCGTAAGCCCAATCACTTATTGTTCAAACTACCACAATAATGTGCTACCGCCAGGCCGCAGTCGAGAAGAAACCGCCGTTGAAGAAATGCTAAAGGATAAATGCTAAATGTTGATTTTTTTAGCCTTCAGCATTTGGCCTTTAGACTTTTGCGAACATTACTGTCTGCGCGTTCCTGGTAAAACGATTCCCGTTTCGTGTGGTTCGTGTGGTTCGTGTGGTTCATGGTTCAAACTCCGTTATCTCCGTTTTCTTCAGTTGCTATTGACGCCCCCGGTGACGTGATACCAGCCCCCGGCTCGCTCAATCCGTAGCGGCCTACCCATAATTTGGATTCTATTGCGCTCCTCCCCTCCGTCAACTCCCTTCCCACAGAGCCCACTTTCAAACGCCCCTTCCTCCTTCAAAAGTACAAAAATCAGATGTGACACTGGGGCCGCTCACCCAGGAATGAAGATTGAACACTGACAAATGTCTCGGATGATCACCGTTCTCCGACCTCAGCAAAGCTGAGTATCTTTCAGTTTCCAACTTTATTGCGAACTTGCAAGATTTCCAGATTTCCATTATGTAATGCGGGTGCAGCGCGCCATCGCGACCCGGTCGATCGAACCAGAGTTTCAAAACTGTTGTCGAATTTCATTACCCAGCGATTGCCCTAGCCTCTACAATACCTCCTCTTGAGTTCTGCCATGATTCCATTCCGTCTTCTCGACCCTAATCTCCCCCGGCCCGCGGCCGGCAATTCGGTGATGGGTCGGCTGATCGCCCCTGCCCTTCTGGCAGTGCTTGCTTTCACATCACCCGCCCGGGCCAACGACGACATGTCGATCTTTTCCGGGGTGACCCAACTCAACGGCAACAATGGATGGCAGGATTGGGGCTGGGTGACGCATTACTTGACCAACAACCCGACCTGGAACGGCCATTACACGATGACGTTTGCCGCCAGCGGCGGCTGGCAGGCTTGGTACCTCGAGCATGATCCGATCGACACGACGATCTACAACGGCATCAGCTTCTGGCTGAATGGCGGCGCCACCGGCGGGCAAACCGTCGGCATGCAGGCGCAAAAAGGTTCCGTGTGGGGGACCCAGCTCCAGGTCACCGCTCCCACCAATAGCTGGAAGCAATTCACTTTTTCACTCTCCGCGCTCGGCGTGAGCCAGGTCAGCGACTTGCAAGCGATTCAGATTTGGAACAGCGCCACTGCGCAACCCAAGTTCTTCATCGCCGATGTCCGGCTGGTGGCCGCGCCCGCTCCAGCCACGGTGCACGTGAGCGTTTCGGCGACGCAAGCCCTGCGCACGGTCGACCCGAAGATTCTCGGCGTCAACCAGGTCGCGTGGGATGGCGCCCTGAACACGCCAACAACGATCAGCCTTTTGAACGGCCTGGGCGATCCCTGCCTGCGCTGGCCCGGCGGGAGCTGGGGGGACGGGTATCACTGGACGAACGAAGCTTGGATGGCCGGCTCCACCAGCGCCCGAAACTGGGGCTCCTTCTCCCCCGACTTCATCGCCGTTGCCACGAACACGCATGCCCAAGCTTTCATCATTGTCAATTACGGGACCAGTAGCCCCGAGGAAGCCGCATATGGCGTGCGGATGTTCAACGTGACGAACCAGTGCAATTTCAAGTACTGGGAAATCGGCAACGAGGTGGGCGGGTCCTGGGAGTGGGATTTCAACACGAACGCGCCGTGGCAGGCGCACGATCCCTGGACTTATGCGATGCGATTTACCAATTACTATGCGCAGATGAAGGCGGTTGATCCGACCATCAAGATCGGCGCCGTCGCCGATATTACCGAGGATGGCACTTCCAACTATACCAATCATCCGGTTGTCAACCCGCGCACGGGCGTGACGCACAACGGTTGGACGCCCGTGATGTTGACCTATATGCGCAGCAACAACGTCATTCCGGATTTCCTGATCGAACACAAGTATGCGCCGACCGACGGCGACACGTATAGCCTGCTTTGGTCAGGCACGATCGCATCGGAGGCCGCCAGCCTGCGCCAAATGCTGACGGATTACCTGGGCAGCGCGGGAACCAATGTCACGCTCGAGTGCACGGAATGCGGTGTGGGCGGCGACCGGCAGTCATGCAGCCTCGTAGGCGGCCTGTTCTTTGTGGACAGCCTCGGCCAATTCCTGCAGACCGAGTTCAACTCGCGCCTGTGGTGGGACTTCCGGAACGGACAAAGCGCCCTCGCCAGTTCGGACCCGTCTTACTATGGCTGGCGGACCAACTCCAGCGGCGCTTACATTTCTGACGGAGGCATCGTGGGCGGCTTGGGAGACATCCCGAGCACCTGCTACCCCACGTTCTATTGCGCCAAGCTCGTGCCGCAGTTTGCCCGCGGCGGCGATACGGTGGTCGCGGCCACTAGCGATTACCCGTTGCTCGCCGCCTACGCCGCGCGCCGGATGAACGGCAGCTTGAGTCTGCTGGTCATCAACAAGAGCAGTTACACAGATTTGACGGCCGCCATCACCCTGGCCAGCTACGTTCCCTCACCCGGTGCCGCCACATGGTCCTACGGCATCCCGCAGGACAATGCGGCCGCCACCGGGGTTGGCTCGCCCGAGATCGCCCAGGGCACCTTCTCGGGCGCGGCTGCCAGCTTCAACTATAGCTTCGCACCTTACTCCGCGACCGTAATCAACCTCGTGCCGACCGCGCCGGTGCTCGCGATGCTGCCGGGGCCGACTACAGGGCAGTCTGTCTGTCAGTTGCAAGGCTTGCCCGGGGTGCCGTATGTCCTCGAGAAGTCCACCGACTTGGCAGCCGCAAATTGGACGGCGGTCTCCACCAACACAACAGTCACCGGGACGATAAATTTCACGAACCCCACTACATCCGGCGAGGAATTCTATCGCGCGGTCTGGAAGCCCTAGACTAAGATTTGTGGCCCGTCACGGTTCACGCAGTGCAATTGTTGAATGTCGCGATGTGAGCCCCGGGTTCCCCAATTCCGCTGCTGGTTCATCATAACCTTCGAGCAGAATATTTTGGAGCATCCGCCCCAGAGACAAATCCGCAATCAACTGGAGCCGCACATTCCTCGATCCACGAGCGATGAAGCGGCAGCCGACTTCAATTTGAATGGACAGTCCCTGGGTGTACC
>Ga0075520_1001168_pt1 | contig 12417 bp, 9 predicted proteins | sample NGEPerB_FD_75100 | JGI IMG/M metagenome (GOLD analysis project Ga0075520, IMG submission 75100) | Arctic peat soil microbial communities from the Barrow Environmental Observatory site, Barrow, Alaska, USA - NGEE PermafrostAB12-B | ecosystem: Environmental > Terrestrial > Soil > Wetlands > Peat ... | reverse complement strand
GTCGTGACCCACACCGTCGTGCTGTGGCAGGTGTACCTGATGGCGCTGCTCCTCGGCGTGGTCAACCTCTTCGACAACCCCGCCCGCCAGACGTTCATGCTCGAGATGGTGGGACGGGACCAACTGCCCAACGCCGTGAGCCTCAACTCCGTGGTGATGAACGCGTCACGCGTGGTCGGGCCGGCCATCGGCGGGGTGATCATCACCGTGTTCGGACTGGGTATCTGCTTCTTCGTGAATGCAGCCTCCTATGTGGCCGTGATCATCGGCCTGGCCATGATGCGCACGGCCGACCTGCACCCGACGGCTGCCGTCGAACGGGCCAAGGGGCAGGTCCGGGACGGGTTCCGCTACGTGTGGCGTACGCCGGCTCTGCGCAACGTGCTCCTGTCCGTCGCCCTGATCGGCATCTTCGCCTACAACTTCACCGTCACACTGGCGCTCCTGGCCAAGGAGACCTTCCACGGCGGCGCCGGTGCGTACGCCACCCTGACCGCCTGCATGGGGGTCGGTGCCATCGTCGGCGGCCTGGCCGCCGCCCACCGGTCCCGTCCGACCCCGCGGCTGCTCCAGGTGCTGGCGCTGGTGTTCGGCGGCCTGCTGGCCGCGGTGGCGCTGGCCCCGACGTTGCTCGCCGCCGACCTGCTCATCGTGTTGATGGGAGCGGCGTCGATCGGCTTCATCGCCACCGCCAACGCCACGTTGCAGCTCACCTCCGATCCGGCGATGCGGGGGAGGGTCATGGCGCTCTATGCCATGGCGTTCCTCGGGACGACGCCCATCGGCGCACCCCTGGTGGGCGCCATCGCCCAATGGACCAGTCCACGGGTCGCCCTACTGGTGGGAGCCGTGGCCACCATCGTGTCGGCCGGCCTGCTGATGTGGCGCCATCAGGCCGGACTCCGTACGGGCCCTCCGGCCACCGATGCCGAGGCGCACGAGATCGAGATCGCCGCGGTCGCCGCGGTCGGTTCGCGCGTCGGTTGAGGCCCGGCCGACGACCGCGACCTGCTCAGACGGCAGCTGCGGGCTTCGGCTCCTTGGGCAGTCCGAGCACGCGCTCGCCGACGATGTTGCGCTGGATCTCGGCGGTGCCGCCCCAGATCGTCTCGGACCGGGAGAAGAAGAACGAGGCCTGGAGATCGCTGACCGGGTAGTCGTCACGGCCGCGTCGGAGGCGCTCGTCGGTGGCGTCGCCGGGAACGCCGGTCAGGATCTGGCCGTCCATCCCGAGGATGTCCATGGCCAACTCCATCGTCTCCTGGTGGTACTCGGACCAGTTCATCTTGTTGGCCGCTCCGAGTGCGGCCATGTGGTGGGTGCCGTTCAGGGCATCGGTCAGCGACCGGTAGCCGTTGATCTCCATGATCTTGACCTTCGACCAGGCCGCGGCCAGTCGCTGACGGATCAGCGGGTCGTCGGCCTTCCCGTTCTTCTTGGCGGTGGCGATGATGGCGTCGAGCTCCCGCAGGAACCGGCGATGGCCGGTGGTGGCCGACGAGCCGCGCTCGAAGCCCAGGGTGGTCATGGCCACCTTCCAGCCGTTGTTCACCCCTCCGACCACGTTCCCCTTGGGGCAGCGGGCGTTGGTGAAGAAGATCTCGTTGAAGTCCGCGCTCCCGTCGACCTGGGCGATCGGACGCACCTCGATCCCGTCCTGCTTCATCGGCACCAACAGGTACGAGATGCCTGCGTGCTTGGGGGCGTCGGGGTCGGTCCGGGCCAGCAGGAAGATGTAGTCGGCGAACTGGGCCTGGGTCGTCCACACCTTCTGGCCGTTGATGACCCACTCGTCACCGTCGAGTTCGGCCCGGGTCTTGAGCGAGGCGAGGTCGCTCCCGGCATCGGGCTCGCTGAAGCCCTGGCACCAGGCGATCGTCCCCTTCAGGATCCCGGGGATGAACTGCTGCTTCTGCTCCTCGGACGCCCACTGCAGAATGGTGGGACCGACCAGGGTGTCCCCGAAGAAGTCGGCGCGCAGCGGGGCCTCGGCCCGGGCGAACTCCTCGTTGAGGACGACGGACTCCATGAGGCTCAGTCCCTTGCCCCCGTACTCCTTCGGCCAGGACGCGCAGATCCACCCACCGGCGAACAGCTTCTCGGTCCACTCGGCCAGGAAGGCCTTGCGCGCGTCCTTGGGCATCGAGAAGCCCGGCGTTCCCCACCCCACGGGCAGGTTGTCCGTGAGCCACTGGCGGATCTCGGCACGGAAGGGCTCGGTCTCGGCGGGGTAGTTCAGGTCCATGGGGCGAGAATACCCCCACCCGTCCGGCGGGCGACAGGTGACGGTGCCACTCCCGGGACCCCGGGCGCACGGGGAGGCGTCTACGCTCTGGAGGTCATGAGCGCCACGCCGACCGAGACGCACGGGGACCTCGAGATCTTCCATCTCTCCCGCATCGTCAAGCGGCCGCTCGTCGACGCCGGTGGGGACCGCATCGGCCGGGTCCAGGACCTGGTGGTGCGCCTCGGCGACGCCCCCCACCCACCGGTGGTCGGCCTGGTGGTGCGGATCGGCGAGCGGGACCTGTTCGTCCCCATCCGCAAGGTCGCCGCCTTCGAGCCGGGACGGGTGCTGTTCGAGGGCAGACGGGTCGACCTCCGTCGGTTCGAACGGCGCGAGGGCGAAGTGCTGCTGGCCCGTGACCTGCTCGCCCGGCACGCCATCAACTTCGTGGGCGGCCGGATCATCAAGGCCAACGAGATCGAACTGGCCAAGGTGGGGGACGCCTGGGAGGTCGTCGCCGTCGATCCCTCCGGCCGGCCCCTGCTGCGACGTCTCCTCGGCCCGCTCGGTCGCTCGACCGAACCCGGGTCGATGGTCGACTGGGGGAGCATCGAACCCTTCGTCGCCCACGTGCCCTCGTCCAAATTGCGCATCCCGTACCGCAAGCTGTCGAGACTGCGGGCCGCCCAGATCGCCGACCTGGTCGAGGCCGCCTCCCACGAGGAGGGCGAGGAGATCATCGAGGTGGTCGGCCAGGACGTCGAGCTCGAGGCCGACGTGTTCGAGGAGCTCGACACCGAGCATCAGACCGAGTTCGTGCGGAGCAGGTCCGACGCCGACGCCGCCCGTCTCCTGTCGTCCATGGCCCCCGATGATGCCGCCGATCTGATCGGCGACATCGACCAGGAGCGCCGGTTGCCGATCCTGACCCTCCTCCCCGAGCCCCAGCAGCGAAAGGTCCGGGCGCTGCTCAGCTACCACCCGGAGACGGCCGGCGGCCTCATGAGCCCGGACTTCCTCTGCCTACCGGCGGACCGCACGGTGGCTGACGTGCTGGAGGCCGTGCGGCAGAGCTCGTTCGCCCCCGAGGCGCTCAACGTCGTCTTCGCCGACGGGCCCGACGACCAGGTCCTCGGGTCGGCCTCGGTGGTCCGTCTCGTCCAGGCCGACCCGTCGGCATCGTTCGGGTCGGTCTGCGAGCCGGACCCGCTGCACATCCACGTCGACTGGGACCTCGGCGAGATCGTCCGGAAGATGTCCGACTTCAATCTGATCGTGGCGCCGGTCCTCGATGAGCAGCACAAGATGATCCTCGGCATCGTCACCGTCGACGACGTGCTCGAGCTCCTGTTGCCCACCGGATTCCGGCGCGACTTCGGGCGCACGGCCGTGGAGGACTGACGATGGTCCGCCGTCTGCGCCTGCCCGGCCCGTCGATCGTCGTCGGATACCCCCCCAGTCCCGCTTCGTAGCCGGGCCCGCGGCTGTGCCGCACCCCGACGCAGCGGCCTCGGCGTCAGCCGGGCCCCTGGCCGGTCGGGCCCCGAACCCAAGACCCCTGCCGACTCCGTCCCCACGGTGCGGCAGACCGACACTCCGGCCGCCACGCGGCCACACACCGTCGAGCAGACAGGCGCAGGTGCGCCGAGAGGTACGTCATGGCCGAACACGAGCCACCGGACAGCGAGAAGACCACCAGGGTCACGCCCGGGGGGAGCGCGGTCCTCGACACGGCCCACGTCGGCGACATCCACGGTGCCTTCGGCACCATCCGCGAGCACGATCTCGACAGCCGGCGGTCGTGGACGGCGAAGCTGCTCACGCTGCTGGCCATCATGGGGCCGGGCCTCATCGTGATGGTGGGGGACAACGACGCGGGCGGTGTGGCCACCTACAGCCAGGCCGGGCAGAACTACGGCCTGTCGCTGCTGTGGCTCCTCCCCCTCCTGATCCCCGTCCTGGTGGTGAACCAGGAGATGGTGGTGCGCCTCGGCGCGGTGACGGGCGTCGGGCACGCCCGACTCATCAACGAGCGTTTCGGCAAGTTCTGGGGAGCCTTCTCGGTCGGCGACCTCTTCATCCTCAACTTCCTGACCATCGCCACGGAGTTCATCGGTGTCAGCCTGGCGCTCCACTACTTCGGCATCAGCCAGTACGTGTCGGTCCCGCTGGCCGCCGTGCTCCTGGTGCTGATGACGGCATCGGGCAGCTTCCGCCGGTGGGAGCGCTTCATGTTCGTCTTCATCGCCGTGAACTTCCTGGTCGTCCCCCTCGCCTTCCTCTCCCATCCCTCCGGTGGGGCCTTTCTCTCCGGACTCACCACCCCCGGGGTCCGTGGTGGATTCACCTCGACGTCCGTCCTGCTGGTCATCGCCATCGTGGGCACCACCGTCGCACCGTGGCAGCTGTTCTTCCAGCAGTCGAACATCGTGGACAAGCGGATCACCCCGCGCTGGATCAACTACGAGCGGGCCGACACGGTGGTCGGGTCCCTGATCACCGTGTTCGCCGCCGCCGTCCTCATGTCCGTGGTGGCCGCCGCCTTCGCCGGGACCTCGTACTTCGGGCACTTCACCAATGCGGGCGGCGTGGCCAGTGGGCTCCAGCACGAGGTCGGCCGGGCGGCGGGGGCGATCTTCGCCATCATCCTGCTGAATGCCTCGATCATCGGCGCGGCATCGGTGACCCTCTCCACCAGCTATGCCTTCGGCGACGTCTTCGGTGCGCACCACTCCCTCCACCGGAGCTGGAAGGACGCCAAGTTCTTCTACGGTGCCTTCTCGGGCATGGTGGCCCTGGCCGCAGGCATCGTCATCATCCCCGGTGCCCCGCTCGGAGTCATCACCACCGGCGTCCAGGCCCTGGCCGGCGTGCTGCTGCCCAGTGCCACGGTGTTCCTGTTGCTGTTGTGCAACGACAAGCAGGTCCTCGGGCCGTGGGTGAACCGGCCGTGGCTGAACATCCTGGCCAGCGTGATCGTCTCCATCCTGTTGATGATGTCCCTGGTCCTGATGATCACCACGCTCTTCTCGACCGTAGACGTGACGGCGCTGGCCGAGGTACTCGGCGCGGTACTGCTGGTCAGCTACGCCGTCGGTGCCGTCATCCTCGTCCGCAACCGCGCCACGCGCGAGCGCGTCCCGGTGGTCCCGATGGAGCGCCGGGCGACGTGGCGGATGCCCCAGCTCAGCCTGCTCGAGCGCCCGAAGTGGTCGCGGCCGCGCCTGATCGGGATGTGGGGACTACGGATCTACCTGGTGGTGGCCGTGGTGCTCCTGCTCGTGAAGGCCATCGAGCTCGCCGTCAACGGCCAGTGAGCTCCGGAATGGGGAACCGGTGTTGGCTGGGGTCCCCGGTGGTGGGGTTTGCGGATCTGCCCTGGTCGCGAGAGTATCTGTCTTCTATGTGTCCTCCTGCGCCGGTCGTCCATGCCTAGCCTCTGGTTCCGGCGCAACAGGGTCAAGGGTCCCGACAAGCCCCCGCCGGTCCCGGAACGCATTCCTCCCCGGCCACCGGCCCCCGGGGGACTGCGCATCGCCTTCCTCGTCTACCGGGGCAACCCGCGCTGTGGCGGCCAGGGCGTCTACACCCGGCACCTGACCCGTGAGCTGGTCTCCCTCGGCCATTCGGTGGAGGTCTTCGCCGGACAGCCATGGCCCGAGGTCGACGAGGGAGTCGGGTTCACCCCGGTCCCGAGCCTCGACCTCTACCGCGACCCGGACCCCTTCCGGGTACCCCACCCGGCCGAGTTCTGGAACTCCTACCCGACCTCGGTGGCCGCCCTCGAGTTCGCCGTCATGTGCACGGCCGGCTTCCCCGAGCCCTGGACGTTCAGCATCCGGGCCCGGCGGATGCTCGCCGCCCGCCGGGACGAGTTCGACCTCGTCCACGACAACCAGTGCCTGGGCTACGGCATCCAGGGGATGATGGCGGACGGTTGGCCGGTCCTGGAGACCCTGCACCACCCGATCACCGTGGACCGCCAGCTGGCCCTCAGCCACACCACCAACCCGTGGCAGCAATTCAGCCAGCGGCGCTGGTTCGGCTTCCTGCGCATGCAGGTCAAGGTGGCCCGGTCGCTGCCGCGGCTCATCACCGTGTCCCAGTCCTCGAAGACGGACATCACCGCACAGATGGGCGTGGAGGCCGACCGGATGACCGTCGTGCCCGTGGGCGTCGACCACACGGTGTTCCGTCCGCGGGAGGACGTGACGCCGGTCCCGGGCCGCATCATGGTGACCTCCTCGTCCGACGTCCCGATGAAGGGACTGGTGCCGCTACTCGAGGCGGTGGCCAAATTGCGCACCGAGCGCGACCTCGAGCTGGTGGTGATCGGGAACCCGCGTCCCGAGGGCCGGGTGGCCAAGGCCATCGAGCGCCTCGACCTCGGTCCGATCGTGCGCTGCGTCACCGGGATCAGCGACGACGAGCTGGCTCGGAACTACGGGCAGGCCCAGGTCGCCGTGGTCCCGTCGCTCTACGAGGGGTTCTCCCTGCCGGCGATCGAGGCGATGGCGTGCGGCGTGGCCCTGGTCGCCACCACCGGCGGCGCGCTGCCCGAGGTGGTGGGCACCGACGGCGAGACCGGCCTGCTGGTCCCGCCCGACGATCCCGGCGCACTGGCCCAGGCCATCGGCCGACTGCTCGACGACGATGCCCTGCGCGCCCGGCTGGGCGCAGCGGGCCGCGAGCGGGTCCTGGGCCGCTTCACCTGGCAGGTGACGGCCGCGGGTACCGCCGACCAGTACCGTGCCCTGCTCGAGGACGTGGAGGCGGGCCGATGCTGACCGTGGACTATGCGCGACTCGGGGTGCGGGCCGGGGACCGGGTGCTCGACCTCGGATGCGGATTCGGACGTCATGCCTACCAGGGGGCCCGGCTGGGCGCCGAGGTCGTGGCGTTCGACTTCGGCGCGGACGAGGTCCGCAGCGTCCAGGACACTTTCGGCGCGATGGCGGTCGCCGGTGAACTCGACCCGATCGCGTCCCGTATGGGAGCGGTGCAGGGAGATGCGCTCGCCCTGCCATTCGCCGACGGTGCGTTCGACCGTGTGATCGCCTCGGAGATCCTCGAGCACATCCCGGACGACGAGCAGGCCATGGCCGAACTCGCTCGAGTCCTGCGCCCGGGGGGCACCATGGCCATCACCGTGCCGCGCACGGGGCCGGAGTTCGTCAACTGGTCGTTGTCCGACGACTACCACAACGTCCCGGGGGGGCACATCCGGATCTACCGGCGCAGCCAGCTCGTCGAGCGCCTGGAGGGCACGGGCATGCGGGCCACCGGGCACCACCACGCCCATGGGCTGCACGCGCCCTACTGGTGGCTGAAGTGCCTGGTCGGCACCACCAACGACACACATCCCGCCGTCGCCGCGTACCACCGGCTCCTGGTGTGGGACATCGAGAAAGCGCCGACGGTCACCCGGTTGACCGAGCGGGTGCTCAACCCGCTGGTCGGCAAGAGCCTGGTGGTCTATCTGGTGAAGCCCGAGGAAGAGGCGGGGGACCGGGCCCACGCCGCGGTGGGGGCCAGCGCATGAGGGCGGTGCCCGAGGTGCCGGGGATCATGAGTGCCGCTGACGTCGTGGCCACGGCCCGGTCGATCGTGGAATTGCAACGTCCCGACGGGATGATCCCCTGGTTCCCCAGTGGGCACTGCGACCCGTGGAACCATGTGGAGGCGGCCATGGCCCTGACCGCGGCGGGCTTCGATGCCGAGGCCGACGCCGCGTACCGTTGGCTGGTGGACACCCAGCTGCCCGACGGCAGCTGGTTCAACTACTACCTGACCAGCGGGGTGAAGGACGCCCGCCTGGACACCAACGTGTGTGCCTACCTCGCCACCGGCGCCTGGCACCGCTACATCTCCACCGGCGACCTGGCCGGGCTCGAGGACCTGTGGCCGACGATCGAGGCCGGCGTCGACTTCGTGCTCCGCTACCAGCGACTCGACGGGTCCATCCGGTGGTCGCTCGACTCCTCGGGCTTCCTCGAGGAGTACGCGCTGCTCACCGGGTCGTCATCGATCTACCACAGCCTGCGCTGCGCCATCGCCTGTGCCGAGCGCCTCGGCCAGGAGTGCCCCGACTGGGAGCTGGCCGCCGGTCGGTTGGCCCACGCAGTGGCGCACGACCCGTCGGCCTTCGCCCCGAAGGTCGAGTTCGCCATGGACTGGTACTACCCGATCCTGTCCGGCGCCCTGAGCGGCACTGCCGCCCACGCCCGTATGGACGGTTCGTGGGACGCATTCGTCCTCGAGGGGCGCGGTGTGCGCTGCGTCTCGACGGGTGAGTGGGTGACCGCCGCCGAGACGGCGGAGTGCGTGCTGGCCCTTGACGCGCTGGGCCGCGACGCCCAGGCCATGGAGCTGTTCACCTGGGTCCAGGGCCTGCGCAACGACGACGGGTCCTATTGGACGGGCATGGTCTATCCCGAGGAGGCGACGTACCCGCCGCTCGAGCGCTCGACCTATACGGCCGGGGCGATCGTGCTGGCCGCCGACGCCCTCGGCCGCACGACGCCGGCGTCCGGGCTATTCCGGGGCGAGGGGCTCCCGAGCCACCTGGACCTCACCGAGCCCGCCCCGGAGGCACTCGTCGAGCCGGCCCTGCGATCGCCCGGCGCCCCGGGGCCGGCCTGACCGGGGCGCCATCGGTCCGACCGACCGCCGACGGACGGCCCGATCGACCACGGAGTGTCCAGTGCGTAGGATGGTCGCCACGTGCGGCCTGAGGGTAGAGAGTGGGGGAACGGGGCAATGGGCAAGAAGCGCATCGGGATTCTCGTCGTGGCGTACAACGCAGCCAATACGCTCGCAAAGGTGCTGGACCGCATCCCGGACGGCATGCGACCGGACATCGAAGAGGTCATCGTCAGTGACGACTCGAGCCAGGACGCGACGTTCCTGGTCGGCCTCGGGTACCAGCAGTTGTCGGAGCTGCCGATCACGCTGATCCGCCAGCCGACCAATCTGGGCTACGGCGGCAACCAGAAGGCCGGCTACGAGCTGGCCATCGAGCACGGCCTCGACATCGTGGTGATGCTCCACGGGGACGGCCAGTACGCCCCCGAGTGCCTGCCCGACATCGTGGCCCCGCTGCTCGCCGGCGAGGCCGATGCCGTCTTCGGCTCCCGATTCCTCGACAAGGGGTCGGCACGCGGTGGTGGCATGCCCCTCTACAAGTACGTGGGGAACCGGATCCTGACCCGGGTCGAGAACGGTGCCCTCGGCACCGACCTGTCCGAGTTCCACTCGGGCTACCGCGCCTACTCGGTCGATGCCCTCCGGCGGATTCCCTTCGAGCGCAACTCCGACGGATTCAACTTCGACACCCAGATCATCATCCAGATGCACGACGCGGGCCTCAGGATCTGCGAGGTCCCGATCCCCACCTACTACGGCGACGAGATCTGCTACGTCGACGGGATGAAGTACGCCGGGGACGTGACCAAGGACGTGATCACCTACCGCATGCAGAAGGCGGGGTTCGGGGACGGGAGCCGGATCGCCCTGGGCGAGGAGTACCAGCTGAAGCCGGGCGACGACAGTTCCCATGGCCGGATCGGCAAGCTCCTCCGCTCGCGTCCGGCCGCCAAGATCCTCGACCTCGGCTGCTCGAGCGGGCTCTTCGCCCAGCGGATGCGGTCGATGGGCCACCACGTGACCGGCGTCGACGTCCACCAGTTCGACCAGATCGCCGAGCGCACGGACGCGTTCTACCGCGCCGACCTCAACGAGGGGATTCCGCCCGAGGTCGGAACCGGCTTCGAGATCGTCCTGGCCGCCGACGTGCTCGAGCACCTGGCGCAGCCTGCGGCGCTCGTCGACCAGGTGCGCCAGGTGCTCGAGCCGCACGGGAGCGCGATCTTCTGCGTCCCCAACTTCGCCCACTGGTACCCGCGGATCCGCTCCGCGCTCGGCATGTTCGACTACGACCAGCGGGGGATCCTCGACTCCACCCACCTGCACTTCTTCACCCGACGGAGCTTCCGCAAGCTGATCGAGCACGGCGGGTTCGACGTGGTCCGCATGGAGCCGGTGGGGCTGCCGCTCGATGCCCTGGGGGCCAGTGGTGGGGGGGCACGGGTTGCCCGACTGGTCGACCATCTGCTCGTGACCCTGTGGCCCACGATGTTCGCCTACCAGTTCATCATCGAGGCCCGACCCGCCTCGTGAGCCGGGTGCGGGGCACCAGGTAGCGACCCCCCGGCACCGGCGTCGGTGGAGGCCACCGACGCCGACGGCGTCCCACATTCACAGGGAACGCTCAGCACCCCACCAGTGACCCCCCAGGGCCGCTTCGTACGGTGGGTGTCGAAGGAGGTGGACGACGACCACCGACCCCGTCGTCCGAACCGACATGCTGCTGTTCATCATGATCCCCCTGGTCCTCGTGGCCTGCACCATCGCCATCGGCCCCGTCTTGGCCATGACCGTGCTCTCCCACATCGAGCAACGGCCGTCGCGGCCGACGGCGCGTCCGGGGAGGGCGGCCGGCGCCGCGGCCGATCCCGCGCCGACGGTGGACGAGCCGTCCGACAGGACCGACGAGGTCTCCATGGTCAGGGCCGCCTGAGCGTCCCGACGGTCGCGGGCCATCGTCTGAGGGACCGGTGCGAAGCGCCGCTCAGAGCCGCCGGAGCAGCCGCAGCGATCCCTGTGCTCCGTCCTCCGCGAACTCTCCGGAGTCGAGGGCGGCCCGCCAGATGTCGTGGGGCGGCCGTCCGCCGTCGGCCGGGTCCGGGAACACGTCGTGGATGGCGAGCCATCCGCCCCGCACCACGTGCCGTGCCCAGCCGCGGTAGTCGGCCCAGGCGGGCTCCTCGCCGTGGCCGCCGTCGATGAAGCAGAAGGCCAGCGGCGTCGTCCACCGTGAGCTGACCGTCGGGGAATCCCCGACGAGGCCCACCACGGACGATTCCAGTCCCGCCGTGATCATGGCTCGACGCCAGTGGGGGAGGGTGTCGATCCTGCCCGTCGAGGCGTCCACCAGCGAGCTGTCGTGGTGCTCCCATCCGGCCTGGTTCTCCTCGGAGCCGTGATGGTGGTCGAGACTGAAGAGGACCGATCCCGACTCCTCGGCGGCCGCCCCGAGGTAGGTGGTCGACTTGCCGCACCAGGCGCCGATCTCCACGAACGTGCCGCCCGGATGGGTGGAGCCGGCCCGGAGCGCTCCGAGGAAGAGAGCCTCACCCTCGTCGTCCGGCATGAAGCCGGTGGTGGCGCGGGCCAGAGCGAACAGATGCTCGCGACGGACCTCGACGGCGACGTGGTTCCCTCCTGCGGATGTGGTCGTGTCATTCATCCGCCCACACTCCCACGGCGGCTCGGGACGGTCACATCGACGATGGGGTCATCCCGCACTGAGAACGTGCACGTACACAACCCTCAGTCGGGGTCGAGGCCGTAGACGAGGGAGCCGTCCAGTGCGACGTCGTAGATCTCGATGCCGTCCTCGACGTGGGCGGCGTCCGCGCCCAACGCCACGGCGATCTTGTTGAGCGCGTTGCGGGTGACATCGAGGACCAGCTCGACCTGCTGGGCCGCCCCGGCGCGGGCCTGCAGCTCGGAGACCACCGAGGGGTCGATCCTCCCCGGGCTCCAGAGCATGGCGTCGCAGAAGGCCAGTGCGGCGCGTGCCAACGGCGTCAGATCGCTGTCCCGGTAGTCGTCCACCGCCGCGAACTCAGCGTCACCGGCACCGGCCCGTAGGGCCGCCCGGCTCCGGAGGGACGAGCACAGGCGGCAGTGGTGCTGGCGTGCACCCCGGAGTCGGACCAGCTCGGAAGTCACGGGATCGAGGGCCCCGAGGGCGGGGACCACACGGATGAGGCCGTCCAGTGCCTTCCACAGGTCGTCCCCCGCCGTGACCCCGGGCTCGGGCCACGGGCCCAGGCCGAAGAGGGCGTCCAGTGCGGCGCGGGTGCGTGGCAGCACGTCGACGACCCACAGGGCGGCCGCCAGGTCCCCGGTGGTCGGTCCGGCGGCGGCCAGGAACTCCTGGCGTTGCCCGGGGACGACTCCCGAGACATCGACGACGCACTGCTCGGCGAACCGCAGGACGGCTCGGGTGTCGGGGTCCGCCGCCGGCCCGTCGACCGGGCCGGGCGGACGGAGCGGCACGGTCTGGAGGAGCGCACCGGCCTGCACGGCGGCGGCGTCCACCAGGGGGAGGAGCCCGCGGGCCG
>Ga0075520_1001167_pt1 | contig 12422 bp, 9 predicted proteins | sample NGEPerB_FD_75100 | JGI IMG/M metagenome (GOLD analysis project Ga0075520, IMG submission 75100) | Arctic peat soil microbial communities from the Barrow Environmental Observatory site, Barrow, Alaska, USA - NGEE PermafrostAB12-B | ecosystem: Environmental > Terrestrial > Soil > Wetlands > Peat ... | reverse complement strand
GCTTCTATGTTTGTCAAGTCGTGGCGGGGTGTCGTGTAGGGCGTTGAGGGTTCGGTAGAGATATCGAGCGAGATAGCGTTTGACCCGAGTTCCACAAGGGGTGGCGACTCGCGGGGAAGAGTGCCTTGTCAGGTGTGGTTTGGGGGTGGGTTTCGGGGCACTAATCGGCTGTGAGTGTGGGTAGAGTGCCGCGGTGAGTCCGTTTGTGCGGAGGGTGAAGACCGCCTCCGGGGCGACCGCCGTCCAGATCGTCGAGAAACGCAACGGACGCCGCCGCGTCCTGGAGCATGTCGGGTCGGCTCATGACGAGACCGAGTTGGCGGTGCTGGTCAGCGCCGCCCAGCAGCGCCTGTACGGCATCCAGGACGACATGCTGCAGTTCGAGCCGGTGCATCGGGACCCGGTGGGGCCGGTGGTGGAGCACACGTCCAGTCAGCTGTTGTGGCGTGTGCTGACCGGCGCCTACCACACACTCGGGTTCGACCAGATCCGCGACGAGGCGTTCGCGTCGCTGGTGACGGCGCGGATCGTGGAGCCGACGTCGAAGCTGGACACGATCCGGGTCCTGGACGAGCTGGGCCAGGCGGCCCCCCACCCGAACACGTTATACAACTGCCTGCGCCGGTGTGTGCAGCGCGACTACCGCTCCCGGATCGCGACCGCCTGCTGGGCGCACGCGTGTGCCGGCGGTCCGGTCGGGTTGGTGATGTACGACCTGACGACGCTGTACTTCGAGGCCGAGAACGAAGACTCCCTGCGTAAGGTCGGGATGTCGAAGGAACGCCGGGTCGACCCGCAGATCACCGTGGGCCTGCTCGTCACCGCCGACGGGTTCCCGCTGGAGATCGCCCTGTTCGAGCCGAACAAGGCCGAGACGACCACGATCGTGCCGGTGATCGAGGGGTTCAAGACCCGCCACGGCATCCGCGACCTGGTCGTGATCGCGGACGCGGGGATGCTGTCGGCGTCGAACCTGAACGCCCTGGAGGACGCCGGATACCGGTTCATCGTCGGATCCCGCCAGTCGCAGGTCCCCTACGACCTGGGGACCCACTTCGAGCGACACGGGAACTACACCCCCGACGGCTCCACGATCGAAACCAGCCGAGACATCGGGTTCTGGCAAGGACAAACGGACCCGCAGGGTCGTGTATCACTACTCATTCAAGCGTCACAAACGAGACGACCGGACCATCAACAAGCAGGTCGAGAAGGCCGAGAAGGTCGCCGCCGGGCAACGCCCGATCGCCCGCGACCGGTTCGTCACGGTCACCGCCGACGCCGACGGGAAGAAGGCCCAGGTGAACTGGGACACCATCGAGCGGGCCAGATTCTGCGCCGGGTTCAAAGGCTACGTGACCAACATCACCCCACAGGTCATGGACGGGGCCGCCGTCGCCGCCGCCTACCACGACCTGTGGCACGTGGAACAGTCCTTCCGGATGGCCAAGAGTGACTTGAAGGCCCGACCGATCTTTCATCACAAGCGTGACTCGATCCAGGCCCACCTCACCATCGTGTTCGCCGCCCTCGCCGTGGCCCGCTACCTCCAGGACCGGACCGGGCTGCCCATCAAACGCCTCGTGCAGACCCTCCTGCCGCTGCGGACCGTGACCATCACCATCGCCGGCCAGCCCGTGACCGCCCAACCCCGCCTCGGACCCGACGCCACCGCCATCCTCGACAAGATCCCCGACCTGGCGGGGCACTAAAACGGGGCGTTCTTGTGGAACTCAGGCCGGATGCTGCATACCGGCACCGACCTACTCACAGACAAGCAACACCGCCGGCTCAAGGCCCTGTTCGGGACCGACGAGCACGTCGAAGTCGAAGCCACCTGAGCCATCTACCAAGCCATGATCGCCGCCTACCGAGAACCCGACCGGACCCAGGGACGACACCTCATGACCCGGCTGATTAACTCCATCAGCCACAACGTCCCGGCCGCCTTGAGCGAGGTCGTCACGCTCGGCCGGACACTGACCAGACGAGCCGGCGACATCCTGGCCTACTTCGACCGCCCCGGCACCAGCAACGGCCCCACCGAGGCGATCAACGGCCGCCTCGAGCACCTCCGCGGCACCGCCCTCGGCTTCCGGAACCTGACCAACTATGTCGCCAGATCACTCCTCGAGACGGAGGATTCAGACCCCAACTACACCGTCGATTGTGATGAGCCAGTGAACCCACCCATGGGGGGCCGGCGGAGGCGGAGGTGCGGGACTATGCAGCCGGGCCGCCACCGCTGCACTCACCGCCGGATTACCCAACCCAGCCAGCCAGTCCTTCCCAGGGAAGTCCGCTGCGATTGTCAAGCCACTGGCTGGCCCAAGGTGGATCCCACACGCGGCCGCGAGTCCCTTAGCCTTCGGCACGGTCACATTTGCGCTGGAGGACGAGGATGTGCTGCAAGCCGACGACAAGTCCCTCTTCGACGGTTTCTAGGCTGAGTGCCTGGGCTCCCCGTTGAATCATGCCTTCGAGATCTTCGGACCGTCGGCGCGTGACCCGACATCCCAGCCCCAACACGCCAACGACAGTTGAGACCGTCAGCGCGGAGAGAGTGCGTGATCTGCCCCAGCCCAGCGCTCGCTGGGTCGCCGCCACAGTGTTGACATCAGCAGTATCGGTCGGCCACGAGAGCACCAATCGGCCACCAGGGCAGAGTAGCCGCAGACCTTCGGCGAGAACTCCAACGGGATCGGGGTGGAGGTGAAGGACGTTCGCAACAACGACCGCGACCGCGCAACCTGCCGTGAGCGTGGTTTCTTTTGCATCTGCCACGACGCCCCTCCCGATGCGACCGCTCGAAAGCGCACGCCTCAGCATGGAGCGTGAGATATCGACGCCCACAACCGTGTTCGGATCAAGACGTTGGACGCAGAGTCCGGTGCCACAACCGATCGACACGACCGAGGAAGTAGCACCCACCATCTCGGCGATCCTTTGGGCAAGGGCTGTCGAGACCGGCGAGTCCCAGATGGCGTCGTAGGCGTAGGAGTAGAGGGTCCAGAACAAGTCTCTCCCTCGACGGGACCCGGCCGTCACCAAATCAGAATTCGCCATCCACCGCGCACGGCGCCGACGATCAGCCAGATGCCGTAGGCGATGATGGCCAGTCCCAGGAGCTTCCCGACGCCATCAGCGGCGACGAGCACCGCGAACCCGATGAGTGCATAGATGACTCCGCCGATCACCCACGACGTCTTCACCACCCCGTTCGCAACTTTGGTGGCCACGTTCCCGGCGGTCTGCCAACCGGAGGGTGGCGTATTCGTCGTGCTTGGCTGCGGCCCGACGTTGGACGAGTCCTGAGCAGGCTGGTAGTTCTCGGTCATGATCTTCCCCAATAGTTAACGCCCTGACAGCGAGCAGTGCGACCCTCATCGGAACAGTCCGTCTCGCTGGGGTGGCCCCATAGGCAATCCCACTGGAATTCTGCCAGGGAATCAGGCGATGCGCTCGCGAAACGACGACTATGCGGGCTTTGAGTGTGGTGTTGCCGCGCCAGCGGTCACTCGATCGCAGAGTTTTGGGAGTCAGCCCCAGAGGATGCTTTTGCCGCAGTCTCAGCAACAGCGTCGAAGATGCTCGTCAACTCTTCACGATAGGCGAGGCTGGGGCTCTCGAAGGCGAGAAGGGCTACGTGGTCGCCTGAGTAGAATGCATATCTCGCTGTGAGGATCAGGGGGCAACGGCCGTCATCGCCCATGTATTCGCGCCCCTCACGCACGGTCAGGTCACGGATCACCGGGTGCCCACCGGCATCCAGCCAGTCGTACGGCCCCCCCGCCCCCGCATCGACGAGAGCCGGGAGGTCATTCGGGCCCCCAGGGGCTACGCTCACCGTTGCCCAGGCAAAGGCAGACAACTCGGCCTCATCCCCGGGAACGACCAGGCTCGCGAAGGCTCCGATACCGGCTTGACGCAGCATTCCCCTGAACGCGGTCAAGAAATGCCCAGCCTCGGCCGCAGCCGCCGGGGTGAGTTCGTCCGCGAGATCAGCCAGCAGGCCCTCCGCGTGTGGATCGGCTGGATCAGTACTCACCGCAGCCCACGGTGGCGGGAAGAATACATCGATACTCATAGCTGAAGCCACCCTTCGGTCGGGCCTGCGACGCTGTCCGTCGTTGTGGGCCCTTGCATGCCGGTGCTCGCCTGTGACGCCGACGGATCCATCAGATGAGCGCTCAGATTCTGTACCAGGTCCCCAGCAGCGTCACCTAGCTGAGGGGCAGCGGCCGCTGGCAGGGCATGGTCGATCAGGGACGGGTTCAGACTCGCGTGGTTCCCGATCATGAAACCTCCAGGAGGAACGTTGACACTCAGGCAGCTCTGAAGGGCACGGCTATCGTTCGCTGGCACGGTGAGCGCTCCGATCCTTCCCGTGCCGTCAGCACTGCTTCGGATGTTCTTGCTGATGCTGTTCAGAACACCCGACACAACAGGCGACTTGGCGAGTTTTGAGAACCCGACATCAGCGAGCTTCGCCACACCGAACCCGATGCCTAGGGAGATCAGCTGCGTCTCTACCCCCTTGACGCCATCCTTGACGCCAGCCTCTGCAACGCCTGACGCGCTTGAGCTGAACGTGAACAGTTTCGCTGCGACTGACCAGCCCGCAGCGGCACCCGACTCCGCCGCTGGCATCCCGCAGGCAGTGGCAGCCATGCTCAGTGCAGAGCCTCCGATGTGGATCAGTTTGGCGGTCGTCATTCCTTCGGGCGAGCATTCTGCCGAGGCCAGATTCACCCCGATGGAAAGGCCTCCGCACACCAGCGCGCACACCGAAAAGACTGCGGCGCCTGGCGGAAACACCTTCCCTGCGACGGAGAAGAGCGTTGTTCCGAGTTCCAGGGAGTCTGCGACGACCGGCCCGTACAGAGCGATGGTCTCCTCGGTGTCAGTCCAGGTCCGTGTCTCCCAGGAGGGGAGGTCGGCCTGGCGTTCCGCGTCCCGAAGCTCTGAGACCGCCCTCTCGGCGGCCTGTCTCACCGTGTTCGCCAAGGTGTCAGCGTCTTGCTTGTAGCCGTCGAGCTCGCTCTGCAACTGACGCCGGCTCGCTTCAAGGCTGCGAATCTCGCCTGCGGTTTCGTCCACCGACCGTTGCCGTTGTGCGACCAACGACGACTGTGTCGTCACCCGACGTGCGAGGTCCGCTTGCTGGACCGGATCGACCGCGAGCGCCTGTTGGCCCTTCAGGAGGAACAGGTCGCGTTGTGCCGTAGCCAGTGCAGCTTCTTCGCGACTCTTCAGGGCCTTCGCGTCTTTGAGACTGGCTTTCGCCTGGTCCAGCCGATGGCTCACTTCTTCTGCCGTGGTCAACAGGTTCATTGCGCGGTGCTGGGAGGATTCCAGCACGGTCTCGTACCGTTCGAGCGCACCTGCCGCTGCGCCGAACGACTCGCTGGCGTTCGCCAAGTCGGGCGGCAGGGTCTTGGCCTTGTCGTGGAACGCCGTTGCCCCCAGACCGCTCCACACGTCAGGACCGACCTTTGAGACCATCGACGAGAGATTGCTATGGATGTCGGCCGCATCTCGCTCGACTCGACGAAAGGCGCCGGCCACCTGTTGGACGGACTGGATCGAACCGGGCGCGGGATCCTGGCCGCCCAAGACACCCCAGTCCGTCATTTCGAACCTCCTGGAATCTGGAGCGCGGACACGTGTTGGGCCTCTACGGCTTCGTACGATCGGGCTGACTCGACGAGTCCGTATCCCACATCGGACAAGGTCTGCCCAAGCTTCTTCGCCTGCCACTTCCAGTTCTCGACGAATGTGTCGACCTGCTGGGACAAGCCGGGGTGTCCGAACGCATCGCCGCTGAGGTCGTCGACCTCTTGAAGCGCAGTGTCCAGGCGGGCACTCAGAACCATCATCGATCGACCTGCGCTCCGCAGGGCCGCCGGATCCACTGAAAAGCTCGAGTCAGTCATGGTCCCTACTTCCGTTGCCCCTGGCCATCTGACGTGACCATAACCACCTGAATGAGTTCCGATCGCGAGCCGAAGGCCAGCCACGCGCGTCCGGGTGGACCGTCGAATGACAGCTCCCGGCGCAACATCACGTTCGCCTGGACTCCCTCGCCGGAGCGTGGCGACAGCATCACGAGATATGAGCCTGTGAGCTTGTTCTTCCATGGCGAGTAACCAGAAAGGTCTGGTGCTGTACCCGCGATCGCGATCCGGGAAGGGACACGTTGGGTGAGTTCTTGCAGAAGGTCGTCATTTGGTGACAGCGTCCCAGCATCGTCCACGAGTACGAAAGCGGTGGGAGGCACTCGGGTGGGCGCTTCCTCCTCGATGAACGTCGTGCCAGGGAATCGATCCCGGTCTGCATCCGCGACGTTGCGTACGAACACGTCATGGCCGGCGCGCGTCAACTGCTGGGCTAAAGCGGCGAGCGCCTCTGTGCGGCCGGATCCCGGAGGCCCAGTCACCACCAGTGGCGTCCGCGAGGTCATGAGAGGGATCGCGATAGGTGCGTTTGCGTCACCCCCCACCCCGATCACCACGTGAGTGTTCGGGATCGGCTCTCGTGCCCTGGCTAACGCTTCATCACTGTTGATCCGGCGGGGTAGGTCGAGCAGCCGCATGGGGACGTTCACCGCGGGCTGTTGCATCCCCTGTGCCAGTGTTCTCAAGCTGCGCCCGAAGTCCTCGTCGATGTCAAGGAATGCCACCTGGACGGCGTCTGGGCTCTTCGCCCGGTAACCGCGACCAGGAGGATTCACCTGCGGAATCCGGCGAACTGGCACGTCGAACGTTGCCATGTCGGAGATCTGCTCGAACGGGAGACAGATCAGATCACCGAGAGCTGTCATGAGCCTGGGCGTGCTCAACGAGCGGCCGCCGGCCACTACCAGCTGGATGCCTACTGCTGGGCCGTCTTGGGCTAGTTGGATCAGCGCATCGCGCCATTCGAGCTGTTCAGCGGCCAGCGTGTCCCATCCGTCCACCATGACGAAGACATAGGGCGGGGCGGTGGGTTGGGCGCTACGGAACTGTTCGAATGACTCAGACCCGGCTTCGATCATCTCTTGCCCTCGTGATGCCACGAGCTCGCGAAGCTTGCGAATCAACCTCTCCGTGACGTACGCCTCGGATCGTGAAGCCGCCACGCCGCAGTGGGGCAGGACCGCGAGCCCCTTAAGAGCCGGCGCGGGAGATTGATCGATGACGTACAGGTGCAACTGGTCGGGCGAGTAGGCCGAGGCTAGGGCGACGGCCAGTGCCCGGAGCGCGCTTGAACGACCGCTCCCGCGTCCACCCGCGAAGCCTAAGTTGCCAGCTCCGGGCCCATACGTGAGTAGTGGCTGCGTCTGCCGACCCGGGTTGTCCTGACGGCCGTAAGCGACAAGGTGTCGTTGCTCGGGCCTCGGGAGCCGGGACAGCCCGATCATCTCGGGCAACGGTGGTAGCCAAGGGGGCCGCGCAACCGGCAGGCCCAATTCATCTGCCGCGCCGCGGAGCAGGTCAACCGTCAGCGTCAGGTCCGAAACCAGATCGCTCGTTTCAGCCCGTTGGGCAGCGACGGCCGCCTGTCCGCAGCTGGACCATGGAAGCTCCTCGACCTTCGGGGGCGGGACTTCGATGTCAGGTGGTGCATCCATCGTCCTGCCGCCGGTGTAGGCAGTCTGGACCAGGCGAGGCGTGCCACCGGTCCGTACGAGCGCCCTGCCCACCAGCGCGGCAGGGATGCTGGCTGCGTCGGGCACGCCCACGAGATCCATGCTGCTCGAGGATTCCAACACTCGTAGACAGACCCGCAGATTGCTGTTGTCGGCAATCTGAGGGGTGATGACGCCGCCCCCCGGTCGTTGGGTCGCCAGGATCAGGTGAACGCCGAGCGATCTCCCAACAGTCGCGACGCTGACCAGACCGGGGATAAAGTCGGGAACGGCGGTCTTCAGCTCCGCAAACTCGTCGACACAGATCACGAGTCTCGCGAGCGGTGGCAGCTCATCGGGGCGAGCATGGCGCGCTTGACGGTACTCCTCGAGGCTCGACAAGTTGCCGGCCGACTGAAACAACTTCTGCCTGTACTCCAGCTCCGCCCGCAAAGAGGTCAGCAGCCGATCTGCTAGCGCTCCGGCAATGGACAGGTTGTCTGCATAGCCGACCACATGCGGGAGGTCGCGCAACTTCCCGAAGGCACCCCCACCTTTGAAGTCAATCAGAAGCATCGTGAGGTTGGTCGGGCTTGCCGTACTGGCCATCGAGAGGAGCCACGTCCTCAGGAACTCGCTCTTCCCAGCTCCGGTGGTTCCTGCCACAAGGGCATGCGGACCGTCCCGGTCGAGCGACAGCGAGACCAATCCTCCGGACTCATCGACTGCTACCGCCGCATCCCCTCCAGCCCCTCTGCTCCATCGGGCGGCGATATCGCTGGTGGTGGGGTCTTTGAGGCCCGTGAGGTCGGAAAGACTGACGCTCGAGGGCATTGACTGACTGTCGCCCTGGCCAAGGGGGATGAGTGGGGCTACCGCTCGCGCGGACGCCTCGGCGACACCATCGGCCAGCAAGTCGGCAGTGATGCCGTCAACCGCAGGGGCATCCTTCGTCTCCAACCGCGACCGATTCCCGGCGACGGAGAATCGCGCAACGATCTCCGCGGGTAGGCGCGACGGTACCCGTTCGACAGCCAGGATCCGAATGCCCAGCATCGGGCCTTCCTGCAGCAGTCTGACGATGCCAGGACGCGCTCTCAGAGTTCCTGCACCGGAGAGAACAACGAGGATCTCGGGCGACCACAGCGAGGTCGCCAGGCTAGACCTGCTCGCCTGCGCACCACGAAAGTCCAGAATGCTCATGAGTTCGGTCAACCGGTCTGAAACCGCGGTCGCGCTGTTGGCGACCTGGTGCATGTGAGGATTGCTTTGCCGTACGTGGGGCAGCCAGCGCAACCAGGACCATGTGCCGCTGTCGGCGACATCGTTGATGAAGTACACGGAGAGATCATCGGGGCTTCGAGAGATCGCAAGCTGATGGACGATGGCCGCTGCAGACCTTCCCGCGTCATCTCCTGTGATCCCGAGGACGGGGTGGCGTCTAAGGTCGACGGTGGCCGGGACCGCGAACAGAGACAGGCTCGGAAGGTCCTCCGTGGCCGTGAGCTCGACGGCAGCCTTTCGATCGACCGTTCCCAGGCGTACCAGCATCGCGGTGTCGTCGCCCGGCATGGCCGACCAGAGATCTGAGGTGGGTCCGATCGCTGCGCGGTGAGCGGTTGCTGGGTCGAAGGTCAGCGCCCACTCGTGGTCCTCTTCGCTGGCCGCCGCTCGTGCCGCCTCTCCCCACGCCTTGTCGCGTGCAGATGCAACGTCAGCCTGGCGGGCCTTCTCGCGCCTCCGCGACCTCATGGCGCCCACAAGCGTGATACCCGTCACCAGCAGGCTGACTCCCACTCCGACTGCTGCATACACCCAGTTGCCGAGGATGAAGGCTCCGCCAACGCCGGCCGCTGCCATGGCGAGGCTGCTCACGACGCTTGTCATCGGGAGACCGCCCCTGCCGGACTGAACCGGCACGGCGATCTTCGCTTTGTCGGTCCCCTCGAGATAACGAGGGACTCTGTTGAACGCGATGCCGCCCGTGGCGAGATGCTCTACGGCGCCGTCGATGCGAGGCGCCAACACCGCACACGCGACGGATCCCAGCAGGAAGCGCTCGCCTTCGCCAACCAGAGTCTTCTGCCGCAATCGGGCGCCGCGTAACCACGTGCCGTTCGTCGATCCGGAATCATCCAGCAGCCACCCATCATCGACGCGGGTCAGGCTGGCATGTCGGCCCGAGATCGTTGGGTCGGCGATCATGGCCTCACACCCGGTGTCGCGACCAATTGTGACCTTGCTGCTGCCCAACGGCACCAACTTCCCTGCAGCTGCACCGCTCATAACGGCGAGGACGGAGGCATCCAGCGGCCACGAGGGTCGCGGGCTGCCGACTGTCACGACCGAGCCGTTGACCAGGTCCGAGCCCGCAAGAGGTTCTGCCCGATCGAGTTCGGTCGAGCCGAGAAAGACCGGATCAGTGTCCCTCACGTACGGAGCAAGTAGTTGTCCAAGCGTGTTGTGGGGGTCTGCTTCGGCCAAGAGGTCCCGACGCGCTCCGTTAAGGGCGACCAGCGTGAACTCGAGGCGCATCGCTGAGGCTCAGGACGGTGACGAGGTAGCGGTGGGTACTTCGCTTGGTAGTCCGAAGATCTGTCCGTCACCGATCGCGAACTGGTGAAACCCGCAGGACTTAGAGACAACGGTCGCCGTGATGGCCATCCTCAGGACACCCGTCAGATCGATGCTGAACTCGGCAGGCGCTCCAAGACCCAGGTCCTTCGTATAGACCACGCGCCCGTCGAGCTGAACCTCATACCGAACCTTTGTCGCACTGTCAGTGTCGTCGGTGACACCGGCCAGCCCGCTGAACTGGCGATAGTGGCGTCCGAGGTCGTACTGCCATGTGTCCCCTTCGTAGCAACTGGGGTCTCCCGTATAGACCGAGTGAACGTACGTCTTTCCATTCATGGTCTTCGTGCCCGTGCTTGCCCTGCCCTCCACTGGCGTCATCTCACTGAGCCACTGAGCCACTGACTTCCGAGCCACAGTCAACAAGACCTCACCTGTTGGGCTAACTTGCCCAGCTTCTGGGGACTGGGCAACCACGGTCGAGTCGGCCTTGGAGTCGTCAATGACCTCCTTGATCGTCACTTTGAACCCCGCTGCAAGCAGTTCGCGGCTCGCCGTCGTGAGCTGCTGCCCCACGACGACTGGGACAGGGAGAACAGATGGGTTCGGTGTCTCGCTGGGCGTAGGCGACGGTGTGTACGACGACACCTCCGCTGTCGGCGTCGCAGTGCTTGCTGGCGCGGCGATCACGCTCGCTGCTGCAGGCGCCGCTGTCTGCTGCCCAGGGCGGAGGAATGCGAAGGCGGCAACCGTACCGACGACCAAGAAGAGGGCAACCGCACCGACGACCATGGCCAGTCGCCTCCGCTTCGAACCCTTCTTCGGGGCGAGCGAGGCTGCGTTTTCCACCCGCGGTCCGATGACTTGCGTCGCCTGTGTACTGGGCGTCGTCGGGGGCGGAGCGTCGAGTTTCGGAAGCGGCGCCAGCCCAACGAGGGACGGTCGGAGTGCATCGAGCTGTGCCTTGGCCTGCTCGGCTGTGGCCGGTCGCTCAGACGGCGCCTTGGCAAGGAGCCGCGCGATCAGTGCCCAGAGCCCATCAGGAATACCTGCGGGACGGCCCGGAAGCTGGTCGACATGACGTCGAAGCACGGCGAAGGGAGTGCCTCCGGTGAAGGGGGTCACTCCGGTGAGCAACTCGTACAGCATGATCCCCACTGAGTACAGATCGCTCTGTGGTGTGGGAAGGTCGCCATCGGCAAGTTCAGGGGCCATGTACTCGGGGGTACCGATCACGCTCGTGTTGCGAGCCGCCGGCCCTTGTTCGATGATCCGGGCCACGCCGAAGTCCGTGATTCGCGGCACGGTGTCCATGAGGACGTTCTCGGGCTTGAGGTCTCGATGGACGACCTGTGCGGAGTGGACCGCGGTCAGCCCGTTCAGGATCTGCCCGGTGATGTCGGCTGCCTCTACGGGAGCGAGGGTGCCCCTCTGACGCAGAAGGTGCCGCAGGTCCTGCCCGGGAACGTAGTCCATGACGATGGACAGGATCGATCCCTCAGCGACCAGATCGCGAACCCCGACGAGGTTGGGGTGATGTAGCCGAAGTAGGAACTGTGCTTCCTGGAGAAATCGCGAGACGAACTCGGGATCTGCTGTCAGCTCGGGTCGCAGAATCTTGATCGCGACCTCGTCACCAGCGCGAGAGCGTCCGTGCCAAACTTGGCCCATAGCTCCGCCGCCGAGCAACGAATCCGTCTGATAGTTGCTGCCGATTGCCTGTCCGCCGGGGACCGTGGTCATCTTGTGCCACTCCTCATTGCTCGCGATTTCGTGAGAAGCATAGGGCTTCCGGTCCGGCTCTTTGTGCGACACCTGGCACCTGAGCGCCCTTGCCAGGGTAGGGATGCGAGTCATCGTCCGCAAGGAACGCCCACATCCCGGCGCGCAGCTCCGCTTCGACGACGTCGACGGGATGCGGATCACCGCCTTCGTCACCAACACCAGCCGAGGACAGCTCCCGGACCTGGAGTTGCGTCACCGGCGCCGCGCCCGCTGCGAGGACCGGATCCGGATCGCGAAAGACAGGGCTACGGAACCTGCCGCTGCACGGCTTCGCGCAGAATCAGGTCTGGTGCGCCATCGTGGCACTCGCCACCGACCTGCTCGCCTGGATGGGGATGCTCGCCCTCACCAGACACGACGCCCGCCGCTGGGAACCCAAACGGCTCCGACTGCGCCTGTTCACCATCCCCGCCAGCATCGCCCGCACCGCCCGTCGGACGTTCCTGCACCTATC
>Ga0075520_1001166_pt1 | contig 12422 bp, 15 predicted proteins | sample NGEPerB_FD_75100 | JGI IMG/M metagenome (GOLD analysis project Ga0075520, IMG submission 75100) | Arctic peat soil microbial communities from the Barrow Environmental Observatory site, Barrow, Alaska, USA - NGEE PermafrostAB12-B | ecosystem: Environmental > Terrestrial > Soil > Wetlands > Peat ... | reverse complement strand
TTTTACCACTTCCAGATTATGCTTTGCTTTTTCGGCAATTACCGGATCCTGATTTTTTACAAGCTGTTCCAGAAGCTCAGTTGCTTTGCTCCAGTTTTTTGCAAATATGTACTGGTTCGATTCTTTAAATACACCGCCTGTATAAAGCTGTTGTGTATCATGGTAAGTTTTAGGAAGGAACTTCACAACATAATCCTGTCCGGCCTGAGATGCCAGATCTCCAATCTCTTCTGATTCTCTTGAGATCGATGGTACAAGAATAACACGTCCTGACATTGAAGACCTGGGTATGAAGACCGATGACTCGTCAACTTCAGTCCGGTCTATCATATCACCAGCGGATGAATAGAGCGATAAAAAAAACCTCGTATTCAGTAAAAAATTTATGGTTCTGTATCTTGCTCCATAATATGAGTTTACAACAGTATCCCGCTCAAAATAGATACTTGCCGAATCAAGTGTCAGTAATAATTTGGATTTAAACCTGTTACAAATATTATTAATGGTATCGACCGGAAGCATGGTTGTCAGGTCCCCGGCTTTAATGTTCCTTTTTAATGTATCACCAACTGAGAAAGTGAATGAGCTATCACTTGAAAATGATGATAAGCCGTCAAGGAAATTCATTACTCCGGCATGGTACGAACTCCTGTCCTTCCTGGTTACGTTTGCAGGAGCCAGATAATTGAACAGATTGACAAATACAATATTGTGATGTTCGCTCTCAAGCTTAATCTCGGGGTCAATTCTCTTCCCTATGTACACAATTTTGGTACATGACAATGATATCATTAATATGGTTACAGGAAGCAATAGTCTTATAATAAAATTCATTTGTTTTTTTGATTCAGTTCGACAATAAAACCCTGATATTAATTATTGGCATAAAAAGTATAACGAAAAGAATAGACAATCATTGTCTTCCCATTGGTCAAATTTGATGAATGAACGAAACATTTTTAGTAAGAAAATGTGAACTGAACTGAGTAGTATTGATACCGATCTCAGGCTTTCAATTTTCTCCGATCCATGAGGAATTTTTATAAGATATTTTGGCATGTTAAATGGGCGACTTAATTATTATAGAAAGTTCTCTTTTTTTTATTTTAAATATAACATGCATTTATAGTCACAACTAACTGTATTTCATAAAGATTGGTTTAACATGAACAATTGAATAAGACGAATGTTCGTAAGTTTACGAAGTACATTTTTTTTAAGTATCATTGTTAGTCTGAATAAGATTCATGGTGTATCTCTCCCGTGCCGGCAATAATATTTCGGTTAGCAATTCACCGGCCAAATCCCTCAGGGACATTTTCAGCTATTCATTATCACACAGATCTCATTCAGAACTTAAAGTTATTTCTACAGGCTTTGAATGATTAAATTTTTAAATTTGCATTGGTTTCTTAATTATTATTAAAATGAAAGAACTTGTAAGGTGCCGTCCATGTGGATTTGTTATCGAAGCAGACAAGCTGGGTGATGTATGTCCGGCTTGCGGAATGCCGAGAAAGGTATTTGAGCCATATAGGGAAAGAGTTTCCCGTAACAGGCTTATTTTACTTAATTTTGATCTCCATCCTATTGCTATTCATCTTTCGCAGGCCCTGGTAATTGCCATACCGCTGCTTGTAATAATAACTAACCTTTTTAAACAATTTCAGCCGGAAGTACTTAAAAATGTTCTTATATTTTCAGTGTTCACGTTTCCGTTCACTCTTATACTGGCGATTATCACAGGAGTAATTGATGGTCTGACCCGGTTCAAAACACTGGCAACGCCCATACTTAGGGTCAAAATAATTTTTAGTCTGATAATACTTTCATTATCGGTTGCCTTATTCTTTACAGCTGCTCGAGGAAACCTTTATATTCTGTCAATAGTATTGAGCATATTGTCTCTGGGTGCAGGTTTTCAGCTTGGCCTGTGGGGTAAGAAGCTGATCAACGTAATCCTTCCCGGTTCTTACCCTCAGAAAAAAGGCAGTAAAGCAATTCAACCTGAAGGAGAAAAAGTTTGACCAGGAGAATATGGAGAATTGGAGATGGTGATTTGAGATTCCTTTCCTTCCAATATTATTAAGCAGCCGGTCTTTCAACAGGTATAATATCAATATCAAATATTTTTGTCTGCCGGAGTATCTTTATATTTGTTGACCTTGATATGAGTTTGTTTCCTATCAGGTGTTTTGTAAGGTCAACTGATTGTGTAATGGTTCCGCCATCAAATTCGATTATAATATCTCCTTCGTGCAGTTTTGCCCGTGATGCAGGAGAGGAATTTTCCAACCCGGTTATTATTAATCCCTTCTTTGAGCTGAGCCTGTAGAAGTTTTTAATTCTGGGATGGATTTCAATTTCGTGTGTCATCAACCCGAGATAGGCCTTTGTTACTTTACCATCACTTATCAGGTACCTTGCAATCTCTTTTGCAGAATCAATGCCAATAGAAAAGCTTAATTCCTGGGCACTGGGAATTATGGCAGTGTTGATGCCAATTGCTTCACCATTGGTATCAATCATCGGTCCACCTGAGTTTCCCGGATTCATCGCAGCATCCGATTGAAGAATATCATCAACCAGCTGACCACCTATTGTGCGCATGGTTCGACCTACTCCACTGAGTACGCCAACGGAAACAGAATGCTGAAAACCTAAAGGATTTCCTATGGCAATTACGAGTTGTCCTATTTTTAAACCACCTGAATCTCCAAGTTTTACCGGGGTGTAACCACTACCGAATATTTTTATAATAGCAATATCAGTATCTTTATCTGTCCCTATTGTTTCACCAGAGAATTCATTCCCGTCAAGTAATGAAACATTTAGCCTGTCTGAATTTTCGATGACATGCGCATTTGTAAGTATCAGACCGTCGCTTGAAAAAACAAATCCAGAACCTGATCCGGAAATACGATTACTCCCTCCAACAGCAGTATACTTATCTATTTTGACTACTGCATTCTTCGCCTTTTCAACTGCAGTAACGACTATTTCTGAAAAAACATCCATAATACCTCCGCATTTAGGATAATTTAAATAGCAATATTGAAGCCAAAAGAAAAAAAACTCAAATTACAGATTAACCTGCCTGTCTATAACTCATTAAATCAGTATTTTGACAAGTCGGATAAAGCATACAGTCAATTTGTCTGAAACAGTTGAAATGGACAAAATGACAATTGAAATGTATGAGCGGGGCAAGTCTTTTTGCAGCATAATAAGGACTGAACTTATTGCATTGCGAATTTATTCCTGGCAGCAAAGGATTGAGCGGAAACTTATGTTAATTCTTCTATAATAAAATACCATAACACTTATTTAAGGAAACCTTCTGACGAAAAATTTTAACTTTGTTTTCATATATAACACGACCAGAAAGAAATTGGTTTTATCAATGAAGGCAGTCTCTATTAAAGATTTAAAGGAAGAATTAGCTAATTGCACTCCTAAAGAGGTGAGGGATTTATGTCTGCGTCTGGCAAGATTCAAAAAGGAGAATAAGGAACTATTGACTTATATCCTGTTTGAATCATCAGACGAAGGTTTATATCTGGATGGCGTGAAACAGGAGGTAGATGATCAGTTTAAGCTGATCAACAGGAAAAGCAATTATTTAATTAAGAAAGGATTAAGAAAAATTTTACGCACTGTCAGGAAATATGCCCGATACTCACAAAAGAAAGAAACTGAGGTTGAACTGCTTGTATATTTTTGCACAAAACTTAATAAATTTTTCCCTTCCATTCACAGGAATACCGGCTTGCAAAACTTATACAACCGGCAGATAGAGGCAATTATAAAAAAAACGTCACTCCTTCATGAGGATTTGCAGTTTGATTATAAAATTGAATTGGATAAACTGGGTAAGACAAGTGATCTGAATTAAAAATGATCGCATCTGATTTCATTTTTCCGGTGGCCCTTTTTGCGCCAATCTGAAATTTTTCTCTCTGTACAAACCTGTACTTTCTTCCCTTACAGAGTTGAAACAGCGAAAAATAAGAGGTGCTAAAGTTCTTGTTTTGGATTGAATATTAATCAATTAATCCGATAAAGAAAGCAGATTGCCATCAGGATCCTTAAACCAGGCAACCCGTGTACCGCCGGGAGCGGTCCATATACCTGACTCGTCCTGTTCGATAAATGAATATCTCTCACAAGCTATCCCTTTCTCATTCAGTAATTTAATTGTCGAAACAATATCTTCAGTATCCCAACCCAGCACTGTAAAAGGTTGTGGTCTCAGCTCTTTTACAAAACTTATCCTCAGATGAGCGCCATTTGCGTTCAGTTCAATGCCGTAGCTATCTTCAGATATTAATTTCAGGCCAATCTTCTTTGTGTAGAACTCTCGGGCCTGGCCTGGCTGAGTTGTGGAAATGAATGCTTTGATTTTATTATTTGATAGCATATTACCGGGTTTAGATTGTTGTGTTCATTTTATGATGTAAAAAATCCACCTCCAGCCCGCGAGCGCCTTGGCTTAGCCGAGCTTTCCGCCAAGCGGCTAAGTTAATTTTATCATTTTGAAAATGCAATGAACAGAAGATGTTTTTTTTGCGTTTAATATTGAAATGAATTACTTTTGAAAAATGTTGGATAACAGGCAAAATATCAGATTTATAAATCCGGATGCAATAATTGTTTTGGCGATTGTATTTTTCGGACTGTTTATCAACAGTAATTCGATAAGTAATACAACCAGAACTACTAATCATAAAGCGCCAAATTATGTGTCTGTAAGTGAGGGTACTGTAGTTTATAGTCCTGGTATCCGTATTCATGCATTCCAGAGAACATGCATTTCAAATAAGGATAACTTCAACATCCTTGCTTTTAACAGGAATCCAATACGCGAGAACAGGAAGACATGTGTAAAAGTCTTAAGTCTTCAGCTTATAAGGGATAGTTATCAAAAAATCCCTCAATTTATTCTAAGCTACCATCTTTATCCACCTGATGAGGATGTTCCTCCACTTTTAGGTTAGATTTCTGATCGGTCTTTCAGCCGATGCTATTGTTTTTATTCTATTAATTTAAAATCACAGATTATGAAACGCTTACTATATATTATTATTTCTATTGTTATTGCTATAACTCTTGCTTCTATCGGTCAGCCGGCTTATGGAACCAACAAGAGCATCACACTTCAGTCAACCGATAAAAATATCGGGTCAGAATCATTAAAGCAATCTGCGGATATTATTTCCACCCGTTTAAAATTGTATGGTATTTCCTCGTTTGAAGTAAAGATGGTGCCAGATAAAGGCCAGATTAATATTCAATTTCCGGTTAGTACTGACATATCAAAAATTGAAGGACTTGTTACTGCAAAAGGGGATTTGAAATTCTATGAAACATATACTCATACTGAAATTGAAGGTCTATTTAAGGAGGATAGTCCGCTTTTTAAATTTTTGCATCACGATAAGGAACAATCATCATCAGATCCACGCATCGGATGTTCCGGCAATGATGAAAAGAAGAAAGCGGATGAATACCTGCGTTCTTTTGTGCCTGTCAGGAATTGTAAAATATTCTGGGGATTTGATTCTGAGAAGTCAGGGTACTGTCTGTTTGCACTGAAAACCAGCGGGAATGGAAAAGCCTTACTTGGCAGATCAGATATTGAATCAGTTAAGATTGCTACAGGAAAAGACGGGAAGGAGAACATTATTCAGATCAAACTGAAATCTGATGTAATCGGTGTTTTAGCTATTGCGACAAAGAATAATCTGAATAAGGCTATAGCGATTGTAATTGATGATAAAGTTTATTCCTGGCCCATCGTTAAAAGTGTAATTGAAGGTGGGGAAATTGAAGTGACTGGAAGTTTCACGACAAAGGAAGCTGGTTATTTTCCCGCTCTGTTTAATTCACAAGAGCTTCCGCTGAGTTTCAGATTACTGAAATAAGAATATTAAAAAGGGGACTTTTTTATCAGTCCCCTTTTTTATATAATGCAGATTGTGATATTACTCTTCATGATTCCTGAACACAAAGTTGAGACACTCAAAGAGGGATGGAAACAGTATTACCGGGATGCTGTCAAAGCGTATTTAAAATCCAACTGATTATCATATCCTTGCGTTTTACTGTCTATCAGCAGGTCAGCAGTGTTAGGTCCCAAACACTTTTTTAAGCAGTTCTGATGTTCTTGCTGCCGGATCTTTGCGGATTTTTAATTCTTCCTTGGCAATCATAATAAAGAGCCCATCAATACCTTTTTGAGTGACATATTGAGGGAGATCAGGATTCATCTTTTTTATCAAAGGTATCTTGTTATAGACCGATATCAGATCACTCCAGTATTTTGTGGCATTAACATTATCGAGGGAAGTTTTAATTATTGGCGTAAACTTGGCGATCAGATCAGGGGAAGTATTATTCTTAAGATACATTGTTGCCGCATTATCTGATCCTTTAACAATATTAATGGCATCCCTGACTGTCATATTTTTAATTGCTGTAATAAAGATATTTTTTGCTTCGATCGCTGCTTTTTCAGCAGCCCTGTTCATAGATTCATTAAATTCATCAACTTTTTTACCCATGCCCATCGCCCTGAGCTTTGATTCCATATCCTTTGCCTCAGCAGGGAAGGGGATTTTTATTTCCGGGTTGCCCCAGTAGCCGTCAGTAGCAGAAACCAGGATCACGCTTGCACCGGTACCATTTACCAACGCCTCTTTTATACCATCTGCTGCATCCTTTTCTGTGAATCCCTTATTCTTGGGATTCAGAAATTTTTTTGCATCCTTTAAGAGCTGGGCATCTGTATACTGAGTGCAAATAATTGTGATAAACAGAAGGAAGCATATTTTTTTCATCATATAATTTATTTAAAGTTAGTAAGTGCCGTACAAATATCCTGCCAAAAAAATGTTCCAGAAGTTTTAAAGGCTACATTGGTTGTATAAAGATTTCCTTATACCATATCATTTACATGGCCTTCCATTGATGATTTCTCGCGGCATACTACCTATCTTGATCTTAGGCGTGTCATTGTAGAATCAGAGTCCGTTGGTTGACAGGTATTTTGAAACCAGAGCAAGCAACTGGTCCTTTTTAAATGGTTTTGAAATATACTCGTTGCTGCCGGCATTAAATGCTTTTGTAGGAAATACAGATGAATACGCTGACTTATTGATTAGCAATTTGAGAAAAAATCTGCTTTATAATTCAATAATACAATGAATTATGTTTAGGGCAGAAAGATAATATAAAGAATGTTTTTCAAATATTACTGGCTATTCATCCTGCTAAATGCTTTTTGCAAATCCTCTGGTCCCGATTTGGTCAAGGATTCACTGAATCCATATGCAAGTTCGGATTTACCCTGTTTCAACTGCGTAAAAACTGCTTCAATAAATTCGCCAACCGGAGGCGCATTTGTATGTAACCCTTTGCCGCCAAGATCTGTATTAAGTGCCGGCGGAATCACCTCTATTACCTCAATATTCTTGGATTTCAATAAATGTCTCAAAGAAAGGGTAAATGAATGAAAGAAAGCCTTTGATGCAGAATATACCGGCATACGTGCCATTGGTACAAAAGATAGACCGGAGGTTATATTAATAATAGTGCTCAATGATTTCAGATTGATAAAAAGTGAGATAAGATGCACCGGCGCTTCTATATTTATTGCAATCTCCTCCTGAGCACGTTTGAAAAAATCACTGTCAGTAACCGACATCCATTGCTGAATGCCTGCATTGTTAACGAGAACATTCAGGTCAGCATGGTTTTCAGAGATCCACCTGAAGAGATCTTTCCGTTCAACAGTGTTTGACAGATCACATCTTCTTGTAATAACTGATGGATATTTTACAGAAAGTTCCTTTAAAAGCGATTCTCTTCTTCCACATACAATTATGGTATTATTCTCTTTAATAAATCTTTCGGTAAGGCCAAGGCCAATGCCTGAGGCACCTCCGGTAATCAGTATTTTATTATTTGAAATTTTCATATCACTACTATTATAAGTTTAAAATAAGTCTTTTTGAGAAATAAATTCTGGAGATACCCAGCCAGTTTTATATTCACTATTAATCAATCTGTTTGTTATAGAATCTTCATTTTCATGGTGATAAATATAGGTTGGGGATTTTGTTTTCATAATGTAAATGTCCTCTTCAGATGCTCTTTCAAACAAATCTGCATCTGTTCCGAGAATTATGTTTCTGAATCCATTTAAGTGAAAAAGAAGATTTCGTTCAATAAAAAATGTACCACCAACAACACATTCACTGAGGTTTTTTCTTTTATTATAATCAAACCTGTCAGGGACGTACTGGTTCCCGATAATCTTTGCACCGCCGTGTAAAAATTTTACAGAGGGATAGTTTTCCAGAATTGTTTTTCTTGATTGAAGATGTATGGGATCATACTCATCATCGGAATCGAGGAAAGAAATATATTTTCCGGTGGATAAATTTATACCTGTATTCTTTGACAGAGCTTCTCCGCTATGAACCTTTCTTATATATCTGATCTGCTGATTTGAACAGAGAAAGGGGAGAATCCGCAGATGAGTGTTATCAGTGCTTTCATCATCAATAATTACAGCTTCCCAGTCGCGCTCAGTCTGCGAAATCAGGGAGTCGAGAGCTCTTTGGATAATATGGGCCCTGTTATAGGTTGTAATTATTATTGAAAAAAAAGGCTGAATAGGATGTTTTACATTTATTACTGAATCGTGGCAGGTTTCCTCTTTCATTAAGTTGATTTTATTAAATAAACACCGATTTTCTTTTATTGTTTATCGTCTTATCGACTCTTCTCCATTCTTTAAATACGTTTTTCTTGAAAATCTTTTGATAAAGCAGGCTATATACACCTTGCATCAAAAGCAATATGTATCCGTATTGCCTGTATCTTCTTGGAGATTCATAGACAAGGAGTTTTGTAAAAAAATGAAGCTTCCCTATTCTTCGGAGCCTCCTGAAAAAGTCAGAATCTTCTCCATGGACAATATTAATGTTATAACCGTTAACTTTTCTGAAGGAACGTTCTCTCACAATCTGACATTGTCCACCGCAAATGGGCATTTTAGTTGAAAAGCTGAACCTGACAATCCTGTTAAAGAGATAGTGGAATATTTTATCTTTCAGAATGGTTTCTTCAGGAAAAATGCTCAGACTCGGAGCTCCTCCAATAATTTTTTCATCCCTGAATACTGAAAACACTTCCGATAAAAAGGCTGCAGGATCCCTGATTACAGTGTCAGCGTCACAAAAAATATAAATTTCGCCGGTGGCAATGCTAGCGCCTGTATTCCTGCCATTTGCAATTGTTCTTGGAGCATCCTTGCTTTCTTTGATTACAATCGCTCCCATTTTATCTGCAATTTCAGCTGTTTTATCTGTGCTGTTTCCGTCGGCCACAATAATTTCATAATTGAAGTCAGTGCTGAGCAAATTAATATCATCAATAAGAGATCCTATCCTATTTTCTTCATTCAGCGCCGGAATGATGAAAGATATTTTTGATTTCATATTGTCCATAATAGTCCAAGGTAGGAAGTAAATGTGTTGTCTTTTGTTAAAGTATTGCCAAAAGAAAAAATGAAATGAAATTTTTCAGATGGATTTATTGAACCTCCAAGATTGAATCCTGCTTCAGATTTGGAGGTTTTAGTGTCGGCAGTATGATAATATAGTTCTCCGCCAAGCATCAAAAGCTTTGAAAAGTCGTATTGAATCTCCCACCCTGAGAATATCCAGTTTTTATTGTCCGGTCCCGGATTTATCCAGTAACCTGCGCCTCCATACGTTGTTAATTTTCCCCACGATTTTTGTAACCATATTGGAAGATAGATTTTTGTTTTTCCATCACTGAATTTATTATTTTTTACCGTAGGAATTTCCAGGAGAGGGAAAGTACCAATCTGGGGAAGATTATCTGTTTCCTGCACAAAACGGTATTTTATGCCAAATTCAGTATCTGCATATCCGGGAGTAAAACCCTGATGGCCCGGATAATAGTAATTCATAGGCAGTAATAAATGCACCTGAACATTTGGAATCAGCCCATAATTCAGTTCAAAGTGAGGTAACGTTCCTGACCACACTCCTGCCTGATGATCATTAATTGATGAAATATAATACTCCCAGTGTTTAAAACTGACGGGTTCGGGGTCATCAGTGTCGAATGGAGGACCGGCAAAAATTATTTGGATAGGGACCAAAATAAGTATTGCTGAAAGAACTATATATTTTTTATTTATTTGCTGCATATTTCAAAGTTTCCGGGCTTCATGGATTTTCGAATCAAGCGACGAGTTTCCTGAACCATAGATCAGTAGATAAAGAAGTAACATGGTCATGGCAAAATCTGTTCTGTACTCATGTGCCCATGGCCAGAAACCTTTATGTAAAACAATCGGTAGTTTTGTTGAAATGAAGGCTGTAATCATGATAATAATTAATGGCACTGAAGCAATCCTGGTAGTTAATCCGATTATTATAAGAGCACCACAGATAATCTCAAAAGTAGCCGTGAAATATGCCCAGAATGCCGGATTACTGAATCCTATTGTACTAAATCTTCCTGTTCCCAGAAGTTCAGGGAAAAGATATTTTTGTACACCTTCAGTTAAAAATATCAAACCAACGGTCAGCCTGACCAGGAGTGCGCTGTTATCTTTTTGAGTCCTGAAAATGTTCATTATGGATCCTTTATTTGTCTTCATTTCCTTTTTAAAGATTATTTAAGTCTGGAATTTCTCATCTTTTAGCTCAATCAGATAAAACAAGAAACATTACCTTTTGTTTAAACATTGTTTATCATTTAAATCGGAATGCCTTCGATCTGCATGTAAATTCCAAAATCAGGATATTCCTCAGCGAAAGTTCAGCGAATCTTCAAACATTCTTAACAAAGGCCTGCTATTCAATTCGTCTGAACATATGATAAATTTGTCGTAAATTCGTATTTATGGAGAAGCTTTTCTAATTTGTTTGAGCCATGAACCAGAAAGAACTCAGAAATTTATTTTTATCCGGCCAGAGCACAGAACTGATGCCTGTGCTTTTTATCGGACATGGAACTCCCATGAATGCAATTGAGGTAAATGAATTCGTGCTCAAATGGAGAGAACTGGGGAAATCAATTCCAACGCCAAAGGCCATTTTATGCATCTCTGCTCACTGGGAGACCAGCGGAACTTTTGTTACTGCAATGACCATGCCCCCAACAATTCATGATTTTGGAGGATTTTCGCAAGAATTGTATGAAGTTCAATATCCGGCTCCCGGATGTCCTGAATTGGCATATGATGTTAAACGCATTATCAAGGCAGCTGATGTCGGACTGGATCAAAAATGGGGACTTGACCACGGATCATGGAGTGTCCTTAGAAATATTTATCCGCAGCATGAGATCCCTGTTGTGGAAATGAGTCTCGACTGGCATCTGACACCCCGGAATCATTATGAACTTGCAAAAGAGCTGGCGCCTCTCAGAAAAATGGGGGTTTTGATCATTGGAAGCGGTAATATTGTCCATAATCTCAGAATGATAGCCTGGGATCATGCAAATGAACCTGAATATGGCTTTGACTGGGCAATCAATGCAAATGAGACATTCAAGCATCTGATTCTTGACAATAATTATCAGGATCTGATAAATTATAAATCCCTTGGTGCAGAGGTGCAGATGGCCGTGCCTACTCCTGATCATTTCCTTCCACTACTCTATTCGCTTGCATTGAAGGAAGAAAAAGAATCTGTCGAATTTTTCAATGATAAACCTGTGATGGGATCATTATCAATGACATCCATTAAAATTGCATGAATTCTGAGGCAGCAAAAATCAGACGTTTCCCAACAGAACCGCCCGGTGGCCGGTAATTGAAACAAAATAGCAATACCCGAAATAAAAGCCTATCTTTGAACAAATCATGAAGAACAGGTTATTATTGACAAACCAAATATCAATTTATGGGCAGATCGCAGGAAACATCAAACAAAAAGGAAGTAAAAAATAAAAAAGAAAAGAAAAGAAAGGAAAAGGAGAAAAAACGCCTCATCAGAAAAGAGAGCGGGAAAAGCAGTTTTGCAGATATGATTGCCTATGTTGATGAATATGGAAAGATTACTTCAACTCCTCCTGACCCTAACAAAAAAATTGAAGTAGAAGTTGATAACATCGAAACCGGAGCCAAGAAAAACATTCCTGCAGCTAAAGCCAGTTATATACGAAAAGGCGTGGTTACTTTTTTCAATGATTCCAAAGGCTTTGGATTTATAAGGGATATGGAAAATAAACAGAGTGTTTTTGTCCATGCCAATAATCTTCAGGAAATGATCAAAGAGAATAATATTGTCACATTTGAAATAGGAAAGGGTCCAAAAGGGCTGACTGCTTTGAATGTGAGGTTATTTAAGGAATAATATTTGTTAATTTTCTGT
>Ga0075520_1001165_pt1 | contig 12429 bp, 9 predicted proteins | sample NGEPerB_FD_75100 | JGI IMG/M metagenome (GOLD analysis project Ga0075520, IMG submission 75100) | Arctic peat soil microbial communities from the Barrow Environmental Observatory site, Barrow, Alaska, USA - NGEE PermafrostAB12-B | ecosystem: Environmental > Terrestrial > Soil > Wetlands > Peat ... | reverse complement strand
GTCCCTGGTAATTTTCCTTGAAGCCAAAAAAACGGTCGCCCTGGATGCCGCGTCCCGCCACGCAATGAATTTCCGCAACCTCCACGGTCGGATGTTCACCGGGCGGCTGTTCGTAATGACCGAAAAAATTGTGGCCCGGCGAAATGTAGAGATGGCGGACTTTCACGGCGGCAGCATGACAATTTATTTTGGCGGCGAAAACCTGTTTACTCACACCACCATACCCACTGGAAATCAGTTTAGCCAATGCTTCATTGATGTAAACGCGCTGGTTGAGCGTGAATGGGGCGGCGACAGGAATGCGAAACCGTTTTGAAGTGCTGACGTGCTGTTCCGCCAGAAACGTGTGCAGATAATTTTTTTGTTGCGGGGTGAAATCGGCTTGCAGTTCCACGGGCACTTTCGTCAACGCCACGGCGCAAAATTTGAATTCCGGCTGGCGCGAAATGGCATCCACCGCCTTGCTGGTCGCGGCGTTCACGGCCAGATTTTCGCCGAACAGATCGTTCCAGTGAAATGGCGCGAAACAGTTGCCAGGCTGGACACGCGCGGAAACCACCGCCGGATAAATTGCGAAGCCGCGCCGGGAAGCGACCTTGACCAACGCGCCGGCAAAAATTCCCAGTGCTTTCGCGTCTTCAGGATGAATTTCCACGAACGGGCCGGGATTGAGTTTGTTGAGCGCCGGAACTTTGCCCGTCTTCGTCAACGTATGCCACTGATGCGTGAGTCGGCCGGTGTTCAGCGAGAAGGGGAAATCTTTGTCGGGTAATTCCGCTGGTGGCAAAAATGGCCGCGCATGAAACTGGCCTTTGCCGGACGCGGTCGGAAAATGAATTGAATTTTCTGGCGTCAAATAGCGGATGGCTTTTCCATTCTCCACGTCCGGCGCACACGGCCATTGCCGGGATTTTTGCCGCAGGCGTTCGTAGGAAATGCCGCGTAAATCATAGCCGGTTTTTGAATTCCACATTTCACGGATTTCGTCGAACACCTCGCCGGCACTTTCATAGGGAAACGCTTTTTCAAATCCGAGATGCCGCGCGACTTGCGTGAAAATCAACCAGTCGGCACGCGCTTCACCAGGCGGCGCAACGGCTGGCTGCATCAAGGTGACGGTGCGTTCGGAATTGACCATCGTGCCTTCGGCCTCGGCCCACACCGCACCGGGCAATATAATATCCGCGTAGCGCGAAGTCTCCGTCGGATGATACGCGTCCTGCACGATGACGAGTTCCGCGCGTTGCAGGCCGTTGATCACGCGTTGACGATTGGGCATGGAGGCAACGGGATTTGTGCCGATGATCCAAACCGCTTTGACCTCGCCGGCTTCCAGTTTTTGAAAAAGCGTCACGGCATCCAGTCCCGGTTCCGGGCGAATGGTTCCAGCGGGCATACCCCAAAGTTTTTCGACGAACGTGCGGTCTTCCGCACACGTCACCACACGCTGGCCGGGCAGGGCGTGGCTCATGTAGCCGACTTCGCGTCCGCCCATCGCGTTCGGCTGGCCGGTCAACGAAAACGGCCCGCTGCCCGGACGACAAATTTTTCCCATCGCGAGATGCAAGTTGCAAATCGCGTTCGTATGCCAGGTGCCGTGCGTGCTCTGGTTCAAACCCATCGTCCAAAAAGTCGTGAACTCCGGCGATTCGCCGATCCATTTCGCGGCGGTGCAGATGTCTCGTTCGCGCAAGCTGGTGATCTCTGCAACGCGCGCCAATGAATAATCTTTCAACATCGCGCACAGTTCGTCCCAGCCTTCGGTGTGTTGCACGATGAAATTTTCGTCAACGTGGCCGGCGTCCAGCAGCAAGCGCAGCAATCCATTCAACAACGCCAGGTCGGTGCCGGGTTTGATCTGCAAATACAAATCCGTTTTCTCCGCCGTCGCCGTGCGGCGCGGATCAACGACGATGATTTTTGCGCCCTGCTTCTAGCGGTCGAGCAGGCACAAAAATAAAATCGGATGACAGTCGGCCATGTTCGCGCCGATGACCAGCGCGCAGTCCAGCCGGTCAATGTCCTGATACGAACCCGGCGGCCCGTCCGCACCGAGCGACAATTTGTATCCGCTGGCTGCGCTCGACATGCACAGCCGCGAGTTGGAATCAATGTTGTTAGTGCGCAAAAACCCCTTCGCCAGCTTGCTCGCGAGATATTGCGACTCCATTGACAACTGGCCGGAAACGTAAAGCGCCACCGCGTCCGGGCCGTGCTGCGCGATGATTTTTTGCAGCCGCTCGGCGGTCTGTTTCAGCGCGGTTTCCATCGGCACGCGCGTGCGCTCGGAATTTTTGTCGTTGCGAATATAGGCCACCGAAAGCCGGTCGGAAGAATTGAGCGTGAGCGCGACGGAATTACCCTTCGCGCAAAGCCGGCCAAAGTTTGCCGAATGCTCCCTGTCGCCGGTCACTTTGACCACGCGATTGTTTTCGACGTGCAAAATCATGTCGCAGCCGACGCCGCAATATGGACACACCGTTTTTACATTGCGCGCCATTGCCGCTGGCATGGGAAGGTCATTCGCCATTGGTGAACATGACTTGCAGCGCGTTCAAATCGTGGCGCGTGGTGAATTGCTGGAAAGTCTCGCGGCTTTCACGTTTTTTGAGAAACACGCGCAGCATTTTTTCCAGCGTCGCCGGCAATTCCGTCGCGCTCACGCCGGAGAAAACCTGCCGCCCCACCGCCTGATTTTTGCCAAACCCGCCGACGACAAAAACATGGTAACCATCCCCGCCGCGAACCTTCGTGCCGAGACAGCCGATGTCGCCCATGTAATGCTGTGCGCAGGAATTCGGACAGCCGGTGACGTGAATGTTCACGGGCTGATCAAGCTGGATTTTTTTCTCCAGGTGTTTGATGAGTTCGAGCGCGTGGCCTTTCGTGTCCGACTGTGCGAACTTGCAATAGCTGTTGCCCGTGCAGGCGATGACGCCGCTCGCGATGTTCGACTGCTTCGTGGCGAACCCGGCTTTTTCCAAAGCGCGTTTTAGCGTCGGCACGAACGCATCCGGCACGTTCGGAATGATAAAATTCTGCCAGACCGTCAGGCGGATTTCACCGCTGCCATAAAGATCCGCGAGTTCGGCGAGCCGCAACATCTGCTTCGGCGTGATCTGGCCGACCGGACACGTCGCGCCGACGTAATTTAATCCGCGCTGCTTCTGTGGAAAATCACCGACGTGCGAATGTGGCAGTTCGTGGCTCGCCCAGCGCATCTGCGCCGCGTCGTAAGGCGCGCGTCGAAGCTGCTTGCCGAGTTTTTTTTCGACAAGCGCGAGGTATTCTTCCAGCGACATCTTTTCGAGCAGATGTTTCAACCGCGCCTTTTTGCGGTCGGTGCGGCAACCCCGCTCAATATAGACGCGCAAAACAGCAACGATGACCTTGTTGATTTCATTCGGCGGAACCATCACGCCGAGATCACGCGCAAAAGCCTTGTGGCCGGTCGCACCGCCGAGCGCGATGCGGAATAAAATTTCTTCGCCAACTTTTACCGCTTTCACGCCGATGTCGTTTGTGTCCTCGACGGTGCCGATAAGACCGCCGCCGTCGTAGGCGATGTTGAACTTGCGCGGCAGATCGTAAAACGAACGGTCGTTGATGATGATCTGGCCGATTTGCTGGCAGAACGGCATCACGTCAATCAACTCGACCGGGTCAATGCCCGCCGTGGGATTCGCCGTGAGATTACGGATGTTGTCCGCGCCCGCGCCGCGCGTATGCAGACCGACGCTCTGGACGCGGCGCAAAAATTCCGGCGCATCCTTCGGCTGGATGAGGCGCATCTGGAAATTCGCGCGCGTCGTGATCTGGACGTAGCCGCTCGTGAGTTCCTTTGCGATGTTCGCCAGTTCGCGGAACTGGAACGTCTGCAACAGTCCGCCGGGAATCCGCAGGCGCGCCATGAACGCGTCCTTGACCGGCGTGAGAAAAAACAATCCGTTCCACTTGAAGCGGAAAATCTCCTCCTTGTCCGGCGCTTGGTTGTGGATGGAATTTTCGACGATTTGTCCGTAGGCATCGAGCGGATGCAACTCGCGCTTCACGCGTTCCTCAAAAATTAAATCTTCGTGCGATGGTGCGGGTTCGACATCGCTGAAGCTTTGCCGCGGGCGGCGGCACCGGCGAACAAACCGGACAAATACTCCTTCTGCTCCGGCGTGAAACCGGCGGCGGCGGGCGGTTCTGGGAGGGTGGTATTCATGGAAGTAGCGCAGACTGGCAGTCTGCTGTATCGCGGATTGGAAATCTGCAGACGCCGCATGCCCACAATGCCCTGCCGACTGCCAGTCGGCGAAACAGCAGGTTGCCAACCTGCGCTACGCTGCCCGCGTGGAACGATTGAAGTCTAATAAACATCGCGTTGGTAGCGCTTGTCGGATATTAATTTACCGACGTATGCCTTCGCCTCGTCCGGATTTTTACCGCCCGCCGTCTCGATGACTTTGTGGAGCGCGGCATCAACGTCCTTGGCCATGCGCGAGGCATCGCCACAAACGTAAAAATGCGCGCCCGCTTCCAGCCACGACCACAACTCGAGCGCGTTTTCAATCAAGCGATCCTGAACGTAAATTTTCTCCGCCTGGTCGCGCGAGAACGCGAGGTCGAGCCGCGTGAGAAAATTATTTTTCCGCCACGCGGTGAGTTGTTCCTCGTAAAGAAAATCTGCCGTGCGAGTCTGGTCACCAAAGAACAGCCAGTTTTTCCCTTTCGCGCCGGTGGTCTGACGTTTTTCGAGAAAAGCGCGGAACGGTGCGATACCCGTGCCGGGTCCGACCATGATCATTGGGGCGTCGCCATTAACCGGTGGACGAAATCCGTGTGACTGCTGCACGAAAACTTTCACGAACTCAGTGTCGCCTACGCGGTCGGCGAGGAACGTCGAAGCCACGCCTTTGCGCGGACGCCCATGACTTTCGTAGCGGACGGAGCTGACGGTCAGATGCACTTCGCCGGGATGCGCCTTGGGCGACGACGAAATCGAATATAGGCGTGGCGAAAGTTTCCGGAGCAGCGGCAGCAATTCCGCGAGCGGCATCGGCACAGGCAGCAGGCCGAGGACATCGAGAACGTCGCGGCCAAAAATCCAGCGCTTCAAGTCATCGCGGCGGTCGGGCGCGAGCAACGGCGACAGGCCGTTGGCAAAACCGCGTTCGCCGACGACGGCGATCAATTCCTGCGTGGGCTTGGTGATTTCGTAATGGCGCGTCAACGCTTCACGCAAAGGCACCTCTGTTTCATCAATTTTTACCGGCTCGTCACCATGGCATTTCAGCGCAGCGAGCAAATCGTCCACGAGTTCGGGACAATTTACCGGCACCACGCCCAGCGCGTCGCCGGCCTCGTAAGCCAGTCCGCTGCCCGCGAGGCTGATTTCGTAGTGGCGGACTTCCTTGCTGGAACTAGGCTGGTTCAGCAAAACATTTTTCAGCAACCGCGCCGGGAATGGATTCGATTTGTCAAAAAGTGGTGGGACGGGCATCTTGCCTGTCGAGGTCGTGTCAAGACTGCCGTTTGTATGCGCGCTTCCGTTCCATGTGTCGCTGGCGGCTGAGGAACTGGACAGGCTGGAAGCCTGTCCCACTAATTTTTCCCACAAACTGTCTATCCAGCTTTTCGCGGTGGTTTCGTAATCCACGTCACATTCGCCGCGTGGGACAAGGCGTTTTGCGCCGAGCGCTTCAAGCCGGGCATCAAATTTTTTCGAGGCGCCGCAGAAGTCGGAATAGTTTTTGTCACCGAGGCCGAGGATGGCGAATTGCAGATTTTCCAGGCGCGGCGCGGATTCGGTGTTGAGCCAGTTCCAAAAATTCACCGCGTTGTCCGGCGGCTCGCCGTCGCCCCAGGTGCTGGAGATGATGACGGCTTTGTTCACGGCGGCGAGGTTTGCAGCTTCGTAATCGTTCAACGCCAGAACCTTTGGCGCAAAGCCGCGTTGCTGCGATTCCTTCGCCACTTTTTTGGCGAGACCTTCGGCGGAACCGGTTTGCGAGCCGAAAAGAATGAGCAACGGCTCGGAGTTTTTTGGCGCGGCCGGCGCGGTGTCGGCGGGCGTGGAGGAATGGAGGCCCGCGAGAAAACCATTCAGCCACGCGCGTTGTTCGAGCGTGAAGGGCGCGGTTTCAGGGATGAACGGAACGGGGTTCATTCAGCAAGCGGTAAAACAGGGGCGCGCCCCACCTTGCGGTGGGGCGCGGCGACGGGAGAAACTGCGTCGCAACCAAAATTAGAATTTGATGGCGGATTGGACATAAACCCAGTCGGCGTCGCGTGAGCCGAAGGCGGGTGCGGCAAGCGATTGCGCGATGTAATCGCCCACGAAGAAGTGGCCGTAGCCGGCTTCGACCTGCGCGAAGCGCGTGACCGCGTAGCCAGCGACGGCGGTGAATTCCGTGCCGACAAAGTTGTTATACTTTGCCGTAGTGGCATTGACCGCATAAGGAGCCGGGCGGGTTCCGCCGGTGACGGTGTAAAACGCATCATGTGTGTCGGCCAGCCATAGCGCGTTGCCCATGAAAGCGACGCTCCTGCGTGGCGTGGGTTTAAGGGTGAGGTTCACGCCGAGGTCCTCGATGTTTTGCAACGAAACCATATCCATTGAGCCGTAGAACTTGTGGTTCGTCGGGAACAAATTGTCGAACGTGCCATGCGTGCCGTCGGCGGAATTGTCGTCGCCGGAGGAATAATCAAATTCTGCGCCCAGCCGCGGTGTGGCCCACGCATTGGCAAAGGTATAGCCGCCCTGCGCGATGAACATAAACGCATCCTGCGTGAGCCGCTTGGAACCGGCGGCGGCGGCGTAATCTCCGAATTGATACGCGCCTTCAACGGTGTAATCCCAGTTGCCGAGTTCGCCGGGCTTGGATTTCAAACGACCGCCAACGGTGTAGATGTCGCGGGCAGTCGGCTGGGGAAATTGCGGATCAGAATAGTAATTGATGGCTTCGCGCGAGGCGTTGCGCGCGAGGAAATAACCTTCCAAAATCGTTTTTGGAATTTTCAGGCTCGTCGCATAAACGCCGGAAAGCCAGTCGTAGCTGTTCGGCATGTCAAATTGTCCGTCGCGCGGGACGACCGGCATGCCGGTGAAAAAGTCCGCGCTGAACCACGCATTTTGCCAGCGGAGTTTCGCTTCGTCGAACGAGCGTCCGATGTTGTTCCACGCAAATGCGCCGATGAGACGTTCATCGCCGTAGCTCATTTCCTGACGGCCCACTTTCAGCGACAGCGGAAATTCCTTGTGGTTGCCGAGCGTGAAATACGCCTGATGCAAATCAATCGTGTCGGATTCCGGGCCGTAGCCGATTTTTTTCGCCGTGCCGGTGACGGCGGGCACATTGGCGTAAGCGGCGCGTTCGTCGCTCGTTTCCAGACTGCTCTGGGCTTCGCCATAGACGCTCCACCATTTGTCCGTGTAACCGACGTGAAGCCGGATGCGCGTCAGCAAATATTCATTGTCGGCATCCACGCCATGATCGCGGAAATCCACCGAGCCGGCCTTGCCCTGGATGCCGATATGTTCCCTGGCTTCAAAGCGTTCGCGGATTTCGCCGCCAAATTCCCACTGGTTCATATAGGGATCTTTTGCGCGGAAGTATTCGTTGATGAATCCCTGGAACGGCAACGGCGGCGGCGGCGGCGTGTATTGGGCGTGGACTTGTTCGAGGGCGGCGAGCACGAGCGCGCCGGCCGTGAGGGTTTTTAGGGTTGGCTTCATGATTTTTGTTTTTAGGGCTGGCATATAGGTTTGGTTCAAACGTGGTTCAATACAGGTTTTCTGAAATTATTCTGGCCGGACAGCGGCAGAATCTTTTCGGGAGAAATTTCATCCTTCGGAGCCGGGGTTGCGGCTTTGCGGTGCGCCCGGACTTCGAGAAATTCGATGAGCTGCTCGCGCAATTTGTAATAATCCGGATGCTCGAACACTGCTTTGCGCTCGCGCGGGCGAGGAAAATTCACGTCCATGATTTCGCCGACCTCCGCCGCCGGGCCGTCGGTCATGCACACAATGCGGTCGCTCAAAAACAGCGCCTCGTCCACGTCGTGCGTGACCATGAGCGCGGTGATTTTATTTTTCCGCCAGAGTTCGATGAGCACCTGCTGGAGTTCGTAGCGCGTCAGCGTGTCCAGCATTCCAAACGGCTCGTCGAGCAACAGCATTTTGGGTTTCAGCGCGAACGCCCGCGCAATGCCGACGCGCTGCCTCATGCCCTGCGAAAGTTCAGCAGGCTTCTTGTGCATCGAATCACCAAGACCAACAACGGTGAGGTAATACTCCACGATCTCGCGCCGTTCCAATTTGCTGGCGGTGAAAAAAACCTGCTCGACGCCGAGCATCACGTTTTCGTGGGCCGTCATCCACGGCAGCAGCGAAGGCGATTGAAAAACCACGCCGCGATCCGGCCCGGCGCCGGAAAGTTCGCGCCCGGCCAGGATGATTCCGCCGTCGGAAATGTCATTTAATCCGGCGAGCATCGAAAGCACCGTGGATTTGCCGCAGCCCGAATGGCCGATGAGCGTGACGAATTCGCCTTTCTGGATTTTCAAATTGAAATCCTTCACGATCACCGCCTCGCCTTTCGGTGTCGGATAAATCTTCGTGAGGTTCGAGAGTTCAACGTAGTTGCTCACGACTTCACCTCCACGGATTCTTCCTTCACCTCATGTTTGCGGATGGGTGTCGTGCGCCAGCCCGTCATGTTGCGCGGGATGTTCAAATCTTCCGGCTCGATGTCCGGTAAAATCAATTTCTTCGTGATGGCCGTGTGGCGTTCCGACTTCGAGTTGAGCATGAACTCCACGACTTCCCGGCGGAGCTGCTTGAACGCCGGATAATGGTTGATGGCCTTGCGATCACGCGAACGTGGGATATCCACGTTGAAACTCGGCCCCAGCGTCGCGCCCGGCCCGGCGGTCAGCGGAATGATCCGGTCCGCGAGATAAATTCCCTCGTCCGGATCGTTCGTGATCATCACGACGGTTTTTTTATTTTCCGACCAGATGCGGGAAACTTCGTCCTGCAACGTCGCGCGCGTCAACGCATCCAGCGCTGACAACGGCTCATCGAGCAAAAGGATCTGCGGATCCATCGCCAAGGCCCGCGCCACGGAAACGCGCTGCCTCATGCCGCCGGAAAGTTCGCCTGGTTTTTTGTCGCGCGCGGGCGTGAGGTTCACCATCGCAATATGTTTTTCGACGTGTTCGTTTCGCTTCGCCGCCGACCAGTTTGGATTCACCGCTTCCACCGCGAGCAAAATGTTTTCAAACACAGTCAGCCACGGCAGCAGCGAATAGTTTTGAAAAACAATGCCGCGATCCGGGCCGGGTTCGGTGATCTCCAGATCGTTCAACATCAGCGAACCGCTGCTGGGCTTGAGCAAACCGGCGATGAGCGAGATCAGCGTCGTCTTGCCCGCGCCGGAAAATCCGACGATGGCGACGAACTCGCCCTTTTCAATGTTCAAGTTGATGTCCTTGAGGACCGAGTTGCCGCCGAAATTTTTGCTGACGTTTTTGAGTTCTAAAAATGACACAGGATTTATGCTTCAGATGGTTTTAAACCGGCGTTCCACCAGGCTCATCAGGCGGTCGAGGATAAAGCCGACCACGCCGATGGTGACGATGCACAGGATGATGTGTTCGTAAATTAACGAGTTGTATTCCTGCCACAGAAAACCGCCGACGCCGGGGCGGCCGGTCAACATTTCCGCCGCGACGATGACCAGCCACGCGATGCCGAGGCTCAAACGGAAGCCGGTGAACATATACGGCAGCGACGCGGGAATCAGGACCTTGAACAGCGTCTTCGTGCGCGACAGTTTCAGAACTTTGGCGACGTTCAAGTAATCCTGTGGAATCGCACGGACGCCCACCGCCGTGTTCAAGACCGTCGGCCACATTGAGCAGATGGCGATGGTGAACAGCGCGCCGAACTCCGAGGCGTTTTTACCCGCGCTGGTGAATAAAACCAATCCGAGCGGCAGCCACGCCAGCGGTGAAACCGGGCGCAAGACCTGAATCAATGGATCAAAAATTTTCGTGAATGTTTTTGAAAGTCCGAGCAGAAAACCAATCGGCGTGCCGATGATGAGCGCGAGCGAGTAACCCTTGGCGACCAGCACAAGCGAATACCAGGTGAACCGCAAAATGCCCTGGTCCATTTCGCCGCGCTTGGCGAACGGTTCCATGATGTAGGGCTTGCTGGTCTCCCAGGTTTTCATCGGCGTCGGCAAATCCTTCGCCCACGTTGAACAGGAGACCTGCCAAAGCACCAGCACCGCCGCGACACCGATGAGCGGCAGAAAAAGCCAGTCAAGTTTGAATGATTTCATTTCAGCCTTTCATACTGTTCACGGCAAAACTTTTGGCATACGCCTCCAGATCGCCGGTCGGATCAAACGTCACGCCGTCGAACAGGGTTTCCTTGCTGTTGTCCAGACCGCCGTGCGCGTAGCCGATTTCCTTCATCGCGTCTTCGTAAATGTCCGTGCGCATGACCTGCTTGGAAATGCCTTCGTAATCGGGCACGCCCTTGACCAGACCCCAGCGGCGGTATTGCGCGAGAAACCACTTGGCGTATTTTGGTTGCGGATAATTGCAGTTGCGGCTGCTGTAAATCATGTAGTTCGGATCTTCCTTCGTGCGGCCGTCGCCGTAGTCGTAATGACCTTGCAGGCGTCCGAGAATCGTCTTGGGATCGCAATTGATGTAGGTCGGCTTGCTGACAAGGGCAGCTTGTTCGGAACGGTTGTCCATGTTGTCTAGCCACACGCTCGCCTCGTGCAGCGCCTTGAGCACGGCCTTGACGGTCTTCGGATTTTTATCGGCGAACTCGGCGAGGAACGCGCAGACTTTTTCCGGGTGATCCTTCCAGATGTCCTGCGTGGAAACGGAGGTGAACCCGATGCCGTCGTTGATTGCACGCGCATTCCACGGTTCACCGACGCAGAAGCCGTCCATCTTGCCGATCTTCATGTTCGCCACCATCTGCGGCGGCGGAATCGTGATGAGCGAAACATCCTTGTCGGGATTAATTCCGCCTGCCGCCAAATAATAACGCATCCACATCGCGTGCGTGCCGGGCGGAAAAGTCATCGCAAACGTGAGCGGCTCGCCCAGGCTCTTGGCCTGATCAACGAATGGCTTGATGGCCTTTGGATCCGCGCCGACTTTGCCTTTCCATTCGGTCTTCAAAGTGACCGCCTGGCCGTTGCGGTTGAGCAACCACGGAATAATCATCGGTTTCTTCGGCGAACCGGCGAGGCCCATCGTCGAGGCGAGCGGCATGCCGAGGAGCATGTGCGTAGCCTGGATGTCGCCGCTGCTCAAGTTGTCGCGGATGGCGGCCCAGTTCGCGCCTTTGCTGACGACTGAATTGACGCCGTATTTTTTGAAGAATCCTTTTTCATGCGCGATGACAATCGGCGAGCAATCGGTCAGCGCGATCATGCCGAATTTTACCGCAGCAGTTTCGGGGGCATCGCTGGCGTAGGCCGTGCCGAGCCAGCCTTTCGGCAGGCCGGCGAACAGCGCGGTGAGCGTCGCGCCCTTGATGGCTTTGCCGAGAAATGCGCGGCGTGAAAGTTCAGACGAGGACGGTTTGGTTTTCGATTTCATGTTCTGATTGGGTTGGGGTTGAATGACGCAAGGCGACGGCCTTTTCAAAAATGTCAGGCCGGAAAATTTTCTTCGCGAAGGCGAAATTGATCGCGGACGGCTCTTGGCACAGCCCGCTGTCACGGATTAAATCCAATGTCCATGCGGCTTTGTCGCCGCTGGGTTCGTTCGCGTTGTCGCGGTGAAAAATGCAGAAGTCGCGCACGGCGCGCTCAATGTCGTGGCCGAAATCAATCGCGCCAGCAATGCCGTGGCGCAGTGATTCCTCGGCGACGCCCACATATTCCGGCCGGGCGAGCGTCTCAATGACGTGCTCGTGATTCTCCGGCTGGTCGCAAAATTCGCACGCTTCCAGCAGCGCGGCGACGAGGGCGATGTGCTCTTCATTTCGCTTCGCCGCGAAATCTCCGCGCACCATCAAAACTTTTTCGGGATGTTGCGAATCCAGTTCCGAACTCGTCGCTGCAATCCAACCGGCGCGTGATCGGACGGCCACGGAATTCCACGGTTCGCCGACGCAGAAGCCGTCGAGATGTCCGGCCTTCAAGTTCGTCACCATCTGCGGCGGCGGCACGACGACGATGCGCACGTCGCGATCGGAATCAATACTGTGCGCCGAAAACCAGCGGCGCAGCAGATGGCGGTGCGAGGAAAACGGAAACACCACGCCGAACGTGTAAATTTTTTCACGGCGCGAACGGACGATTTCTTCGCGCAAAGTTTTTCCATCGCGCACGCCGCGTTTCCACAAGTCATTCGAGAGCGTGATGGCGTTGCCGTTGAGATTCAGCACGAGCGCGGTCAGGC
>Ga0075520_1001164_pt1 | contig 12441 bp, 8 predicted proteins | sample NGEPerB_FD_75100 | JGI IMG/M metagenome (GOLD analysis project Ga0075520, IMG submission 75100) | Arctic peat soil microbial communities from the Barrow Environmental Observatory site, Barrow, Alaska, USA - NGEE PermafrostAB12-B | ecosystem: Environmental > Terrestrial > Soil > Wetlands > Peat ... | reverse complement strand
GGCGTACTCGCCACGCAGCGAATCCAGATGCCGCTTGCCGGTGGTCTCGGCGGCGCGCTTTTCGTCGAGCTGCTGGCGGGTTTCATCGATCTGCGCGTTGAGTGCGAGGACGCGTTGCGACGCGGATTCAAACTCCAATCCAAGTTGGCCTTGCTGGCCGCCGAACGTTTCCAGTTGCAGAATGGCGGCGGAGGTTTCGTCGTGCAGCCGCTGCGCTTCGCGATCGAGCGCGGCAATGCGTTCTTCGGCTTGCGTGATGCGGTTGCGCACTGCGGAGGCCGCGGAGACGGTGTTCAGAATTGCGTCGCGACGCTGCTCCTGCTGACGCTCGACTTCCAAAAGCGAAGTCGCTGCTGCCGAAGCTTCCTGCTGCCTCGCTTGCGACTCCTGCTGGGCATGGGCGACATCCACGTTGGCTGATTCGAGGGTGGCGCGATTGGTTTCCAGTTCCTGCTGTAGGCGCGCGAATTGCGCTTCGGTGTTGGCGGATTCTGCCTGGGCTGCAGCGGCGCGCGCATCCAGCTCGGAACAGCGCTCGTCGTTGGTGCGCCGCCGAGCGGCGGCGCGATCGATCTCCAGCGAAAGCCGGTTGAGCTGCTCGCGGTTCTCCTGCGACTCGCGCTCGATGGCATAGCCACGCTGGGTGCGCTCGCCGTGCTCGCTTTCCATTTGCTGCACAGCCTCAGCCTGCGCGTGCATGGCTTCGGCGATTTCCGCGAGTTGGCGAGCGAGCAGGGAAGCCTCGGCATCCAGTTGCGCGAACTTGCTGACCAGCAGCACGCGCAGCTTGGCGCGCATTTCGTCGCGCAACCTGCCGTAACGCTCGGCCTTCGAGGCTTGCCGCTTCAGCGAGTTCATCTGGCGCGTGACTTCGTCGAAGATGTCGTTGATGCGGGCGAGATTTTGCTTGGCGTCTTCGAGGCGGGCTTCCGCCAGGCGCTTGCGCGTTTTGAACTTGGTGATGCCGGCGGCCTCTTCGATGATGGCGCGGCGATCGGTGGGCTTGCTGCTGAGGATCTGTCCGATGCGGCCCTGCTCGATGATGGCGTAGGATTCCGGGCCGAGGCCGGTGCCCATGAAGATGTCCTGAATGTCGCGCAGACGACAGAGCTTGCCGTTGAGCAGATACTCGCTCTCGCCGGAACGGAACAGGCGGCGCGTGATCGTGATCTCGCCGGCTTTGAAAGTGCGCTTAAACTTGCGGCGGCGAATTTTCAGCACGACGTGCGGAGCAACAGCATCGTGAGCAGCGGACTCAGTCGCGTTCGGGGACGCGTCTTCGCCATCGTCGTCGCTCTGGCTGGGATGTACTTCTTCGGAATAGCGCTCAACGTCGTCAGCCTTGGCCGCGCGCACGGCAGACTCGTCCCAGTCGTCGTCGGGGAGATCATCCTGAATGTCGATCTCGGGCTCCAGCACGTCCCCGTAAATTTCGGGATCGACCAGCGTGAGCGAGACCTCGGCCATGCCGGTGGGCTTGCGCTCGCGCGTGCCCGCGAAAATGACGTCCTGCATGTTGACGCCGCGCAGCAGGCGCGCCGATTGCTCGCCCAACACCCACGAGATGGCGTCGGAGATGTTCGACTTGCCGCAGCCGTTCGGCCCCACGATGGCGGCAATACCGTCCCCCTGGAAACGAAGATCGGTGCGATCACAGAACGATTTGAAACCGAGGATTTGCAGCTTCTTCAGTTTGAGCAACGTCGTACTCCCGTTCGGATGGGGCGGGCCTGTCTCGACTGCACTCGGGACTCTCCTGCCGGCGCTATCCGCGATTTCATCTCGACCCAACGAAAAACGCCAAGCCAACTGTACTGTCGAAGGCGAGGAGGGGTCAAGGCCTAAAACGCAATATTTGGGGGTGTCCCTGTGGAAACCACACTATATTGCACCACCCATGCAGCAATCGAAAAGGTTTTGAGCGTAAGAGTGATTTCGGAGGCAGGAAGAATCGCCTGAGCAGCCCCCATTTTAGAGAGCGCTGCCACCCGATTCAAGCCCAAAAGCCGGGGAGTATCTGAAGGGTCACCCAGCAGGCTGTAAGTCGCCTCGTCCGGTGTCCTGCGCTTGGGCGGTTAATGTGCAGAAGGGGTTACGTTAAGATTCGCAAGGCCTTGCTGCTTTTGGCGCTGCTGTCGTCGCACGCACGCGATTTTACTGTCTTTGCTTATTGTTGGCAGACTCGTGCCGGCAACGACACTTCTAAATGCTCTTCCATATGCAATTTTCAAGCAGCAGAATGCAAATGGCCTGATTAGCTTGGGCAATCGCCGTACGGCTCGACGATGGCGTTCCAGCGATCTCCATAGTGAACATAATGAAAAGTCTTGCAGCAGAGCGCGTTCCACGTAAGCCAGTTCAGCTTTCCCGAAGTAACCCTCCAGAAATGTGGCGGCAATTTTACGGTACCTCGCTGGGGATTTGATACCGGCACAGGAAAGCACCAGTGGGTATGTCAAGAATTCGGCCAGATCTGCAAGCTGTGGCCCCGGACTCCGAAACGCCGCATCGAGGATCGTAACTTTGTCTACTCCAACCACAATGTTACCTGCGCCGAAATTACCATGCCATCGTCCGATCGGACCAGCTGAATTGCGCCAAATCCCGATCACCGATTGCCGCCAACGGTTCAGGCTCTGTGCCAGTTCTCGACCCAGTATTCCCGCAAGCCAGTCATCAAGTTCCCGAGCAACATTAAGGAGTGGGATATGGTCAGTCACCTCTCCTGGTTCCTCCGTTGAGGCAGCAAGTTGATGGAATGCGGCCAACCATTTTGCTGACAGCTCCACTGCGGCGAGGCAGTCCATTGAGCGCGGATGCCTCACGGCTGACGGTCCGCGAATGAGCTTTAGTAAAGAATTGCCCTCCGCCTCTTCGGTCAAAAGGACCTCGGAGCTACTAGTCAGCGTAAGCACCTGAGGGCATTGGAAGCCGCAAGCCGCACTGCGGCCTAGGTTGAAGTCGGTGTAATTCTTGTATTCGGACAGGCCTTCGTTATTTTCCGGATAGACCGCGGGCCTCTTCGCAAAAACCCCGAAACTCTTTGTGCCGTCTGAGAGTACAAGCCGGAAAACCGGGTTCGTCGATCCCCGAATCCGCTCGATGCTGATGCTGAATCGAGGCTTCAGTGACGGAAAGTATTGAGACCCATGTTTTCGAAGGTGTTCGACTATCGCCGCCGCATTAATCTGGTCATTGCTTGAGTCGCCGCACGCAGGTTCAGAACTAGGAGCCATGAAGGAAAGATTTGCAGCTCGTGAGGTAGATACTGAAGCGGCCATCCTAGGGCTTCTTTCCAGCAAGAACAATATGGTAGAGAGGTGAATGGAATCTGTCAGTGATTTCCGTCCTGCGACGACGTGATAGGCGCAGCACGACTGGTAACGTCCTTCCCGAAGTCTTACGACCCGGTTTCAAATCGGGAATGGCCGCGCAAAAGTTGCGTCGTATTCGCTTTGCTGCTTGACACTCCCTCGCACCGTCCTAGACTTGGCTTGTAGAGGCACGCGGTCGGCAACCGTTCTGGATTGCATCGCGCGCTTGTGAGCGGGCAAAGCTACGACGGGATGATCGCCTGTCGCCGGCTCACCGTCCCAGTTGTCGAGCCTTTCTACCGACTCCAACTTTGTCCAACCCTCGATCATCAAGCCAAGAAGGTCCCCCTATGAGCCAGCACCGCGGGCCACTGCTCCTGATCCTCCTTGCCGTCCTCCTGGTAGGCGGCGGCTATGCTTCTCCCATTCATAGATCCGCAATCAACCGCGACTTCGGGTTTCACAGCGGGTACATAATCTACGGTTCGACTTCCACCGACAATTGGCTGGGCGGGACGGGCAACTGGAGTGATCCGTCGTATTGGGATTTTGGCCTGCCATCCGGTGACAGCGATGTAATCATCCATTCAGGCGGTTTCGATCTGGTGTATCTGGACACAAGCGCCAGCATCGCCTCGCTTACGCTGGGCTCCGACACTGGCCGTTCGCAACTAATTGACAACGGCAGCGCACAAACGCTGACCATTGCGGGAGCGCTCACCTTATACCAAACGGGCACCCTTTACTTGGCTGCGGGCAATACGGTGACAGCAGGCGCCGACTCCAGCAACGCCGGGTTTATTCAACTGGAGAACGGCAGCGCGCTTCAGGTCAATGGCAACCTGGGCAACTCGGGGACGATTTACCTGGGCTATCTTGCGTGGTCGGTGGGCAACCTGACCGTGACGGGCGAGCTCGACAACACGGGTGTATTGCAACTGGGCAGGATCGACGGTCCTTCCTTCGGCTCCGCCAACTTCGGTAGCCTGGTAAACGGTGGAAGCATTACCATGGGGCCGGGGACAACGCTCCGCGTGAATGGTGAGGTGAACAACTCCGGAAGTATTGGGGTGGGCTCCTATGATGCAGGGTTCGGCAGCCAGGCGTATTTCGGGTCGCTGGTCAACAGCGGAGGTGTCGAGATCGGCTTGGGCTCCGCGCTCACAGTCGCTGGCGATGTGAACAACACCGCCACTGGAGGCATTGATTTACTAGGCAGGATCGGCCCAGAACTATCAATTGGTGGCTCGCTGACCAACGCTGGAGGAATCGGACTATGGCGGGAGGCACAAGTTGAAGTCGGTGGCAACCTCAACAACACCGGAACGATCGGGCTGGGCGGGGGAGGTGCGTTTCTCCAAGTCAATGGGACCGCGAGTAATTCGGGGACGATATCGTTTACTGGTGATTCCGAAACGGGTGGGTCTTACGCGAGCTTCGGGTCTCTGGTGAATAGCGGAACCATAGAAATGGAAGGCCAAGAGGATGGCGGCTCTGGCTTCAGTGTTAACGGCGATGCGAACAACAGCGGAACGATTCGCGGTTCCCTACATTACGGAGGCGGGTTTTCCGCGGGTGGCAATCTCACCAACAGCGGGTTGATCACTGTTGCCGGCTTGGAGGTTGGCAACAATCTAAGCAATAGCGGTTCAATGCAGCTGTCTTACGATGCCGAGATTGGTGGGAACTTCATCAACAGCGGGGATTTTTCGTTCGTTGGTCTGTTTTCAGGCACGCTCGGCGTCCACGGTAATCTCACTAACTCCGGCCAGATCACTGTGGATGGGAGCGATGGGAGCACAACCGTCAACATCGGCGGCAGGCTGTTTAACGCCCCAACGGGAACGGTGCTCATCAACGGCGGCTTGGATGTCTTCAACGCTGGAAGTGTGGTGAACCAGGGCACGTTGACCCTGGGTGCGGGCAACACCTTCAACGTGACCGGCGGGCCGCACGCGGGTGGATCTGCGCTCTCCGGCTTCCTCAACACTGGAATCGTGAACATCGGCGAGTACAGCACCCTCAACGTCGTAGGCAACTACACCCAGCTCGCGGGACAGACAACCATAGATGGCACTCTGCAAGTCCAGGGTCGGGGGATGGTCAATTTCGCCGGCGGTTCCGTTTTCGGCGAGGGGGGTACGATCAGCGGACCGGTGTTTAGCAATGCTGCCATTTCCTTGTACCAGCTTTCCATCCTCGGCAATTACACCCAGGGAGCAAACGGAAGCTTGACCTTTGATATTGCGGGAACCACGCCTGGCGAGTACGACCAACTCAACATCAGCGGTCACGCCCAGCTCAATGGGCTGATGACGGTGGACTTGCTTCACGGCTTCGTGCCCGACCTGGGCGATGCCTTCGACATCGTGCACTTTTCCAGCGAGTCGGGAACGTTCTCGATGGTCTTGGGCTTGCCGATCAACGGCGAGGAACACTTTGTGCTGGAATACAACGCGTCCGATTTGACGCTGGACGTGGTGCCGGGCGCGCTGGTGGGAGCCGACAGTGGCGAACCTATTCTCATCGCATCCAACGGCACATCGGACAATACCTCCAGCGATAGATCCAGCATTACATCCAGCATTGCGTCTGACTATAGGCCATCTTCTACAACCCCGGAGCCGGGCAGCTTAGTGCTTCTTGGTTCGGGCTTATTGTGCGTGGGTTATAGTGTTCGTCGACGCATGACGAAGTAGCAGAACCGGCATGGACCTAATATCAACGGGAATGGGGTCCATGCCGTTTATTCGGCCGCGAGCACAGGCTCCGGGCCACAAAATCAGGAGCAGAGATGACCCTACCAGCGACACCTGAAATCGGAACCGGCAAGGGACGGATGTTTTGGATTCTGGGATGTATAGTCTGCCTGTTGCTTGGACTATTCATCGGGCATGCCGTGACCTACCACAGAATGCGCGCAGACAGCAGCTTCTCGACACCTTATCAGGCTGTTTTGCTGAGTAATGGTTCCGTGTATTACGGCAAGCTGTCGGGCTATGGTGGTGGCCATCCGGTGCTGACTAACGTTTACTACATCCTCAGTAAAACCAATCCGGACGACAAGCAGGTCACCAACGTTTTGGTGAAGCGTGGTAAGGAACTGCATGGTCCTGACCGCATGTACCTGAATGCCAGGCAAATCGTCTTTGTGGAACCCGTCGGCCCCGGCTCCAAGGTGGCCCAGTTGATCAGCGAAGCCAGCCAGTAAAGGAATTGTGCGCAGCTGTTCGTGACACTGGTTTTCGACGCCCGGCGCCCCACCCTAGCGCCTCCCAATAACAGGGGGTGCCCCGTTCTAGCCTGGTTTTGGCTAGGGCGGGGCAGTCACATCGTAGAACTCGTCGTTGACGAGCTTCTCGAACCTACGCCTTCACCTGCACCAACTCCGTAGTGTGCTTGAGCTGGCCGCAGGCGGCATAGATATCGCGGCCGCGGGGACGTCGGACGAACGCCGGGATTCCCGCTCGCGTGAGCACACTTTGAAATGCCAGCACGCGCTCGTCGGAAGGGGTCGCAAACGGAATCTCCGGGCCGGAATTCAGCGCGATCAGGTTCACCTTGGCGCGCAGTCCGCGAATCAGCTCAACCATCTCGCGGGCGTGCTGAACGCCATCGTTGACGCCGCCGAGCAGGACGTACTCGAAGGTGAGCCGCTCGCGGTTACGCAGAGGGAACTCGCGCAGCGCTGCCATCAGCTTCTCAATGGTCCACTTCTTCGTGATGGGCATGACCTCGGTGCGCAGCGCCTCGTTGGGAGCATTCAGCGACACCGCCAGCTTCGGCCGCACCGGCTCGGCCCCGAAGTCGGCGATGCGCGGCACGATGCCCGAAGTCGAAACCGTCATGCGCGACTCGGGAATGCCAACCGCTTCCACCAGCAAGCGCACGGCTTGCATGAAGTTGTCGTAGTTCAGGAAGGGCTCACCCTGTCCCATGAAGACCAGGTTGACGCGGTCACGCTGTAGCTCGACTTGCTGGTCGTTGAGTACGGCGAGAATCTGGCCCACGATTTCGCCCGCGCTCAGATTGCGCTTCAGTCCCAGCAGCGCGGTCATGCAGAAGGCGCACTCCACGGCGCAGCCTACCTGGCTGGAGACGCAGATGGTAGCGCGCTGCGGGCGATCTCGGGAATAGGGACGAGATGTGGAGGATCCTGCGGCTATAGGGGTCCTTCGACTCGCCGACGCAACAGAGGCGTCGGCTCGCTCAGGATGACAACTTGGAATATTGGCACCCGCGCTCGGCATGACATCTTCAAGAGCATTCAGCTCTCGCAGCTCGACATCTCCATCCTCGGAGCCATCGCCGGCTTCTCCGCCGTCGCCGTCGGGCATCCACACCGTCTCGACACTCTGCCCGTCGGCGAACCCCAGCAGGTAACGAATCGTGCCGTCGGCGGAAATGAACTTCTTCTCGATTCTGGGTAAACCAATGGCGTATCCCGACTCACGCAGTCGTTGCCGAAAGGCAAACGGCAGCATGGTGAACTGCTCCAGTGCAGGCCACCTTTGCCGGTACAAACCGTCTAAGAGCTGGCGGGCGCGGTAGGCGGATTGCCCAAAACCTTCAGCAATCTCCGTAAGCTGCTGAATCGTAAGGCCTAATAGTTCGGTATATTGCGGATCGCTCATGCATCCAATATGCTGACTAGATTAGATTCCTGTGGGCCCGACGACGCTGCGGGCATTTTCGTCATTGCCGATTCATTGTAGAGAATGATCATTTTATCCCGAGTGCCCCGGCGCCAGGCGTAGAAGCGCGGAATTTTGCGATGCGACAGTTACCGAGCCGGTAAGTCGGCTTGGACGTGGTACGGAGCAGCAAGTAACAAATGGTGGAAGAAGTCCGCAACATACAACGCGAGGTGTTACCCAACGGCCTCACCATCCTGACCGAACGCATGAACCACATCCGTTCGGTGTCGATGGGGATCTGGGTGAAGACCGGCTCGCGCCATGAAGATCCCACCGTGAACGGCATCTCGCATTTCGTCGAACACATGGTGTTCAAGGGCACCACCAACCGCACCGCCGAGGACATCGCGCGCCAGGTGGATTCCATCGGCGGCAACATGGACGCCTTCACCGGCAAAGAGACGATCTGCTTCAACATCAAAGTTCTGGACGAGCATCTGCCCATCGCGGTGGATGTCTTGAGCGACATGGTCTTGCATCCGGTCTTCGACGCCAACGAGATCATGCGCGAGCGTGGCGTCATCCTGGAAGAAATCAAGATGGATGAGGACAATCCCGACTACCTGGTGCATGAGATCTTCACCCAGAATTTCTTCAAGGACCACCCGCTGGGCAAGCCGATCCTGGGAACCAAGGAGACGGTGCGGCGCTTCGATCAGGATGCCATCCACGATTTTTATCCCACCAAGTTCGCTCCCGGAAACCTGATCATCTCGGCGGCGGGAAACGTCAACCACGAGGAGTTTGTCGAACTGCTGCGCCACGGCTTCGGGCAGTTGCCGGCGGGTTCCAACGGCTGGCACGACAGCCCGCCCAAGGTGCATTCCCGCATCATCCTGCGCAACAAGAAATCTCTGGAGCAGGTGCAGATTTGCGTGGGCGTTCCGTCGTACCGCATCAGTGACGAGCGGCGCTATGTTTCGTACATCCTGAATACGCTGCTGGGCGGGGGCATGAGTTCGCGGCTCTTCCAGAATGTTCGCGAGAAGCAGGGACTGGTATATTCGATTTTCTCCGAGCTGAATCCCTTCCGCGATACCGGGCTGCTATCGGTGTACGCCGGCACCTCGCGGGAGTCCACCCCCAAGGTCGTGCAATCCATCGTGAACGAGTTTCGCCAGTTGAAACTGAATCCCATCTCCGACGAAGAGCTGAAGCGCGCCAAGGACCAGTTGAAGGGAAGCCTGATGCTGAGCCTGGAATCGAGCACGGCGCGCATGTCGAACCTGGCGCGGCAGGAAATGTATTACGACCGCTTTTTCGGCATGGACGAAATCATTGAGCGCATCCAGGCGGTGACCGTGGAGAGCATATTGGTAGCGGCCAACGAACTGTTCCAGCCGGATCGCATCGCGGTGACCGTGTTGGGCAATCTCAACGGATTGAAGATCAGCCGCGATTCCTTGACCTGCTGAGAGTTCAGAACAGATTCTGAGTTGGTGTATCCGGGTGGAGCACCGCTTCAGCGCCGGGGTCCCCGGCACACGCCGCTTTTGCGTGTGCTGGGGTGGAAGCGGTGCATTTGAGAGTTGGGTCTGAGGTCGGCTTTAGCTGCTGAGGTAATCAGAACTTTCACCTCAGGGGCTAAAGGTGCGCCCCTTCAAAGCGTGAGATCATGAGTTCTTCATCCCTTCTCAGGCGGAACACTGGTGGACAAGCTCAGGGTGCTGATCGGGCGCGAACGCATTGCGGCGAAGGTGGCTGAGATGGGGCAGCGCATCAGCCAGGACTATGCCGGTGAGCCGATCGTGCTGATCGGAGTGCTGAAGGGCGCCACCATTTTTCTCGCCGACCTGGCGCGGCAGATCACGCTCGACGTCAGCTTCGACTTCATCGCGGTGTCGAGCTATGGAAACGCCAAGCAGCAGAGCGGCGAGGTCAGGCTGGTGAAAGATGTGGACTGCTCGATGGAGGGCCGCAACATCATCCTGGTGGAAGATATTCTGGACACCGGATTGACCCTGACCTACATCCAAAGCATGTTGCGCGGCCACCAGCCGAAGTCGCTGAAGATTGCGGCGCTGTTGGACAAGGCGTCGCGGCGCATCGAGCCCATCCGCGGGGATTACGTGGGTTTCGAGATTCCCGACGAGTTTGTGGTGGGATACGGGCTTGATTTTGCCGAGCACTATCGTAACCTGCCGGATATTTGTGTGCTGGAGTCCGGCCCCGAATCGGGATAGAATCTGGCGTGCTCATGTCTGCGAACCTCTCTGTCGTAAACGGCGCACCGGCCATTCTCGTGAGCGACTGGCGCAGCGCGGCCAACCTCATCGATCACACCCTGCTTAAGCCCGATGCCACGCGCGACCAGGTGATCGCGTTGTGCGACGAGGCGGTCCAGTACGGTTTTCATGCGGTCATGGTGAACCCGGCCAACGTGGCCCTGGCCGCTGCTCAACTGCGCGGCTCGCCGGTGAAGGTGGGCACGGTGGTTGGCTTTCCTCTCGGCGCAAATCTCACTCTGACCAAACTGGCCGAAGCGGAAGCCGCTTTGCGCAATGGCGCGCATGAGCTGGACATGGTGCTCAACATTGGGGCGCTGAAGTCGGGCGATCGACGGTTGGTGCAACATGAAATGCGGAGCCTGGCGCGACTGGCGCATGATCGCGGAGCAATCCTGAAAGTGATTTTGGAGACATGTCTGTTGAACCAGGTCGAGAAGATCCTGGTTTGCTCGCTGGCCCTGGAAGAGGGCGTGGATTTCGTGAAGACGTCCACCGGATTTGCGGATGCGGGCGCGACGGCTGCTGACGTGGTATTGATGCGAGGCGTGGTTGGACACAAGGTCGGTGTGAAGGCGGCGGGCGGCATTCGAACCGCGGCCCAGTTGATGGACATGCTCGATGCCGGCGCCAACCGCATCGGCAGCAGCGCCAGCGTTGAGATTGTGCGGGAGTTGGGTGCGCCTGCCGGCGAGCGATCCAATGGAAACAATTAGGCTTGGTTCGCGACTCACGCAGGAGGTCGCATGGCGCGTCTGACCGGCGTGCTGGGCATCCCTCGCGATCCTGCTGTTTGCGTATCTGTTCTCGACTGACCGGAAAGCCATCCGCTATCGAACCGTATTCGTCGGCCTGATCTTGCAGTTTGTGTTCGCCATCCTGGTGCTGCGCGTGAGTTTCGGTGTGCGGGTGATGACGATCGCGGGCGACGCAGTCAATCGGCTTCTCAGTTATTCCTTCGCCGGATCGCAGTTTGTCTTTGGCGAGTTCGGGGCCAAGCTCTCCCGCTTCGGCGTGGTCTTCGCGTTCCAAGTGCTGCCAATCATCATCTTTATCGCCGCATTCTTCGCCATCCTCTATTACTATGGCGTGATGCAGTTCATCATTCGGCAACTAGCGAAGGTCATGATGCGCTTCATGGGCGCAAGCGGCGTGGAATCGCTGGACGTCGCGGCCAGCATCTTCATGGGACAAACGGAAGCGCCGCTCACCATTCGTCCATTTCTGTCCAAGGTCACGCGCTCCGAGCTGATGACCATCATGACCAGCGGCATGGCCCACGTTTCGGGAGCGATGCTGGGCGCCTATATTCTGCTCGGCATCGAGGCGCGACACCTGCTGGGAGCAGTGATCATGACCGCGCCGGGAACCATCCTGATCGCCAAGATGCTGGTGCCGGAGACCGAAAAGCCCTTGACCGCCGGTACGGCAAAGATCGATTCCGTCGAATTTGGCGAGCGCGCCAGCAACGTTCTGGACGCGGCCACGAAAGGCACGACCGATGGCTTGTACCTGGCGTTGAACGTTGCGGCGATGCTGATTTCGTTCCTCGCGCTGATTGCGCTGCTGGATGGCGTTCTGGGAGGAACTCACAATCTGCTATCGGCACATGGTTTTCCCTGGTTCCCGTCGAAGCTGGAGTCGATCTTTGGCGTGATCTTCGCGCCCGTGGCGTGGCTGATCGGCGTGCCCTGGCATGACTGCCTGGCGATCGGAAACCTGCTGGGCACGCGCATGGTGCTGAATGAACTGGTCGCCTTTACTATGTTGAGCACGCAGAAGGCTGCGCTCGATCCGCGGTCGTTCACCATCGCGACCTTTGCGCTGTGCGGGTTCGCGAACTTCGGCTCCATTGGTATCCAGATTGGCGGACTCAGCGCGCTGGCACCGAACCGGCGGCGCGATCTGGCCAAGTTCGGCTTTCGCGCCATGATCGCAGGCACGCTGGCGAACCTGATGTCAGCCAGCATTGTGGGAATTTTGCTAAGGGCGTGAAGGCAGGGGTCAGGGGTCAGGAGTCAGGGGTAGAGGTCAGTGAGGCAAGCCGACAAGACGGTACCGCCGCTCCGCGGCTTTGTCATTTCAAAATTCAAGCTAACCGCGAGCTTACGCCCACGGCTAACACAAATGTCGCCGCAGGGCGGCTTCGTGTGGCGGATTCGCCCGTCTGAACGGCTCTGATCCGCACAGCGACGGTCGAATGCT
>Ga0075520_1001163_pt1 | contig 12442 bp, 9 predicted proteins | sample NGEPerB_FD_75100 | JGI IMG/M metagenome (GOLD analysis project Ga0075520, IMG submission 75100) | Arctic peat soil microbial communities from the Barrow Environmental Observatory site, Barrow, Alaska, USA - NGEE PermafrostAB12-B | ecosystem: Environmental > Terrestrial > Soil > Wetlands > Peat ... | reverse complement strand
GTGCACGACGCCGTTGCGATGGGCGTAGCCGAGTGCCGCGGCGACCTGGGACGTGAGACTCGCGGAGTGCGAGGCGGTGAGCGTGCGTCCGCCTCGAAGCATGTCGGCGAGCGAAGTGCCGTCGACGAGCTCCATGACGATGAAGTACGTTCCCTGGTCCTCGCCCCAATCAAAGACCGGGACGATGTTCGGGTGTGAGAGGTTCGCGGCGGCCTGGGCTTCGCGGCGAAAACCCTCCACGAAAAGGGGATCGGCGCTGAGTTCGGGGTACAGGGTCTTTATGGCGACCGGCCGGTTCAAGAGCGTGTCCTGGGCCCGGTAGACAATGGCCATGCCCCCGCGGGCGATGAGGTGCGTTACCTGATAGCGACCGGAATACAGTCGAGGTTCATCCACAGGCTCCATAGTGTGCCTAGCCTACGCTCTCGCCATTCACGGAATTTCTCACTAGAGCTTGCACGTCGACGTTGCGGTCGGCCGCTTGCCGGACTGGATCGCCAGCGCACCCTCGACCAAACATTTCACGACCGGTCCCGCGATCGTTGCGCCGAAGTTCGCGGTGGGCTGGTACGGGATGACGACCGCGACCGCGACGGTCGGATCGGTCGCCGGCGCGAACGCAATCAACCAGTCGTCGGTGTTCTTCTTCGCGTTGCCGGTCTGCGCGGTGCCCGTCTTCGCCGCCACGTCGTCCTGGGGTAGGAAGCCGACCCCCGACGCCGTGCCATACGCCACGACCTTCTGCATCAGTGGAACGATCACCGCGGCCTGGGCCTTGGTCAGCGGCGTCTTCCATACCGAGTCCTTGTAGCGCTTGACGATGGTGCCGTCAGGGGAGGTGACGTAGTTCAAGAAATGCGGCGTCATCATGACGCCACCGTTGCCGATCGCCGCAGCGACCAGCGCGTTCTGCAGCGCGGTGGCCCGCACGTTCTCCTGACCAATGGCCGAATAGGCCAGTCCCGGCAAGTTATTCGCGAACGATCCCGCCGGCGGGAAGTAACTGGTGGCGGTGCCGGGGGCGGTACTGGGCAGGTCGATCGGCGGCACCGAGTTGTAGCCGAACGAGTTGGCCGCCTTCGCCAGGAAGTTAGCGCCGAGGTCGAGACCGAGTAACGCGTAGCCCGGGTCACACGATATCGGCAGCATCACCGACACGTCGCCGCCGCACGACGTGAGCCCGCTGTTACAGAGCAATAGGTTCGAATTGGGCAGCGTCGTACAGGCACCGCGGTCACTGTTGAACGATTTCGTGAGGTCGGCCGGCTTGCTCACGACCGCCGCCGCGGTCGTGATCACCTTGAACGTCGATCCGGGGGGAAAGGTCTGCTGGGTGGCGACCAAACCGAGTGGCGCGAACCCGTTGCCGTCATTCTTGTTGTACAGCGCCCACGCCGCCTTGTCAATCGAGGTGGTGGGCGAGGTCAGTGGCACCGGGTTGTACGAGGGATTCGAATACATCGCCAGCACGTCACCGTTCTTCGGATTCAGCACGACGGCCGCCCCGTCCTCGGGCGATCCGTCAGGGTTCTTCATGTTGTCGCGCGCAATTCGCTGGAGTGCGGGCAACAGCGTCAGCGTGATCGAATCCGCGGCGCTCGTCGGCGCCAGCACCTGTTCGATGCTCTGGGGCGGTTGGGCGTGCGCCGCGAGGTACCCGTTGTACTCGTCTTCGAGTCCCCACACCCCGTACCACGGGGAGGAGAATCCAAGGACGCCCGAGAAGAGCGAACCGTACGGGTATACGCGTCGATACGGGTACGTCGAACTGTTCTGCTTCGCCGAGAAGGCCAGCACCGATCCGTCGGCGGCGCTGATCTGTCCGCGCGGGAACATGCTCGAGGAGTTGTTATTGCGCGGATTCGTCGAACTGGCGTCGAGCCCGGGCGCTTTGAAGAACTGAATGTTGGCGGCCTGGGCCGCGACGACCGCGAAGAGCAACAAGATGATCGTGGCGAGGACGCCGAGTCGTCGAGACACGAATCAGCCTCCCTGCAACGTGGTCGTCGTGGGTAACGTCGTCGTGGTCGTGGACGGGGAGGGCGTCGAAACCGTACACTTCGTCCCCGGCTTCGAACAGAGATAATCGGAGAAATTTCTCGCGGCGGTGAACGTCGGCTCTGCGATTGTCTGGTTGAGCGCGGCCTGGTCAATGGGAAGAAGTGTGTTCACGTTATAGCTCGTGTCGACGGTGAGCGTCGGTTTAAACCAAAGTACGCCGCCCGGCTGGCCCTGGTAGATCGCGACGACGCCCGAATCATTGCCCAAGTAGTACGTCGAGTATGCGTACCAATGCACGATGAAGTACGCGCCGACGACCACGCCTATGAGCACGGCCGCCACGAAAGGCGTCCGCCAGGTCAGGCGGCGTTTCTTGCGCCGACGCACGTTGGCCACCGCCGCGCTCTTGGCGACCGGCGGCGTGGTGGCGCTGATGGTGCGCTGGATCGGCGTGGAGGCAACACTGACGTCGTCGAACTCGAGCAGTACCGCCGAGATGTTGTCGCGACCGCCGGCCTCCTTGGCCGCTTCGATCAATTGCGTGACCGACTCCTCGAGAGTGAGGGGGGCGCTCGCCAATCGCGCCAACGTGTCGCTGTCGAGTTCGTTCGACAACCCGTCACTGCAGAGCAGCAGTCGGTCACCCTTCAACGCGTGGACCGACATGACGTCCACCGCAATGGTGTCCTCAACGCCGATGCCGCGCGTCAGTTGGTGGCGGCGCGGGTGGACGGCCGCCTCTTCGGGGGTCAGTCGGCCCATTCGAACCCACTCCTCGGCGACGCTGTGGTCTTCGGTGAGGAGGCGAAGCGCCCCGTCACGCAGTTGATAGGCCCTCGAGTCGCCGACGTGACAGAGCGTCGGCGACGTGACGCCTTCGTCATCAACGGTCAGTCCAATCGCGATGACCGTCGTACCCATGCCGAAGTGGTTCGGATTCTCACGGGCGTCGTTGAGCACCGAGATGTTGGCGGCGTTGATTGCGTTGTAGAGGCCCTCGACGCTCTGGTCCACGGCGAAGCCACTGCGCAGCAGTTCAATCGTCATCTCGGAGGCCACTTCGCCGGCCGCGTGACCTCCCATGCCGTCGGCCACGATCGCCAACGAGTCGTCCACGTAGATCGCGTCTTGATTCGATTGACGCACCAGTCCAGTGTCGGTCGCCTCGGCGTAACGCCAATGCGTCAACGAACCACCTCGAACAACACGCCGCCCACCTGGACGATGTCACCGCGTTCCAGGTGGACGCGCCCGTCGACGAGTTCCTGATTGACGTACGTACCGTTCGTCGAGCCCAAGTCCTCAATCGAGAGGTCGCCCTGGTCATTAGCGAGTCGGGCGTGTCGCGAAGAGAGATACGTGTCGGACATCGCCAGGTCACAGTCAGCACTTCGACCGATGGTGACCGCTGTGTCCACGATGACGCGCTCGCCGGTTCGATCCTGCGGTTCAATGAACTTGAGCGCGAGCGTTCCACCGCGTCGTCGACGGGCCCGCGGTTCGTAGTCGATGGGGCGGGCCTGCACCGCGGCCACGCGCATGACGCGCAGCAGGAAGAGGGCGGCAACGACCATGACGAGGACTTGCAGCGGGCGAACGATCGCCGCGTAGTTCGACGTCGTGCTCAACAAGGTCAAGCCAGTTCGATCCGAAAGTGGAGTGTCGCGATCGTGACGTCGTCACGCGGCGAGAGTGAGACGGCGGTGACCCGGTGACCGTTCACGAACGTTCCATTCGTTGACTGGAGATCACGGATGGCCACGCCGTCGTTCGTGCGCCACACCTCGGCGTGACGACGTGAGACGTTGGAATCGTTGATCACTACCTCGACATCGGGGCTCCGTCCGATCACCAGCGGGGCATCGCCGACCTTGAAGGAACGCCCGTCGCTTGACATGAGCCGGGGCTGGCTCTCCCCGCCTACGAATTCGGTCTTGACCTCGACGTTTCCGGGTTTGATGTCGTCATCGATGAAGACCTCAACATTGACGGGGCCCACGAAACTGAAGCCTTCGCTGACGGCGTGCTGGCGGACCGTCTCTTCGAGTTCGCTCACGAGGGCTTTTTGGAAGCCCTCGAATCGCGCGGCGTCGACCGGTCCGAGCCACACCCGAATCTGATTAGGCGAAATCGGCCCTTGACTCGAGAGACGCCGTGTCAGATCGACCTCACGAACGATCCGTGTGCCAATCTCGATCGGCTGCAGGGTGCTCTTGAATGTACGAGAGAACGTCTTCTCGAAGATTCGCTCAAGGCGATTCTCGACACCTTTTAGGACCATAACAACATCAACTGTACCGGCGCCCCCTGACCGCGGTTGGCGCAAACGAAGGCTTTCACGCGTCGAGTATTGTTGCAAGGTCTCAGGGCGAGTGGCGAAATTGGCAGACGCGCAGGCTTCAGGTGCCTGTATTCGAAAGGATGTGGGGGTTCAAGTCCCCCCTCGCCCACCATTTTTTTGGGCTTGCCTAGTTCCTGGGACAGCACGTCGCAGGCATTCTGGGACAATCGAACCACCGGACATTATCTCGCCGCGTCTGCCTTCGGGCAACGGAATCTAGTTGTACTCATTGCGATTGATTCACTTAGGCGAAGCACCGCAAAACTGAAGGTTCGCGCCACGCTATCGTTGCGGTCTTCGCCAAGAAAGAAGCCCTACACAATGGGACGACCCGACTGGTGACATCGATGCACTTGTTGCGGGGGAACTATGCGTAAGCCGAAGTGTCGTGGAGGATCTGCACGCGTCGCTAAACCACGACGGTCGTCAATGATGATCGGCGTTGCCGTTTCGTGCCTCGCGCTCGTGCTCTCGGCGCTGCCGGCAAGTGCATCCCCGCTCACTCACTCCCCGGTGGCGAGGAACACTTCAGCTCACGCGCGCGCCACAGTCTGTGGCCCCGTCTACGTCAACGGTGCGCCCGCAGCGTTGCAGGTGCAGAAGGACTGCGGAGGCTCAATCACCGTCCCCGCGTCGATTGACGCCGGAGGGTGCCCGAAGGGTATGAGCCCGTCCGCCTGCGTGCAATACCTTGATTTCACCGTTGGACTCTCCGTACCGGGTCAGACTTTCTGCTCAACCGCCTACATGACCAACCAAGTACCCGCCCAAGCGGGGGTGACGTGTATGAATGACCCGATAATCTCCCTCACCGCCTACGCCCCTGGGGGCTACGGCTTGAAGGGAATCCTCTACGGCACCGGTTTCGTTCCGGGCGGTTGGTGCGGCGGGAAGTACTACTTCTGCGCTGAGGCGCGCAGTCAACCCTCATTGCTGGGGCTCGGACCTAACCCCAAGTTCTACCCTCCAACGTTCACGCTGTACATCGTCGTGACGGTGCCGGGCTTGTTCTACGCGGTCGAACACACGACCGTGCACAATCTCGCCTATAGGCAGACGGCGTCACTGGACGTGGCTCTCTCGAGCGACGCGTCCTCCAAGGGTCTCTCCGTTGGCTCGACTTCGAACGTCACCGCCACCGTGACGGCCAGCGGAGGCACCGTGAACAACATCTCCTTGGGTGACGGACTTTCCTCCTCTACGTCAGCGGTAACCATTGGCACCATCCCTTCGGGCCTGTCGGGATTTACGTTGGCGGACGGAGCATCAAAGACATTCCAATTCAGCGTGACCGGCAAGAACGACGGTAAAACGTCATTAGGACTCGACGCGAAGGGCACCTCGACTTCCGGATCAGTCAGTTCGTCGGGGTCATTGAACTTGATTGTGGGTGCACCGTCCCTGCAGGTGATCGTGTCCGCCGATCCCGCTGAGGTGAGGGTCAATGACGTTCCCGCCACCATCGCGTCGCCGGGCGGCGCGCCGGTAACGGTGACCGTTCGGGTGAAGAACAATGGTTCCTCCGCGGTGAAGCATCTCTTTGTAAACGAAAAATTGCTGGTGTCCTATAACGACGGAGATCCGCTCGTCAATGCTGTTCCGTTGCGCCAGGACGGCACGCCGAGCCCGGCCGGGGACCTCGGGACTCTGACCAAGGGCGCCACGTCGAAACCCGTCAAATTCACAATGCTCGCGAAGGGCGACGGGGGCTACGCCGTCGAGGCGCTCGCGAGCGCTCAACCGGCCGCCGGTGGAACGATTCGTGGGGTCGGCACGACGTCGGTAAAGATATCGACGCCCCTGCTCGCGTACTCCACGAAACTCGGATCCGAAGTTCTAACCGGACCCGGCAATCTTGCGACCGCGGGCGTTCCCTACTCCGTCGACGTCACGATGCAGGACCTTTCGTACCGCAAGGATGTGGCGATCAGTACCAGGTTCGCGTTCGACGGCAACGCTCAGGGCGGACAGTTAATTCCCATTGATGACGGAACCCCAGTCCAGGACACTGCCGATCTGGAACAAGCCTGTGCGCCGACGGGACTCGTGACACTCATTCCTCGAGAAAAGAAGGAGTTCAAGCTCGTCGTTTATACCCAGTCGGCGTGGGTTCGCGCCGAAGGAAAGACCGGTGGTGGTACTCGTTCCATCGTCACCGTGAATCCGCCGGTTGCGGGAATTCCTAATAAAGCTGGCGACGACGTTGCAACGTTTTTGAAGCCAAGTGATATCCAGCTGACGGGCGATACGCGTTACGAGGTTTCGCTCGCCGATCCCGGCTTTGCTATACGGCCGCCGCCCACCGCGTGGGACGACGTCGACGGCGTTCTCTACCTGTCACGAGGATTCCTGCTCGGCGTGGGCGCCTTCGAATACGGCCTCGCGCACGGTCTCCTCGTCGACTTGCCCAAACTCGTGCTGCAAGGCATTCAAGCGGTGCCCACCGCAGTACTGAACATGATTGCGCTCGAAAGTGATCTCTATCAGTCAGTGAAGGACAACCCCACACTCATGACGGCGGCGGTTATCAGTCCGGTCACGAATTTGATCCTGCTGCAACAACACAACGCTCCCGCCTTTGGCACGACGCTGAAAAAGATCTCCGATCAAGTCAATTCTCGTGTCTACTCCTATTTGAAGACCCTCTCAGAGGACTGGGAGGCTGGCAACTGGAAGGGTGCCGTCGAGGAGTTCGCCGCGAGCGGTACCGAATTGACGCTGAACGCCGCCACGATGATTCCCAGCGTCGCGTCGTGCGTCTTGGTACGCGCAAAGCCAATCCTCGCCGCGCTCTCCGAAGCCAAGGCGGCCGCCTTTGCGAGCGCGTCGGAGAAGATCGGATCCCTGAGTGAAGTGGTATCGGCGACGTCGGCCATCACCAAAATCTCCGAACTCGTGCCGGGGATGCGACTTGGTTACGAACAACTCCTGAAGCTCTACGGCTTGTCCCGCGAGCAAGTTGACTTTCTGCGTCAATTCGCAGTCGATAACAAGTTGCTCATTACCGTGCGAGGTCGAGCGTCGTCATCGGTTGACTGGCTCACCGAAAGGATCGTGAATGGCGTGAAATACGCCGGTGCCGTTCTCAAACCTGAGCAGATCAAAATCAAGACGGTCAGTTGGCTCGACACGGAAGTCCTCGGCTATCGGGCGTCGGACCTGGGACGTGTGATACTGCGCAAACCAATTACTGGCGCGGAACTCCAAGCCAATCTTCGAGCGCGGGGAATCACGTCGACCGTGATCGATGCTGCAACCGGTCAAGAGGTTGCCAACCCGGTGTGGCAAGACGCATTCAAATTGTTGAATCAGCGAGTCAACGAGTACACGCACGCACGCGGAGGTTTCGTCAGCGGCTCGGGCGGGTACTACCGCGACCTGACCGACGCGGCTGCCGAAGGGAAGATCACACTTCGCTGGAACCTGGCCGAGAACGCCGTTGATCCGACGATTGCGAAGAACGGCTACACCACATACAAATTCCGACTGTTCGACGAAGGCGGCGGCAACCTCGTGCCCGAATTCTTTGCCGGCGGCAAGTGGCGATGCGTGACCGGCGACGTTGACTTTCTCTCGATGGCCCGTGCGAACGCGACGCCGATCGACGCCTCTTCCCGTGTGAAGCTCTACTCCGCCCTCGCGGGCAACAATCCCATAAACATGTTGCATCCGGCCGCCGATACGTGGAACTCCGTCAAGTCGTTTTGGTTCCCAGCCAAACAGAATGAATTCGCCAGGGCGGGGATGGTTCCCGAGTTCGCTCCCGACGGCAGCGTGCGGTCGGTGTTGTACGACCCGAAGCTGTCGTACTGGATTTCGCCTGAGGTGTATCGGCCGGTGTTCTTTGGCAGTTACGTCCCCCCGCCTACTTATTGACACGACCGACTGACTCGGAATCCGCGGACTGAATGCCATAGGACTCGTTGATCAGAATCTCTGTGTCCAGATACGGTGACCGATCGACGAGGGAGATTCGGGGCCAAGTATTCACTGAAGCAGGCAGGCTTCGGAGTACCACATCGTCATAACCGTTGGACGGTCGCCTTTCGATTCATCGTGGACCACCCTCACATTTTCTTGGTCTTCCGACGAGGTGTTGCCGCCTTCGTACTCGCAATCGAATGACAGCTCGCATTGCGCTTTCGGTTGGTGGCCGATTACGGTTCTCGCCATGACCAACCAACACCCGAACAGGGTGCGGGCCAGGTCTGAGAAGGTCGAGGGGTCCGAAAGGACCTCTGGAGGACCTCAAGTCCCCCCTCGCCCACTAGCGGCGCCCTCGTGAGCAACGACGGCGACCACGCGCCCTTTTATCAACTCAAATGTCTCTCGGGTCGACAGTAGGGTCATGCCAGATGGATAGATCCGACCAAACGACGTTCGAAGTGTCGAACCTCCGTGTCGTGCGAAATGGTAACGAAATCCTAAAGTCGATTTCGTTTCAGGCAGCTCCCGGCGAGCTCATTGGCCTGCTCGGACCAAGCGGCAGTGGCAAAAGCACACTGATGCGTTCACTCCTCGGTGTTCAGGCGATCACCGGCGGGTCCGCGCGGATCATGGAATCCGCCGCCGGGTCGCCAACGTTACGCGGCCGACTCGGTTACATGGCCCAAAGCTCGGCCGTCTACCTCGACCTCACTGTCGAAGAGAACATCCGCTACTTCGCCGGCGTATTGGTTGAGCCTCCTTCTGAGGTCGCGCGGGTAATGGACGTCGTTGCCCTCACTACCTTCTCTCGCCGACTCGTTTCATCATTGTCCGGTGGCGAGCAAGCGCGTGTATCGCTTGGCGTCGCCCTTTTGGGTTCGCCCCCCGTATTAATCCTGGACGAACCGACCGTCGGTCTGGATCCGATATTGCGGCGCGACCTTTGGCGCACGTTCGAAGGCCTCGCCAAGATGGGGGTCACCGTCATCGTGTCGAGCCACGTAATGGACGAAGCGGCTCGTTGCACCAGGCTGCTGCTGTTGCGCGACGGGACGCTACTGTTCGACGGCACACCGGCATCGTTGTTGGCCGCTTCGAAAGCAACCAACTATGACGACGCGTTTGAGCGCCTGATCGAAGGCGAGTGATGAGCCTTCGACGGACATTGCTCACCTCGAGGCGCATCCTCGAACAATTAGGTCACGATCCGCGGACCCTCGCACTGTTGTTATTCGTGCCAACGGCGTTGGTGGGACTCCTCGCGTGGTCCCTCACCAACGATCCCGGTGCTTTCGATTTGGTGGGCCCGAAACTGCTCGGTGTCTTTCCTCTCATCGTCATGTTCCTCGTCACGTCAGTCATCACTCTGCGAGAAAGGACCGTCGGAACGCTCGAGCGTCTTTTCACGTTGCCCCTGACAAAGGCCGACTTCGTGGCCGGCTACGCGATCGCCTTTGGGGCCCTCGCCTTTGTCCAAAGCGTGCTGGTCTCCGCCCTCTCTTACACCTGGTACGGACTAGCCCATCAGGGCGTGCCGTGGCGCATCAGCCTCGTGGCGCTCTGTGCCGGTTTGCTCGGCACCGCCTTCGGATTGGCGCTGAGCGCCGTGGCCCACACGGAGTTCCAGGCCGTTCAGTTCATGCCGGCGTTCATCCTGCCTCAACTACTTCTATGCGGTCTTGTCATTCCCGTCAGGCAACTGCCCTCCGTGCTGCGCGCCGTCGCCGATGTGCTGCCAATGACGGCCGCCGTGCACGCCATAAGCCCCTTGCAGACGAACGCGTACTACGTTGGCCAGTTCGCCATCATGCTCACGTACATATTGGTCGCACTCGCTGTGGGAGGAGCCACCCTTCGCCGAGTCACCAAGTAGCTTCCGAGGAGGCCGTAGCAGCGGCGCGAGACGCTGAACAGGGCCGCTTTCTCGTGATCGTCGAATTGAGTAGAGCTCGACGACCTTTTACCCACCAATTCCCTAAATTACTAGCGATTCGCCTGCCGTTTGATAGAGATACGGACCTCTGTTACGGTCTCCGGAGCAGTCAGGCGAGGGGATCTTATGGTCATCACTCATGGTTTGCGCGCCCCACGAGTCCGAATCACTCGTTTGGCCTTCGTCGTCACGTCTCTATTCGCGTTGCTCATCTCGCTCGACGTCGCCACCGCCCACGCCGCCTCCTACTACGCCTGCAAGAGCGCAGGCTACTCGTGCGTGCTCGACGGGTACAACGCCACGACGATGAACAACAACTGGGCGGCGCAGTACTACGGCGCGGACACGAAGGGCGGCATCGGGACACCACCGCATAACTGCACCCTCTACGCCGCGTGGATGCTCGCGCACAACGGACTGGCGAACCCGGGTCACAGCTGGGGCTACGCCGACCAGTGGGGTCGGACATTGGCCGCTCAAACGAACCATACGCCGGCAGTGGGATCGATTGCCTGGTACGAAGGTGGGGCGATGGGCCACGTGGCCTACGTCGCGCAGGTCAACTGGGCGAACGGGTCGGTGTTCCTGGTGTCGGACAACTACGCCGGCGGCGTCCACGGCTACACGAGCAACGGTTGGGTTCCGATCAACCAACCGACGGGGTACATCCACGTGCGCGATCAACCGAACGTCTCGGCCTTGGCCCAGAAACGACGACTGCCGATTCGCCCCTAGCCCGCTCGACGTTACGAGGGGATGTTCGACGCACAGGACCAGGGACCCCAGCCGTCGCGAGAGTAGAGAAGAGCGGCCAGGCGGACGTTTATCACGGGGTTGAGGGCGAGGCCCAGATCGTTGGGATTATGGCCCAACATCGCGAGCAGGTACTGCTCGGTGCCCCCATCGTTGAGTTGAAAGATGCCCCGGTCGTGAGTTCCGTTGCTGTCGAAGCCAATATCGGTCGGTCGGAACTTGGACTCGCACCAGGCGACGATCTCAGCGTCGTGCCAGGCGGTGGGCGGGAAATCACTGTGGATCAGGGTGACGACGTAACTCTGCGTCGGTGTCGGCGCGTTGGTGAAGGCGAGGAGTTCGGTACTGACAGGGATGACCCGTGGACGAGGCGCCTCTCGCGGGTCCGACGCCACGGCGGAGACGCGCACGTGCGTTGGTTCCAGGCGCTGCGCGGGCACGGCCGCCGGCGAAGGCTCCGCCAACCCAAAGACCGAGACGACCAGCATGAGCGCCACCGTTCGGTAGAGATTTCGGGACGTCGCCGGGACGCGTTTCCATCGGTATCGCGTTTCGAACACTTGGTTTCCTCGCCTGTTTGTGTCGACCGACCTTGTCGTCGGTCATTCGTTGCGCCGCAGTGGACCAACGGTCCGCGACGCACGTCCTCCTGGTGCACGAGGCACGCTGTCCGCCACTTTGTATGAGCGCGGAGGAAACACTATTTTAGGGGAAATCGCCCTTTTTGGGTGCATGGGCATCAAATACCATGGAAACACTGGGTTTTGAGGGCCTCTTTACATTTTCCTGGCCGAGAAAATGTGAAAGCGACATTTTTTCTGGGCGCACGCGCCAGCGCCCGTTTTCGTCTTCTCAAATGCGTGGCGCGCGACGCGGCGCGCTCTCGACGCCGTCGCTCTAGTGAGTGAGTTGTTCCAACTCCGCAAGGCAGTCCTGCGCCGAGCCCGTGCTCCGAATCTCTTCGGCGATGCGCTGCGCGCCGTCGCGAAAAGTTCGCTGCGACAGTATTTCGACGACGGCGCGTCGAATCCGAGGAACGTCTTCGACTTCGATCGTGCGGAACCCCGGTTCGGACTTGCGACCGACGTCGACGACGGCGCCCGCGCCGGCGACTGCAATCAGGCGCGCGTTCGTCCGCTGGTCGGCGAACATTGGGACGAAGACGATGGGAAGGCCCGCCGCGAGCGCTCCGTAGGTGGTCCCCGACCCACCGTGACAGAGGACCGCCGTGGCGCGTGGGAACACGTGTTCTTGGGGCACCCAGGACTCGACGTAGACGTCCTCGGGCAGAGGGCCAAGCAATTTCCTGTCAAAACCGTGTCCGGTGGTGAGCAAAACCTGGACGCCGAGGCCCTCGACAGCCTCCAGTGCCCGTCGAAAGGTCGGCGCGGCGGTGTCGAGACTCCCGGTGATCGAGCCGAGGGTCACGTAGAGAAGCGGCATCTGCGTCGTGGCCCACGGGGCGTCGCGCCAGAGGTCTTCGTGGT
>Ga0075520_1001161_pt1 | contig 12445 bp, 9 predicted proteins | sample NGEPerB_FD_75100 | JGI IMG/M metagenome (GOLD analysis project Ga0075520, IMG submission 75100) | Arctic peat soil microbial communities from the Barrow Environmental Observatory site, Barrow, Alaska, USA - NGEE PermafrostAB12-B | ecosystem: Environmental > Terrestrial > Soil > Wetlands > Peat ... | reverse complement strand
GTCCCGAACCCCTCGTCGGACACGTTCATGCCTCCCAGCGGGTCCTCGCGATGCGCGTCGAAGCCGGCCGAGACGACCCAGGACGAGGGCTCGAACACCGCCGCAAGCTCATCGAGCCCGGCCGCGAGGGCCTCGCCGTAGATCTCGTCGCCCGCGCCGGAAGCGAGCGGGAAGTTCCGGGTGAAGCCGCGGCCCTTCCCCGCCCCGACCTCATCCCCCGCGCCGGTCCCCGGGAAGAACGGGTAACGGTGGAGCGAGAGGACGTAGACATCGTCCCGCTCCCAGAAGTGCGCCTGGGTCCCGTTGCCGTGGTGGACGTCGAAGTCCACGATCGCGACGGGTCCGCAACCGCGCGCCAGCAGCTCTTCCGCCGCGACCGCGGCGTTGTTGAAGAAGCAGAAACCCATCGCCCGATCGCGCAGCGCGTGGTGGCCGGGCGGCCGGACCGGCACCCAGACCGTCGCGGCCGCGCCCGCGGCCGCCGCGCCGGCGGCGGCGATCGCGGAAGCCGCCGCCGCGAGCGCGGCCGAATACGTTCCGCGGCTGACCGGGTTGTCTTCGCTGTTGAAGATCCCGGGCGGGTGCTCGCACGCGCGCTGCAGCCGCCCCGCGAAACCGGGAGCGTGGACCCGCGCCAGCGCCGCGAGCACGGCCGCCTCGTCGAGCGGCACCGGGAGCGCCTCGGCGCCCGCGACCGCCGCGCCGGCGATCGCGGCCCGCAGCCGTTCCGGCCGTTCAGGGTGGCCCGGCGGCGGCTCGTGCCCGCCGCACAGCTCGTGCGTCGCGACGAAAATGGGCGCGGTTGCTCTCATGCTCCGCTCATACTACCCTGGCCGGATGGGAGGCCAAGCCGGCCGGCACCTGTGGAAGGTCGTCGCGAGCATCGTGCTCGCTGCTGTGCTGTTCGGCGTGTTCCTCTGGACGGCCCCGCTCGCCTTGGTCGGAAAGTCGCTCACCCAGGTCAAGGTCGGCTGGCTCCTGGCGTCGCTGACCGTCGCGCTCCTCACCTACGCCCTGCGCGCGCTGCGGTGGGGGTTGATCCTGCGGCCAGTCGGCCGGGCCGGGACGGCCAACCTGCTCGGCTGTACCGCGGCCGGGTTCGCGACGTCCACCGTGCTGCCCCTGCGCGCCGGCGAGATCGTGCGGCCGCTGCTGCTCACGGCCAGGACCGGCTTGCCGGCCGCCGCAACCCTGGCCTCGATCCTCACCGAGCGGCTGCTCGACGGGGCGTCGGTGCTGCTGCTCTTCGCCTTCGGGGTCGTATCCGCTCGCGACGGCCTCAACCCCAAGAACCTGGGGCTGCTCCGCGACACCGCGATGCTCACGACGGCGGGGCTGGCGGCGGCCGTAATCCTGGTGTGGTTCCTGCTGCGCCGGCGGGACGCCACCGTGCGCCGCATTGCCTCGTGGGCGCCCGAACGATTCAGGACCCGCGTGGCCAGTTTCTTCCAGCACGTGCTGGACGGTCTCGAGGTGCTGCGCCAGCCGCGCCGCCTGGCCGAGATCGCCATCTGGAGCCTGGGGCTATGGGTCGCGATCGGGTGGCAGCTCGTTCTGTTGGCCCGTGCGTTCGGGTTTCCCATGAGCTTCGGCGAGGCGTTCGTCGTCGTCGCGGTCAGCGTCATCGGCCTCGCCGTGCCGGCGCCGGCGGGTGTCGGCGGCTTTCACTGGGCGATCCGGTTCGGCCTGACGCAGCTCATGAGCGTCGGCGTCCCGACCGCCACCGCGTTCGCCCTGGTCCACCACGCCATCTGTTTTTTCCCGATCACGGTGCTCGGCCTTGCCTACCTCGGCAGCGTCGGGCTGTCGCTCGGACGCGTACGGGCGCTGGGAGCCGAGGCCGGCCCGGACGCGGAGGCCACGTAGGATGCGCTGTCCCTACTGCGGCCACGCGGAGGACCGTGTGGTCGACTCCCGCGAGCTGGGCGACGGCAGCCAGGTGCGCCGGCGGCGGGAGTGCCTCGCGTGCCAAAAGAGGTACACGACGTACGAGCGCATCGAGGAGGTCCCGGCCCTCGTCGTCAAGCGCGACGGGCAGCGCGAGCCCTACGACCGCTCCAAGGTCCTCGGCGGGCTCGTGCGCGCCTGTGAGAAACGTCCCGTCACCTCGCGGCAGCTCGAAGCGATGGCCGACGCCGTCGAGGCCGCGCTCGGCCGCAAGGACGACCGTGAGATCCGCTCGGACGAAATCGGCCAGATCCTGATGGGCCGCCTGCGCGAGCTGGACCAGATCGCGTACGTCCGCTTTGCGAGCGTCTACCGGCGGTTCGAGGACATCGAGCAGTTCCTCACCGAACTCGAGAGGCTGCGGCGCGAGCGGGAGGTCGAGGCGTGAGGCGGCGCCTCTCCTCCGGGCTCGAGATCGAGGAGATCCAGCGCCACCTCGACGAGCTGCTCAAGCTCCTCGCGACGCCGGCCCATGCCGCGGAGACCTCGTTCTCCCCCGCGGTGGACCTGCGGGAGAGCAACGAGCGCTACGTCGTCCTCGCCAACGTCCCCGCGGTCCCCGCGGCGGAGCTGGTCGTCACGCTGCGCCAGCGCGAGCTGCGGATCGCCGGGCGGAAGCTGCCGGAGGGCGCGCCGTCGGCGCACCGGCGCTGCCACCACATGGAGCGCGGGTTCGGCGCCTTCTCGGTCGAGGTCCTCCTGCCCGGGCCCGTGCGGCCGGAGGCGAGCACCGCCGTCCTCGCGGCCGGCGTCCTCGAGATCTCGCTGCCGAAACTCGCCGAACGGCGCGACAGCCTGCACACGATTGCGGTGACCACAGAGGAGCCATGAACGAGGTCAAGGAAACCACCCAGGACGCCCGCGAGGAGACCGTCTCGATCCCCGACGTACTGCCGGCGATGGCGCTGAAGGACGCCGTGCTCTTCCCGTTCGTGATGGTGCCCCTGTCGATCGGCCGCGAGCGCTCGGTCGCCGCGGTGGACCAGGCGCTGGCCGAGAACCGCCTCCTGCTCCTGCTCGCCCAGAAGAACCCCACCGAGGAGAACCCGGAAGGGAAAGACCTTTACCAGGTCGGCACCGTGGCCGGCATCATGCGGATGATCAAGCTGCCGGACAACCGGATCAGGATCCTCGTCCAGGGCCTCGCCCGCGCCCGGGTCGAGTACTTCCTGCAGGAGGAGCCGTACCTCCGCGCCAAGATTACCCGCCTCGAGGAGCCCGCCACGCCGGCCGGCGACCTCGAGCTCGAGGCGTTCGTGCGAACCGTCCGCGGCAACCTCGAGAAGGCCGTCGAGCTCGGCAAATCGGTCTCTCCGGAGGTCATGCTCATCGCCACCTCGCTCGATGACGGCGCCCGCCTCGCGGACCTCGTCGCCTCCAACCTCGACCTCAAGCCCGAGGAGGCGCAGAAGGCGCTCGAGGCGGTCGAGGTCAAGGAGAGGCTGCGGGCCGTCAACGAGTACCTCGAGCACGAGATCGCCCTGCTCCAGGTGCAGCGGCAGATCAGCTCGCAGGTCCAGGGCGAGCTCGACAAGTCGCAGCGCGAGTACCTGCTGCGCCAACAGCTCAAGCAGATCCAGAAGGAGCTCGGCGACACCGACGACGTGGACCAGGAGGTCCAGCGCTACCGCGACCTGATCGCCGCCAAGCAGCTGCCGGACGAGGCCCGGGGCGAGGCGGAGAAGCAGCTCAAGCGAATGCGCACGACCCACCCCGACTCGGCCGAGGCATCCGTCATCCGCACCTACCTCGACTGGCTCACGGGTCTCCCGTGGAAGACGTTTTCGAGCGACAACCTCGACCTCGCGCACGCCCGCGGCGTGCTCGACAACGACCACTACGACCTCGAGAAGGTCAAGCAGCGCATCATCGAGTTCCTCGCCGTGCGTAAGCTCAAGGAGGACAGCAAGGGGCCGATCCTCTGCTTCGTGGGGCCGCCGGGCGTGGGCAAGACTTCCCTCGGACGCTCGATCGCGCGCGCCCTGGAACGCAAGTTCATCCGCATCTCGCTCGGAGGCGTCCACGACGAGGCCGAGATCCGCGGCCACCGGCGGACGTACGTAGGCGCGCTCCCCGGGCGGATCATCCAGGGGATAAACCAGGCCGGGACGTCGAACCCGGTGTTCATGCTCGACGAGATCGACAAGATCGGCGCCGACTACCGCGGCGACCCTTCGGCGGCGCTGCTCGAGGTCCTCGACCCCGAGCAGAACTACTCGTTCCGCGACCACTACATCGACGTCGCCTACGACCTCTCGAAGGTGCTGTTCATCGCGACCGCCAACGTGACCGAGACCATCCCGCCCGCGTTCCTGGACCGCATGGAGGTCATCGCGCTCTCCGGCTACACCGAGGAGGAGAAGGTCCAGATCGCGAGACGACACCTGATTCCGAAGCAGCTCGCCGAGAACGGCCTCAAGCCGGGGCAGGTACGCTTCTTCGACACGGGGTTGCACTTCCTCATCGACCGCTACACCCGCGAGGCTGGCCTGCGCAACCTCGAACGGGAGATCGGCTCGGTGTGTCGCAAGGTCGCGGTCCGCATGGCCGAGGGGGCGACCTCGCGGGTCACGGTGACCCCGAAGGCGGCGGAGCGCCTCCTCGGGCCGGTCCGATTCCTACCGGACGAGCCGCTCCTCCAGGACCGCATCGGGGTCGCGACCGGACTGGCATGGACCCCGGTGGGCGGCGACATCCTCCACGTCGAGGCGCTGGCCCTGCCCGGCAAGGGCGAGCTGCGTCTCACCGGCCACCTCGGCGAGGTGATGAAGGAGTCGGCCCAGGCCGCGCTCTCCTACCTGCGCGCCAACGCGAGCGGCTACGGCATCGCGCCGGCGTTCTTCGACGACCACTCGTTCCACGTCCACGTCCCGGCCGGCGCGATCCCCAAGGACGGCCCGTCGGCGGGCGTCACGATGCTGTGCGCTCTCGCCTCCACCGCGGTCGGCAAGCCGGTCCGCCACGACCTCGCGATGACCGGCGAGATCACGCTGCGCGGCGAGGTCCTCCCGGTCGGCGGGATCAAGGAAAAGGTCCTGGCTGCGTTGCGCGCCGGCATCCACGACATCTGCCTGCCGCGGGAGAACCAGCGCGACCTCGCCGAGTTGCCGGCGTCGGCCCGCGCCAAGGCGCACTTCCACCTTCTCGCGCGGGCGGACGACATCCTGCGGATTGCGTTGGTCGAGACGCAGCCGGCCGTGGCGCCGTGAGGGCGATCTTCGAGCGCCTGCGGACCCGCTTCGACCGGGTCGTCGGCGTCCACGAGCAGCCCGAGCGCCTCGCGGCGGCGTGGGCGCTGGGACTGACGATCGGGTTCTCGCCGCTGATCGGCCTGCACACCGTCCTCGCCCTCCTGCTCGCCCTCATCTTCCGCCTCAACAAGGTGGACGTGTTCCTCGGGACTCTGGTCGTCAACCCATGGACGCTCCCGGTCTACTTCCCGGTGGCCGTCTACGTCGGCAAGCGCATCACCGGCGTCCGCGTCCCCCGCTTCGTCCTCCCTCGCCCCGAGGAGGTCCTGCACGCGGCCGTGTGGCGCGAGCATGTCCCGTGGCTGCGCTCGGTGCTGCTCGCGTGGGGCGCCGGCGCCATGGTCCTCGCGCTCATTGCCGGGGGCGTCACCTTCGTCGTCCTGCGCCAGATGATCCGGTTCCACCGCAGCCGCCGCGGAGCCCCCGCCCCCTGACGCCTCCATTGGGCGGAAAACGGTACGAGGTCAGCGCTCCGGGCCGGCGCCGCGCTCGCGCAAGGACCGGAAGTATTCGATCGTCCGCAAGAGACCGGCCTCGATCGGAACCTTGGGCTGCCAACCCAGGTACGCCATCGCCTGACCGATGTCGGGCTGACGGACCTTTGGGTCGTCCACCGGGAGGGGCCGGAACTCGATCGGGACCGAGGCTCCCACGAGGCGACGGATCGTCTCGGCGAACTGCAGCACCGTCATCTCGGCCGGGTTGCCGATGTTGACCGGGTCCGGGATCTCGGAGAAGAGGAGCCGGATGATCCCCTCGACCTCGTCGTCCACGAAACAGAACGACCGGGTCTGCGAGCCGTCGCCGAAAACGGTCAGCGGCTCGCCCGCCAGCGCCTGGGAGATGAACGCCGGCACCACGCGGCCGTCGCGGGCCCGCATCCGCGGGCCGAACGTGTTGAAGATGCGGACGATCCGCGTCGAGATGCCGTGAAAGCGCTGATACGCCATCGTCATCGCCTCGGCGAAGCGCTTGGCCTCGTCGTACACGCCTCGCGGCCCCACCGGGTTGACGTTGCCCCAGTAGCCCTCGGGCTGCGGGTGGACGAGCGGGTCGCCGTACACCTCGGAGGTCGAGGCGAGGAGGAACTTCGCCCCCTTCGCCTTGGCGAGGCCAAGCGCCTTGTGGGTGCCGAGCGACCCCACCTTCAGGGTCTGGATCGGGAGCTCGAGGTAGTCGATGGGCGACGCCGGCGAGGCGAAGTGGAGGACGAAATCGACCCTGCCGGCGACGTGGATGAAGTTGGTCACGTCGTAGTTCTCGAATGCGAACCCCTTCACGCCGAACAGGTGCTCGATGTTCGTCAGGCTGCCGGTCAGGAGGTTGTCGATGCACACCACCTCGATGCCCTCGGCCAGCAGGCGATCACACAGGTGCGAGCCGAGAAAGCCCGCCCCGCCGGTTACCACCGCACGCGCCTTGTCCATGGACGACCTCCAGCGCGCATTATGCACCGTCTGCAGCCCCCCCCTTGCAATTCGGCGCGCTCCTGGTGAAAATGAACCGGCGTTCATTCGACGGACGACGGTGCGCCGGAGAAAAGGGGGGTCCCCGTGGGTTACCAGGCCGACATACGCGACATCACCTTCCAGCTTTTCGAGTGGCTGCCGACAGGCCAGCTTCTCAAGAACGACCTCTTCTCCCAGTGGGAGAGGGGCGACGTCGAGATGGTGCTTGCCGAGGCCCTCAAGCTCGCCCAGGAGCAGCTCGACCCGGCCAACCGCGACGGCGACAAGGTCGGGGCGCGCTTCGAGGACGGGCACGTGGTGATGCCGCCCTCCTTCCACCCCGTGTACCAGAAGATCCGCGAGGGTGGCTGGATAGGCTGCATCAACAACCCGGAGTACGGCGGCATGGGGCTGCCGGACACCGTGGGGACGGCGATCAACGAGATGTTCTTCGGCGCCAACATGGCGCTGTCCCTGACCGCCCTGCTCACCCGCGGCGCGTCGTACCTGGTCGAGAAATTCGGCACCGACGAGATGCGCGCTCTCTTCTGCGAGCGCATGTACTCCGGCGAATGGGCCGGCACGATGTGTCTCACCGAGCCGCAGGCGGGTTCCGACGTGGGCGCCTCGAAGGCGCGCGCCGTCAAGCAGCCGAACGGGCGCTACCTGATCCAGGGCGAGAAGATCTTCATCACGTCCGGGGACCACGACCTCACCCCCAACATCATCCACGCCGTCCTCGCCCGCACCCCCGGCGCTCCCGACGGCACCTCGGGCCTCTCCCTCTTCCTCGTGCCCAAGGTGCGCGTCAACGCCGATGGCTCCCTCGGCGAGCCCAACGACGTCGCCTGCTCCCGCATCGAGGAGAAGCTCGGGATCCACGGCTCGCCGACCTGCTCGCTGGTGTTCGGCGGCAACGACCGTTGCGAAGGGTTCCTGCTCGGCGAAGAGAAGGCCGGGATGAAGTTGATGTTCCACATGATGAACCCGGCGCGCATCGAAGTCGGTCTCCAGGCCGCTGCCGTCGCCGGGGCGGCGCATCAGGCCGCTCTCGACTACGCCCGCACCCGGCTCCAGGGCCGTCACTGGACGCGCATGAAGGAGCACGGGGCGCCGCAGGTGGCGATCATCGAGCACCCCGACGTCCGCCGCATGCTCTTCACCTCGGGCGCCTACGTCCAGGCGATGCGGGCCCTGCTCCTGCAGACCTCGTACTTCATCGACATGACCTACGTGACGACCGGCGAGGAGCAGGAGCGCTACCAGTCGTACGTCGAGGTCCTGACCCCGATCTGCAAGGCGTGGGCGTCCGACTGGGGCTTCCAGGTCACCGAGTGGTGCCTGCAGGTCTACGGCGGCTACGGCTACACCGCGGACTATCCGGCGGAGCAGTACCTGCGCGACGCCAAGATCGCCTCGATCTACGAGGGGACCAACGGCATCCAGGCGCTGGACCTCGTCGCCCGCAAGCTCCCCGCCAAGGGTGGGAAGGCGATCCGCGACCTCCTCGGGATGGCGGAGAAGACGTTCAAGGCGCTGCGCAACGACCGTCAGCTCATGGAGCCGGCGTGGATGCTGGGCGCCGCCCTCAAGCAGATCGAGGACATCTCGAAGGGGCTTGCCAAGCGGCCCGACGCGCCGATCGTCGTCCTCCTCAACTCCGTGCCGTTCCTCGACATGATCGGCGACGTGCTGGGCGCCCACTTCCTGCTCGACCAGGCGGTGATCGCCCGCACCCGGCTCGGCGAGTTGCTTGCCGCCGCCGGAGTCGCGAGCGACGACAAGAAAGCCGTCCGCGCCTTCCTGCAGGAGAAGCCCGAAGCCGCCTTCTACCACAACAAGGTGCAGACCGCGATCCACTTCGCGTACAGGGTCCTGCCGCTGGTCACAGCACGCGCCGTCGCGATCCGGGCGGGCGAGATCGCGCCGGTCGAAGCGATCCTCTGACCGTTCCGCGAACCGGCAACAACACAGCGCGGGCGGCGTCACCAGCCGCCCGCGCCGTTCGTCTTTTCCGTCCCTTTACTTTACGGCCTTTCAAGCTCCACTAGGCGAACCTCGAGCGCCTCGGCGTCCTCCTCGGCCACGCCCCACGCCTCGAGCTGGTCCTCCAGGGAAGCGCGCAGCGCGTCGGCCTCGGCCGCGAGTTCGCGGGCGCGGGCGCCGTCCGAGAACACCTCGCGCCGGCAGAGCAGCTCGTCGAGCTCGCGCAGCCGCCCCTCGGACCGCTCCATCTCGGCGGCGAGGGCGTCGGCGCGCTCGCGCCCCCGCGCCGCGTCGCGCCGCAAGCGCCTGCGCTCCTCCTCCTCGGCGCTCCTCCGGCGGGCCGGCGGCTCGTCGCCGGCGTCGCCGCGGCGCGGCGGCGCGACCAGACCGAGGCGAGCGAACGCCTCCTCCACCCGGTTCACCGCCACCGCGCTCCCGCCCTCGAGGAGCAGCACGCCGGTGGCGACCTTCTCCACCAGCCGGCGGTCGTGGCTCACCAGGAGCAGCGCGCCGGGAAACTCCCCGAGGGCCTCTTCGAGCACCTCGCAGGTCGCCAGGTCGAGATGGTTGGTCGGCTCGTCGAGCAGCATGAGGTTTGGCGCCAGCGCGATCAGGCGGGCGAGCGCCAGGCGCGCCCGTTCTCCGCCCGAAAGCGAGTCGGTGGCCGCCTCGGCGGCCTCGCCCGAGAACGCGAACCTGGCGGCCCAGCCGCGCGCCTCGGCCGGCGTCCACTCCGGCCGCGCCGTCAGGAGCACCTCGAGCACGCTGACGCCGTTCGGGATCTCGGCCTGCTCCTGGTCGTACCAAGCCGGCACCACGCCGGCGCCGAAGCGCAGGCGGCCCGCGAGCGCGGGTGCGCGGCCGGCGAGCGCGTGCAACAAGGTTGACTTGCCAGCCCCGTTGCGCCCGACGACGGCGAGGCGCTCGCCGCGGCGCAGCGTGAACGAGACGCCGCGCAGGACCGGGTCAGCCCACCCGACCGCAAGGTCCCCGGCTTCTACCACCATCTGCCCGCTGCGGCCGCTCTCCGGCCAGCGCAGCTTCAGCGCCGCCAGGTCCGGTTCCGGCGCCTCCAGGCGCGTCATGCGGTCGAGGAGCTTCTGCCGGGCCTGCGCCTGGCGCGTGTTCTGGCCGGCGATGTTGCGCCGTATGAACTCCTCCTGCCGCTCGATCTCGGCCCGTTGCAGCTCGAACGCCCGCCGCGCCTGCTCCCGGCGGGCCCCGCGCTCGCGGCGGTAGCGGGCGTAGCCGGCAGGGTAGCGCTCCAGCCTGCCGCCGTGCAGCTCGAGGACCTCGCCGCCCACCCTGTCCACCAGCTCGCGGTCGTGCGTCACCAGGAGCAAGGCTCCGTCGCGCCGCGCGAGTTCTTGCGCCAGGAACTCGACGCCGACGAGGTCGAGGTGGTTGGTCGGCTCGTCGAGGAGCAGCAACGGCGACCGCGAGAGCAACGCCCGCGCCAGCGCAACCCGGGTGCGCTCTCCACCCGAGAGCGTCGCGAGCGTCCGGGCGTGCATCGCCTCCGGGATGCCGAGGCCGAGGAGCGCCGCCCGCGCCCGCGGGCGCACCCGGTAGCCGTCCAGCCGCTCCAGCTCCTCCTGCAAGCGATGGTGCTCGGCGATCGCCGCGCCGTCGCCACCGGCCAGCCGCGGCTCGAGCCCAGCGAGCGCGCGCTCGACCTCCACGACCCGTGGGAGCGCCGACAAGCAGTAGTCCAGTACCGGCGTGTCCCCTGCCGCGCTCACGCGCTGCTCGACGGTCACGGCCTCGAAGCCGCGCGCGCGCAGCACCGCTCCATGCTCCGGTTCCAGCTCGCCGGTGATGAGCTTCAGCAGGGTGGTCTTGCCGCAGCCGTTGCGGCCGAGCAGCAGCAGCTTCTCCCCGGGGTTGTGCTGGAACGTCGCGCCGCGCAGGACTTTGCGGCCCGCGAACGACAGCTCGACGCTCTCCAGCCGGTACAGCAAGCTACGCCGCGCCTCCCAGGCGCGCGATCACGAGCGGAACCGCCGCCGGACGCTCGTCCGCGATCCGGAAGGCGGCCGCGGTGCGTGCGGCCAAGGAATCGGCGTCGACCCGCCGCTCGCCGATTTCGAGCGTTGCCAGCGGCTGGCCCGCCTCGACCCGGTCGCCGGTGCGGACGTGCACCTTGACGCCGGCGGCCAGGTCCACCTGGTCGCCCTGGCGCTGGCGGCCCGCCCCGAGGCCGACCGCGATCCAGCCCAGGACCTCCGCCTCGACGGCCGCAACGAAGCCGTCGCAGGGGGCGCTCACCGGGACGGTCCGCCGCGGCCGCGGCAGCCGCGCCACATCCGGGTCGCCACCGTGCGCCCGCACGATATCGCCATACCGCGCCAGCGCGCTGCCGTCCGCGAGCCGCCGCTCGATCTCGGCGAGTGCGGCCGCGCGCGGGCGGCCGGACGCCGCCAGGGCGTCCGTTGCGAGCTCGACGCTCAGCTGCCGCAGGCGCGCGTCGCCGCCGCCACCGAGCACTTCGACCGCCGCGCGCACCTCGTTGGCGCACCCCAGGCGGTCGCCGAGCGGCTGGCTCATGTCGGTGATCATCGCCGCCACCGCCACCCCGGCGCCCTCACCCACGGCCACCAGGGCCTCCGCCAGCGCTCGGGCCTCGTCCAGCGTCTTGCAGAACGCCCCAGAGCCGCACTTGACGTCAAGGACGAGGTGGCGTGCGCCCACCGCGAGCTTCTTCGACATGATCGACGCGACGATCAGCGGCAGCGAGGGGACCGTAGCGGTCACGTCGCGCAGCAGGTACAGCTTGCGGTCGGCCGGCGCGATCTCCTGGCTCTGGGCGGCGAAGAAGGCCCCGCACCGCGCCAGGCGGTCGAACGCCTCCGCCCGGCTCCCGGCGGTCCGGAAGCCAGGGATCGCCGCAAGCTTGTCGAGCGTCCCCTGCGTATGGCCGAGCCCGGCTCCCGCCATCATCACCACCGGTACGCTGCACGCGGCCACGAGCGGCGCGAACACCAGCGACACCGTATCGCCGACCCCGCCCGTCGAGTGCTTGTCCACCGCGTCGGGGAAGCTCTCGCCGGTCTTCCACAGCGCGCCGGAGTCGCGCATCGCCTCGACGAGTCCTTGGGTCTCGGCGCGGCTGGCGCCGCGGATGCAGACCGCCATCAGCATCGCCGCGAGCTGCTCGTCCGGCAACTGACCGCTCGCGGCCCCACGCACGAACGTCTGGATATCCTCCGCGGAGAGCTCGGAGCCGTCACGCTTCCTGGCGATGACCTCGACAAAGTTCAACCTGCACCTCCGAAGCCCGGCGCGCCCGGCCGGTCGGCCGCCGCCCGCGTTGGGCGCGAACGCCCGTCGCGCCCCGCGTTTCCGGCGCTAGCCCGCGGACGCAAGTCGCTGCTGGGCGTCCGCGCGGTACGGCGAGTCCGGGAAGTCCTCGACGAGTTTTCGGTACAGCTTGGCGGCCTCCTCGGGCTTGCCCTCGCGCTGCCAGATCTCGGCGAGGTGGAACAGAGCGGCATCGCGCGGCAGGCGCGGATCCTTCCCCGCCGCCATCGCTTCGAGCTCGCTCACCAGCTGCAGCCCCTCGCCGCGCGCGACCCGGAGCCGGATGAGGTCGAGCATCGCCAGGCGCACGACCGGGTCACTCGACCGACTGCTGGCGATCTCGCCCAGCAGCCTGATCGCCTGGGGCGCGTCGCCGCGGTCCGCGGCGATGCGTGCGAGGAACAGCTCCGCCACCTTCGCCTGCGGCGTGAACCGGTAGCGCGACTCGACCGATTTGAACGCCTTCTCCGCCGCCGCGAACCGCTCGGTATCGGTCGCGAACTTGACCTTCGC
>Ga0075520_1001160_pt1 | contig 12448 bp, 13 predicted proteins | sample NGEPerB_FD_75100 | JGI IMG/M metagenome (GOLD analysis project Ga0075520, IMG submission 75100) | Arctic peat soil microbial communities from the Barrow Environmental Observatory site, Barrow, Alaska, USA - NGEE PermafrostAB12-B | ecosystem: Environmental > Terrestrial > Soil > Wetlands > Peat ... | reverse complement strand
TGGGGACTGGGATTGCGGGATGATGCGGGCGCGGCTGGCTTTGTCGTGATCGGCCCGATTTGCGGGCGATTCGGGGCGATAGTGGCAGGACTGCCTTTTCGTTGTGCTCGTCGTGCCGTTTGCAGGAGCGCCGCTCGGCGCGCACCATGTAGCTTCGTCGGGGCGCGGGCGTACGATCGATCCATGCTCATGGTTGCCGAAGCAGCGCAGCGGGTGGGGAGGAGTCCTGGGACCGTGCGCCGCTGGATACGAGAGGGTCGTCTGCGGGCGGAGACGACGCACGGCCGGCGCTTGATCGATCCCGGGCGCCCTCGATGAGGTGCGGAACGAGATGTATCCGATGCTGCCGTTGCCGCCGGAGTGGCGGAAGCTGGAGGACGGCACGCCCGCCCCGAACTGGGTCGCGGCTGTGGCTCTGTCTCGGCTCGGACGCTGAACGAGGTCAGCGACTGGATTGGCGCGTCAATGGCGAAGACTCGACGGCCGTGCGTTGCATCCGGGCCGACGGCCATGCTGAGCAGTCGTGGTGGCCGAAGCCCTCGCAGGCGAGACGACAGACCTCGACGGCAAGCGGGTCGTTCTGCTCGATGCTGTCTGGCGCAAGAAGATCGTCCGCGACCACCCAGAGATGACCGCGCATATGGCGGCCGTCTTGGGAGCCGCGAACACACCCGATCACGTTGCGCCTGACCCCGTGTTCGGGGAACGCACTCGATACTACGTGCGAGGAGCCGGCCCGAGTCAGTGGCTGCTGGTCGTCGTAAGCTATGAGCAGACGCCAGCGCGGATCGTTTCCGCGTTCGCCAACCGGAAGGACCCTAAGTCATGGAGCGCGTAAACATCACGATCGGGCCGCTGAGCTTCGACCACGCCGACTACGACGCCGAGAACGACGTGCTCTACCTGCACATCGGCGCGCCTGAGCCCGCCGAGGGTGAGGAGACGCCCGAGGGTCACGTTATTCGCTACGCGCCTGGGTCTAGCCGTGTGGTCGGATTGACGGTGCTCGGCGCGCGAAAGGTCTTGGAGCGCGACGGGCGCCTTGCGGTCACGGTTCCTGAGACCGTGGAGACCACCGCGGAGCAGCTCGCCCCCGCGCTCGCTGCTGTTTAGCGGGCTGCGGGCTGTGCAGCCCGATCGGGCATCCGCGATACGCACACCGCCCGCGCCACGATCTAGATGAGCCCAGACGACGACATCAAGCATTTCCTCGTGACTCGCGCCGTGGCGCGCCACGAGACGACCGTCGTGGAGTTCGGGACGGACTATGAGGCTGCGCAGGACGCCTACCAGGAGGCCGAGCGGAAGGCGCGAGGCCGTCAAGACCTCGACGTGGTGCTGCTCAGCGCCGACGCGCTGGAGACGATCAAGCTCACGCACTCCAGCTACTTCGAGCCGAAGTCGCTCGACGAGCTGCTGCCCGCGTAGGACCGGCACGGAAGCAAGGGGCCGCGCGCCGTTTGTCTGGTGGAGCTGTTAGACCCGGCGGGAGAACTAGACCGTCGGGCCCGTCGGGCACATAGGGGGCATGTGGAGCGGCGGGCGATGCACGCGCCGCGGCGAGGACGAGCAGGGCCAGATTGCAGCTCTGGTCGACGGTGGTGTATCCCAACGCAGGCGAGACTTCCGATGCGACACTTGGATACTCTGAACGCACTGTAGGGATCTGCAATCCTGGGCCCGTGTCCGCGGATCTCGCAGCCGAGCTAACCGGGGTTGCGGCGCGTCTACGGGGAGTCGTTGAGCGGGGCGAGGCCGACGGGTTCGCCGAACCGCTGCACCGATTTGTAAAGGTGGTCGACGCCGCTGGCGCGGCCTGGTCGGGCTCTCCCGTGGGCTATCACGCGCGGGTTTACTACCGAGACTTCGCCAAACCGCCACCAGGTGCCCGCTTCAGTAGCGAGTGGGGCTTCATGCCGGCGATCTCCAACGAGATGGCCGGCCAGTGGCAGGAGTACGACTTCGACGAAGTCAGGGACCACATTGTTGAGGCTGCCCAGCCTCTCGATATCCCGGCACTCCAGGCGACCTCAACCGAGGCCCGGGAGTCGGTCGAGACGGCGAAGGGCGAAATCGAGTCGATCCTCGCCGCCTACACCAAAACTCACCCGGACGAGCTTGCCGAAAAGCTTCGGGAGCAGGCATCGGCCATCAACGCGCTTTCCGAGCAGCAGATTCAACAGGCCAGCTACCCTCGTGGGTCAATCATGTCGCGGGACGCGCAGGCGATGGGCGAAGGAATTCAGCTCGCGCCGCACCTCGTGGTCCAGGCGAAAGCCATCTCTCTGAGGGCCCCGTTTCAAGCAGCCAAAGATTTGGCTACCGTGGCTGCTCGTGCAGGCGATCACATCAGCCGTCTCGGCCGGGTGGTCTCCGTGACCGAGCAGGCAGAGGGGAACCGTGTCTTCATTGGGCATGGTCGGTCCGCGATGTGGCGCGAGCTAAAGGACTTCGTCCAGGATCGCCTCGGGCTGCCGTACGACGAGTTCAACCGCGTCCCGGTCGCGGGGGTCACAACATCAAGCGGCTTGCTGAGATGCTCGACACCGCCGCCATCGCACTTCTCGTGCTGACGGCCGAGGATGAGCGGATTGACGGTGCCGTTGTCGCCCGGCAGAACGTCGTTCACGAGGCGGGTTTGTTTCAAGGTCGGCTGGGATTCGAGCGGGCGATCGTCCTGCTGGAGGAAGGCTGCGAGGAGTTCTCGAACATCGCAGGACTTGGCCAGATCCGTTTCCCTACTGGAGGCATCGCAGCCGCGTTCGAGGAAGTACGGCGCGTCCTCGAGCGCGAGGGGCTCATCGACACATAGCCGCCAGGTTTTGGCGAACAGTTGGCAGACGAGACGCAATCGAGGCCGCGCCGATACGCGCGCTCGTCACCGGGCAGTTTGGACCGCCAATGGGACCGAAACGGGCCACCTGGGCGGTGCCGAGCGGGTCAAGCAGGTGGCAACGTAGGCGACGTAAACGGGACGGATACAGGCGAAACTCGCTACGCGCCCGGGCCGATTCGAACGGCCGACCTCTCGCTCCGGAGGCGAGCGCTCTATCCACTGAGCTACGGGCGCAGACGACGCCGCTCGGACGACATCCCCGGCCTCGGAGCTTAGCGCCGCTGCGCACCCTCCGGCTCGTCGCGCGCGGTTCTCCGTCGCTACCGTTGCGGGCGTGGATCTATCGCTCTTCTTCCTGGGCACGGCGGGCTCCGTGCCGAGCGCCCGGCGCGGGCTGCCCGCGGTGCTGGTCCGGCGCGGCGGGGACAGGCTGCTGTTCGACTGCGGCGAAGGTACCCAGCGCCAGCTGCTGCGCTCGGTCGGGCTGGTGGACTTGGACACGGTGTTCATCAGCCACTTCCACGCCGACCACTGGCTCGGGCTGCCGGGCATGCTGAAGTCCTTCGCGCTGCGCGAGCGCAGCGAGCCGCTGACGGTGTACGGGCCGTCCGGGCTGCGCGAGCTGATGGGGGCGATGCGGGTGGTCTACGGCCGCCTGCCGTACGAGCTGGAGATCGTCGAGCTGGAGCCCGCGCAGACGGTGGCGCGCGAGGGCTTCCTGATCGCGGCGGTGCCGGTGCGCCACAAGGCGGAGAGCTGTCTCGGCTACGCCCTTGTGGAGGAGCCGCGGCCGGGGCATCTGGATGCGCGCCTGGCGCAGGAGCTGGGGGTCAGCCCGGGACCGGACTTCGGCCGGCTGCAGCGCGGGGAGACGGTGGCGGGGGTGAGGCCCGAGCAGGTGATGGGAGCGGCCAGGGAGGGACGCAAGATCGTGATCTCGGGGGACACCGCGCCGTGCGAGGCGCTGGCGCTGGCGGCGCACCAGGCGGACGTGCTGGTGCACGACGCGACGTTCGCCGATGAGGAGGGCGACCGTGCGCGCCAGACGCTGCACAGCACCGCGCGCCAGGCGGCGGAGCTGGCACGCGACGCCGAGGTGCGGCTGCTGGCGCTCACCCACGTCTCCAGCCGCTACGCGGGCGGCGAGCTTCGCGACCAGGCGCGCGCGGTGTTCGCGGCCACGGAGTTGCCCCGCGACTTCGACACGATTGAGGTGCCCTTCCCTGAGCGTGGCGGCGCGACGCTCGTGCGCTGGTCCGAGCGTCGGGCGCGCGAGCAGCAGGCGCCGGCACCCGCGCCGCCCGAGCCCGTCGCTTCCCCCTGATACATTCCAGCTGCTCCTTTAACCCGGTCCTGCGAGGCCAGGAAGGAATCGATGGAAAGCAACGAGAAGGTGGTCCTCCGCGAGGAGGAAGTCGGGCGTGCGCTGACGCGTATCGCGCACGAGATCATCGAGCGCAACTCCCGCGATCGCGTACCCGCCCTCGTTGGCATCCATCGGCGCGGCGCGTTTCTGGCGCAGCGGCTGCACGGCCTGCTGGAGGGGCTGCTGGACGCGGAGGTGCCGCTGGGCGATCTGGACATCGGCTTCTACCGCGACGACGTGTCCACGCGCCCGGACGCGCCGGTCCTGCACGCCTCGCACATCGACTTCGACGTGACGGGGCTGACGGTGGTGGTCGTCGACGACGTGCTGTTCACCGGGCGCACGGTGCGCGCGGCGATCGAGGCGCTGTTCGCCTATGGGCGCCCCGAGCGCGTCCAGCTGGCCGTGCTGGCCGACCGCGGCCACCGGGAGCTGCCGATCCGCCCGGACTACGTGGGCAAGAACCTGCCCACCTCGCGGGCCGAGCACGTGCACGTGCGGCTGCGCGAGCTGGACGGCGTGGACGAGGTGGCGATCTCTGCCCCGAAGGCGATGGGGACCCCGGCGTGAACCACCTGCTCTCGATCGAGGAACTGGACCGGGCGGCGATCGAACGGATCGTGGCGCAGGCGGAGCGCTTCGCGGAGGTCTCAGACCGCGAGATCAAGAAGGTCCCGGCGCTGCGCGGGCGGATGGTGCTGAACCTCTTCTACGAGGCCTCGACGCGCACCCGCAGCTCCTTTGAGCTGGCGGCCAAGCGACTGTCGGCGGACGTGGTGAACTTCGCCGCCAGCGGCTCCAGCGTGGAGAAGGGCGAGTCGCTCAAGGACACCGTGCTGACGCTGAGCGCGCACAAGCCCGACGCGATCGTCCTGCGCACGCCCTGGGTCGGCGCCTCGGAGCTGGTCTCCAAATGGTGCAGCGCGGCGATCGTCAACGCGGGCGACGGCAAGCACGAGCACCCGACCCAGGCGCTGCTCGACGTCTACACGCTGCGCAGGCGCCTCGGCCAGATCGACGGCGCCTCGATCTGGATCGTGGGCGACGTCGCGCACTCGCGCGTGGCGCGCTCGAACGTGCTCGCCTTCCAGCGGATGGGCGCCAGGGTCACGATCGTGGGCCCGCCGACGCTGATCCCGCGCGGCATCGAGGAGCTGGGCTGCGAGGTGCGCTACACGCTCGATGAGCTGGGCACGGCGGACATCGTCTACGCGCTGCGGATGCAGCACGAGCGCATGAGCGAGATGTGGGTGCCCTCGATGCGCGAGTACGCCGCCTGGTATCAGATCAACGGCAGACGGCTCTCACCGCACCAGGTCCTCATGCACCCCGGCCCCGTCAATCGCGGCGTCGAGCTCTCGGGCGAGGTGGTGGACTCGCCGCAGGCGGTCATCACCGCGCAGGTGGAGGCGGGCGTGGTGGTCAGGATGGCCGTCCTCTACGAGCTGCTCGCCGGGGCGCGGGAGCCGCGCCCGCTGCCGGAGTCCTCACGCCGGGCGGACCCCGCGCCCGTCGGCGGGGGTGGCGCATGAGCGCTGTGCAACGGCTCCTCAGCGCCCCGCTGGAGAGCGCCGAGCTGCTGCTGCGCGACGTGCGCGTGCTGGACCCGCGAGTGGGGTTGGACGGCCGCATGGATCTGCGTATCGGCGCCGGCGTCATCTGCGAGCTGGCCGAGCCCGCGACGCTCGAGGCGCACGGGGAGCGGGAGGAGCTGATCGAGGGCCAGGGGGGACGTCTGATGCTGACGCCCGCCTTCTTCGACCCCCATGTGCACCTGCGCACCCCCGGGCAGGAGCACAAGGAGGATCTGGTGAGCGGCACGCGCGCGGCCGCCGCCGGCGGCTTCGCCGGGGTGATCGCCATGCCGAACACGGACCCCGTGCTGGACTCGGCGCCGCTGCTGCGCTCGCTGCGCGACGCGGCCGCGCGCCAGGCACGCGTCCCGGTCGGCTTCCTGCCCGCTATCACACGCGGCCTGGAAGGCGAGCAGCTGAGCGAGATGGCCGAGCTCAGGGACGCGGGCGCGCTGGGCTTCACGGACGACGGCAAGCCGGTCCGCAGCGCTGGGATGCTGCGCAAGGCGCTGCAATACCAGCGGCTGTGCGGCGGCGTGCTCGCGCTGCACGAGGAGGACCCCACCCTCTCGCGCGGGGGCGCCATGAACGAGGGCGTGGTCAGCGCCGCGCTCGGGATCGCCGGCATCCCCACCGTGGCGGAGTCCACGATGGTCGCCCGCGACGCGGCGCTGGCGGGCTATGAGGACGCGTGCGTGCACTTCCAGCACCTCAGCTGCGCCGCCTCCGTGGACGCCGTTGAGCAGGGGAAGGCGCGCGGCTGGAGGCTGAGCGCGGAGGTCTCCCCGCACCACCTGATGCTGACCGAGCAGGACGTGCGGGGGATGGACACGCGCATGAAGATGCACCCGCCGCTGAGCACCGAGGCCGACCGCCAGGCGCTGATCGAGGGCCTGCGCAGCGGCACGCTCGACTGTGTGGCCAGCGACCACGCGCCGCACGCGCGCGATGAGAAGGAGGTGCCCTTCGAGCAGGCGCCGATGGGAAGCACCGGGCTGGAGACCGCGTTCGCGGCCCTGTACACCGGGCTGGTGCTGCCCGGCGTGCTCGAGTTGGGGCTGCTCGTGCGGCGCATGAGCGCCGGCGCCGAGCTGTTTGGCCTGCCCGTCCCGCTGGTGGCCGTCGGGGAGCGGGCGAACGTCGCGCTGCTGGACCTGGAGGCGGAGTGGATCGCCGGTGAGCACGGCTGGGAGAGCCGCTCGGAGAACTGCAGCTTCGCCGGGCGCCGGCTGCGGGGCCGCGTGCTGCTGACGGTCGCCGCGGGAGCGGCGGCGCACCGCGACCGTGCGCTTGCGCTGGCGGGCGCGCGATGAGCCTGCTCGCCCGCGACCGCGCCGCGCTGGTTGTGGTGGACGTCCAGGAGGGCTTTCGCCCCTACGCGGCCTTCGCCGGGGTGGCGGGCGCGTGCGCGAAGCTGGTGCAGGGGGCGCGCATCCTGGAGCTGCCCGCGCTGGTCAGCGAGCAGTACCCGAAGGGGCTCGGCCACACGGCCCCCGAGGTCGGGCTCGAGCACGAGCCGCGGATCGAGAAGACGGTCTTCTCGGCGGTCCGCGCCGACGGGTTCGACCTCCACGGCAGGGGCCAGGCGATCGTGTGCGGGATCGAGGCGCACGTATGTGTCAGCCAGACCGTTCACGACCTGCTCGACCGGGGCGTCGAAGTGCACGTTCCCGCCGACGCGGTTGGCTCGCGCCATGAGGTGGACTACCAGCGCGGCCTGGAGCGGATGGAGCGCGCGGGCGCGGTCGTCAGCACGGTGGAGGCGGCGCTGTTTGAGCTGCTGGAGCGGGCGGGCACGCCCGAGTTCAAGTCCGTGCAGAAGTTGATCCTCTGACATGCGCGCTGCGACGGGCTACGTGCTGCTGGAGGACGGCACGCGCTTTGACGGCGAGGCGTGCGGCGCAGAGGGCCACGCGGTCGGCGAGGTGGTGTTCACGACGGGGATGTCCGGCTATCAGGAGTCGATGACCGACCCCTCATTCGCGGGCCAGCTGATCGCGTTCACCTACCCGCATATCGGCAACTACGGCGTCAGCACGCAGGCGATGGAGTCCGAGCGGCCGTGGGCGCGCGCGGCGATCATGCGCGAGGCCGGCAACCGCGAAGACGCCCCCACCGCCGAGCGCGGCTGGCTGGACTGGCTGGGCGACTGCGGTGTGCGCGGGATCAGCGGCGTGGACACGCGCGCGCTCGTGCTGCACATCCGCGAAGCGGGCGCCATGCGCGGCGGGGTGTTCCCGGCGTCGGTGCCCGAGGCGCAGGCGCGCGAGCTGATCGACGCGGAGCCGCCGATGGCCGGACAGGACCTGGCGAGCGTGGTCAGCCCGCAGCAGATCAGCCGCCACGGCAGCGGCGACGGTCCGCGGATCGCGATCATCGACACGGGGATCAAGGCGTCGATGGTGCGCGAGCTGATCGCCCGCGGAGCCCGCGTCTCGCTGCACCCGTGCGCCAGCAGCGCCGAGGATCTGCTGGGCGAGGATCCCGACGCGGTCTTCCTCGCCAATGGGCCGGGCGATCCCGCGGCGCTGTCCTACATCGTGCAGACCGTGCGCGCGATCGTCGGCGTCAAGCCCGTGTGGGGCATCTGCCTCGGACACCAGCTGCTCTGCCGTGCCGTGGGCCTTGAGACCTTCAAGCTCCCCTTCGGGCACCGCGGCGCCAACCACCCGGTCCGCGACCTGCAGACCGGCCGCGTGGAGATCACCTCCCAGAACCACGGCTTCGCCGCGCTCGGGCCTGACGGCGCGCGCACGATCGACAGCGATGAGCCCGTGCGCTGGGAAACGGACTTCGGCGCTGCTGCGCTCTCCCACGTCAACCTCTACGACCGCACCGTCGAGGGGCTGGAGCTGCTCGACGTGCCGGGGGGGACCGTCCAGTACCACCCCGAGGCCGGTCCCGGCCCACACGACAGCCTCTACCTGTTCGACCGCTTCCTCGACCGGATCTCGCAGGCCGCCTAGGTGCCCAGGCGCGCGGACATCCACAAGATCCTGATCCTCGGCTCCGGGCCGATCGTGATCGGGCAGGCCGCGGAGTTCGACTACTCCGGAGTGCAGGCCTGCAAGGTGCTGCGCGAGGAGGGCTATGAGGTGGTGTTGGTCAACTCCAACCCGGCCACCATCATGACCGACCCGGAGTTTGCCGACGCGACCTACATCGAGCCGCTGGGGGTGGGTCCCGTGACACAGGTGATCGCGCGCGAGCGACCGGACGCGCTGCTGGGCACGCTCGGTGGCCAGACCGCGCTGAACCTGGCCAAGGCGCTGCACGACGACGGCACGCTGGAGCGCTTCGGGGTGGAGCTGATCGGCGCCAACTACGAGGCGATCGCCTGCGCGGAGGACCGCAACCTGTTTCGCGAGGCGATGGCGCGGGCGGGGCTGCGGATGCCCCGCAGCGTGATCGCCACCAGCGTGGAGCAGGCCGCGGGCGCGCTGGAGGAGCTGGGCCTGCCGTGCATCGTGCGCCCGGCGTTCACGCTCGGCGGGCGCGGGGGCGGGATCGCGCGCAGCGCGGAGGAGTTTCAGCGGATCGCAGCCCAGGGACTGGAGGCCTCGCCGATCGGGCAGGTGCTGCTCGACGAGTCCGTGATCGGCTGGGGCGAGTTCGAGCTGGAGGTGATGCGCGACGGCGCCGACAACGTGGTGATCGTCTGCTCGATCGAGAACGTCGACCCGATGGGCGTGCACACCGGCGACTCGGTCACCGTGGCACCGCAGCAGACACTCACCGACCACCTCTACCAGCAGCTGCGCGACCAGGCCATCGCGGTGATCCGCGCGGTCGGCGTGGAGACGGGTGGCTCAAACGTCCAGTTCGCCGTCAATCCGGAGACCGAGGAGATCCTTGTGATCGAGATGAATCCGCGCGTGTCGCGGTCATCTGCGCTGGCGTCCAAGGCCACGGGCTTCCCGATCGCCAAGATCGCCGCGCGCCTGGCCGTCGGCTATCGCCTGGATGAGATCGACAACGACATCACCGGCGTGACCCCCGCCTGCTTCGAGCCGACGATCGACTACGTGGTCGTGAAGTGGCCGCGCTTCGCCTTCGAGAAGTTCCCCGGCACCGACCCCACGCTGACCACGCACATGAAGTCAGTGGGCGAGGTCATGGCGATCGGGCGCACCTTCCGCCAGGCGTTCGCCAAGGCGCTGCGCTCGCGCGAGCTGGACAAGTCACCGTGCCTGCGGGAGACCCCCGAGCAGGAGCTGCTGGAGGGCCTGCGGACGCCCGCCGCGGATCGCTTCGAGGCGGTGCTGGAGCTGCTCGGCCGGGGCGTGAGCGTCGAGACGGTGCACGAGCACACGCGCGTGGACCCGTGGTTCCTGCGCGAGCTGCGCGAGCTGGCGCTCGACCCGCAGGCGCCGTTTGCGGGCGAGCGGATGTTCATGTCGGTGGACACCTGCGCCGCGGAGTTCCCCGCCCGCACCCCCTACTACTACTCCGGTTGGGAGCGCACCGCCGGCGCACAGCGCCCCGCGCACGAGGTTCGGCGCGAGCGCGTCGGCGGCGCCGAGCGCGAGTCAGTCGTGATCCTCGGCTCGGGCCCCAACCGCATCGGGCAGGGCATCGAGTTCGACTACTGCTGTGTGCACGCCGCCATGACCGTGCGCGAGTCCGGGCGCGACGCGGTGATGATCAACTGCAACCCGGAGACAGTCTCCACCGACTACGACACCTCCGATCGCCTCTACTTCGAGCCGCTGACGCTGGAGGACGTGCTGGCGGTGGTCGAGGTCGAGGGGCAGCTGGACGGCGCGGGCGCCGCCGCATCGGACGGCGGGCTGAAGGGCGTGATCGTCCAGTTCGGCGGGCAGACGCCGCTGAAGCTCGCCGCCGAGCTCGCGCGCGCGGGAGTGCCGCTGCTGGGCACGAGCGTCGAGGCGATCGACCTGGCGGAGGATCGCGGGCGCTTCGGCGCGCTGCTGGAGCGCCTCGGCTACAAGGCGCCGCCCTACGCCACCGCCCGCTCGGTCGATGGGGCGCTGGCCTGCGCACGGGAGGTCGGCTTCCCACTGCTCGTGCGCCCCTCCTACGTGCTCGGCGGCCGGGCCATGGAGATCGTCTACTCCGAGGAGGGCCTGGCCGACTACCTGCGCCGCGAGGCCGGGGAGGGCGGGGACATCTATCTGGACCGCTTCCTGGAGGACGCCGCGGAGGTCGACGTGGACGCGCTGTGCGACGGGCGCGAGGTGTGGATCGGCGGGATCATGCAGCACGTCGAGGAGGCGGGCGTGCACTCCGGCGACAGCGCCTGCGTGCTGCCGCCGCACTCGCTGGAAGCGCAGATGCTCGATCAGATACGCGCGGCCACGCGGGAGATCGCGCTGGCCGTTGGCGTGGTGGGCCTGCTGAACGTCCAGTACGCCGTCCACGCGGGCGAGCTGTATGTGATCGAGGCCAACCCGCGCGCCTCGCGCACGGTGCCGTTCGTCTCCAAGGCCATCGGCGTGCCGCTGGCCAAGCTCGCCTGCCGGATCATGCTGGGCGAGCGGATCGCCGAGATGGGCCTCCCGCAGGGAAACGAGGGGATGGGCTTCGGCGATCACGTCTCGGTCAAGGAGGCCGTGCTTCCGTTCGACCGCTTCGAGGGCTCAGACGCGGTGCTCGGCCCGGAGATGCGCTCCACGGGCGAGGTGATGGGCATCGCGCGCGACTTCCCCACCGCGTTCGCCAAGGCCCAGGCCGCCGCCGGCGTGCCGCTGCCAAGCCAGGGCACGGCGTTCATCACGGTCACGGACTCCGACAAGACGGGAGCGTTTTCCGTCGCGCAGATCCTCCACGACGCGGGCTTTCGGATCGTCGCCACGCGCGGCACGGCCGAGTCGATCTCGCGGATGGGGGTGCCGGTGCAGCGTCTGAACAAGATCGGCGAGGGCTCCCCGCACGTGCTCGACTGGATCGAGCGCGGCGACGTGGACCTGGTCGTCAACACCCCCACGGGGGTGGGCGCACGGACGGACGGGTGGGAGATCAGACGCGCGGCGGTCGCCCACGGGATCCCGTGCCTGACGACGCTCGCCGCGGGCGTCTCTGCCGCGCGGGCGATCTCGCGCGCGCAGCGCGACGGCGAGCCCGAGGTGCTCTGCCTGCAGGAGCTGCACGGCGCCCGCCCGCGGCGCGAGCCCTCCGCGAGCCCCGACGGGGCCGGGGTGGCGTGACCCAGGCCCCCTTCGGCCGGCGCCTGCTGACGGTAACGGGCATGGAGGAGCTGGGCGCCTACCGCGTCCTGCGCGTGGCCGACCCCGACGGGCCCGAGCCGGAGCCGGGCCAGTTCGCGATGCTGGCCGCGGCCGAGGGCTGGGGTGGGGGAGAGCAGCAGCGTCCGCTGCTGCCGCGCGCGCTCTCGATCGCCCGCCGCAGCGATGGCGAGTCGCACTTCCTGCTGGAGGACGTCGGGCCGGGCACGCGGCGGCTGTGCGAACTGCACGCAGGCGAGCGGCTGTGGGTGCTCGGACCCCTGGGCCGGGGATTTCACGCGCCGCCGCAGGGGCGCAGGGCGATCCTCGTCGGCGGCGGTGTCGGCATCGCGCCGCTGGCGATCCTGCAGGACGTCCTGCAGGCGCCCGCGATCGTCCTGCTCGGCTTCCGCGATCGTGCGCGCGCGCAGGGCGCCGCGTTGTTGGACGGGGCGCGCGTGGCGACCGACGACGGCTCGAGCGGCCA
>Ga0075520_1001159_pt1 | contig 12458 bp, 12 predicted proteins | sample NGEPerB_FD_75100 | JGI IMG/M metagenome (GOLD analysis project Ga0075520, IMG submission 75100) | Arctic peat soil microbial communities from the Barrow Environmental Observatory site, Barrow, Alaska, USA - NGEE PermafrostAB12-B | ecosystem: Environmental > Terrestrial > Soil > Wetlands > Peat ... | reverse complement strand
GCGACCGCGATGATCGCGTCGTCGAGTGGGGTCCCGTCACCCACGACCAGCGCAACGACTCTTTCGCCCCACTCGTCGTCGTCGACGGACGTGACCGCCACGTCACGGACGTGTTTCAGCGTGGCGAGAACCGCTTCGAGGTCCTCGGGCCAGAGCTTTTCCCCGCCGGTATTGATGACGAAACCCACCCGACCGTGTACGTGCACGCGACTGTCGATGACGTAACCAGCGTCGGCCGTGGGGAACCAGTCGTGGAGTCCGTCCGGTCCGGTCACTCGCGGCCGAGGACCGTTGCGGTATGAGCGGAAGAGGGTGGGCGAGCGCACGAGCAGCTCGTCGTTGACGCTCGCGACCTCGACGCCGTCGAGTGCGACGCCGTCATAAACGATGCCCGATCCGGTCTCGGTCATGCCCCAGGTCGTGACGACGTTCTCGGCGCGAGGAGACGGAGGGTGCCCACCGCCGAGCAGCACCGTCGCGAAACCGCTGAGGTCGTGTCGCGCCAACTGCGTGCGAACGACCGCCACGTGGGTGGCACCTCGTTGAGGCGCGAGCTCGAGATCCTCAGGGTCGCCCCACAACAGTGAGGCGTCGCTCAAGACGGCGCGCAGCAGCACGGCGAGTCCGCCGATGTGATTGGCCGGCAGACACGGGTACCAGACCGGCGTCGTGTCGCCGCGAAGCCTCGCCTCGGTCATCGACGCACTGGCGCGCAGTGCGTCCCACGTCAGTTCAGCGGCCTTGGGCGTCCCACTCGAGCCCGACGTCAGCATCACGAGCCCGACCTCGGAGTCGACCTCGCGCCCCGTTGCCAACGTCGTGCGTCCGCCGGCGTCAAGCAGAGTTGTCGCGCCGAGAAGTTCGAGTTCTTCGAGGCGCCGTCGCGGTGAGAGTCGTTGGTCCAGCACGCAGAACGCCGATCCGCTCTCGACGCAGCGACGGGTAGCGATCTCGAGTTCTGGGCCCAATGTGAAGTCCAGTGCGTTCAGCGTTGCCACACAGCGAGACTAGGGGGTGCGACTAGGTTGATTGCGAGTAGGAAGCATTGATATCAATGGCGTCACTGAGATACGAGCGACGGATTGCGGCGTCCGCGGACGCAGTGTGGGACGTGGTGCGACACCCCGAGTCCATACCACGCTGGTTCCCGGGCATCGTGTCGTGCGTCGTCGAGGGCAACATTCGCACCATCACGACGGCGACGGGCCTCGAGATGCCTGAGGAGATCCTGACCATCGATTCGACGATCCGCCGGTTCGCCTACCGCATCACCGCACCGCTGTACCGGTTCCACCTGGGCGTGATCGACGCCATCGAGCTCGGACCTCTCGATTCGCTCTGCGTCTACTCGACCACCGCCGAACCTGACCCTCTCGCTCTCATCATCGCGGGCGGGACGCTCGGTGCGCTCGACGTGATCCAACAGCTCGCCGAATCCACAGTGGAGGAGTAGGGCATGGGACGAAAGATTCTCTTCATCACGACCGATCAGGAGCGTTACGACACCGTGGGCGCCAACGGCGGGCTGCTGTCGCGTACGCCGGTGCTCGACCGCTTGGCCGCCGAGGGTATCCGCTACGAGCGCTGCCAGCCCACGTCCGTGGTGTGCATGCCGTCGCGTGCTTCGATGTTGACGGGCCAGTTCCCGTCGACGCACGGGGCTTGGATGAACGGCGTGCCGCTCGCGATCGACGCGCCGTCGGTCGCCGAGAACCTGCACGACGCCGGCTACGCGACGGCCCTCATCGGCAAGGCCCACTTCGAACCGTTCATGGACCCCTTCGGCCGGTTCGTCGAGAACACCCTCGCCAACCTCGGCATCCCGACTGTCGAACAGCCTTGGTACGACGGCCGGCGAGGGGTGCACCGGGGCTTTGACTACCTCGAGTTCGCGACCCATGGCGTCATGGGGGCACTGCACTACGCCAAGTGGATCAACGAGCAGCATCCAGAAGCCGTGAGCGGTTTCTACTCCGTCGTCGACAAGGACCTCAACGTCAACGCGGCGGGCGGCGGCGACACGAACGCGCCCCAGGTGAAGATGAACTCGGTGCCACGCGAGTGGTACCACACCGACTGGGTCGCCGAGCGCACGATCGACTGGCTCGAGCGCCAGAACGTCGACCAAGACTGGTTCTGCTGGATGAGCTTTCCCGATCCGCACCACCCGTGGGATCCACCTCAGTCCGAGATCAACCGCGTACCGTGGCGCGACGTCGATCTGCCGGTGAACTACCCCCAAACCAAGAGCGAGCGCGAGGCGCTGCTCGACGTGAAGGCCCGCCACTGGCGCGCGTGGTACGACGGGCGGGTCGTGAGCAACTACGAGGCACCCGCGCACTGGGTGCCCGCGCTGATGACGCCCGACCAGGTCCGAGAAGTGAACGCCCTCAACGCCGTCGAAGTCGAGTTGATCGACGAGGCGATCGGGCGAGTGATGTCGGCCATCGAGTTGAGGGGCTGGGGCGACGACGTCGACGTCATCTTCACGAGCGATCACGGCGAACTGCAGGGCGATTTCGGACTGCTCTTCAAGGGCCCGTACCACGTTGACGGACTGCTGCGCCTTCCTCTGATCTGGCGACCCGCGCGTTCGAGCATGCCCGAACCGTGCGTCGTGCACGCGCCGGTGAGTCTCGTCTCGCTCGCCGCGACCTTCCTCGACGTCGCCGGTCAGCCCGCACCCGCGTGGGTCGAGGGGACGGCGTTGCCGACGAACGACGACGACGCACACGCCCGCTCGTTCGAGTCGACGTTCACCGAATGGGACTCGGCGTTGTTCGGTGTCGACGTCCACGTTCGCTCGGTCGTCACGGCCGAGCACCTCTACACCGAGTACCAGGCGGGCTCGATGCACGACGGCACCGAGGGGGAGTTGTACGACCTCGCCGATGACCCGCTCCAGCGCGTCAATCGCTTCGATGATCCGGCCATGGTGGACGTTCGAGCCACCTTGTCCGAGCGCCTGCGCGCCCACGAGGACCGTCCGGGCGAACGGGCGGTCCCTGGCGCCTTACTCGCGCCCGTCTGAGCGAAAGTATCGTGGTCGCTATGTCCGAAACCGTCATTGAAGGCTCACCGATCGATCCCGTCGAGGCGTTCCGCTCCCAACCGCTTCCCGCGTGGGAGCGAAGGGGCGAGTACACCGACATCATCTACGAGGTGGGCGAGGGCATTGCGCGACTCACGATCAACCGCCCGGAGCGACGCAACGCGTTCCGTCCCCAGACCTTGTTCGAACTGGCCAACGCCTTCGAACGAGCGCGCGACGACGTCACCGTCGGCGCCATCATCCTGACGGGCGCTGGCCCCGACGCCTTCTGCTCGGGGGGCGATCAGAAGATCCGGGGTGACGACGGGTACATGGGCGACGACGACGTCGCGCGCCAGGGTGTCGGTCGGCTCAACGTACTCGATCTGCAGATCCAGATTCGTCGACTGCCCAAGCCGGTCGTGGCGTCCATCGCGGGTTACGCCATAGGGGGAGGGCATATCTTGCACCTGGTGTGCGACCTGTCGATCGCCGCGGACAACGCGCGCTTCGGTCAGACCGGCCCGCGTGTCGGATCCTTCGACGGTGGGTACGGATCGTCACTGCTGGCGCGCACGATAGGCCTGAAGCGCGCCAAGGAGGTTTGGTTTCTCTGTCGTCAGTACGACGCCGCGACGGCGTTGGACTGGGGTCTCGTGAACACCGTCGTCCCCTTGGGCGACCTCGAGCGTGAGACCGTGGCGTGGTGTCGTCAGATGCTGACACTCTCGCCCATCGCCCTACGAATGTTGAAGGCGGGCTTCAACGCCGCGGACGACGGCCTCGCCGGCGTGCAACAGCTGGCGGGCGACGCGACGATGCTCTTCTACATGTCCGAGGAGGGCCAGGAGGGCCGCAACGCCTTCGTCGAACACCGAGCCCCGGACTTCTCGAAGTTTCCTAAGCGTCCATGAGCGACGCACCCGGAGGGATTCGCCGCTGGGTCTTGGCGGCGAGGCTCCGCACGCTGCCCGCCGCCGCCGTACCGGTCGCGGTCGGCGCGTCGCTCGTGCGCCCCGCGACGCTGTGCTGGCTCAACACGGTGCTCTGTGCCGTCGTGGCCCTGTCGTTGCAGATTGGCACGAACTACGCCAACGACTATTCCGACGGCGTGCGCGGCACCGACGAGGTCCGCGTCGGACCATTCCGCCTAACGGCGTCGAAACTCGTGGCGCCGGCGACGGTGAAGTACGCCGCGTGGGCATGGTTCTTCGTCGGCGCCTCGTTCGGGTTGTGGCTGTCGTCGCGCACGTCGTGGTGGCTCGTCGTGATCGGCGCCACGGCGGTGCTCGCCGGCTGGTTCTACACCGGTGGACCCAAGCCGTACGGCTACTACGGTTTTGGCGAACTGTTCGTCATGACCTACTTCGGCTTCGTCGCGACCGTCGGTACCGCCTACGTCCAGCACCTCTCGATTCCCGACTCGGCGTGGTGGTTCGCGTTGGCCTGTGGGTCGATGGCCTGCGCGCTGCTCGAGGCGAACAACCTGCGCGACGCTGCGGGCGACCGCCTGGCGGGCAAGAGGACCATGGCCGCCCGACTGGGTCGCGAGCGGGCTTCCTGGCTGTACGCGTTGTGCGTGAGTGGGGTCGTCGTCGGCATCGCGGCCGGCGGGGAGCCGATCGTCGCGCTGGTCGCTCTCGTGCTCTACGTGCCGGGCCTGCGAATGGCCTTCTCCTCGCGGGTGGGGCGCGAACTACTCGTGTTGCTCAAGGCCTCGGCTCGTGCGCAGCTCGCGATCGGGGCATTGCTGTTCGCCACGTTCTTCGCCACGCGCTAATCGTTCAAGAACGCCACAATCTGCTCCGCTGTTCGCGCGGGCTGTTCTAAGTGGGCGGCGTGCCCGGCGTCGCGAACCTCGTAGGAGGTTCCGTGTTGCACTCGCGCGGCGATCGCGGATGCCTCGATGATGAACTTCGCGTCGTTGGTACCCGCGAGGGCGAGCGTCGGCACGTCGAGCGCACTGAGACGTGGGTCGAGCCAGTCCTGGGTACCCGTGCCCGAGCGACGTAGCGACGCGGCGAGTCCGTGCGGGTTCGCGCTGCGCGCGACACGTTCGAAGGGGTCGTCGGGCACGTTGGCGAAGAGGGGTTGGGCGAGCCATTCGTCGAGAAATGCTTCGGCTCCGATGGTCTCGATGCGATCGGCGAGCTGATCGTCCCTCTGACGGCGTTCGGCGCGCGCCTTAGGGTCTTCAATGCCGCGCGACGCACCGAGGACGACCAGACTACTGAGGCGCGAGGGATGACGCAGCGCTACGTGCAGTGCCACGCGTGCGCCCATTGAATAGCCGCCCAACGCGACCGGCTCGTCGGGCAGCAATTCGGCGACCAGATCGGCGGTCTCGTCAAGCGACGCGTCGATCTCGGCGGCGTCGCCGTGTCCGGGCAGGTCGAATATCCACAACTGGTTGGTACCTGTCAGAATGGAGCGGAATTGGTACGCGGAAGCGCCCGTTTGGGTAAATCCGTGCAGCCACACGAAGGTCGGGCCGGTACCTTGGCGCTGGACCCTGAGGAGTGACATTGCAACAGAGCGTACCGAGCCCGAGCGAGGTGCAGGCTACGTTCGCCGCGACATTGTTCGACGAATGGTGTCGCCACGGATTGCGTGACGTCGTGATCTGCCCCGGTTCTCGCTCGACACCGCTGGTCGTCGCCGCCTCCGAGCGCGACGAACTGCAGTTGCACGTGCGCCTTGACGAGCGCAGTGCGGGATTCTTCGCGATCGGTCGATCGCTCGTGACGCGTCGTCCGGTCGTGGTGGTGGTGACGAGTGGGACGGCCGCGGCGGAACTGCACGCGGCCGTCGCCGAAGCCGATCTCTCGGGCGTTTCGTTATTGGTGGTGACGGCCGACCGCCCCCAGGAGTTGCACGGCGTCGGCGCCCCCCAGACCATTAATCAGCGCCACCTCTACGCGACGATGGTGCGACGGTTTGAAGAGCCGGGCGTTGCGCGCCTCGACGCGGCGCCCTCCTGGCGCGCGCTCGCGAGCCGCCTGTGGCTCGACGCGGCTGGTGCGACGGCGTACGCCGGACCCGTGCACTTGAACGCCGCGTTCGTTGAACCGCTGCTCGCCGACCCCCTCGTACTGCCGACCGGTCGAACCGGTGCCGCGCCGTGGCGTGTCGTCGCTCATCACGAGGTTCGTGCCGTCGAGGTGCCCCTTGAAGGCCGGCGCGTGCTCGCGGTCGTGGGTCACGGTGTCAACGCCGAGACGGTGGCCGACTGCGTCGCTCTCGATTGGGTGGTCCTCGGCGACGCCACCGCGCGCGGGACGCTTTCCTACTTCGATCCATTGTTGCGCGACGAGGAGTTCGCGACGCTGATGAGACCAGACGTCGTCGTCCGTCTGGGTGGACTGCCCGCGTCCAGGGTGCTCCAGGAGCGGCTGCGCCAGTGGGGGGCGCCGACGGTGGCGCTCGACGGTGCGGGTCCGGTGGCGAACCCCGACGGACTGGTCAGCGAAACGCTTCACGGTCTCCCCGATCGCAACAACTCCTCGTCACGCGGTGATCCGACGTACGCCGCGTTGTGGAGCGACTCGTCCGAGCGAGTCGAGACGTGGCTCGCCGAAAGCGAGGGCGACGACGTGTGGCTCAGTGAGCCGGTCGTCGCGCGCGAACTCGTCACGGCGAGCGAACGCCTTGGAGCGCCACTCGTCGTTGGTTCCTCAATGCCGGTTCGCGACGTCGAGTGGTGGTCGGCGCCCCGTCAGGTCGCCACTTACGCCAACAGGGGAGCGAACGGCATCGACGGCGTCGTGTCGACGGTCCTCGGCGTGGCGGCGGGATCGTGCGCGTTGGGACTCGTGGGCGACGTCAGCCTGCTGCATGACGTGTCGGGTCTGGTCGACGGGCTGGGCGACGCGCAGGGTACATGCGTCTTGGTCGTGGCGAACAACCGAGGCGGCGGTATCTTCTCTTTCCTCCCTCAGGCCTCGGCGCTCTCCGCAGAGCGCTTCGAGCATCTCTTCGCGACGCCTCGCGCGCACGACCTGGTCGAGGTGGCTCAGGCGTTCGGCCACGTCGGCGTCAGCGTGGCGACGAGGGGAGAGCTTCGTGCCGCGATCGACGAGGGAGCAGAACGGCCGGGACTGACCGTGGTGGTCGCCCAGGTGCCGAGTCGCGAGGAGAACGTGCGGTACCACGAAGCGCTCAACGAGGCCATCGCGCAGTGCTGGAAGGACAACGCGGAGTGATCGCACTGACATTGCCGAGTTCCCTGCTCGCCGCGTTGCCACTCGCCTTCGCCGCCGGCGTCGTCTCGTTCGCTTCGCCCTGCGTGCTCCCGCTGCTCCCGGGTTACGTCGCCTTCTTGAGCGGTGCGACCGGACGCATCGAGGGCACGTCGGGTAGGGGGCGGGCGTTCGTGGGCTCACTCGCCTTCGTCCTCGGATTCGCCGTTGTCTTCGTCAGTTTCGGTGCCGTCTTCGGCGGTCTTGGGCGAACGTTTCAGACACATCAGCGCGGACTCGACGAGATCTTTGGCGCTTTGACGATCATCCTCGGTTTCTTCTTCGCCGGTTGGTGGCCATCGTCGTGGTTGCAGCGCGAGCGCCGCATCCACCTCTTACCGCGCGTGTCCGTGCTCGGTGCTGCGTTCTTGGGTTTCCTGTTCGCGCTCGGTTGGACGCCCTGCATCGGACCAACCTTGGCTGCGATCCTCGGACTGGCGGCGACGTCGGGACCGTCGGCCTATCGCGGGTCGACCCTCGCCTTCGTCTACTGCCTCGGACTGGGTGTGCCGTTCGTCTTCGCCGCACTCGCGACCGAATGGATGGCCACGGCGTCGACGTGGTTGCGCCGCCACAGCACGACGATCGGGCGCGTCGGCGGAGCAATGCTCATCCTCATTGGTCTCGCCGAGGTCACGGGTGTGTGGCACAGCTTCGTTTTGTGGCTACAGGTCCACGTGCCGAGCGGAACGACAATCATCTAGTCGCGACCGACTCGTAGACTGGCGCAATGAAACTCCGTGACGACTGGCAGTTCCGAGGGCTCGTGCACCAGGTGACCGACGACGCCGTCCTCGACCGTCTGTCCGAAGGCGGCGTCACGGCGTACATCGGTTTTGACCCGACCGCGGCGTCGCTGCACCTCGGGAGCCTGCTCCAGATCTGCCTCTTGCGCCGTCTGCAGTTGGCGGGCAACCGCCCGATCGCCCTCGCCGGTGGAGGTACCGGCCTCGTCGGAGATCCCAGTTTCAAGGACGTCGAGCGGCCGTTGCTCTCCCTCGAGCAACTGGCGGCGAACGTCGAGGGTATTCGCGAGCAGTTGAGCCGGTTCCTGGACTTTTCGCCGGGCGCCGGTGCGTCCCAAGCCCTGCTCTTGAACAACGCCGACTGGTTGACGAAGCTCTCGCTCACCGACTTCCTGCGCGACGTCGGCAAGCACTTCTCGGTGAACCAGATGATCGCCAAGGAGTCGGTGAAGAGCCGCCTTGATCGAGACGACGTCGGTCTCTCGTTCACGGAGTTCTCGTACATCCTCCTACAGTCCTACGATTTCCTGCGACTCAATATCGATCACGACTGCACGTTGCAGTTGGGCGGTTCGGATCAGTGGGGCAACATCACCATGGGCGCGGAGCTGGTTCGCAAGGTGACCTCGAAGAACGTCGCCGGTCTCACGTCACCATTGTTGCTGCGCGCCGACGGCAAGAAGTTCGGAAAGTCCGAAGTGGGTAACGAGCGCGTGTGGCTCGACGCGTCACTAACCTCGCCGTTCGCGTTCCACCAGTACCTGCTCAACAGCGAGGACGAGATGATGCCCGCACTGCTGCGCTTCTTCACCTTCCTCGATCACGACGTAATTCTCGAACTGGACGAGGCGACGCGCACCGCGCCCCAAGAACGTCGAGCCCAGCGAGCCCTCGCGAACGCAGTGGTGTCATTCGTGCACGGTGACGAGGCCGCGCGAAATGCCGAGAAGGCGGCCGAGGCGCTCTTCAGTGAGGAGATCGCCGCGCTCGACGAGGCGACGTTGCTGCAGGTCGTCGCCGACGCGCCCTCGTCGACCCTTGCGCGAAGTGAACTCCAGACCGGGATCGAACCGGTGGACCTGCTTGTACGTTGCGACCTGGCGGGATCCAAGGCGGAGGCGCGCCGATTCCTGGAACAGGGTGGCGTCTACGTAAACAACCGACGCGTTGAACCACTCGAGTCGATCGACCTCTCCCACGTCCTGCACGATCGCTACCTCGTGGTGCGCCGGGGACGACGCCAGCTCCACCTCGTGGTCGTCGCGTGATCCGACGCCTCGCGGCGTTGCTCGTGGCCGGACTTCTGGTCAGTGCCTGTGGAACCGTGAGTGTGGCCTCCGCGCTGCGAACGTGGGTCAGCCAGAGCAGTTTCCACTCAGCGGTCGCGTCTCTTCGCAGCGACGCGGTGCACGCGGCGACGGTGCTTCGTGATGCCAAGGCACCGACCAAAGAGCTGCACACCGTGTGCGGTGTCCTGGACTTCGAGACGCTCCAGGCGAACGCCGCCCTGCCGACGCCCGACGATCAGGCGACGAACCTGCTCGCGAAGGCCTACAACAACTTTGGCGCGGGAGCGAACGAGTGTTACCACGCGGCAAGTAGCGTGCGTCTTCGAGCGAAGTCAATCGCGTGGCTTGAAGAGGCCGCGAGCGCACTCTCCGAAGCTACGGCGCGCATCGACGCCGCGAGCGCGAAATCTTAGTCCTCGCTCGGAGGACGGAGGTCGATCTCGAGACGCAAGACGCCGTCGTGAAGCGTCGCGGTGGCGTCGCCGAGCATGGCGTAGTCCTGGAAGTCAAGTTTCGCCGCTTCGATGAATCGAAGGCGGTCCGGACCTTCCACGGGCGGCAGACCGCGCCGCTTTACCGCTTCAGCCCTCTCACGGAATCGCAGAACCATATCGTTGGGGTCAAAGGCATCGCTCACATGGCGATGTTAGGGGTTCGTTGCCGACAGTGAGTTGGTAATATGGGTGCTCGGCGTGGTTTTTCCGCGCCGCGGTCGCCGCCAGTGTTGGCCCGCGACCAGTGAGGAGTTGACGTGAAAAAGGGCCGCCATCGTCGGTTCGTGGAAGCTCGCGAACTCAAGCGCTCCACCGGACCTCGTGCCACCACGTGCGTTGAATGCGGAGCCGCTCCCGAGGACGTCCACGCGGAATGGTGTCTCGCCGAAGAGGATCGTTTCGACGAAATCCTGGGCTCCCTGCCGCGTCCAGCGTCCAATGAAGAGGATCCCCTCGCCGCGGAAGGCTAGACCTTGCGCCGGAGTACCGGATGCGCGAGGCGCGTTCCCTTCGGCTGCACCGCTCGGCCGTCGAGGTACGCGAGCAACTTGTCATAGACGAGTTGACTTGTCATGGCCACGAGTTCCTCACGCATCGAATCAACGACCCGGGTCTTGCCGACGAAGGCTTCGGCGGCCTCCGTGCACCACCAGTGGAACTCGGCTCCACCGGCGCCCCAGTCACTACGGTTCCACTGCGCGATGCGCGTGATCACGTGGCCGCTTTCGGTCACTTCATCGTCGCGCCGCAGCGGCAGCTGCCAACAGACCTCGGGCTTGAGGGGAATGTAACTCTCCTCATTGTCGATCGCCATGACGTGCAGCGCGCAGCCGGCCCCGCGGTGAAAGTCCGGGCGGTTGAGGAAGATGCACGCGTCCTTCACGATACGGGTCACGATCTCGCCGTTCTTCTTCACGCGCGTGGTGCCCTCCTTTCCACGCGACTTGAACTGCCACTGGTCGGCCGTCAGGCGCTTGGCGGCCCTCTCGACCCGGCGGGCGTCCTTCTCGTCAGTGAAGTGGGCGCCGTAGCTGCAACATCCCTGGACCAGTTCGGGCGTGGCCTCGGTGAGCACGCCCTGGCAGCCGTTGCCGAAGATGCAGGTCCAGTTGCTTTCGAGGAAGGTGACGTCGAACATCCAGGTCCGCTGGCGCTTCGTGTCGTCGAAGCTGAACCACTCGTGTGCGTCATGGGGAATAGAAGTCACAGGCCCGAACTTAGTTCGCGTGAGATATGACCGAGGTCACCTCTAGACTCGGAGCATGACTACCGTCCAGACTTTTGACATCTTGAGCCTGACCGATGAGGCGCGCAACGTCGTGCTCGACGCGCTCGCGAATGAAGCCCAGAGCGAGGGCCTCGCGCTCTTCGTCGAGGTGACCGGTACCCGTGGCGCCGGTTACTCGTACGATCTGTACTTCTCTGACCGCGCCGACGCGCCAGAGGACTCTGCGATCGGACGTGACGGCGACGTCACCATCGTGATCCCCGCGCGCAGCGTCGATCGACTGCGCGGCAGTCGTCTGGAATTCGCGAGTGACGGCGGCGGCGGACTGGTGCTCGTCAATCCCAACGTGCCCACCCCCGAGGAGATGAATCCCGGCGTACCGGCCGAGATTCTGGCACTCGGACTTGACGGACCGATGGCGACGTTCGCCGCAGCAGTGCTCGAACAGAGCGTCAATCCCGCGATCGCCAGTCACGGGGGACGGGCGGACCTCGTGGCGCTCGACGAGGACAAGAAAGTCGCCTACGTCAAACTCTCTGGCGGCTGCCAGGGTTGCGCGATGAGCCGCATGACCCTCTCCCAGGGCATCGAGACGTCGCTGCGCGAGGCGATCCCCGAACTCGAAGGCGTCATCGACGTCACCGACCACGCGTCGGGCGAGAATCCCTTTTACGCCAACGAGCACTAGTTCCCAGGGCCTACGCCCTAGAATTGGACAATGTTGCGCTTCCTCACCGCCGGCGAAAGCCACGGCCCCTCCCTGACGGTCATCGTGGAGGGACTGCCCGCGGGTCTGGCGATCACCGCCGAGCAGATTGGCGACCAGTTGGCGCGCCGTCGCCTCGGGTACGGCCGCGGGCCGCGGATGCGCTTCGAGCGCGACGAGTTGCGCCTCATCGGAGGTATCCGCCACGGTCGCACCCTTGGCTCGCCCGTCGCGATCGAGGTCCTCAACTCGGAGTGGCCCAAGTGGGAGCAGGAGATGTCCGCCGCCCCCGGGACGCCGAGCGACAAGTTGACCAAACCCCGTCCCGGTCACGCCGACCTGGCGGGCATGCAGAAGTACGCGTTTGACGACGCGCGCGACGTTCTCGAACGGGCCAGCGCACGAGAGACCGCCGCACGCGTGGTCGCCGGGTCGCTCGCGAGGGCCCTGCTCACGGGGATCGGCGTCGACGTGCTCAGTCACGTCGTGCGGATCGGCACGGTCGCGACGCCAACGGGGGTTCGTCCGGTCGTCGGTGAGCAAGACGTCGTCGACGAGAGCGAGGTCCGCTGTTTCGACGCCACCGCGGCCGCGGCGATGATTCTCGAGATCAAGGCGGCCGCCAAGGAAGGTGACTCGCTCGGGGGCATCGTCGAGGTGATCGCCTACGGCGTGCCCGTCGGACTGGGCAGCTACGTGCATTGGGACCGAAAACTCGACGGGCTC
>Ga0075520_1001158_pt1 | contig 12460 bp, 13 predicted proteins | sample NGEPerB_FD_75100 | JGI IMG/M metagenome (GOLD analysis project Ga0075520, IMG submission 75100) | Arctic peat soil microbial communities from the Barrow Environmental Observatory site, Barrow, Alaska, USA - NGEE PermafrostAB12-B | ecosystem: Environmental > Terrestrial > Soil > Wetlands > Peat ... | reverse complement strand
TGTTCGTGCTGTTTCACGGGCTGGCACTCCTGCGCCACGGCACCTCCGAAGATTTCGCACAGGTCGTGCGCCACGCAGCCGCCTGCCAGCGCGATAAGAGTTATGAGTTTCACGCTTCGGCGATCATGCTTAAGAACCTCGCGGAAGCCGCGACCTCACCCAACAAAGCCGAAGTTGCGCGGCACTTGCTCGAGCCCGTTAGAGCTGCCGACTGCACGAGCCTGCTGCTGCGCGGCCTATACGCGGCTTGGTTTCCGGTGACGGACGTCGAGCGGCATTTTCTCGTGCCGCATCTAATCCAAGCGAGTAACACATTCGCAGCCGGCCAATATACATGGCTTTCTGAACAATATCTGTGGGTCGCACATCGTCTTTCCGAAACTCTAAAAAGCTCGATGCAATCAATGCCGGACGCGGGGCGCCGCTTAAAGACCCTTCCCGTGCCGCTGTGCCCACAAAATAAGCCGAATGACAGGCCCCTGGTGGATTTGTTCGATGCCAAATCTGGTTGGCAGCTGGCCCTGCGGGCCCTTGAGAACCTTGCCGGAATGACGCGCGACAGTGGCATCCCGGACACAGCGCAGGAACGCATTGCCTGGCGAGTAGTGCCTGCGAGTGGCCTGATTGAACCCCATCTGCAGAAGCGCAATGCGGCGGGTTGGTCGACGGGGCGCAAGGTGGCCGTCAGGCAGCTGTTACCCGACGGCGCCCAGCACAGCCTGCTCAGTTCGCACGATCGGCAAGTGACCGCACATATCCTCGAGGAGCTTTCAACAGGTTGGGGCGGCCATGTGCACCGTAACCATTACATACACCCTCAGGCGATGCTCAGCTTGGTTGGGCATCCCTTGGTATACATTGAACCGGATCTTGATTGGCCCGTGGAGCTCGTGCGCGGAGAGGTGCGCCTGCGCGCTGAGACGAGCGGCGAGAGGCTGGTCATCAAGATGGATCCGCCGGACATCACGGACCGTCCGCGGCTGGTCAAAGAAGCCCAACGCTGGGTGGTCTATTGCCTGGACGAGCACCAGAGCGCTATCGCCAAAGTGGTTGGCCCCGCGCTGGCGATCCCTGAAAACGGCAAACCGCAGATGCTGGAGGTTCTCGGTAGGCTCACACAGTGGTTTGCCGTGCAATCGAGCGAGCAGGTAAACGCGCAAACGGTACTGGCTGACTCGACGCCCTGGCTGCGTCTGGTTCCGAGTGGCGCCGGTCTCAATGTGACCGCAACCGTGCGCCCCCTCGGCGAACAGGGGCCAGTCATGCCCACGGCTCACGGTGTGCCCACGTTGATTGGTAACGTCCAAGGCACAGCGCTGCAGACTGAGCGCGATCTTTCGGCCGAGCAAGCACGGCTCGACGAGGTCTTGCGCGATTGTCCAGCACTTGAATTGAGTGAAACCGAGCCGGGCAACTTTGCCCTCACTGAGCCTGAACAGTGCCTCGATCTCATTTCTCAATTACACCGTATCGGCGAACAAATTCACGTTGAATGGCCCTATGGTAAGACGTTTTCGCTCCGGGCCACGATTGGCCGGCGATCGCTGCGCGGCACGCTGAAGCACGAGGGGGGTTGGTTTGTTGCGAGCGGCACGCTCACCGTCGACTCTGAGCTGAGTCTGGACCTTCAACAACTCGTAGAATTGCTCGCAAACGGCTCAGACCGTTTCTTGAAGCTCGAATCCGGCGAATATGTCGAGCTCGAACAAGAATTGCGCGATCTGGTCGAGGCCTTGCGCGTCGCCGAGCAGCGGCGCGAAAAAAAGAAACAACTGGCGATCCCAATCGGCGCGCTTGCGTCCCTCGAACAGCTCACCTCGGAAAACTCAGGACTAAAACTCGACACGACAGCCGCCGAATGGCGCCAGCGTTTCGACGCGGCCTTCAGCAAGCCATTTCCGATCCCAAGGGGTCTGCAAGCCGAACTGCGCGATTACCAAATCGAAGGCTATCGCTGGCTGGCGCGCCTAGCCGAGCTCGACCTCGGCGCCTGCCTCGCCGACGACATGGGCCTCGGCAAAACGGTTGAAATCATCGCGCTGTTGCTGCGTCGCGGGAGCAACGGCGCGGTCTTGGTGGTTGCGCCGACTTCGGTCTGCAACAACTGGCGCCGCGAAATCGAGCGCTTCGCGCCGTCGCTTCAGGTGCGAGATTACTTGGGAGCCAATCGCGCCAAAGCACTCAAGGATCTGGGCAAGCGCCAAGTCGTGATCACCAGCTACACACTGCTGCAGCAAGACAGCGAAGCGCTCGAGGCCATCGAATGGTCGATAGTTGTACTCGACGAAGGCCAGTTCATCAAGAACGCCGAAACCATGCGCGCCAAGGCAGCCTATGCCCTGCGCGCCAAGATGCGAATCATCGCCACCGGCACCCCGATTGAAAACCACCCTAGCGATCTGTGGAGCCTCTTTCACTTCCTAAATCCCAACTTGCTAGGCTCCTTTCAACGCTTTCAACGTCGCTTCGGCCACACCGCAGAAGGCGCAGACGAGACCGCCACGCGCCAAAGAAAAGAGCTACGCCGCGTCATCAAACCCTTCATCCTGCGCCGCACCAAAGCCCAAGTCCTTGAAGACTTGCCCCCACTCACAGAAATTCGTCACACAGTAGAACTCAGCCCCGCCGAAGCCCAACTGTATGAAGTGCTACGCAAGCGTGCCCTAGCAAAACTAGAAAGAACAACAAAAACCCCGCAGAACCGCGTGCAAGTCCTCGCCGAACTCATGCGCCTGCGTCGCCTCTGCTGCCACCCCGTCCTAGTCGCCCCCGAAGCCAACCTAGAAAGCTCCAAACTCGCCGCCTTCATGGAACTAGTAGAAGAACTCCTAGCCAACCAACACCGAGCCCTAGTATTCAGCCAATTCGTAGACTTCCTAACCCTAGCCCGAAAACTGCTAGACGAAAAAGGCATCCGCTACCAATACCTAGACGGATCAACCCCACAAAAACAACGCACCATCAACGTAGACGCCTTCCAAAACGGCGAAGGCGACCTCTTCCTAATCAGCCTAAAAGCAGGCGGATTTGGCCTCAACTTGACGGGCGCGGATTACGTCATTCACCTTGACCCTTGGTGGAACCCGGCTACTGAGCAACAAGCTTCGGATCGCGCACATCGCATTGGACAGGAGAGACCGGTTACGGTTTATCGGTTGGTTACGGCGGGTACAATTGAGGAGCGGATTGTTGAGTTACATCATCGGAAACGGGAGTTGGCTAATTCGCTTTTGGAGGGGACGGAATCTGCGGGTAAGATTAGTCAGGAGGAGTTGATTGGGCTGTTGTCCGGGTAACGGGATCTTATTTGGGGTAATGGGATCCTTTTTGTTGTTACGGCACGGAAGAGTGGTGCAATTTCAGGTGCGATTTGCGGAGCGACGGCTACGTTTCGGCTCGCGGGACCGTAATTCTTTGTGACTCAATACCTGCGCCAGCTTCGGGGACACTACTTGCTGCACTGGTCCGCGTTCTGGTATCTAGCCCGCGCTGCAATTGGCAACCTGGGACCGACAGTTACGGGCCCAATACCTTTATGCCCCCGCTTATTCCGCCCAAAGCCGGCTTTATTGCCACGCTTACGCGCATTCGACGCGCCGGTGAGATTCGGTGGATGGACGCCGACCGAAAGCGGCTTTACACTTGGGATGCTCTCCACGGAGAGCTTGAGGTATACAATGCTCACGGCTATCATTTGGGCTCTGTCGATCCGGTGACTGGGAAGACTCTGAAGAGTGCAGTTAAGGGCAGCAAAATCCATGTCTGAGCGCGCCAAATTCGTCGAACTAGCAATCGCTGGGGAAATTCTTGATCCCGACAGTAAAGTCGATGAATTTGTTCAACAGTGGCACGAATCTGATTCCGAACTCTCGGTGGAAGATTGGCTTGGGTTCACGCGGGAAGAATATGCGGTGTTCGTCGAGAAACCCGCGTTTTTGCGAGCCATCCTTATGGCGCGCCGTAATGAAATGTCGTTGAAGGACGCAATTGATGTCGCAACTGGCGGTGTGGCGCAGATTGCTGCTCGTGGTGTACCTCCCGAAGACATTCCAAAAATCCGCCAATGGCTGGAACAGACCGGGCGCCTCTAATTGAGCCGGAGCGGCGATTTGCCGAGCTCTTCGCCAAACGCGAGGGTTTGAGTCCACCCGTTCCAGTTGCGAAAGTACTGCAACGCTACGCCGATGTTCAACACGATTCCCTCCCTGCCGGAGACGCAGTCATGCTTCGGCGCGACGGGCGTCGCCCCCTAGTCATTGTAAGTAATTCTCAGAGCGGGAATCGACTCCGATTCACATTGGCGCACGAATTAGGACACATCGTGCTGCCTTGGCAGGTTGGAACAGCGTTCTGTCACCCAGAAGGAACCTTCGTTGCAAGCGGCGATTTTCATATTGATCTTGAATCTCAAGCCAATCGATTTGCGACCGAATTGTTGATTCCTAGGGCATGGCTTGTCAAGCAATTGGGTAATAGTGGGGAAAGACTGGCGGAGCGAGTTATCGAGATTGCCAATGGGGCTGAAGTTTCGCCAATTACCTTATCAATTGCGTTGGGATCTGTATGTCCGTTTCCAGCAGCGACCTGCATCATAGACGCATCTGGCGAACCGAAGTATCAGACTCAAACTAACTATTGTAGGATTCGAAAAGAACTGCGGTGGTGGGATTCGCCCAGCTTATCCAAGGAACTCGGGGGCGAACTCACAATTGCGCGGTTTGGCGAGTACAGACTGCACACGATTGTCGTGAAGCGTTCCCTAGACCTAAATATTCGCAAACCAAAGGATTCGTCGATTGAGATCCTGGACAAGATTTTGGCAAGAGCGCCCGTCTCGCAGCAACAGAACCTGCAACGCCAAGTAAACGGTGTGATTGGTGCCGCAAACAACTATCCGGAAGCTCAAGAATCCGTGGCCGCACTACTTGAGTTGCTCAAACAGAGATTTCTAGGGAAAAGCAATCTTACTATTGTCACGCGCCATCGTCTCTTCCCTCAATTCCTCGAAGCGAAAGCGCATGAACTCTATCAACGCCGACACCCGGCGGAGCGAACCAAGCGAAAGTCGCGTCGGTAGGTAACAACTTCACCCAGGTTGGCGACATCGCCACCGATCGCCGACGATCGCCAGGGAGTTCAATTCGGAATTGCAACTTTTTTGAATCGGTAAATCCAGCGGGAAAGATCCGCAATTTGTACAACCTCAGGCCCAGACAATGGAAATTTCGCTCTAAGTGGACGAACTTATTCGCATATTCAGCCCTTATGTCCACTCTGGCACCCCTACTGTGACGTTAAAATATCCGAACCGATTTGCCTTGTCTAGCCATCGACGCGCCCGTCGTCTTATGCGATCATGTAGCCGCGGGGCGCGGCTCGTTTGGCGCGTTAGGTCTCGACGGAGTAACCACTCAGCATGGCATTTGTAATCGCTGTCGGAGCAACGGTGATAGGCGGCCTTCTTCTGGCCTTGATCTTCGTCCTGTTTAGCGATTTTTTTTTCGGCTTCCCGCCTTAAGCGGGCTCTGGAGCTTCGAGAGTGAAACGTGTGTAACCTCGTACATTCCGTACAAGGGCATGAAGCTTACGTATCTGGTCCTCCTCTGGCAGGAGGGGCACGCGATCCACGGAAGCGGTGAAAAAGTTCGAGAGGATGTGAACGGAGCGATCCGGAGTTATACAGGGCAACATCGAAGCAGAATCGAAATCCGTGGATACGTCACAAAGCGGTACTTCAAGAAATCTGAGCTCGTATTGCACTTCAACGAACATGCCGAGAAACGACAAAGCTCAACTATGCAGACTCTGCGAATTTACGGCAAGACGACAATGGAGGGCGACTACGACTCCACCGTTGCGAACTCTTCTGGGAAAACCCGATGGACCCGAGGAAGCGATGGGCTGGTGTTCGAGGGGCTCGTCTAAATGAAGTTGTCTATTTGCAACATGGCTCGCGGACTCATCGCAGCATTTCGACCTTGGTCAAGAGAGTTTGGAGCGCTCGTTCATGAATTGCGCGCCATATCTATTCCTCCACTATCGGTACACCTAGGCGACTCTCTGGTTGAGGGGGAAGACCATCGGTTCCGAACGCATTGCGGCGTCGACCTGTGGGCGGTTGCTCGTGCAATGGTCAAGACCGTGGTAATTAGCAAGCGCGAAGGCGCCAGTACAATTCAGCAACAGTTGGTTCGAGTAGCGACTGGTAGATATGAGATAACGCTTCGCCGAAAGATTCGAGAGATGGCTTTTGCCGTCGCTCTGGGCAGCTGCTTCAAGAGGGCTGAGATGCTCGCTCTGTATCTCATCAAGGGATACTACGGCTACCGAATGTCGGGGCTCTTCCAGGCGTGTACGAGGTTGCGGATCAGCCCAACGACAGCGAATCCAGTCGAAGCCGCGAATCTGGTGGCAAGACTGAGGTATCCCGAACCACGAAGCAAGTCATGGGACCAGCAGACACGAATCGAGCGGCGCGCCCAGCATATTCTGACTCGACTGGCGCTCGCGAAACGTCGAGACCTAACCAAGGCAACCTCACCCAGGTTGGCGAACTTTCCGCCAGTTCGCCCGTAACCACCAGGTTAAGACTTTGCCAGAACAGAGGATTTCTCAAACAACCTCACCCAGGACGAACCGTTCGCCACTTCGCCGGCAATCGCCCGGGGGCCTTCACTGCAAATGCCGTGACTTGTGCAATCCGGCTGCAAATAGTCGGTCATGCCTGAGGTTCAGCGGGGAACCGATATTCGGGCCGATTGTCATTCCAATCTGCCGCGTGCATCATCGTGCCGGAGAAATTTGCAAATGAGGCAGACAAATCGAGACGAGGCTCTGCTTGGCGGCGGCTAGCTCCATAGCTTCGCGAACCGTGGGCGATCGCGCCAGTTCAGGCGTCAGGCTGCTAGCCTCTCGATCCTCGATCCGTCTCGACGCGACACTCGCGATGCTTGGCGTGCTCGCTCTTGTGAGTCACGCATGCCGGCGCGTCGTGGACCGCACCGCGCACTCGGAGCGCGCGGCCTGGACGGATCTGGGCGTCGATGCCGGTCACGACGCGGTCCCGTTTGCACGGTCGCCAGAACGACCGGTCACCGATGCCGGCGACTCCCTGCAAGCCCAAACGTCGGAGCCACGGTTGGACGGCGGGACGCCCAAGGAAGTCGGTACTTCCGACGCGCGCAGCGGCCCGTTGCCGCTCCACTTCGGTCAGCGGAGGCCGGCGGTCTACTACACGCCCCGCACGAAAACGCGCGAACAACCCATCGTCGTCATGCTGCACGGCATGTGCGCCTTACCGGAATACGAGTGCCCTGTGTTTCGGCGTGGGGCCACATCGAGCAGCTGGCTGCTCTGTCCGCCCGGGCCTACCCCTTGCCAGGGCGGCGGAGCCATGTGGACGGGTTCCACCGAGCAGCTCACCGCCACGGTGACAAGCTCGCTTCAGGCACTCGCGCGAGAGAATCCAACGGTCGATCTCAATCGCAAGGTGCTGGTCGGGTATTCTCTCGGGGCGGTGGCTGCGCTGCGCGTTGTGTCCGCCAGCAAGGGTGATTGGAGCGGGCTGATGCTGCTAAATGCGGGACTCGAGCCACACCCCGCTGCGCTTGAGGCAGCCGGCCTTCGACGGGTCGCGCTGGTGGCGGGTGAGCGTGATGGTTCACGGGCCAAGCTCCGCCGCGCTGCCGATCGTCTGGTCCGTGCCGGTCTGGACGCACGGTTCTTCAGCCTGGCATCGACTGGGCACTTCTTCGATGGGACGAGCGAGGCTCGCTTGGTCGAGCCCCTCGAATGGCTAGGCGAAGGGATCCTTCAGTAGGCCCAGGTGAATTCAAAATACAAATGGCACAATCGCTTTGCGTCGCCGTGGATAGAGCTCACGCCCGTCGCGACCGTCGAACAACAAGTGGTAACAATCGTGGCGCTTCTTGGCCCAGAAAGCGAGAATGACCGAGGCAGCCACAAGGAAACATATGGTTGCCCATGTTCGCGCCACGATCGCAAAGCCAATCCAGCTTGCGATCTCGAAAAGGTAGTTGGGGCATGAGACTAATTCGAACGCCCCGCCTCTTGGTATCTGGCGCTCGGCTGTGCCCGATGCACGCAAGTGGCGCAGTACTAGGTGTGACCATCCGTTACCAATCTGGCCAACCAGAAATAACACCGTCCCGATGCCAACCCAGGCGAACGATCCTAGCGTAGAGCACGAAGCTAGCGACCATGCGATCCAAATTGCGAAAGTCCAGTAGTATAGGTACTCGCCCAGTGCATCAGCGGACGTTACGCGTCGGTCCCCGTACCGATGCACAAATACGCATTCGACAATCCGCTTGATGAAATGAACTACGAAAAGCAGCCCGCCAACAAGAAGTGGCAAATGTTCGCTGACCTTGGCGAACGACGCAGCTCCACGCCATAGCGCGATGCCCACAAAGGCTACAAGAGTTCCGCCATAGCTCACTAGGTCGTGTGGACGTGGTGAAAGCGTTCCTCGAAATCCATCCGGCATAGTCATGAGTCATAGCTCAAAGCTACGCGACACGTTTAGCCTCCGCTAAGATCTTGGCTTTCAGTGCGGGGCGGAGAGCGTCTCTCGTTACGAGGTCGACTTGAACGCCGCATTCATCTTCGAGAAGGAACTTTAGGTCCATGAATTGTGCAAATTTGCGGGGACCATCAAACTCGACCAGGACGTCAAGGTCGCTTGATGGTCCAGCGTCGCCGCGTGCCACAGAACCGAAGACATGCAGTGAGCGAACGTGAAATTCTTCCCTCAACCGTGGTTCGAGCCACTTCAACTTGGCAGAGATGTCGTCGAGTCGAACGCGCATAGGCTAATGAAGCCACAAATGAGCGACTTTGCCAATACTCCCGTTCAGGCTTGACTGGAGCACATGTACTTAGGCCTGGTTTTTCGAGCAGGTGTAGCCCTAGCCAAGCCCTTCGCTGCTTTCCAGAGCCTGCTTGACCTGGCCAACTGCGTCACCTAGATTCCGCATCACAAGCGCCGCCGGAAGCCGCAACACGCGATACTCCGCGCGCCTAAGAAACCGATCTTTGCGAGCATCAGCCGCAACGCGTGTGGCGTGATACCCGCCATTCACTTCAACAACGAGCATCACACTTGGCGCGACGAAGTCTGCTATAAACCGTCCAACGGGCACTTGGCGGCGAAAGGCAACTCCCAGCCGCGTGCCCCGAATTGCTTGCCAAAGCGCGGATTCCGACGCCGTCAGTGCAAACCGCATTTCCCGCGCGCGTTCTGCGATGAGCTGCTGGTGTGATTGTGTGAACGGAGTTTGCATGACTACCTCCCGGGCCCAGCGGAGGGCCGGGCGCAGCAACCCAGGGCGCAGGATCTATGACAGGCGCGGACGCATATATTCGCTCAGTGGCGGCGCCTGGCATAGAGCGTGCGCCGTCGCGTAGCCCGGCCTGGAGCTGGGAACGGGAGGTTTTGACGCAATTGCGAATGGTCACCCGCTCGCGAATGAACAAGCAGGAATGCGGCTGTGCTACTGCTCGAACAACTCGTTGACATCCGTGAGCGTCACGGCTTTGCGCACCCAGGTGTTGAGGCGCTCGAGTTCATTGCATTCGAGAATTTGCTGCCGTTGCTGATCGGTGATCGCGATGCCTCGGGCTTCCAGAACCGCCAGTACGGCCTTGGCCTCGCCTTTGGCCTCACCCTCCGCATGGCCCTCGGCATGGCCCTCGGAACGGCCCCTCAAATAACTAGGCCCTTGGAACTGGTAGGTTTCGGGGAGCATCTCGAATGCCTTTCTCGCAGCTTCACCTAAGGCGGCCTCAATGAGGTCTAAGTATAGCGCTTGCTTATCCGAGGCCAAGTCCGCTGCCGCGGCGGCGGCGACTTGCGCTATATTGACCGCTATTTGTACGTCACCCTGGCCATGGGCCATCACAGACAGGACGGCGAGCTCGGGGAATCGCTGGACCTTTCCCGCATCGGTTACTATAGGCACGCCGTCTGGCCCGAGTACCAGTGGAACGAGATGACCACCGGGTCCGGTGATTATGGGCGCCGAAGCCCAACGGGCAGTTTTGGACGAGGGAGTGACAACAAGGATACAACAGTCGCACTCAAGTCGCGCCCGCAGCCCGGCGACATACACCGGCCAACTGAAGCGCTTCCGCTCATCGGGCTGCAGTTGCACTTCGACGATGATGCCAAGCACAGGCTTGCCGTTAATCAGCAGCACAACGAGATCTGCCCGATACTCAGCAGGTATTACATCCGTCAACTGCGCCGACTCGATGCGAACTTCGGTATATTTTGGCAGCTCAACGTGGAGTGCCTCTTCGAGCAAAAGTGGCGCGAGTTCCGGTCGATTGCGGAACAGCATCACCAAGATTTCGTGCAACTGCGACGGCACGAGCGATTCTAGCGTATCAACCTACATATCTCAACATGAATGAATCCTGAATTGCATAATTAATGGCGCCCTCCGTTATCGAAAATGCAACCAAGAAAGACGGCGACCACGATGTTCAATGTGGCTGACAGTCGGTCGCTGCGGAACAACCCAGAGGCGGTCACAACAACTTCACAGGTTGCCAAAAGCTCAGTCTCCCCCTGGCGCGCGCAACACAAACCGCCCACGACGATACAACGCGAGCGGTTTGTGTGAGCACGCCTTTGGGGGAGACCGCGCCGCCGCAGACGCCCACGCCGCAACTTGCTATTCACCGTATCCAACGCATGCGTCGAGGAGGCGCGAGTGCGGGGCAGCCCAACAGCAGGCTTCGGATCGCGCACATCGCATTGGACAGGAGAGACCGGTTACGGTTTATCGGTTGGTTACGGCGGGTACAATTGAAGAGAGAATCGTCGAGTTACATCATCGAAAACGGGAGTTGGCTAATTCGCTTTTGGAGGGGACGGAATCTGCGGGTAAGATTAGTCAGGAGGAGCTAATCGGGCTTTTGTCGGGGTAGGGAGATTTTTTGTTTTGTTGGGGCGGCACGGAAGAGTTTTGTTTAGCCCTTCTGGATTCTGGCTCTTTTCCCAGCCCTTCTGTTTTTTTCTGAGCCTATATCTGATCGCCTAACCATCCGGTTTGCAGGATGTCATTGGTCGACTTGAACGCCGCATTCATCTTCGAGGAGGAACTTGAGATCCATGAATTGGGCAAATTTGCGGGGGCCATCAAACTCGACCAGGACGTGTCCAGCGTCGCGGCGAAGTCATTGCGCCACGAAACGTGCCCTCATCAATTGGACAGCCTTCCTGCGCACGTGGCCACGGCACCCACTTGGGCCACCTGAGACCAAGCCACACCGGTGACGGGTCGCTCATCGATGATCGGCAGCAGATGATCTGCCATCAGGTAGCGCAGCATCTCGATGCAACCCCACTGCGGGTGTGAATTTCCGCCGCACCCAAGCGCGGAGATGGTAAGATGGGTGTCCGCTTTGGCCAGGGAGGCCCCATGAAGAACACTAGCCACGCTATGCGTCGATTCCTTGGCAGGCTCCGCAGAGTCCTAGGGGTTTCAATACCTGTCGTATTCGCGGCCTGCAGCAGTAAGAGTGAACCACAAACGGTTCCCGTTACTGAATTTGCGAAAGCGTTTGCCAATGCCTACTGCCCGAGCGTCAGCAACTGTTGCACTCAGGCGGGGCTCAGCACGGCCACATGTGTGACGACGCTTGAATCTCTCATTAGCAATGCCCAGGCTAGGCAGTTGGCCAATCCCAAAGTCGTGCTCGATGAGGTTGCAGCGGGCCAGTGTCTCGATGCCGTATCAGCTGCGGCCAGCGCCTGCACCGACCACAGCCTGGGACGGGACATCATGGCTGCCTGCAACAATGTGTTTCACGGGACGGTTGCTATAGGGGGCAGCTGCACCTCGTATTCGGATTGCATTGCCTCCCCTAACCGTTACGTTGGCTGCGATGGTGTGTGTACCGACTTGACCACCTCTTTCGCTATTGCGTCCGTTGCCCCGCACGCCACGCTCGGTCAGGCCTGTGTCGGGACTTGCGTTTCGCTTTCGGGCGCCAGCGGATGTAGCGGGAGCGGTACATCCGTCAGCGGCGTGACTTCAGGGTGCTGGGTGGAGGACAACCTTTATTGCAGCAATGGCGTTTGTGTCGCCGCACCCGCCATTGGCCAGGCCTGTGACGACAACAGCTATTGTGTCGATGCTGGACACTGTTCGAATGGCACCTGCGTGGCCGACACCACCGCTGGTGCTTGCACTTGGGATAAATCCTGCCTTAGCACCTCCTATTGCGATACCGGCACGTTGCTTTGCACGCCGCTCAAAGCCAATGGCTCCACCTGCACCTATGACTGGGAATGCCTGGGTGGCCAGTGTGAGCAGAACAGCTGCCGCGATTGGAGCTTTGCCACGCAGGGAGACTGTGGGGGCTTTCCAGAGCAAACCCCTTTGCCCGCCTGGTAAGGGCGGATAGCGAAGCAACCCCACCCAGAAGC
>Ga0075520_1001157_pt1 | contig 12461 bp, 9 predicted proteins | sample NGEPerB_FD_75100 | JGI IMG/M metagenome (GOLD analysis project Ga0075520, IMG submission 75100) | Arctic peat soil microbial communities from the Barrow Environmental Observatory site, Barrow, Alaska, USA - NGEE PermafrostAB12-B | ecosystem: Environmental > Terrestrial > Soil > Wetlands > Peat ... | reverse complement strand
GTCTATGTCACCCACGACCAGATCGAGGCCATGACCATGGCCGACAAGATCGTCGTGATGCATGATGGCCGCGTCGAGCAGATCGGCGCGCCGCTGGAGCTCTACGACCGGCCGCAAAATTTGCTTGTCGCCGGATTCATCGGCTCGCCGGCGATGAATTTCCTGCCCGGCACTATCCGCGCCAACGGCAAGCTCGAATTCGAGGGGCCCGGCGGCGCACGCCTGCCGCTCGGCGCAGCGCCGCGCGGCAGCGATGGCCGCGACGCGGTCTATGGCGTACGGCCCGAGCACTTCGTCATCGCCGACGATGGCGCCGAGGCGGTGATCCAGGTGGTCGAGCCGACCGGTTCGGAAATCCAGATCGTCGCCAAACTCGGTGATTCCGAGATCATTGCAGCTTTCCGCGAACGCCATCCTTTCAAGCCGGGCGACAAGATCCGGCTCAAACCCGACCCCCGGCTCGTGCATCTGTTCGATGCCGCCTCCGGCGGACGGCTCATAACATAACCAACCAACCGGGAGAGACGACCATGACCATCTTTGACCGCCGTACCCTGCTTCAGGGCGGAACCGCGGCTGCCGCTACCGCCGCTTTGACCGGACCTGCCTTCCTCGAATGGTCCAAGGCCTGGGCGCAAGCTGCGCCATGGAAGCCTGAGAAGGACGCGCAGCTTTCGATCCTGCGCTGGAAATATTTCGTGCAAGCCGAGGACGACAAGTTCGTGGCGCTGATGGAAGCCTTCACCAAGGCAACTGGGGTCAAGATTACGATCAGCCGCGAATCCTACGAGGACGTGCAGCCGAAGGCTTCGGTTGCCGCCAATACCGGTGCGGGGCCCGATCTGTTCTGGGGCTTGTACTCGCTGCCGCATCTGTTCCCGCAGAAATGCGTCGATATGACGGATGTCGCCGACTATCTCGGTAAGAAATACGGTGGCTGGGTCGACAGCGCGGTGAAGTACGGCAAGGAAGGCAACAAGTGGATCTGCATTCCGATCTGTTACACCGGCAGTCTGATGAACTACCGTATCGCGGCGTCGCAGAAGGCCGGCTTCTCGAAATTCCCCGGCAAGACCGACGAATTCCTCGAATACGTCAAGGCGATGAAGAAGAACAACACCCCGGGCGGCTTTGCGCTCGGCCATGCCTCCGGCGACGGCAACACCTGGATCTACTGGTGCCTGTGGGCGCACGGCGGCCAGCATGTCGACAAGAACGATAAGGTGACGATCAATTCGCCGGAGACCGAGAAGGCGCTCAACTACGCCAAGGCGCTGTTCGAGAACATGGTGCCCGGCACCGCCTCCTGGAACGACTCGTCCAACAACAAAGCGTTTCTGGGCGAGGAAATCCACTGGACCAATAACGGTATCTCGATCTACGTCGCGGCCAACAAGGATGCTAGCAAGAAGCACATCGCCGAGGACATGAACCACGCCTATTTCCCGGTCGGGCCTGTCGGCAAGCCGACCGAGCTGCATCTGATGTTCCCGATCCTGGCGATGACCCACACCAAGTATCCGCAGGCCTGCAAGGCGCTGATCGCCTTCATGCTGGAAGCGGACAACTTCAACCCGTGGATCGCGGCGGCAGAGGGCTATCTCAGCCACTGCCTGACGGCCTACGACAAGAACCCGATCTGGACGGCGGATCCGAAGCGCACGCCGTATCGTGACGTGGCGAAGCGCTCGCTCACGGCCGGCGGCCTCGGCTCCAACGGCGAGAAGGCGGCGGCGGCGATTTCCGACTTCGTCGTGCTCGACATGTTTGCCGCCTTTTGCACCGGCAGGGACGACACCAAGACGGCGATGAAAAATGCCGAGCGGCAGCTGCAGCGGATTTATCGCTCGTAAAGACGCCATCTCCCCGCCCACGGGGAGAGGATCGTTTCGGCGTTCACCTCTCTCCGCGCGCGGAGAGAGGTGAAGCGCTTCTTAGTCTTGAGTATCCGATGACCGACGTCGCGATTGAAAACGCCAAGCCTGCTCCACGTGCGGTGACCGCCTGGGAGCAGCTGAAGGTCAACCGCAATTGGCTTGCGTTGTGGTTCATGCTGCCGGCGGCGGCGTTCCTGATCCTATTTCTGGCCTATCCGCTCGGGCTCGGTGTCTGGCTGTCGTTCACCGATGCCCGCATCGGACGAAGCGGCGTTTTCATCGGATTGGAAAACTACGACTGGCTCTCGGACGATCCGGTGTTCTGGCTCTCGGTATTCAACACCCTGCTCTACACGATCGTCGCCAGCGCGGTGAAATTCGCCGTCGGTCTTTATCTGGCGCTGTTGCTCAACGAGAACATGCCCTTCAAGGCAATCATTCGCGCGATCGTGCTCATCCCGTTCATCGTCCCGACGGTTCTCTCGGCCATCGCGTTCTGGTGGATCTACGACGCCCAGTTCTCCATCGTCTCATGGTCGCTGCGTCACCTGGGATTGATCGACGGCAACATTAATTTCCTCGGCGATTTTTGGAACGCGCGCTGGTCGACGATCTTCGCCAACATCTGGCGCGGGATTCCGTTCGTGGCGATCACGCTGCTCGCCGGATTGCAGACCGTCTCGCCATCCCTCTACGAAGCGGCGACCATCGATGGCGCCAGCCGCTGGCAGATTTTCCGCCACGTCACGTTTCCGCTGCTCACGCCGATCATCGCGGTGGTGATGACGTTCTCGGTGCTATTCACCTTCACCGACTTTCAGTTGATCTGGGTGCTCACCCGCGGCGGTCCGGTCAATGCCACCCATCTGATGGCGACGCTGTCTTATCAGCGCGCAATCATTGGCGGTCATCTCGGCGAAGGCGCCGCGATCTCCACCGCCATGATCCCGTTCCTGCTCGCCGCCATCTTGCTCTCGTGGTTTGGATTGCAGCGGCGGAAATGGCAGCAAGGGGAGAGCAATGACTGATACGCTTTCCAAGCTCGCCAATCCGAAGTCCGTGCTCTCTGACTCGTCGGCTGCCGCCGATCACCGCGAGGGCATGAGCTATCTCGAGACGCTGCCGCGCCGGCTGATCACGCTCTATCTGCCGCTCGCCATTATTCTCATTGTCCTGCTGTTTCCGTTTTACTGGATGGCGCTGACCGCGATCAAACCCGACGAACAACTGCTCGACATGGAGCGCGTCAGCCCGTTCTGGACATGGACGCCGACGCTCAAACACATCGACAAGCTGCTGTTCGACACACAGTATCCGCGCTGGCTCTGGAATACGATGCTGATCGCCGTGGTCGCGACCTTTCTGTCGATCGCCGCCAGCGTGCTGGCCGCCTATGCCATCGTGCGGCTGCGCTTCCGGGGCGCGCCCTATGCCGGAGTTCTCATATTCCTCGCTTATCTCGTGCCGCCTTCGATCCTGTTCATCCCACTGTCGTCGGTCGTCTTCCAGTATGGCTTGTTCGATACGCCGTTCGCGCTGATCCTCACCTATCCGACCATCCTCATTCCATTCTCGACCTGGCTGCTGATGGGTTATTTCAAGACCATTCCGTTCGAGCTGGAGGAATGCGCGCTGATCGACGGCGCCAGCCGCTGGCAGATCCTAACCAAGATCGTGCTGCCGCTGGCGATACCGGGGCTGATCTCATCCTTCATCTTCTGCTTCACGCTGTGCTGGAACGAATTCATCTACGCGCTGACATTCCTGTCATCGACGCAGAACAAGACCGTGCCGGTCGCTATCGTCAATGAGTTCGTTGACGGCGATATTTATCGCTGGGGCTCGCTGATGGCCGGCGCGCTGGTTGGCTCGCTGCCGCTGGTGATCTTGTACGCCTTCTTCGTCGAGCACTATGTCTCGGCGATGACCGGAGCGGTCAAGGAATGAATTGCCGAAGCCGCAGCCGTCATTAAATCTGAACGCGCGTCGTTTTCACACGACTTATTTCGGTCTCCCGCTCCCAGCGCAGAATCGTGCGTTGCAGGGCCTGAAATTTCGTTTCAATGACGCCGTTGAACAACGGATCTTTCCGATCGCTCAAGCGCGCATCGATTTCCGCCCAATCGTCCGGCCGTAAGCCGTTAACGGCGGCTGGAAACAAAAGCCGTTCTTCCTTGTCCATGTGTTGGCGCTGATGCTTGATGAAGTCGTAAACGACATCATGGAAAGTCTGTCGCAGGAACTCCCGGCCCGCCAATATTTCCTCGATCGCCTCGACCAGACGGCGCAAACGCTCCGTTTCAATTTTGTGCTCGGCTTCCGCGTCGCCGACGCGTTCGGCGGCGGCAGGATCCCGCATTTTCAGCTTTTCAAAAACCAAATCCTCTTTCGGATGATGGCAGTTCTCGGGATAGTCTTGGAAATACTGGATAACAGCCTGCAAAATCTCGTAGTCCGGCTCCTCGCTGCGATCGAAGACTTCCAGTTCATGCTCCAGAACGAGAAGCAGCCGATCGATGTTGCGATGCTCTTCGAGCAGAATCTGAATGATATTTGACATCTATCGATCTCGGCCGCTGGCCATCCAAACATGAGCGTGGCCGGGCAGCAATAGTTCCCGTCCAGACAGCATTCCCACAAGTTGCACTAAAGAATAATGCCAATTCGGCGCGGGTCTTTGCGCTATGTCAAAACAGCGATTGGGCCAATCAACTAGTAGTTTAGGTACAAATTTCAATCACGTTCGCGAGCCGAATCGATGAGCGAAGCAAGCCCCGCGGCAGGATTCCGGATTCTAGCCCGGGAAGACTTTTCTGATGTGACCTATTCCTTGGTCATCCATCACCCGCTGATGGCGAAAGCCGCGCAGCCGGGCCAGTTCGTCATTGTCATGTCGCATGAGTCGGGGGAGCGGATTCCGCTCACCATTGCCGATTTTGACCGCAAAAAGGGCACCGTGACCCTGGTGGTCCAGGCTGTCGGCAAGTCGACCAAAGAGATGCAGCAGACCTGCCTGCCGGGGACAACGCTTTACGGCATCGTCGGCCCGATGGGAGTCCCGAGCCCGCTCAAAGGAAAGAAAAAGGTCGTCTGCGTCGGTGGCGGCCTCGGCGTCGCGCCGATCTACCCGCAGGCCCGCGGATTTAAAGAAAACGGCGCCTACGTCATCGGCATTCTCGGCTTCCGCAACAAGGATCTGGTGTTTTGGGAAGATAAGTTCCGCGCCTGCTGCGATGAACTGATTCTGTGCACCGACGACGGCTCGGCAGGCATGAAGGGCTTCGTCAGCGACGGCATCAAGGTCGCGATCGAAGGTCACAAGGATATCGACGAGGTCGTCGCGATCGGCCCGCCCATCATGATGAAAGTCTGCGCCGAGACGACGCGCCCGCATGGCATCAAGACCATCGTCAGCCTCAACCCGATCATGGTCGATGGCACGGGAATGTGCGGTGGCTGCCGGGTCAAGATCGGCGACGAAGTGAAATTTGCCTGTGTCGACGGTCCCGATTTCGACGGGCACAAAGTCGACTTCAACGATCTGATGATGCGCCTGCGTCGGTACAAAGAAGAAGAAAAAGCCGCAATGGATCGCTGGTCGGAGAACTGCCGAATAATGAAGCAGACGCCTCCCGTGTTGCAGAGCGGCGATGCGGCCGAAGCAACACTGCCCGATCCGTTTGAGGAAGCGCTGGGAGGATAGCGGCATGGCAAAGAAGAAAAAAACGATTCGCGGCATTCCTCAGCAACGCACTCCGGTGCGCGAGCTGGATCCGAAGGTGCGGGTGAAGAATTTCGAAGAGGTGAATTGCGGCTATTCGCTGAACGAGGCGCTCAATGAGGCGGAGCGTTGCCTCATGTGCCCCGATCCGGCCTGCATCGCCGGTTGCCCGGTTAATATCAACATTCCGAAATTCACCGAGGCGATCGCCGCCAAGGATTTGCGCGGCGCCTATGACGTCATCACCGCCAGCAATCTCCTGGCGGCGGTGTGCGGCCGCGTCTGCCCGCAGGAAACACAATGCGAGGGCGTGTGCATCGTCGGTGAAACGCTTGAACCGGTCGCAATCGGCCGCCTTGAACGCTTTGTCGGTGACACCGCCATCAAGGAGCACTGGAGCAACGTTCCGCATATCGAGCCGACCGGCTTCAAGATCGGCATCGTCGGTTCGGGGCCCGCCGGCATGGCGTGCGCGGCGGACATGGCCAAAGCCGGCTGTGACGTGACGGTTTTCGAGGCCTTCCATCAGGCCGGCGGCGTGCTCAAGTATGGCATTCCCGATTTCCGCCTTCCCAATACGGTGGTCGACGCGGAAATCGAAAATCTGCGCAAGCTCGGCGTCAAGTTTGAGTGCAATACGCTGGTTGGCCGCCTGTTCACCATCGAACAGATGCGTGACGAACTCGGATACGATGCTGTTTTCATCGGCACCGGCGCCGGCTATCCCTCGATGCTCGGCATCCCGGGCGATTCGCTCAACGGCGTTCTGTCGGCCAACGAGCTGCTGACCCGCTGCAATCTGATGCGGGCGAAGGAATTCCCGAATTTCGATACGCCGTTGCCGCTCGGCAAGCGCGTCGCCGTGATCGGTGCCGGCAACACCGCCATGGACGCCATGCGCGTCTCCCTGCGCCTGGGCGCCGAGAAAGTTTACTGCATCTATCGGCGGTCGCGGGCGGAATGCCCGGCGCGGTCGGAAGAAGTTCATCACGCCGAGGAAGAGGGCGTCGAATTCAACTGGCTTACCGCGCCGGTCGAAGTTCTCGACGACGGCAAGGGCAATGTGCGCGGAATGCGCTGCATCAAGATGGAGCTCGGCGAGCCGGACGACTCCGGCCGACGGCGTCCCGTTCCGGTGAAGGGTAGCGAGTTTGAATTCGAGTGCGATCAGGTCGTGTTCGCGATCGGGACCAACGCCAATCCGATCATCGGCCAAACCTCGCAGCTTCGCCTCAACAAGCGCGGCTATATCGGTGCCGACGACGCGCTGGCGACTTCGATGGCAGGCGTGTTTGCCGGCGGCGATATCGTCACCGGCGCCGCGACCGTCATCGAAGCGATGGGTGCCGGCCGCAAGGCCGCGCGCAGCATGAAGGACTATCTGAAAATCCGCGATTCCGGCGTCGACGAAGCCAGCCTGACTGGCCTCGCCACCTTCTTCGGAATTGATGTCCGGGAACGCAACTTCGCACGTATTCGCGCCGCCTAAGGTAACAAGATGACCGAGACCATGACCGACACCGCCGTAAAGCCTCGCCCGCGCGCGAACAAAGCCGCGCAACCCGCCCCGAGCGGGAAGCAGGCCGTCACGTTGAGCGAACATATCGTCGAGATCATCAGCGATTCCGGCGAGGGCGCGCAGCGGTGTGGGCAGACGTTCGGAGCAATCGCTTCGCAGATGGGCAATGGCGTGTGGACCGAGGAGATCATCCCTGCGGAAATCCGTCCGCCCGCGCGCAGCGTAGCCGGCGGCAGCGGCAATCGCATCCGCCTGGGCTCGCGCCGCATTACCAACGGCGGTAACGAAACCGATCTGGTGATCGCTTTCAACGAGCAGGTGCTGCTTGGCCGCGTCCGCACCGGTGAACTCAAGCCGGACTGCACCATTCTGCTGGAAAGCATGTGGCGCGACAGCAAGGACCCGAAAATCGCCGCTTCCTATATCGAGACCCACGACGAGCTCGTGAAGGCCGGCTACAAGGTCATCGAAATTCCGATGGAGCGCGAGTGCCGCTTGATCGTGGCCGATGCCCGGCGCGGCAAAAACATGTTCGCGCTCGGAATCCTTTGTAATATTTTCAGCTTCGACCCCCAATACGCCCGCGAACAGATTGCCCTCACTTTCGGCAAGAAAGACGCCAGCGTTATTCAATCGAATGTGAAGCTATTGGAAGCAGGCTACGACTGGGCCGAAAAAAACCTCGACTTCAAGTATCGCATCCCGGCGACGCGCAGCACCGAGCCGCAAATCGTGGTCAACGGCAACACCGCGCTGGCGCTCGGCGTGCTCGCTTCGGGCATGGAAATCTGCGCGATGTATCCGATCACGCCGGCCACGTCGGTCTCGCACTATCTAAGCAGCGCTTTCGAGAAGGTCGGCGGTATCGTCCATCAGGCCGAGGACGAGATCGCGGCCTGCGCCTTCGCGATTGGCGCCTCCTATGCCGGCAAATGCGCCGTCACCGTTACGTCCGGACCTGGATATTCGCTCAAACAGGAAGGGATCGGGCTTGCGGTGATGGGTGAAATTCCGCTCGTCGTCATCAACGTGCAGCGCGGCGGCCCCAGCACCGGTCAGCCGACCAAAGTCGAGCAGGGCGATATGATGACGGCGATCTTCGGCAGTCACGGCGATGCACCCAAGGTGGTGATCGCGGCGGCCACGATTGAAGATTGTTTCTATTCGGTCATCACAGCACGCAAGATCGCCGAAACCTTCAATATGGTGGTGGTGGTCCTCACTGACACGAGCTTATCCTCGTCCCAGCAGGCGTTCCCGCGGCCGCAATTCAGCGAATCCTGGCTGGCGCCGCCGATTGATCAGAGCGAAGTGCCGGCAGGGGCCAAGCCCTACGACTGGAATCCCACGACCGGCCTCGCGCGCCGTTTCATCCCGGGTCAGCCGGGCGGCATGCATACCTTGACTGGACTTGCGCACGATCGCTTGAGCCACGTCGCCTACGACCCGAATAGCAACGAAACGGGTATTCGCGCGCGCAGCCTCAAGCTCGCCGCGCTGCAGCGTACTCTCAAGACACCGCCGGTGTTCGGCGACCCGAAGGGCGATCTTCTGGTCATCGGCTGGGGCAGCACCAAAGGCGCGATTGAAGAAGCCGTGGAGAACCTGCGCGCCGACGGCCGCAAGGTGTCGTCGCTGCATCTGACTTTCCTGCAGCCGATGGCGCCGGGCATCAAAGAGATCATGAAGCGCTTCAAGAAGGTCATCACGATCGAAGGCAACTGGAGCGACGATCCGAACGACGAGATCATCGACGAGACCAATCGCCGCTATTCGGCGCTCGCGATGCTGCTGCGCTCGCGCTACCTCATCGACGTCGATTGCTGGAGCGAGGTGCGCGGCCAGCCGATCAAACCGTCGACCATCCAGCGCGTCATACTTGAAAAATTAGAAAAGCGATAAGAGGCGCCGATCATGACCATTCATGCCACCGAATGCCTCTTGAAGCTGCACGACCAGCATTACGAGCTCGAGGATTACCAGAGCGGCGTGCCGCGCTGGTGCACCGGTTGCGGCGACAACGCCATCTTGGCGGCGGTGCAGCGGCTATGCCGCGACGAGGACCTGCGGCCCGAAAAGACCATGTTCGTATCGGGCATCGGCTGTTCCAGCCGTTTCCCGCATTACATGAAGACCTACGGATTCCACGGCATCCATGGCCGCGCGCTGCCGGTTGCCGAAGGCGTCAAGATGTCTCGCCCGGATTTGGACGTCTTCGTCAATACCGGTGACGGCGACTGCTGCAGCATCGGCGCAGCGCATTGGATTCACGCCATCCGCTACAACATGAACATGGTCGTAATGCTGCACGACAATCAGATCTACGGTCTGACCAAAAAGCAGGCCTCGCCGACGTCTCCGCTCGGAACCAAGAGCAACACGACGCCGCGCGGCAGTTATCTCGAGGGCCTCAACCCTTTGACCGTGACGCTCGGCGTCCAGAACGTTTCGTTCGTCGCGCAGGCGGTCGATTGGATACCGGAAGTGCTCTACGACATCATCAAGGCGGCGTATCACCACAAAGGTCTCTCGTTTATCCGTATCCTGCAGCGCTGCCCCGAATGGCTGCCCGATATGTTTGAGCCGTTCATGCACGATCCGATGAAGACCAAGCTGCTCACGCATGAAAAAGGTTTGAAGCTCAGCGCGAACATCTCCAAGGTCTACAAAAACCAAGAGCAGCACGATCCGTCGGACATTCACAAGGCGCGGGAGATCGCCTCGTACCATGACCCGATCCCGGTCGGCATCCTTTATCACAATCCGGAAGTGCCGGTTTACGAAGAACTGCGGCATGCCGGAGAGCAACGCTCGGCTCGCTACATCAAGGCAAACTTCGAAGCAGAACTCGACAAGTTCACCGTCTGGCCGCCAGAGGCGGACAACAAAGTTCGGCCAACAGCCTGACGATCAGGCAAGTCAGACGAAAACGACTAAGGCGACTTCAGCATGCAAGTAGAACTTCAATCGCACATCGCGTTTCATCTCACGGGCCGAATGCCCCAGGGCGAGGGCGATGCGCTGGCCCGCACCGACCTGCAGCCTGCGCTGCTCGCCGGATACCGCGATCTCACGGCGCTGCGCTACGATTTCCCACTCGTGCTCGCTGGCAAGGGCGGTGACCGACAATCGGTGCAGTCGCTTTCCGCTTTGTTCGACGGCGCACTCAAGGAAATCGCGGGCAACGGTGACGGCGAACGCATAAGAAAGCATGCCGGCCGGCTCGAGCGAGAAATCCGCAAACTGGTCGCCGAAGGCGAAACCGGAACATTATCGAAATTGTGCGATGCCGCAGCCGCCCGCATCGGCGTGAAAAATGACGAGCTGTTTGCGAAAAGCGTGAAGAGTCTGCGCGCCGCGCTCAAGAGCGACGGCGAGGTCATCGACTGCGACAAGGCGATGCCGTTCCGGTTGTTTGCGCACGCCTGGCAGGCCTTGCAGGACCAGAAGGCGCAGAAATTCCGCGCCGAAATCAACAAGCTGATCCTGAAGCTGTCCGACATCCTGAGCGCGGAATTCGGCCACTCGAAGGAAGGGATGAGCGCGGAAAGGCTGCAAGCCTCGATCGGCGCGGCGCATCGCGACGCTTTCGATTTCGCCGCAATGTCCCGCATGCTTACCGAGGCCTCGGTCAATGTGCCGATGCCGGAAGGCCGCCGCCAGCGCGTTCGCGCATTGCTCGCGACGCTGCGGACGCAACGCTTCTTTCCGCCGGCCACTGAAGCCGACAAATGGATTGGCGTCGCCGAGCCGTATTCCTTCAAGTTCGAGACGTGCACCGAAGCGGTCGCGGCCTACCGCGAGCGGCTGCCGAAGATGACCGAGTTGGCCAAGGCGATGGCAGTTGCCAAGCTCGAGACCGACGGCGACTACAACGAAACGCGGCATGACGCCTTCTTCGCAAACTTCGGCGACAATGGTCTCGATGCGGACGACATCGCCGTATTTCCGGATTATCTGATTTGCCTGCGCGCGGCCGACTTCCGGGCGGCGGAATCCGACTTGATCTTGCGGGCTTTCGTTGCCGGCATGCCGGCAAAACTCGTGGTGCAGACCGACGATCTGCTCGAACAATCACCGATCAGGGACGACTACCTGATTGCAGGGCTGCGCAGCAGGCAACTCGCCGGCACCGCGATCGGATTTGGTGCGGCCTTCGTCTTGCAGTCGAGCAGCTCTAGCCTGTTCCAATTGCGCGAGCAGGTAATGCGCGGGCTGGCCTATCGCGGGCCGGCATTGTTCAGTGTTTTCTCCGGCGCAAGCGGTGGCAGCATTCCGCCGTATCTGGCGGCCGCAGCGGCCGCGGAATCCCGGGCGTTTCCAGCTTTCACCTACGATCCGTCGGCTGGAGCGGACTGGGCATCACGCTTCTCCCTTTTCGCCAACAGCCAAGTCGATCTCGATTCGCCGGTGCAGCAGCTCGAATATGAGGACGAGCAGCACCAGCTGGTCTCGGAAACCGTTGCCTTCACGCTCGTCGACTTCGCGGCTTGCGACCCGCGTTGCGCCAAATATTTCGCCAAGGTTCCGCGCGCAAAATGGACCGCCGATTTGCTACCGGTATCCGAATTCCTGACGCGCGAGCCGAAGAACCTGACCGAAAAGGTGCCGTGCCTGTTGATGGTCGACGGCGACAATCGCCTGCAGAAGGTGATCGTCAACGACACGCTGGTGCGCGAGGCGCGCCGTTGCATCGAGGCTTGGCGCAGCCTGCAGGAGCTCGGCGGCGTTCATAACTCGCATGCGGCCAGACTGCTTGAGCAGGAACGGAAAATTATGGCCGAACAGGCGCAGGAGGCGGCCGCCGCCGCCCCACAGGCCAAGGCAGCGGTTGCTGCGCCGGCCGAAGCGCCGGCCGCGGCAGTTGCTGCTGCGCCCGCCGCTGTCGAAGCGGAGCCGGAACGGTCACCGGACGAGGCCTATATCGAAACGGCCCGATGCACGACTTGCAACGAGTGCACGCAGATCAACGACAAGATGTTCGGTTACGACGCCAACAAACAGGCATCCATCATCAATCCGGATGCCGGAACCTATCGTCAGCTTGTGGAAGCCGCGGAGAATTGCCAAATCTCGATCATTCATCCCGGCAAGCCGCGCAATCCGAATGAGCCTGGGCTCGATGAGCTGACGAAGCGAGCGGAGCCGTTTTTGTAGAATCGACACGCTCCGTCCACACCACTTTCATCATCAACGAAATCCGATACAGCGGGTTGAAGCCGAATGAGAATTGCAATTGCTGCTGAGTTGGACCCTGCCGAGGCGCGGGTTGCTGGCACGCCGGAGACGGTGAAGAAGTTCAAGGCGCTGGGGGCGGAGGTTTCGGTTGCGCGCGGGGCGGGTG
>Ga0075520_1001156_pt1 | contig 12465 bp, 10 predicted proteins | sample NGEPerB_FD_75100 | JGI IMG/M metagenome (GOLD analysis project Ga0075520, IMG submission 75100) | Arctic peat soil microbial communities from the Barrow Environmental Observatory site, Barrow, Alaska, USA - NGEE PermafrostAB12-B | ecosystem: Environmental > Terrestrial > Soil > Wetlands > Peat ... | reverse complement strand
GCGCGCCGGGCTGCGCGGCTCGACCATCCGAACATCGCCCGGCCGATGGAATGCAACATCCACGAGCATTGGCCCTATGTCGCGGTCGACCGGCGCGCCGGCGTCACGCTCGACGAATGGCTGGCGGCGCACCCGCGGCCGCAGCTCGAGGACATCGCCGCGTGGCTCGCCGAGGTGCTGCGCGGGCTGGCCTTCGCGCACGACGCCGGCATGGCCCATCTCGATCTGCAGTCGCACAACGTCCTCGTCAACGACAAGAACCAGGTCAGCGTCATGGCGCTCGGCGTGGCCCGCGACGGCGAGGTCGCCGAGGCCCGCCGCCGTGGCGACGACAGCGGCCTGATGCCGCTCGATCCGTCGACCCTGCGCGCGCAGCGGGCGGCGGCCGAGCGCGACGTGCTCGCCTGCGGGCTGCTGCTGCACGGGCTGCTGGCCGGCGAGCCGGCGCTCGGGATCGCCGACCTCGGCCGCGCCATGGACCGGATGGCGCCGCAGGGCCGTGAGTTCGTGCGCCTGCCGTGGACCATGCCGCAATCGGTGCCCGATGCCTTGCGCGCCATCGTCAACCGCAGCACGACCGGACAGAAGCGCCTGCGCTATCGCAGCGCGCGCACCTTCCTCGGCGCGTTGAACGGCTGGCGCGAAGCCATTTCCGAAGACGACGGCGGACCGGTCGGCCTGCTCCTCGATCGGCTGCGCTCGGTCGGACACTTGCCGGCGCTGCCGGGGCTCGCGGCCCGGGTCCAGCGCGTCACCGCCATCGAAAGCCAGCGTACCGACGAGATCGCGCGGCACATGCTTCCCGATCTCGCCCTGTCATTCGAGCTGCTGCGCACGCTCAACAGCGCACAGGTCCAGGGCACGCAGATCGCCGGCAACGGGCCGGTCCTGACGCTGCGTCGCGTTGTCGCCCTGATCGGCGTCAACGGTGTACGGCTGGCCGCGAACACCTTGCGGGAATGGCCCGGGCCGCTCGACGACGCCGGCGCCAGGAGCCTGCACGTGGCGATCGAGCGGGTTCGCCTCGCGGGGCATCTGGCGCAGGCGATGCGGCCGGCCGGCTACGACGGCGAAGTCGTCTACCTGATCGCCGCGATGCAAAACCTCAGCCGGCTCATGCTGAGCTACCACTTCGCCGACGAGGCCGAGCAGATCCGCCAGCTCGTGCAGTCGGTGCCCGCGAACGGCGCCACGCCGGAGATGCCGGGCATGAGCGCGGAGGCGGCGGGCTTCGCCGTTCTCGGTATCGACACGGAGCTGTTTACCAGCGCCGTCGCACGGCACTGGGGCCTCGGCGACGAGGTCCTGCACATGATCCGGCGCCTGCCCGTCGATGCGCCGGTGCGCAAGCCCGACGGCGACGGCGACGTGCTGCGCATCGTCGCCAGCGCGGCCAACGAAGTGGTCGATGCGGTGAGCGATCTGCCGCCGCAGAAGGTCGGGGCTGCGCTCGCCCACATTGCGCAGCGTTACACGCGCGTCTTGCGGCTCAACACGCGCGCCATCGCCGAGTGCCTGCAGGAAGCACGAGACGTGCTGCGAAAAGGGGCGGCGCTGCCGAAAGGTCGAACGGGGCCGGGCGATGTGGACGCGGTCGACAGTGCGCTCAGCGCGCTTGCCGACAGCGAGGTGACGAGCCTGACCCCGGCACTGGTCGCAACGGTTGGGGCTGCTTCGTTCCCGACCTGACCCGGTTGGCCGCGCTTCCATGCGGGGAGGCCCGTCGGGGTGCATTCTAGTGAAGCGGGTTGCCCTCGTTTCCGGCGGGCCTTCGCTCAGATCCGCAAGCCGAGTTCGCTGCCGTCGAATTCGATGCGCAGCGGCTCGATGACGACCCGCTTCTCGCCCGGCTCGACGACGCCGGCGATCCAGGCATCGATGCCGGCCTTGCGCGACACGGCGACGGTCGCTTCGGCATCCTCCGGCGCGACGAACAGCGCGAAGCCGGCGCCCATGTTGAAGGTGCCGTAGGCCTCGCGGTGCGACATCTGCGCCTCGGCCTGAAGAAAGCGCAACTCCGGAGGAACGTCGGGCACCGTGTGGATGCGGTAGGTGAAGTCGGCCCGGTGGCGCATCAGCTTGCGCCAGCCGTGACCGGTGATGTTGGCGGCGTAGTGGACGCGAATGCCGGCCCTGGCGAGCGCTTCCGTCATCGGCGAATAGAGCGTCGTCGGCTCCAGCAGCGCGGCGCCGAGCGTGATCGGAACGGCGCTGCCTGGCAGCGGCGTGAGGTAGCCCTGCGGCAGCCGCTCGGCGACGCGACGGGCGAGGCTGAGGCCGTTGGCATGGATGCCGCTCGAGGCGAGCAGGACGATCGCGTCGCCGGCGGTCAGGCGCTCGCCGAGCGAGAGGCGTTCCTTCGGGCTGACGATGCCTGTGCACGAGGCCGCGAGGTCGATCCGGCCGGCTTCGACGATGCCGCCGAGCGCCGGTGTTTCGCCGCCGCCCCAGGCGACGCCGCAGTGATCGCAGGCCCGTTTCCAACCCTCGATGAGCGCGGCCGCCCGCTCGGCGTCGCCGAACCATTCGGAGCCGCCTGCGCCCCAGTAGGCCTGCACGACGAGCGGCGTCGCACCGACGGTGACGAGATCGTTCACCGCCATCGCGATGGTGTCCTGCGCGATCGCCGCGTAGGCGCTCCGGCCGGTGAGCGTGGCCATCTCGTCGGCGACCAGCGCCTTCGAGCCAAGGCATTCGACGATGCTCGCCAGATAGAACGGCCCGACGTCGACCACATAGGCCGATTCGCCGCGCGACGCCTCGACCTCGCTGAAGCCGTGCGCGTCGAGGTGCGTGGCTGTCGACGCGGCGGCGCGTTGCGCGGCGAGCTTGAGCGGATCGATGACGCTGTAGTCGACGCCCGCGCCGCCGTAGTCGAGGGCCGTGGAGGGGGTCGGGTCGGTCGGCATCGTGAAGGGCGAAGTGGCGCGATTATCCCGCAGCGTCCCGAGGTCAAGGAGGGCCGGCCCGTAGAATCGATCGCATGTCGACCACGGTGCTGGCGCGCAAATACAGGCCGCGCAATTTCGAGGCGCTGGTCGGGCAGCCGCACGTCGTCCAGGCCCTTGCCAACGCACTGACGCAGGGGCGCCTGCACCACGCCTATCTCTTCACCGGCACGCGCGGCGTCGGCAAGACGACGATCGCGCGCATCCTCGCCAAGTCGCTCAACTGCACCGGGCCGGACGGCAGCGGCGGCATCACCTCGCACCCGTGCGGCGTGTGTGCGGCCTGCACCGCCATCGACGCCGGCCGCTTCATCGACTACGTCGAGCTCGACGCGGCATCGAACCGCGGCGTCGACGAGATCACGCAGCTACTCGACCAGGCCGTCTACAAGCCGACCATCGGCCGGTTCAAGGTCTACATGATCGACGAAGTGCACATGCTCTCGACGACGGCGTTCAACGCGATGCTGAAGACGCTCGAGGAGCCGCCCGACTACCTCAAGTTCGTTCTCGCCACGACCGATCCGCAGAAAGTGCCGGCGACGGTCCTGTCGCGCTGCCTGCAGTTCAACCTGCGGCCGATGGCGCCGCAGACGATCGTCGACTATCTCGTCGGCGTGCTGCGCGACGAAGCGATCGGCTCCGAGCTGCCGGCACTCAAGCTGATCGCCCGCGCCGCGCACGGCTCGATGCGCGACGCGCTGTCGCTGGCCGACCAGGCGATCGCCTATGGTGGCGGAGCGGTCGACGAGACGCCGGTCCGGCGCATGCTCGGTGCGGTCGATCGCGGCCACGCCGTGCGGCTGGTCGAGGCGCTCGCGGCGCAGGACGGTCGCGCCCTGGTCGCCACCGTCGACGGCTTGCGCGAGCTCGGCCTCTCGGCGACGGGCACGCTGGAAGAGATGGCCATCCTGCTGCAGGAGATGGCTGTGCTGCAGGCGGTCGGCGACGCCGGCACCGACGACGATACGCAAGCGGCCAGCGTCGGCCGCCTGGCCGGCGTGTTGCCGGCCGATGAGACGCAGCTGCTCTACAGCATCGTCCTGCACGGCCGCGCGGAGCTGCCGCTCGCCCCCGACGAATACAGCGGTTTGCTGATGGTGCTGCTGCGCATGCTTGCTTTTCCGCCGCGCGATCGGCAGGTGACGGCGCCCGCCGGCAACGTGCCGCGCAGCGCCCCTGCAGCGCCGGAGGTCGCACGCATCGACGCTCCGGTCGCCGCTCCGATCGCCGTCCCAACACCGGCCAGGCCGGATCCGGCGCCACGTCGAGCAGCCGACTCGTCGCCCGTCCTGACCGCGCGGGAGCGCGATCCCGCAGCGGCGCACGACCCCGCCGCCGCCGATCGCTGGGCCGAGGCGGTCCGCCGCATGGCCCTGGCCGGCAGCATCGGCGCGATGGTGCGCGAGCTGGCGATGCAGGCCGAGTGCGTCGGCGTGGTCGACGGCGAGGCGGCGCAACTCTGGCGCTTGCGCGTCGAGCGCGAAAACCTGCGCGCACCGGCCTTGCGCGAGCGCTTGCAGGCGGCGCTCGCCGAAGCCGCCGGTCGGCCGGTGCGCATCGAGGTCGAGGCCGGCATCGCCGCCGATTCGCCGGCCGAGCGCGACGCCGTCGAGCAGCGTCGCCGGCAGGCGGAAGCGGAGCAGGTCATCCAGGACGATCCGCTCGTCAAGGCCCTGCTCGCCCAATACAAGACCGCACGCATCGTTCCGGGCTCGGTCAAACCCGTCTGATTTTTCAGGAGCAGCACCATGATGAAGGGCCAACTCGCCGGGCTGATGAAGCAGGCGCAGGCGATGCAGGACAACCTCAAGAAGGCGCAGGACGAGCTGGCGACGATCGAGGTCGAGGGCCAGTCGGGCGCCGGCCTCGTCAAGGTGACGATGACCTGCAAGCACGATGTCAAGCGCGTCACCATCGACCCGAGCCTGGTCGGCGACGACAAGGACATGCTCGAAGACCTGATCGCCGCCGCCTTCAACGACGGCGTGCGCCGCGCCGAAGCGGTGAGCTCCGAGAAGATGGGCAAGCTGACGGCAGGCATGCCGCTGCCCCCCGGCATGAAGCTCCCGTTCTGATGCCCTCACGTGGCGGCTGAAGCCTCGCTCGAAGGGCTGGTCGAAGCGCTGCGCCGTCTGCCCGGTGTCGGCGTCAAGTCGGCGCAGCGCATGGCGTACCACCTGCTGCAGCACGACCGCGACGGCGCGCGGCGCATCGCCGACGCTTTGCTGCAGGCGACGTCACGGGTGCGCCACTGCGAGCTCTGCCACACCTTCACCGAGCAGCCGGTCTGCAGCATCTGTCTCGACGCCGCGCGCGATCGACGCCAGCTCGCGGTGGTCGAGACGCCGGCAGACCAGGCGGCGATCGAACGCACCGGCAGCTACCACGGCCTCTACTTCGTGTTGATGGGTCGGCTGAGCCCGCTCGATGGCATCGGCCCGGCCGAGATCGGTGCGCGCCAGTTGCTCGACCGGGCCACCGACGGCACCGTCGAGGAGGTCATCGTCGCCACCAACTTCACCGCCGAAGGCGAGGCCACCGCGCATGTGCTGGCCGAGGCGCTCCGCTCGCGCGACGTGCGCGTGACGCGGCTGGCGCGGGGCGTGCCGATCGGCAGCGAGCTCGAGTACGTCGATCTCGGCACGATCGCCCACGCCTTCGTCGACAGGCGCTGACGTCCGGTGGAGGGGCGCGCGCAGCGCGGCCGGTCAGTTTTTGGCCAGCCGCACGTTCTTCGTCGCGTGGTCTGTGCCTGTCGACGAGCTCTTCGCGACGCGGGCCGACATCGACGTGCGCACTGCGTGGCCTGCAGCGACGTGTGTCGATGCGGCGTGGTGCGCGGTCGCTCGCGCCGTGCGCGTGGTCGCCCCTGGCGCCTTGCGGCCGCCCTGCGAGACATAGACGATGACCGATTGCCCCGGCGAGAAGCGCGCGTTCGCCGCGACCTGGTTCCACTCCGCGACCTGGACGGCGTTGACGCGATAGCGCGTCGCCACGGACGCGACGCTGTCGCGGCGCCCGGCGCGCAAACGCAGCTTGTGCAGCGGCGGTGCGTCGGGCGCCAGGGCGAGCGTGGCGTTGTCGGCAACGTGGCTCGACACGTCGGCCACCAGCGCGATTCCGCGCGGCACGAGCAGCGTCGAGCCGGCCTTGATCAGCATGCGCGAAGGAATGTGGTTGACCTCGCGCAGCGCCTCTTCGTTCATGCCCACCGACTTCGCCGCTTCGGTCGGCTTCATCGTCTTCGGCGCCGTCCAGGCTGTCCAGGTGGCGAGCGGGCCACGGTGCTGCGGCAGGTCGCGCACGAAGCGGTTGGCGTTGTCGTAAGGCAGTAGCACCTGTGGCGTGCCGGCGGCCAGGATGACCGGCCGGTTCATCTGCGGATTGAGCGTCTGGAATTCGTCGAGCGGGATGCCGGCGAGCTTGATGGCCACGGCGACGTCCATGTCGTGCTCGATCGGCACGGCGAGAAAGTACGGGTGGTTGAACATTTCCGGAAGGGCCAGATGGAAATCGGCAGGCCGGGAAACGATGTTCTTCACCGCCTGCAGCTTCGGCAGGTACAGCTGCGTTTCCGCCGGCATCTTCAGGCTCAGGTAGTCGGTCGGCAGGCCGGCTTTCTGGTTCTTCGCGACGGCGCGCTGCACGTTGCCTTCGCCCCAGTTGTAGGCGGCGAGCGCGAGCTGCCAGTCGCCGAACATGATGTGGAGCTTTTGCAGGTAGTCGAGCGCGGCGCGGGTCGAGGCCAGCACGTCGCGGCGATCGTCGCGAAAGACGTTCTGCTTCAGCTCGAAATCGCGGCCCGTGGACGGGATGAATTGCCACATGCCCGAGGCCCGTGCCACCGACATCGCCTGCGGGTTGTAGGCGCTCTCGATGAAGGGCAGCAGCGCGAGTTCTGTCGGCATGCCGCGCTTGTCGAGCTCCTCGACGATGTAGAAAAGATAGCGGCTGCCGCGCTCGGTCATGCGTGCGACGTAGTCGGGGCGGGCCGCGTACCAGCGTTCGCGATCGCGCACCAGATCGTTGTCGATGTCGGGCATCGCGAAGCCCTGGCGCACCCGGTCCCAGAGGTCGACGCGGGCGCTGCGGTCGTCGATGTTGACGTGGACGTCGGGGCGCACCGGGTCGACCGGAACGGGCGCCGCGACCTGCTCGTCGTCGGCCGACGCGGCTGCGGCTGCGGCGAGCAAGACCGTCTTGTCGGCCGCGCCGGCGCTGGCCGCGGAAGCTGCCGTCGCCGCATTGGCGACGCTCGCGACCGATGGCGCAGGAGGCGGAGACATCGCGCAGGCAGCCAGGAGAAGGGGCGTCAGCCACGCGAAACCCAGGAGGCGTTGCGCGGGTGAGAGAAAGCGTACCTGCGGTGTGGGCGTCATCGGAACTCGTTTTTCCAGGTGCGGATCGCGCCGAGCACGGCGCCGCCGCCGCGTCCGCTGGCGCCATGCGCGACCGCGGCCTCGATCACCACGGGCTCGGCACAGCGAAGAAATGGATTGATGCGGCGCTCGCGCCCGATCGGCGACGGGACGGTCGGCTTGCCTGCGGCGCGCAGGACCTGGCAGCGCTCGATGTGGCGCGCGATGTCGTCGTTGTTCGGCTCGACCGCGTGCGCGAAGCGCAGGTTCGACACCGTGTATTCGTGGCCGCAGCAGACGCGCGTCGCATCGGGCAGCGCCGCGAGCTTGTTCAGCGACGCGAACATCTGCGCCGGCGTGCCTTCGAAGAGCTTGCCGCAGCCGGCCGAGAACAGCGTGTCGCCGCAGAAGACGATCGGCTCGCCGGCGCCTTCGCTGTTGAAGAAGGCGATGTGGCCGGCGGTGTGCCCAGGCACGTCGATCACCTCGAAGCGCAGCCCGAGCGCCTGGACCACGTCGCCCTCGACGTGGCCGTCGCACGGCTGCGGCACGTCCTCGTGCGCGGGCCCGAACACGGGCCCCTGCAGACGCGAGCGTAGGCGGTCGACGCCGCCGACATGATCGGCATGGTGGTGGGTCACTAGAATCGCCGCCAGCGTCAGCCGCCTGGCATCGAGCGCGGCCTCGACCGGCCCCGCTTCGCCCGGATCGACGACGATGGCGCTGCGGCCGTCGTCGAGCATCCAGATGTAGTTGTCGCTGAAAGCGGGTACGGCGGTCAGGTTCATGAGGGAAGGCGCGATCATACATTTGCCCCAATGGCTGGAGACACCCGTCGGGGCATACCTGCTCGAGTGGGAACAGCGCCATCTCGACCAGGCGCTCGTCGACGTGTTCGGCTTCCATGCCCTGCAGCTCGGCTTGCCCGAGCTCGATGCCCTGCGCGCCAACCGCATGCCGCATCGCTGGCTCGCCGTCGAGGCGTCGTCGGACGAGCCCGTCGAGCCGCTGCGGGCCGCCATCGCGCCGTCGCTGCGCTGCGACTTCCACGCCTTGCCTTTCGACGCGGCCAGCCTCGACCTCGTCGTCCTGCCGCATGCGCTCGAGCTGGCGCGCGACCCGCACCTGACCTTGCGCGAGGTCGAGCGCGTGCTGGTGCCGGAAGGCCGCGTCCTGATCCTGGGCTTCAACCCGGCGAGCCTGTGGGGCACGCGCCAGCGGCTCGGCCGGCTTCGGCGTCGTCTCGGTCTCGGCCAGGAGCGCGACCTGTTCCTGCCGCGCTCGGGCGAATTCATCGGCTATCGGCGCCTGCGTGACTGGCTGAGGCTGCTTAGCTTCGAGGTCGAGTCGGGTCGCTTCGGCTGCTACATCCCGCCGGTGACGTCAGCGACGTGGCTGGCCCGCTTCGGCTGGATGGAGCGGGCGGGCGACCGCTGGTGGCCGCCGTTCGGAGCGCTCTACTACATCGTCGCCGTCAAGCGCGTGCGCGGCATGCGCCTGGTCGGGCTGGTCCGCAACGAGTCGCGCTCCAAGTCGGCGACCGCGCCGGCGCCGGTCGCGGTGACGAATCGCCATGCCGAGCTCGAGATGCACGGCGACGACCATCGATGAGCATGGCCGACGGCATCAAGTGGCAGGCCTTCACCGACGGCGCCTGCGCTCCGACCAACCCCGGCCCGGCCGGCTGGGGCGCGGTGCTGATCGCGCCGCAGGGCGCCGAGACCGATCACTTCGGCTTCATCGGCCTGGGCACCAACCAGATCGCCGAGCTCACGGCCGCGCTCGAAGGCCTGCAGCGGATTCCGCCCGGCGCCGCGGTCGAGCTCGTCTCGGACAGCCAGTACGTGCTGAAGGGCCTGACCGAATGGCGCGCCGGCTGGGAGCGCAAGGGCTGGCGCAATTCCAAGGGCGAGGCCGTTGCCAACCTGGCGCTTTGGAAGCTGCTGTTCGCGGCCGCCGATGCACGCCACGTGAGCGTGCGCTGGGTGCGCGGCCACACCGGTGACCGTTGCAACGAAAAGGCCGATGCCCTGGCCAACAAGGCGCTGGCGCTGAAGACGCGCAGCGACGGCTGAGATGTTCGCCCCCACGCTCACTGCGTTCGCTGCCCCCCGAGAGGGTGCTCAGCCGGCTTGGGAGCGGCCCGGCGCCGGCTGAGCCGCCGCGACGGATCAGGCCAGGCTGCGATCGACCTCGAGCAGCTGGAAGCGCGCCAGCGCGAGGTTCGTCCGGTGCTTTTCGAGCAGGGCGACGATGAACATGTCGGCGTGTCGCTGCATGGCGCGGATCAGCACGTGGCGTGCGCCGGCGGTGACGATGACCTCGTCGACCGGGTCGCTCAGACCCATGCTGTGCGCCGATTCCTGGTGCGACCGAAGCACCTGCGCGGCAGCCGCGGCGGCGAGCTCCATGTCGAACGGCTGATCGTCACGCGCCTCGTGGGCGAGCACGAAGCCGGTCGTCGCATCGACAAGGGCGCAGCCGAGCAGTCCGTCGAGCTTGAGCAGGCCGCTCAGCGCCTGGCGGCCGCGCATCGCGTCGAGCACGCTGCGCGTCAGCTGCGGCGTGCCGCCCATCGCCGCGGCGTCCGCGCCGGACGCGCGCGCCATATCGCCGCTCTTGGCGGCGGAGCTCGCAGCCGGGCCGCCGAGATCGCCGACCTTGATCGGAAAATCGCTGATCCCGAGCATCGGCGAGACCGCCGACGGATCCCATCCCGGCTGCAGCTTGGCCTCGTTCCAGACGCCGAGCATCGCGTTCCACACCGACGACGCGCCGGTCATCGGTTCGCTGACGACGTGCACGTGCAGCCGATCCGGCCACACGACGGAGGCGACCTTGGCGTTGATCCACGCCGCGTTCGGCGGGAGCTGGAACAGGAGGTGCGGGCAACGCCATGTCGCCAGGCTGGTCGCCTGGCGCAGAGAGGACAGCAGCGCGTCGATGGCGTGCGGCTGCATCGGGCCGATGATCACGGCCGTCATCTGGCTGCGCTCCATCAGCGCGACCGGTATCTCGGCGTTCTCGGGACCGGGCGCGCGAACATCGGCGTGGAAGATGCGCAGCGTGTCTTCCTGGCGCCGCACGAGCGTCGTGCGCTCGATCATGGCCAAGGTACGCAAGGTGGTCTTCTCGCGCAGGTGCAGGCGTTCGATCGGCCGGCCGCCGGCGTCCGACAAGGCCTTGACCACCGCCGACGCCCAGACGCCGACCGGGTCGAGCAGCGTAATCATCGACGATGCGGTTTCGAGATCGGCGCGGGTCGCCGCGAAGTGCTCGCGAATCGCCTGCGCCGGCGAGCCGGTGACGACCAGGTCGCTCAGATGGCGGTCGATGATCTGGCCGCGATCGTTGACCTCCGTGGCGGTGCTTTCCATGATCGCCGTCGCGGCGAAGCCGCCTTGCGAGTCGGCTTGCGTATCGTCGAAGTCGCGTTGCTTGCGCGACGGGCCGAGATCTCCGAAGAGCGATGTGAGCATGAAGGTTCCCTGCGCGCAGATGCGCGCTGCGTTCATGCGGGCCAGTCTAGGCCCCGTCGGCGCAGGGCCCTTTCGTACGTCTCGTTACAAGGACACGCGGCATGGGCAAGCCGATGACCGGCGCGCGCGTCAGAGCCGCTTCACGCTGCCGCTTCCGGAGATGCTGGCCGACGGCGTCGCCGCGCCGTTGTAGCGCACGCGACCGGAGCCGGCGATCGAGACCGCGAGCTTTTTGTCCGCGTTGACCTCGGCGCTGCCGCTGCCGGCGATGCTGATGTTGACGTCGTCGACCGCGAGTTGTGCGAGAAGGCAGTCGCCGCTGCCGCCGATGTTGATCGAGAGCGCCTTCGCATGCCCGTCGCTGCTGAGCCGCCCGCTGCCGCCGATGTTGACCAGCAGCCGCTCCGCATCGAGGCCGGCGAGGGCGACGCGCCCGGGACCGCCGATCGCGACATCGAGCCGCTGCGCATGCAGGCCGGTCGCCACGACCCGTCCCGAACCGCCGAGATCGAGCGCCGTCAGGTTGACGAGATCGATGCGCACGCGGATCGGCTGCGACGACGACCACTGCACGTCGTCGCGCGCCTTGATCTTCAGCGTGCGCGCTCCGGCCGCGCCCTCGAGACGCGTTTCGATCAGGGGCAGCAGGTTGTCGTCGCCGCTCAGCTCGATGCCTTCCTGGGTGCCTTGACGAATCTCGACCTCGAATGCGCCGCCGACGTCGACGCGCGCCACGCCGGTCGCCTCGCGGCGTTCGGTGACGATTTTTCCGGAGCCGCGAACGAACCGGTCGAAGGCGAGAGCGCGTGTCGATGCGAGCGCAGCGAGGCAGACGACAACGAGGCGACGGGGATGATCCATGGCGGTAACCATTGTGAAGTTGGACGAGGCGATGATGCTCTCGCCGACCCTTGCCGAGCGCCAGCCGCGTGCGACGAACTGCGTCGGCGTCGGGCTGCGCCGTTGCCTCGGGCGATGGACGCGGTCCGCTACGATGGCGTCCCGAGAGAGCCCGTGATGCCTGCCGCCACTCTTCACTCCAGCGCCGCCGTCGCGCCGCCTTTTCGCCAGGACGCCGCGGTGATGGGCCTGGTCGGCCTCGCGCACTGCATCAGCCACTTCAGCCAGTTGCTACTGCCGCCGCTCTTTCCGTGGCTGATGCCGGCGTTTCACCTGAACTACGCCGAAGTCGGCACGCTGCTGACGATCTTCTTCATCGTCTCCTGTGCGGTTCAGGCCGGGTCCGGCTTTCTGGTTGATCGCCTCGGACCGCGCCCGGTCCTGTTCGGCGGCCTCGGCCTGATCTCGCTCGCGGCGTTCGGCTATGCCTCGAGCACCAGCTACGCCATGCTCGCCGGCTTCGCCGTCGTCGCTGGCGTCGGCAACGGCGTTTTCCATCCGGTCGACTACACGCTGTTGAACCGGAAGGTCCACACCTCGCGACTCGGCCATGCATTCAGCGTGCACGGCATCACCGGCAGCCTCGGTTGGGCCCTGGCGCCGGCGATGATGGTCTCGATCGCACTTGCATTCTCTTGGCGCGCGGCGCTGGCGTCGGCGGGCGGCCTGACGCTGGTCGTGCTGGTCGTGCTCTGGTTCAACCGGTCGCATCTCAGCATCGACATGACGGGCGCGGCGCGACCTGCAGCGCAGGCGAGAGGTCCTGCCAAGGAAGGC
>Ga0075520_1001155_pt1 | contig 12468 bp, 9 predicted proteins | sample NGEPerB_FD_75100 | JGI IMG/M metagenome (GOLD analysis project Ga0075520, IMG submission 75100) | Arctic peat soil microbial communities from the Barrow Environmental Observatory site, Barrow, Alaska, USA - NGEE PermafrostAB12-B | ecosystem: Environmental > Terrestrial > Soil > Wetlands > Peat ... | reverse complement strand
TTCGAGGACGTTACCGACACCCTTGCCCCGGGCTTGCGCGAAGTCGGCATGGTGACCTCGGCGTTGTGGAGCGACGTCGATGGTGACGGCTGGCCTGATTTGCTGCTGACGCTGGAGTGGGGAAACGTGAAGTATTTCCACAATCGCCGGGGAACGGGATTCGAGGATTGGACCGAAAAGGCCGGCTTTGGCGCCGCCGGCACCGGGTGGTGGAATTCCATCGCTGCGGCCGATTTCAACGGTGACGGCCAGCCCGATTACGTCGTCGGCAATCTAGGTCTGAACACCCAATACCACGCGGACCCCGATCATCCTGCATTGCTTTTCACCGGCGACTTCACCGGGGACGGCTCGTCTCAGTTGATCGAGGCCTATTACGAGGGGAATCGCCTCTATCCCTGGCGGACCCGGCGGGATCTCAGTGCGGCGATTGTCTCGGTCAGGCGGCGCTTTCCTCGAAACGATTCGTACGCGCGGGCGACCCTCGGTGAGATTCTGGGTGACGACAAGCTGGCGGCGGCGCAACGCTTCGCCGCCACGGAACTGCGGAGCGGTGTGTTTCTCAGCCAGCCCGACGGCACGTTCCACTTCGAACCGCTTCCCCGCATTGCGCAAATCGCGCCGCTGCAGGGCGTCGTCACTGGAGATTTCGACGGTGACGGCCATGCCGACATCTATGCGGTGCAGAACTCCTACGCGCCGATACCGGCAGTCGGTCGCTTCGATGGCGGCCTCAGCCAGTTGCTGCGTGGGGACGGCCTTGGACATTTTGCACCGGTGCCGCCGGCCGAGAGTAATCTGATCGTGACCGGCGACGGCAAAGCCCTCGCGGTGCTCGATCTCGATGGGGATGGCTGGCCCGATTTTCTCATCACCCGGAACAACAGCACTTCGATGGCCTATCGCAACAAAGGTGTGCCCGGTCGACACTCCGTGCGCGTTCTGCTGCGCGGTCTGGCCGGCAATCCAACGGCGGTGGGGGCGCGAATCATCATGGAACTCACGGACGGGTCGACTCAGACCAGCGAGGTTTATGCCGGCTCCGGTTATTACAGCCAATCGGCCGCGGATTGTTTCTTCGGCTACCCGGATTCCAATCCGCCAAAACGCATTCGGGTGCGATGGCCGTCGGGAATTACAACGAAACATGACCATCCGTCGCAATCAACGACCCTTATCCTTTCCCAACCTGGGTCATAATCCGCGGCGTGGCTCTTTCCACATGCGCGTCAATCGGGTGCTGATCTTATCATTATTCTATTTTGCCACCGCGATGGCCAAATCCGAAGCGCAGATGAATCCGGGCTCTCCCGTTGTCCTGGGCAACGAGCAGATTCGCGTGGAGGCATGGATCGCGGACGAACGGTTGCACGAACGCTATCTGGCACGCGACGAGGGACAGTGGATTGCGATCGCCACAGCCGCCGAAGACGGAACAGCCGGACCGGCTGCTGTGATTGAGACGGATCAGAGCGTTGCGCCCGGCCGGGTCCTGAAGGTAGTCACGGATGCTGCGGAACTGGTTGAAGAGTTTGCGGTCGGGGAGCTGCAGGTGATCCGCAAAGTTAGGCTCTGTAGTCAGGGTCCGTGGATCCATGTAACCACCCGGCTCCAGCCGGCTACGCCGGTGAAGTTGCATGCGTTTGTTGACCGGTTCCAATTCTCGCACCAACCGGATTGGTGCTTCGCTCCCTCGGTGGGGGGCTTTATCCCGGACGCACAATACAAGGCTCCGCTGATCCTCGTTCAATCGGGCCGTAAAGCCTTTGGAATCGTTCCCGATGTCACGGAGCTGGATCGCAGAACGCTGCAGCAGTGCAATCATGCCCTGGATCTGGACGTCCCCGGCGGCCCGAGGCTTGCCGTCGGCTTTGTGCCGGCGCACCTGGCATATCATTCGGTCTATGAACCGGACCGAAACCGCAGCTGGACGGCCGATAATCCGTGGGAGAGCTCATACTACTTGCTGATTACCGCGACGGCCGAGCCGGGCGCGGCCTACCGGGAGGGTGTGCGGCTGCATTGGAGGTGCTTTGGGCGTCCCGTGCAGCTCCACGCGGCGGAACAACAGGCGGGCACGGAGACGCCGCCCAGTGCTTACGCGTGGCTCCGGCAAATGAACCCCGTGGAACAGCAGATTGCCACGGACAAAAGTTTTCAAGGTCTGGCTCTATGGGAAGATTGGCGGAAAATCGTTTGGGAGGTCCAATCACGGCAGAAATGGCTTCAAGTGCCGCTTCCTGGAGGCTCGACCGGCGGCGGTGTGCTGACCAATCGCTGGGGACCGGGACCATCCGTGTATCTTTCTGCCTGGTTCAATGCCTTGCGGACCTCGTTCGGCATGGCGTTGTATGCGCAGCGGACGGGTGGGGACGAGTTGCTCCGGCTGGCCCGGCAGACCCTGGAACTGGCCCTCAGAGCGCCCGGCGGCAAGGGCGCGTTTAAGTGCATTGCTGTGCCAGCTGGCCATGACAGAACTGTCCTTTGGGCCGCAGGTGATGGTAGTGGCGTGAGCACCCAAGACGGTTATTTGGGTTATGACATGAGTTGGACCGCATATTGGCTCCTGAGATGGAGGGAAGCCAAGTTGCCTGGCAGCGAGGCGATTGTGCCGCGGTGCCGCGCGTTGGCCGAGTTCTTCACCCAAAGGCAATCACCCGACGGCATGTTGCCCACGCGGTTCGCGGAGGATGGCTCGGTCATCGAAGCGCAATCGCGCACCGTTAAGGCGGAAACCGGCCCCGTCGTCCTTTTCTTGTTGGAACTGTACGCCCAGGATCCCGATGCCCGATGGCTGGCCGCGGCAAAACGTGGACTCACCTTCCTTGAACAAGACGTGATTGCGCAGCGTCAATGGTACGACTTCGAAACGTTTTGGAGTTGCAGCCCGCGCCAACCCGCTCTCGACGAACGGAGCCGACAGTGGCCGGCCAACGACCTCGCACTCGGACAGACCGTGGCGGCATACCTGACGGCATTCCGGGTCACCAGTGATCGCACTTTCCTGGACCAGGGCGAGCGGCTGCTCGACTACCTGCTGTTGTACCAGCAGTGCTGGACCAATCCCCTGGTGGACGACCTGAAGGGCGTCTCGATGCTCCTGGGCGGATTCACGACGCAGAATTCAGATGCCGAATGGTCCGACGCCCGACAGAGCCAGTTCGGCAACGTCTTGTTGGACTACTATCGCGCCACAGGGCGGGTCGAGTATCTGGAGCGAGGCATTGCGGCGCTGAGAGCGCAGTTCCCGGTTTCACCATCGGAGAACTGGGCGCACGGCGGGTACGGAGGAAAATCGGGGATCTCCAGCTTCCATTGGGGAGCGGGCAGCGGCATGGCCGGGATCGAAATCGAAGAGGATTATCTTCGCGACGCCGTCGTGGACGTCGCTTCCGGGCAAGGCGTGGGAGTCAACGGCTTGGATGTGACGGAATGCGCCGTCCAGGGAAGTAATATCCAATTGAGGTTCACGAGTCCCTTCCCTTGGCGGCGCCGTCCGGTCTTCGTATTCCACCGATGTGAACCCGGTCAGCAGTACCGGCTCCATGTAAACGGAGCGGAACTGGGTGTCTGGCGAAGTGAAGACCTGGAGAAAGGGATCGAACTTCCGTTTAGCAGGACAGAATAGATTGCCCCATGTCAGGTTGTCAGGCAGCTGACTGCTCCTTGCTCAATCCCGGCTCCTTGATCGTCAGCTGGCTTCCACGGTCGATCATTTAGCACAAGTTGACGAAAGACTTGCTCGAGGGATTCCATGCCGATAATGTGCTGATTCACGCCGGGAAAATCCTCACGTGGGCGGTGCATCGGATATAGACTGGACTCGCCGTGCTGCCGCCTTCTCCCTACGAGTGTTTCTGGCCCCCGACGCCGGTGGGGTGACGCGCGCTGGCCAGTCTGTCGCCGACCATTGCTGAAAGAAAGCCTCACCGTTCCCCCGATGAAGATGCCGACCAAGAAAAGCGAGCGAGGCGGCGGGGAATTGGGTGATGCCTGGCGCGTTATCCTTCCTCTTTATCGACGTTAATCGATCGTCTCGATACTCCATCGGGGCGATCGACTCTATCCATGATCAAGGGCATCTATATTATCGGACCGGAATGGCGCGACTTGGTTTATGGCCCGGAGGAGCGGGCGGAACTGGCCCGCTTTGTCGACTTCGCCAGTCCGCCGCAAACCGCCGAATCGGTCCGGGAGAACCTCACCCAATTAAGCGAGATCGAGGTAATCTTCTGCGGCTGGGGAATGCCGATGATGGATGCCGCCTTCCTGGCCGCTGCCCCGAAGCTTCGCGCTGTATTTCATGCCGCGGGAACGGTCCGGTATATCGCCGGCGACGCCTTTTGGGCGCGAAACCTGGTCATAACCACCGCCGCGGTGGCCAACGCCGTTGCCGTGGTCGATTATACGTTGGCCGCCATTTTTTTCAGTTTGCGGCACGGCTGGTATTACGAACGTGGCGCCCATGCCAACGGCGCTTTTCCGCAGCGACGACCGATACCGGGCGGTTCGGGGTCCGTCATTGGGCTCATCTCTCTTGGTTTGGTTGGGCGCCAGGTGGCGGAACGGTTGCGAACATTTGACGTGGAGGTGATCGCCTATGATCCCTTCTTCGATGCCCATGACGCCAGCCGTCTGGGCGTGTCGCTTGTCACGCTCGATGAGATCTTCGTCCGCGCCGACATCGTTTCACTCCACGCGCCCTGGCTCAAGGAGACTGAGGGCATGATTACCGCCGCACATTTTTCCGCCATGAAAGAGGGAGCCACGTTCATCAATACTGCCCGGGGTGCCATCGTCCGGGAGCAGGATCTGATCAAGGTGCTTCGCGAGCGTCCCGATCTCTGCGCGATTCTCGACGTCACGTGGCCGGAGCCTCCGGCTGCTGGATCTCCACTTTACGGGATGGCCAACGTCATCCTCACGCCCCACATCGCCGCAACCACGGGGCGCGAATGCCGGCGCCTCAGCCGCTGTGTCATCGATGAGTTCCACCGCTGGCGGCGCGGGGAGCCCCTCCGCCATGCCATCACGAAGGACGATACGTCGCGCCGGGCCTGACCCGGATGATTTGTCTTGGATGAGCCCATACTCCCCGTAACCGGCGCAGGATGATCTTCGGAGACAAAGTTCCCGGGAGCAAACCGTGAGGCATTGATCAAAACGTCTGAGATTGTGCCAACCCCAAACTTCTTTTCCCAACCCAATCCGCTGACCCAATCGAAGCGAGCTTCGAGATATCAGGACAAAAACGAATGAACTGCATGTGGCTAAGATCTCCCCTTGGTGTGAGAGCGTTCCTCCTCATCGCGCTGTTTGGAGACATCGCGATCGCAGGATTCGGAAGCACCATGAGCTGGCAGGAACAGCACGATCAGCTGGTCGGTCGATTGCACGCCCTGACCAAAGTCGAGGATGTTTTCGGCCCGGCTTACCAGCCGTTGTATCACGCGGCGCTGCCCTGGTATGAACAGTGGGGCGGCACTCCCCGCCATTCAGTCGACGACTGGATGATTTCTCCCGAGGAATACGCCACCGAGCTCGCCGATGCGCTGGAGCACGGGCGCAACTATTTTGCGGAAAATCCCGGGGCATTGCTGCCGCTGGTGTTTGACCAGGCGCTGCCCGGGGGCGGAAGTCTGCCGACCAATTATTGGATCATTCTTCCCACCGGATTTCCCGAGAAGGGACGCGTGTTCCCGTTGATCATCAGTCTTCACGGGTCGGGCTGGCTGGGGCATAAAATCTCGTACGTGCGAAAGCCGGGAAAGCCCGCGGCGGCCGGCCGGGCTTTCGAGGTGACGCCCATCAATGAAGGCGGTCCCTGGCACATCGATTTTTTGAATGCCTACCTTGATCGACTGATTCAGATGCTGCCGATCGACGTGAATCGGGTCTATGTCGAGGGCCACAGTCTTGGCGCGATGGCCACTTGGGAGTGGGCCTTGGACAATCCGGAACGGTTTGCCGCGATCTCCCCGCGGGCTGGGATCGGCGAGCTGTTTCGGGCGTCGCGCCTGAAGCACCTGCCGGCCTGGGTCATCCACGGGGCCGACGACGGCGTCGTGTCCCGGGGTTTTTCCGACCAGATGGTGGCCGCTCTTCAGTCCTGCGGCGCGAGCGTCCGGTACTCGGTCCTCAAGGGGGTCGAGCACAACATGCCCGACAATCTTGACGAGGGACAAGTGGTAGACTGGTATCTGCGGCAGACGCGAAGCCATCAGCCGGCGCCCGTTGATCCGCTTGACGGGCTGGGCCTGACGGAGGCCGGATGTTCGCCCTGGGAAACGATCGCGGTCGCCGGAGGGAGCTTCTGGCAATCAGGTCCGGTGCAGATTACGGATGACAATGCGGTTCGGCAGGCTGCGCAATCGCTCTTCAAGAAAGCCCACGATCTCGGCGAACTGGCCGACTCACCCATCCTGCAAAGGCGGGACTTGAAGACGAGTCAGGTGAGTTTGTGGATGGCGACTCCGAGGACGCTGCGGCCGAACGAGGGCACGGATTCCATGGCCACGATCCTCCCCTCGGCGAACTATGTCCGTTTTTATTTCCGCGGCACGACTCAAACGGCCATCGCGCATCTGGCTGAAATCACGGGCGAGGTTGAAGCCGCTGGGCATCATCTGTCCGACGCGGTGTGGATTGTTCCGCTCACACTCTGGCAGGAAACGGCGACCGGCGTGGCGGAGTATCGGGTGCAACTGAAGTGAGAGGGCCGCAGCACCCCATGCCTTACCGCGCGCCTTCGCCATCGTTGTGAATTTCGCCACTCAACGCCGGATTCCCGATCACACGGCATTTGCTGGAGACGCTGACACGGCGCCTCCACTGGCGGTACTGCCGTCCCGAGGGTGCGTTGACGCGCGGCGGAACCAGCTGCGCACCCGCGCGGATGTCCAGCGTCTCGTGCGGGACCTGCTTGCTCCTTTGCCATGTCATTTCACACCCGGCCGCGCCGGCTTGCAGCTGGGGGCCACGCGGGGGTGCCACGGTGATCCTTGTGGTCTGCTCGAAGCGTACGCGCGGCCCTTGTGGGGATTGGTGCCATACGCGGTCGGCGGCGGTGAAGCGGACGACTTCTGGCCTCTGTGGCGCGAGGGGCTCGTTCATGGCACCGACCCCGGGCATCCGGAATTCTGGGGGTGGGCGCAAGACTTCGATCAACGCATTGTCGAAACGACGATTCTCGCGCTCGGTGTCAGCGTCGCCCCCGATCGATTGTGGACACCGTTGCCGCCCGCAGCGCGAATCTGGGTGGCCGCGTGGATTGCGCGAGTAAACGCGGTGCAGCCCGTGGACAACAATTGGCGCTTTTTCCGCGTGCTGGCGAACGTCGGCCTGCGGCGCATCGGCGGCAACTGGTCGGCCGAGAATCTTGACGCGGATCTGCGCCGGATCGATCAGTTCTATCTCGGCGGAGGCTGGTACTCGGACGGCGATGGTCCGCACTGCGACTACTATGTGCCGATGGCGATGCACTTCTACGGGCTCATCTATGCCCAGCTCGCCGGCGGGACCGATCCGCGCCGCGCCGCCACCCTGCGTAAGCGGGCGCGGGATTTCGCACAGGATTTTCTCCATTGGTTCGCGGCCGATGGTTCCGCCATCCCGTACGGCCGCAGTTTGACCTACCGGATGGCGCAGGGAGCGTTCTGGGGGGCGCTCGCATTTGCCGACGTCGAGGCGTTGCCTTGGGGGGTGGTAAAAGGTCTTTATCTGCGGCACCTGCGGTGGTGGATGCGCCAACCGATTCTGTCCGACTCCGGTTTGCTGACCATTGGCCACAGCTATCCAAACCTGATCATGGGCGAAAAATACATCGCCTCCGGATCGCCGTACTGGGCCTTCAAGATTTTTCTGCCGCTTGCGCTGCCGACCGAGCATCCCTTTTGGTCCGAGGTGGAAGAACCGTTGCCCACGCGCCGGCCGGTGCATACCGTGCCCGCTTCGGGCCACGTCCTGCAAACGGACTCGGCCGCCGCACACGTGGTTGCGCTCAACGCCGGACAACCTTTGGGAGAGGGCCTGCGGCATGTTGTCCAAAAGTACGCCAAGTTTGCCTACTCAACGCATTTCGCCTTCAGCGTCGCGGCGGGCCGGAGCGACATTCTGGCCGAGGGCGGTTTCGACAGCATGCTCGCATTGAGTGATGACGACACCCATTTCTGTGCCCGAGACCGTTGCCTCGATGCCCGGGCGGAAGACGGCGTCGCCTATGCGCGATGGCAGCCTTGGCCCGATGTCGAGGTACGCACTTGGCTGATTGCCACCGGTTCTTGGCATGTGCGCGTGCATCACCTTGCGACGGCACGCGCTCTATGATCCGCCGAAGCAGGTTTTGCCATGGGCTATGCCAGTCTGGCGGAGGTGGCGGTCGATTCTGTGTCTCCGGGAACCATCACGGTCCAATCGGTCACGGGCGGCAGTTGTGTGCGCGATCTCGCGGCCGCGCGAACCGGCGACTGCATTATTCTGGAACCCAATTCAAACCTCGCCAGCTCGCTGTCCGCCATGCCGGTCCTGCGGGGCCGGCACCCGCCGGGCGAGGAATGGCTGGTTTGTGTCGTGGGCGGCTGGCGGGGTCCGCCACCGGGGTTTGCCAGCGAAGGCAACGCCTTTTCCGCGAAGACTCACGGTGGCCGACTCGTCGTCCGCTGCGGCCGGAGACGGATCTGGCAGATCGCAACGACTGGCCTGATGTTCGGGAAGAAATGAGTCTGGCCTCGTCCCCGCCATGCACAGTGCTGAACGCGCTCTATTGATTGCTCCGTGTGGAATGGATTGTGCGATCTGCAGCGCGTATCTGGCCGATTTGCACGCGGTCCCGCAAAAACGAGGCGCCATCAATTACTGTGCCGGATGCCGCATTCGGAACAAGAGATGCGCTTATCTAAGAGGTCATTGCGCGCGGCTGCAAAGGAACGAGGTGCGCTTCTATTTCGAATGCCCGGACTATCCGTGTCAACGCCTGGGGCATCTGGATTCCCGCTACCGAAAGAAATTTCACATGAGCTTCATCGAGAACGTTGAAGTCATCAGATCGTCGGGGGTCGACCAATTCATCGGCCAGCATCAATCCCGGTTTGGTTGCCAAGATTGCGGTGGCCTGCGGAGCGTTCACAAGGGGAAATGCTTTGTTTGTGACAACGTGCGGAGCGGAAACACATAATCCAGATGGACTCCTCATGATAATCTCCCAAGTTGCCGCCCAGCTTTATACGGTCCGCGATTTTTGCAGGACCGCCTCGGATTTGACTATCGCTGCCCGGAAGATTCGCGCGATAGGTTATAAGGCGGTGCAAATCAGTGGACTCGGTCCTATTCCGTCGGAGGAGATCATGCGAATCATGACTGGTGAAGGACTCACCATTTGCGCGACCCATGAGCCTGGGGCCATCATTCTCGACCAGCCGGAGAGGGCCGTGGAAAACCTTCAGAAACTTGGCTGCCGGCTCACCGCCTACCCTTATCCGCAAGGCGTCGATTTCAGTGATGCCCACAGCATCACGACGCTTGTGCGAAACCTGGATGCGGCGGGTGCCAAATTCAGGGCGGCGGGAATCACCTTGGGTTACCACAACCACGACATCGAGTTCGTCAAATTCCAAGGGTCGACCGTGTTGGACTACATCTACGCCCACAGTGATCCGCGAAATCTCGTCGCTGAACTGGACACTTACTGGGTTCATTACGGCGGCGGCGACTGTGTGGAGTGGTGTCGAAAGCTCCGGGGACGCCTGCCATCCATCCACCTCAAAGATTATGCCATGACCCTGGAGCGCAAGCCCACCCCTTGCGAAATCGGCGCGGGGACTCTGCCGATCTTGCGCATTATCGATGAGGCCGAGCGGTCGGGGTGCGAGTGGTTCATCGTGGAACAAGACACTTGCCCCTATGATCCCTTCGAAAGCCTCCGGGACAGCTTCAATTATTTCAAAATCAATCTCACCTCGTAACTGACCACGCAGCCCAGCCCCGTGCGAGAGTCTTCTTAGCTGACGACTTTCTGCTTACGCCTGATTGGCCGCGCGTGCTGCTTCGAATATATCCATGACTGCATACCGTGTTGTCTTCACCGGTGTAAGAACTGTTGAGCTGCAAGCCCAGCCTCGCCCTGCTGTCGCCGTCGCCGACGTCCTTGTGCGAACTGAATGCACGCTGATTAGTCCCGGAACCGAACTCGCCCTTTACGAGGGCACCCACTCCGGGTTACTTGATCCGGAGATTCCCTTTGCCAAGTATCCGCACCGTCCGGGGTATGCGGCGGTGGGCCGGGTCGAAGCGTGCAGCGCCTCGGTGGATCGATTGAAACCTGGCGACCGCATCTTTTTTCTCGGGCGGCACGAATCCTGGTCGTTGTTTCAGCCCAAGGAAGCCATCTGGCTGGCCGCTCCGGAGGATCTTCCCGCGGACAAGATTCTTTTTGCCCGCTTGGTGCAGATTGCGGCGACCGCGTTTTATTGTTTTCGGAGCCGGCCGGAACGGGTGGTCGTACTGGGCGCGGGCTTGATTGGCCTGTTCGCCGCCCAAGTTCTGCAACTCCAAGGCATCCGCGAGGTGGTCGTGCAGGACGTCAATGCGGCGCGCCTGGGTCACGCGAAACGTTGCGGCATTCGCCGTTGTGCCCTCGGCCGAGGCACAAATTTGGCGCCGGCCCTGGCGGAATTGGGCGCGGAGCCGGATGCCATCGTCGAGGCGACAGGCGTGCCGGCCTTGGTCCCCGCGGCACTGGCCGCTGTCCGGCGCCGGGGCGACGTCGTGTTGCTCGGCTCTCCGCGGGGCTCCGCTGAGATCGACCTCTACAAGCACGTACACCGGAACGGGGTCGCCCTGATCGGCGCGCACGAGGCGATGCTGCCCGATCGGGCGCCCGCCGGGGAACCCTCGCGGCAGGCGTTGCTCGAGCAGGCGTTAGTCTGGTTGCGCCACGGACAGATTTGCGTCGACGGTCTGGTGACAGACCACGTGCGACCCGAAGATTTGCCGGCCACTTACGAACGGATATCCATCGACAAAGACAATGTCTTGGGCGTCGTGGTCAAGTGGATCTGAAAGACCATGCGCGCCGGGCGATCCGTTCCAGTCTCGTCGTGCGCGATTCCCTTTCCTGAATGAAGAGTCTGTTTCTCATCCAAGCGAGTTAGCCGCTTTCCCATGCGAAATCTCGACCGACGCCCGTCTCGCCGCCCGCGCGGCGTTCTTTCCCGCCGCCTCGGCGTTCAGGATCGCCCGCCGGCTGACCAAACGATTGCTGAGCGCTGGCTGGCCAAGGTTGAATTGGCGCCACCTTTCGTTGCACCCGCCTCCAAAGCAGAGTGGATGATCTATCGCTGGAAATTGCGGGCGGTGCTCTGGCAACTGTTAGGTCGGCTGCCGCCGCGGCCGAAAACTCCCAGGGCCGATATCCTATCGCGGGAAGATCGGGGAGACTACGTGGTCGAAAGATTTCAGTTCGATAACGAGGCAGGCGCGATTGTACCCGGCTACCTGCTCCGGCCGAAGCAGCCGATCTCCAAACTGCCCGCCATCCTCTATTGCCACTGGCACGCCGGCGAATACGACCTGGGCAAGGATGAATTATTTCAGGCCAAGCATACTCCGGAGCCGCCCGGACCGGCTCTCGCAAAGCGCGGCTATGTTGTTCTGGGAATTGACGCGAGTGGCTTCGGTGAACGCAACGGCCAGGGTCCCGGCGGCCCGGACGAGAAGAATTACACCGCCGAAGAGACGGCCAGCAAATTCAACCTTTGGGTTGGGCGCACGTTTTGGGGAATGCTGCTGCGCGACGATTTGATGGCGCTGGATTATCTGGCGTCGCGGCCGGAAGTGGATCCGGATCGAATAGGCGTGACGGGCATGAGCATGGGGGCGACCCGGACGTGGTGGCTGCTGGCCTTGGATGAACGAATCAGAACCGGCGTTGCCGTCGCCTGCCTGACACGATATCAAAACTTGATTGGGCACGGATCCCTCTCCCAACACGACATTGGCTATTTTGTGCCGAATATGCTGAACCACTTTGATAGCGAAGCCATTGTCGCGCTGATTGCGCCGCGGCCGGTGTTGTTCCAGACGGGTGACCAGGACCCCGGCTCGCCCGTGGATGGCATTCGTGTCATCGAAGCCGCCGTACGCCCGGTCTATCGCCTCTACGGCAGGAGAAACGCATTCCAAAGCATCATCTACCCCGGTCAGGGCCATGTCTACACGCCGGAAATGTGGGCGAAGACTTTGGCGTGGATGGATGAACATCTGAGCCCGGTGATGAATCAGCACTGATTCCCTCCGTTGGAGCTGTCGAATATGCCCGTGGCAAATGCTCAAGGACCATCGGCCAGCAGCGGCTGGATCGCCGCCGGCCCCTTAAATCCATCGAAAACGACGATTCTGACGCAAATCTGTTCTCTCGGAGTCCCATTCGCTGCCGACCGATGTGTCCGAACCTTGACGGACTTTATTATCGAC
>Ga0075520_1001153_pt1 | contig 12481 bp, 6 predicted proteins | sample NGEPerB_FD_75100 | JGI IMG/M metagenome (GOLD analysis project Ga0075520, IMG submission 75100) | Arctic peat soil microbial communities from the Barrow Environmental Observatory site, Barrow, Alaska, USA - NGEE PermafrostAB12-B | ecosystem: Environmental > Terrestrial > Soil > Wetlands > Peat ... | reverse complement strand
GCACGGCCAGAGCATCCAGATCACCGTCGACGCCGTCCGGATCGAGAACACGCCCAACTACTACTCGAAGACGCCCATCGCCATGCCCATCGGCATCGCCGAGGTCGGGATCCCCGGGCTGGAGGCGGCCGCCCTGCCGGCGGAGCTCCCCTCCTCCTGCCGCGATGACCTGGTGACGGTGGACGACGCACCGCTGTGGATCTCCATCACCGGATCCACCACAGCGGCCCTGGATCGCCAGGCATTGACGGTGTCGCTGTGCGGTCCCGATGCAGACGGGCTGACACTCGGCCCCGGCCTGCACACGCTGCGGTCGGTCGTCGGGCAGGCCAGTGGGTTCGACATCGACCAACTGGCCTTCGACTCGGCTCCCGGGGGCGGCCCGATGCCGTTGGCCGCGGCCACTGCCCTGACTGCGCCCCAGGTGGCCTCCGCCCCCTCGGTACGCGTGGACGCCTCGACGCCCACCACCATCCACCTGTCGGTCACCGGCCTGGGCTCGGGTGCCGGGGCCGCCCCGGCGAACCTGATCCTCGGCGAGAGCATCAACGCCGGGTGGACTGCCACGGTGGTGGGCGGCGCAAGGCTGGGGCCGCCGGTGCTGATCGACGGATTCGCCAACGGATGGAGGATGGATCCGTCGAGCCTGGGAATCGCCGTCCATGGCGGCACCGTCTCGGTGGTCCTGCAGTGGCAGCCACAGAAGCGGGTCGACGTCGCCCTGGTCATCTCCACGGTGGCCATCGTCGGCTGCCTGGTCCTCGCCTTCCTCCCGCTCCGCCGTCGCTCGAGGCGCAGAAGGGGACGCCCCAGCCGGACCGCAGGGGCACTCGATACCGGGGCCGGTGAGACCGCCGCCGACAGGACCCACGTGGCGCCCGGAGCAGCGACGTCCGACGCCCAGGCACCGGACGAGCCTGTGCCCCCGTCCTGCCCGGTGGTGATCGATGCCCCGTCCCTGGCCGTGCCCTTCCGCGCCGAGGGGCCCCGGGCGCCCGTCTGGGTGGCGCTGCTCGCCGGCGTACTCACCGGCGCCGTCGCTGGAGCCATCGCCACCCCCATGGCGGGCGTGGCGGCCGGGGTGGCCACGGTGGTGGTCCTCCTCGTGCCCCGACTCCGGGTCGTGCTGTGCCTCGTCGCCGTGGCCTGCGTCGTGGCCGCGGGCGGGTACACCGTGCTGCACCAGAGCTACCACCACATCCCTGCCGACGGTGCGTGGCCGCTCTCGTTCGGGAAGGCCAGCAAGTGGGCGTGGGGCGCAGTGGTGTTCCTCGGAGCCGACGGCGTCGTCGACGTGATCGTGCGGCGGAGACGAACCGGGCAGGTGACGAACAGGGCCGGTTGACCGCCCGCCCGGTCTAGGAGCGAGCCTGCGCCTCGGCGCCGAGTGCGGCGAGCGCTCCCCGTGCCGTGGCATCCCAGGTGAAGTGCGACGCGTGCTCGAGGGCGCCGACGCCGAGGCGCTTGCGGAGCACCTGGTCGCGGAGCACCGCGTCGAGGCCACCGACCAACTCCTCGGACCCATCGACAAGCAGCCCCGACCGGCCGTCATCGACCGCGTCGACGTGCCCACCGATCCTCGTGACCACGGCCGGCGTCCCACACGCACCCGCCTCGGTGATCGTCATGCCCCAGCCCTCCCGCAGCGAGGTCGAGGCCACCACCCAGGCACGCCGGTAGAGGTCGATCAGTCCCTCATCGGGGACGTACCCCGGCAGCGCCACCCACGATTGGGCGTCATGGCGCCGGATCAGTGCCTCTAGCGCCGGGCGCTCGTACCCTTCCCCGGCGATCACCGCACGGAGTTCCGGGTACGCCGGCTTGAGCCGGACTAGTGCCTCGATCAACAAGTGGAATCTCTTGACGGGAACCAGCCGTCCCACTGCGACCACCAACGGGAGGTTCGATCGCTCGCCGAGCGGTGAGAAGGACGGTTCCACCCCCGGTGGGATGACGGCGATGCGCTCCGCCGGAATACGCAGGCGTTCGACGATCTCCGCCTTGGAGGAGCTCGACAGTGTCACGATCCGACTGCGCCGGTACGCCGGCGGCGCCAGGCGGTGCTCGATCCCGTGCCCGACCTCGGCCATGCCATGGGGCAGCACCATCTTCCACATCTCCGCGTGCACGTGGTGCAGGAAGACGATCTGGGGAGCGCGCGACCACAGCGGCGAGAAGAAGGGCATCCCGTTCCAGATCTCCACCAGGCCATCGCCTGCGCCGATCCTCCCGAGCGCGCCGGACAGTATCGTCCGCGGAAACACCGAGTAGCGCCCGGCCCGACGGATCACCCGATAGCCGTCCCGTCGGACGACGGCTCGCATGTCGGGGACCGATGACGTGGTCAGCGACACATCCAGACCCGCCTGCGACCAGGCAGCCATCACCCGGTGGGCGTGGAGCTCGGAACCCCCGGCCTCGGGGTCGTCGAAGTCGCGCCAGGCGACGACGTCGATCCGCTTCAGGCCGGCAAGCTCGGCGATCTCCCCGACGGACATCCCGCGGAATCGGTGCAGGCCGGGCTGCTCGAACGGTGACATCGGGGTGGTACCGGCCGGGGCGCCCGCCCCGGAAGGTGTCCCCGTTGTGTCGTCTTCACCGACCGGGGCGCCGTCCAGGTCGGGCACGGGAACCAGGTGGGGGAACAGGGGCTCCTGGCCGGCGTCCACGCTGCTTCTGCTGGCAGCGCCGGACTGCTCGATTCCACGCCTCAACTTTGGGATCCCCCTGACTCCGGCCTGTCGCCGATGGCTGGGGAGAGTGTACTAGGAGGTGGGTGCCTGCCTCCGCAAACCGGGACGGTCGATCCAGTGCGGGCCGCGGTGCCGATAGTGGATTGACACGAAGGCGATCCCCATAGCCACCGCCAATGCCGCCTGCACCACCAGGTCGGCGCGCGCCGTGGCCAGGATCTGCCCGTGGGCGGCGTCGATCAGGCCCAGGGCCAGCCCGGAGCCGCCGGCCAGGAGCAGGACGATCCACCGGGATCCGGTCCCGAAGAGGTAGTTGGTCACCAGCACGGAGAACGAGAGGAAGATCATCGCCCCGACCAGGGTGGCGAACGCCGGCGCCCCCGAGCTCAGTCTTGCCGAGAAGACCACCGTGAGGAACCAGCGCGGGACGAACTCCGCGATGGCCAGCAGGACGATGGCCGGCACGGCCAGAAAGATCAGGGTGACGCCGAGCTGGCGGATGGCGTGGCCGCCCTCGTTCCACCGGATGGTCGCCTCGGGCAACAGGTAGGCACCGAGGGCGAGGGCACCGAACACCAGGGCCTTGGATGCGACGGAGATCGCGGCATACGGCCCCACGTTGGCGTGGTCGAGTCTGCCGAGGAGGATGACGTCGACGTTCTGCAACAGGCCGAGCAGGGCCAGTCCGACGAACGCCGCCGAGACGTCGGCCAGGAGCTTCCGGCGGGCCAGGACCGCCGCGGCCAGGAGGTCGGGGGACGCAACCTTGACCGGCAGGCCGGCGGGGTCGGACCATGCTCTCGAGGCCAGCCAGTGGGCATGGATGGTGGCCACCACCTCACTGATGAAGACGCCGAGCGCATAGCCGAAGACGCCCATTCCTCCGGCCACCAGCCCGATGACGAACAGGGTGCGGATCGTGCCCTCCATCAGCAGGTTTCCGGCCAGCGACCGGTAGCTGCGGTGTGCCTGGAGGAGGCCCCGGTCCACGCTGAGCAGGATCCAGATGCCCGCCGCCACCAGGATGAGCACCACGCCCTGGCTGTTGGGCAGCGACAGCTGGTGTGCGATCCAACCCTGGAGCACCACCACCACCACCACTTCCAGGGCGATGGCGGCGAGAGCGATGCGGTGCACCCTGGCCACCCACCGCGGGATCAGGTGGGCCTGGCCGGAGGTGTGCAGAGCGGTGACCCGCCGCACCACGCCGATCAGGATGGCGGATCCCGGCATGGACAGGATGAAGAAGAGCCCGAGCAGTTGGGCGATGTCGCCGTAGGCCTGGGGGGTGACCAGGCGGGCCACCGCCACCACCACGAGGGCCCCGGCGGCGTTCACGATCATCCCGGCGATGGCAACGGGGCCGGCCTGGCTCAGGCCGGCCCGGACCGAATCACCCTTCCGCTCGGGGCCGGGTGCCGGTACCTCCTCGGGCAGGGTGATCATCGGCCCACCGGCAACGGGGATGCCCACGGCTGGGGCCATGGAGGTCGCTTCGTGGACGGGATCGACGACGATCTCGATCTCCTGGAGGATCATGTCGAGCGCCGGTGTGTGGCCGCTCTCCGTCGGTTCCTGCCCGCCGCCCTGCCCTCCTGACGCACCTTCCGGCGCACCCGGTTCGGCGTTCGGCCCGATCACACCCGCACCCCCTCCCGGGGAAGTGCGGCCGCATCGCCGCCGCCCGCCGGGTCATCGGGACGGTGGAGCACCCCCGGCCGGGGCCGTCCCGTGATCGAAGCCCAGATGGCATCGAGTGTGACCGAGGCCAGCACCACCATGGCGACCTCGGCCTCGGCCCGGAACCGGTAGTTCCCGTAGGTGACGAGGGCGGCAAAGGTGACGACGACGAACATGGCCACCAACGGATAGATGGGCCGGCGCCGGCGGCGGAGGATCACCGCTCCGACCACAGCCAACGCCATCAACGGGTAGTACCAGATCAACCAGGCATCCGACACCGGGGTGGGCCAACCCTCGAGGAAGTCGTGCTCCGCCTGCCGGAGCGGGGTGTAGGCGTTCCACTCGAGTCCCACCCGCAGGGCCGCCACCTCCAGCGCCCGTGTCTTGTGGGACTCGATGTACCGCTTGGCCTGGGCGATCCAGTAGACCCCCTGATCGGACTCGTCCTCCGTGGGCAGGAACTTGGCGCCCAGCAGGCAGTTGAAGCACCACGACGCGGTGAGCGGCCCGCCGTAGGTGGATGGGTTGTTGGCAGCCGCCAAGGTCACCGGCAACTGGTCCGACAGGTACACGGGGTGGTGGAACACGGCGAGGTTTCGGGCGACCCAGGGGGCCATCGTCCCCACCGCCACCAGGAGGGCCACACCGCAGAGCGCGAGCCTCCGGCGCCTGGCCATGCCCCGTTGCCAGAGCACGGTGGGCAGGGCGACCAGGGGGATCAAGAGGACCAGCTCGGCCCGGGTCAGCGCGCACGCCCCGATCAGCAGGCCGAGGAAGACCACCCGCCAGGTGGAGCACTCACGGAAACACCGCACGGCCGCCAGGATGGTGAGGGCGGTGAGGAGCATCACCAGCGCCTCAGACATGACCTCGCCGTCGTAGACCCAGAAGCCCGGATACAGGGCAGCGACCACCGCCGCGATGACACCGGCCCGCTCGCTCACCAGGTCTCGTGCCACCATTCCGGTGAGGACGATGGTGGCCGTCCCGATCAGGCAGACCACCACCAACTGGGCACTCTCGCCCTTGAGCCCGAACAGGTCCCCCAAGGTGAGGACCAGGGTGAACAGCGGCGGATGCTGGGCCGACTGCACCAGCGCCGCAGGATGATGCCTTGCGGCGATGATCACCGGATCGACGAACCAGTGGCCCTCGAGGTTCAACGCTGCCTGGCCGTGGTAGTAGGACGCATCGCCCTGCAACGGTGCGCCGGCCTTGACCACGAAGGCGAAGATCAGGCGCAGACCCAGCCCGGCCGAGGCTGCCAGGGCCATCCACCACGGGAAGGAGCCACTCCGTGGGGCCGATCCTGTGGCCCGCTCCCCCGTCTCGGCCACTATCCGGCGACGTTCCCGGCTCCGGTGGCGCGGTGAGGGAGCGTCGGGGCATCGCGGCCGGTACGCCCGGCGTCCCCGCCGTTCCGGTCGTTGCTCGCCTCGTGGTACTCCTCTTCCACGTTCACCGACCAGATGTCGTGGTGGGCACCGTGGATGTTCTCGACGGTCAGCATTGCGGTGTACATCGAGTGGTCCTGGTTGTTGTACTTGTGCATACCGTTGCGCCCGACCGGATGGACATTCGGGGCGTGCTCCTCGAACCAGCGGCGGATGACCTCGACGTTGTCGCGGTAGACGTCGTCGTACACCGGGTACGCCTTGGGCATCCGGACCACGTAGCCCGCCTCGACATCCGACGGTTCCCCCAGCCCGATGGCGGCCAGCTCCTTGGTCCCCAGGGCCACCAGCTCCTCGTCGGAGGAGTTCCACAGATCGTCGCCCTCGAAGACGAAGTACTCCATGCCCAGGCAGGTACGGCCGTCCTTCACCAGGTAGGGAGACCACGAGCCGAAGTTCTGGATGCGGCCCACCTTGACGTCGGGCGAGTGGATGTAGATCCAGTTGTCGGGGAAGCCCCGATCCTCCGGCACCACCAGGGCGATAGTGAGGAAGTCGCGGTAGTGCAGGTCGGCGGCGGCCCGCAGGACGCTCGTGGGTACCGGGGGATCGACGATGCGGGCCAGGGCGGTGAACGGCATCGAGGAGATCACGTGGGAGGCGGGCAGGCGTTCCTCGGCCCCGGACACTGTCCCGGTGACTGTGACGGCAACCGCGGCCCCGTCCTCGATGTGCAGGGCCGTGGCCGAGGTCTCCATCCTGACCGAGCCGCCCGACTCGGTGACCTTGCCCGCACACCGCTCCCACATCATGCCCGGACCGAACTTCGGGTACTGGAACTCCTCGATGAGGCTGGTCACCTGCTTGGACTTGTCGCGGCGCTTGCCGGCCAGCGAGGAGCGGATCGGCTCCCACACTGCGTTCCACAGGGACATCCCCTTGATCCGCTGGGCGCCCCAGTCGGCCGAGAGCTCCGAGGCCGGCACACCCCACACCTTCTCGTTGTAGGTCTTGAAGAAGTGGTGGTAGAGCCGCCATCCGTAGTTAGAGACGATGTAGCCCTCGAGCGTGGTCAGGTCCTTGGGCGGGCGCACCCGGACCCACAGGAAGGACAGGCCGCAGCGGAACGCCTCGACCGCGCCGAGGTTGGAGAGGGCGTTCCCCAACTTGATGGGATAGTCGTAGTACTTCCCACCGTAGAAGATCCGGCTCATACGAGGGCGCAGGAGGAAGTCCTCGGGAGGGAGGATCTCGTGCCAGAACTCCTCCACCGGCTTGACCTTGGTGAAGAACCGGTGCCCTCCGATGTCGAAGCGCCAACCGTCACGTTCCACGGTTCGGCTGATGCCGCCCAACACGCTGTCCTCCTCCACCACGACGACCGGGTCGCCGGCCGTCGCCAGGCGATACGCCGCGGTGAGCCCTGCGGGCCCTCCGCCGATGACCACCACCGTGGGGTCGCCCCCACCGAGCGGCGCCCCCGAGTTCGTGCCGGCGCAGTGCGCGCCCGCATCGTCGGGGCTGGCCGCTCGGTCGTTGGTTGATGCCACTCGGTGTGATCCGTTCTCTCTGCTCTGCGGCGGCCCACCGGACAGGGTCCTGGCTCGTTGCGGGTGCGCTGTGGCCCAGTCGATGGTGGTTTCGATCCTGCTGTGCTGCTGTGGTCGGTGCTGCTGTGGTCGTCCGCCACCTCCGTGATGTCGCGCCCGTTGGCGCACTCCCCACCCCAGCTTCCCTCCTCCCGGTCATCGCATTGGCGACGTGGGCGGCAGTGACGTCCGGTCCGGACGGGCACGAATGCGGGAGAGGCCTCCCCCTGCGGCCCGACGGTTGCAACCGGGCCGAGTACCCGCCTCCCACGGGTCTGAGACGGCGGGCCACCCGATGAGGACGCCTCCGGTGATGCGCTGCGCTGGTGAAGGATAGTTGCTCATCCTGCCTACCGGGGGAAGGCTCGCCCGCCGCACCTACGGCACCACCGCCCCGCTGAACGCCAGGAACGCGTACCCGACCATCGTCGCCCCTGCGGCCACCAGGACGGCCGATTCGACCCACCGCCGTGCGGTGAGGGTCGATGCGGCCACCACCAGGGGGAAGGCCCCCAGGGCATACCGCTCGAACGAATCGAGGTTCGATGTGGTCAGCGACACCGCAAGCACGGCGGCGGCAAAGGCCGCATAGGACAGAGGGAGCCTGCGGAAGGCCACCACCAGGAGCACCGCGCAGAGGACAACCCATGGGACGTGCAGGGCGCTGCCCACATGATGGCCGTGGACCACGGACACCGCGTTGTGCCACATGGCGGCGAGCGGAGAGGTGATCGGGCCTCTGTGTCCACCCTGCTGCTGCACCCGGAACGGCAGCCACGGGTCACCGAATTGCGCATCGACCCAGGCCAGGTAGGCGCCGGCCCCGGCCAACGGCGCCACGAGGGCTGCCCCACGGGCGGCCCATCCCCCGTTGGTGGGCGTGGTCCGCCTGCTCTGGAGCACCTCCACGAGCACCGGCACCACCAACAGCACCCCGACCGGGCGGACGGCGCCCGCAACGAGCCCGGCCGCAGCTGCCCACCACCAGCGACGGGTCCGGGCCGCCAGCACGGTTACCACCGAACAGAGCAGCAACGACGTGTCGGCATACCCGAGGACCAATGAGTACGCCGAGGGAGCCAACGCCAGGAGCCACACCGATCGGCGGGCCAGCGCCGGGTCGCCCCGGTCCCGGCGGACCAGGACCAACAGCGCGGCCATGGCGGCGAGGGCGCACAGGTTGGAGATCAGCAACAAGGCCGTTCCGACACCGAGTCCCGGGATCCACCCGAGGACGCGGGCTGCCATGGGGTATGCCGGGAAGAAGCGCACGGACTGCAGGCCGGAGGCCGCGTAGCCGTGGCCGGCGATCGACTCGTACCAGCCACCGTCCCACGCCAGCAGGCCCTGGTGGAGCTGGAGGTCGGCCCGGTCGGAGCGCGCCACGACGTGGGGGTAGGTCCAGTGGGCGAGGGCCAGGCTGAACACCACCAGCACACGGGCCACGATCCAGGCCGGCAGCACGGCAAGGACGGCCCCGCCACAGGTGCGGGCCATGCCTCCCATGCCGCTGCCCGCCGGTGCGTCTGCCCCGGCGCTCTCGGCCCCGGCGGTCGGGCCCGGTGGCACCACCGGGCGCCCCGGCGGGCCCGCCTCGACCACGCGTCGTTCGCTGCCGGTCACGCCGGTCAGGGCTTGGTCGGTGTGAATTCCACCAGCCACATCGGTTGATAGAACTTGTCGGTGTTGCCGACGACCAGCTCCTTCACGCGATAGTCGCGATTCACCTGCAGCGTCTGGACGATCCCCTCGCACTTGAACCCCAAGCTCTGGTAGCCGCCCGCCCACACCACGAAGATCTGCCTGCCCGCCGCGGCGGCCCGGGACAGCACGTCCTGGGCGAAGGCAGGTGCCGAAGCAGCCCGGACCGCAGTGGCATAGTCGACCCAGTTGATCAGCTTCGGGCCGGTGCCTCGTGGGAAGGTCACCTGCTGGTAGCGGCCGGCGGGCAGGAGGCGATCGACGGCAGGGCCCAGTTGGTCCGGGCAGTAGGCCACGATGTCACCGGGCTTTGCGTTGCCGGCGATGGCCGCCGCCGCCTGGCCGGCCTGGGTTCTATTGGTCGTTACGTTTGGCGCCGAACTGGCCAATCCGGCGATGACCGCCACCGCCAGGATGCCCGTCCGCACCCGCCGGTCGCGGAACACTGTCAGGCCGATGGACACCAGCAGGATCAGCGGGATGAACACCACCGACGCATACCGGGCATCGAACGCGCTGTTGGTGACCAGGCCGCCGATGATCGCCGCCGACAGGGTCCCTCCGACTGCGATGGTCACCGGGCGACCCAGGGGGCGGGTGCGGATGTCCAGCTCGATGTGTGTGCGATCGGTGGCCAGGCCGAACAACCCCAATCCGGCGAGAGCGAAGAAGATGAGGGCGAGCGCCCGCCCCTGGCTGGTGCTGCCGCCGGCGAAGGAGGCCACGGCACTGACCATGGCGGCGAAGTTGGCCGGCGTGGCCCACGGCGTCCCCGTGTGCTGGGACTGGAACAGGAAGATCGGCACCCACGGCAGGAAGGTCAAGCACCCCACCGCTCCGGCCAGCAGTGCAGAACGCGCCCCCTGCTTCCACTCCGGACGGCCCCGCCACACCTGCCAGGCCAGCCAGACCGCGACCGTCCCGATCAGGTAGATGGACCAGTAGTGGGTGTAGAGCAACAGTCCGACCACCGCGGCCACGGCGAGGAGATTGCCGCCTCGCGGTCGGCGCAGCGCCCGGTCGAGCGCCAGGAAGCCCAGGACCGTGAGCAGCACTACCAGCGAGTACATCCGGGTCTCGGTGTCGTAGCGGATGGCAAACGGTGAGGTCGCCACCAACAACATGGCAGCCCACCCGGCGGTCCGGCCTCCCAGCCGACGGCCGGCGAACCAGGCGAGGGGCACGGTCACCACGCCGATCACGCCGGCGAGGGATCGCACCGCCACATCCGAGGTGCCGAACCAACCCATCCAGACATGGAGCAGTACGTAGTACAGGGGTGGTGCACCGTCCCGCCGCAACAGCGAGGGAAGCTGGTGGAGGGGATGGCCGGCGATGTTCACCGTGAGGGCCTCGTCCAACCACAGGTCTGACTTCGTCCAGAAGCGCAGCACCAGGGACGCCAGGAGCACAAGCACCGTGGCCGCTGCGATCAGCGCGGTGGACGTCCGACCGAAGGGCGGCCCCTCGGGGTCCTCGTCCGCGGTGGACGGCTTCCGTCGGCCCCTGGCCACGCCGTTCGACGTGGAGGACCCACCGGGCGGAGCCTCTCCGGCAACCCCTGGTGCGACACGGTCCAGGGCGGACACCGCAGACCCGGTGGCGTCCGCATCTGAAGGCGGAGACGGAGCCACCGACCCCGGCCCGGTCACCGAGGAAGGTCCAGGGGGAGCTGCTTCCATGGTCCGCATGGTATCCAGCACCGCGACCCAGGTGGGATCTCGCATCGATTTCATGGACCGGGGGTCCACTTGGCGGTAACGTGCCCCACTACGGTCGCACCCGAAGCAGAGTGCATCGGTCGTATCGCAACGAGCGCAGCCGCACGCCGCCGGCGAAGGGCGACGGTGAGAGCATGATGGGGGAACTCTGTGGCATCTGGTAGCGGAATGAACCGACGTGCCTTCCTGTCCCGTGGCGCAGCCACCGGCGGGGCGGTGGTGCTGGGCGCCGCCGCATCCACTGCTCTGACCGGTTGCTCATCGGGCAGCTCCGGGACCTCGAGCTCCACCGCCGCATCCGGTTCCAAGCCCGGCGTGGGGACCGGATCCCCCGTCCGTGGAGGGTCCCTGACGGTCGGGACACTCGCCGAGATCGACGGGTTCTACCCTCCGTCCAACCACTGGGACACCAACGGGTACATCTACGCCAATGCCGTCTACGACCCGTTGATGGCCGTGGCGGCCGACGGGGCCCTCGAGCCCTATCTGGCCCAGTCGATGACCGGCAACTCCACCTACGACACCTGGACCATGACGCTTCGGCCCGGCGTTAAGTTCAGCGATGGCTCCACCCTCACCTCGGCAGTGGTCAAGGCCAACTTCGACGCCCTCAAGGCATCACCCCTGACCGGCACCGCGCTCAGCCAGGTGGCATCGGTCACCACACCCGACGCCATGACCGTCGTGTACAACCTCACCGGGCCGGCCCCCACCTTCCCGGCAAGCCTCACCACCCAGGTCGGCTACGTGGTGGGCGAGGCCATGATCCAGCAGGCAGCCAGCGGTTCCGGGACGCCGACGCCGGTGGGCACGGGCCCGTTCGTCTTCTCCTCGTGGCAGCCCAACGACCACTTCACCGCCACGCGCAATCCCAACTACTGGCGGAGCGGCCTCCCCTACCTCGATCAGATCACCTTCAAGCCGATCCCCGACACCGTGCAACGCGAGGCCAGCCTCAAGACCGGTGCGGTGGACATGATCGAGTCCACGGACCCGGGGACCATCAACCGCTTCTCGGGCTCGTCCGGGTACCAACTGGTCGACAGCCGTACCGGGGTGATCGGCGAGCCGACCATGGGTTTCATCATGTTGAACACCGCAGTGGCCCCGACCAGCGACCTCCGGATCCGCCAGGCCCTGGCCAAGGGCCTCGACACGGCCCAGGTCCAGAAGATCTTCGGCGGGGGATTCGCCAAGCCGGTCAACGGGCTCTTCCTTCCCGGTTCGCCCTACTACAGCAGCACCGGCTATCCCACCTACGATCCGACCGGGGCGAAGGCCCTGGTCAGCCAGTACAAGGCCGAGCACGGGACGCCGTCGCTCCAACTCACCACCATCACCGACCCCCGCCTGGCCCAGCTGGTGCAGATCGTCCAGCAGATGTGGGACCAGGTCGGGTTCGACGTCAGCGTCAACACCGTGCAGCAGGCCAACATCATCTCCGACTTCGTGACCGGCAAGTTCCAGGCAGCGACGTCCTACCAGTTCGGGAACGTGAACCCTGACCTCAACTACGTGTGGTGGAGCACCACCACCATCTCGCCGGTGGGCGGGATCGGCCTCAACTTCACCCGGCTCGACGACCCCCAGATCGAATCGGCCATGCTGGCCGGCCGGGCCGCCACCGACCAGGCCACCCGGGTTGCCTCCTACCAGAAGGTGAACGAGCGCCTGGCCCAGGACCTGCCCTACCTGTGGAT
>Ga0075520_1001150_pt1 | contig 12495 bp, 8 predicted proteins | sample NGEPerB_FD_75100 | JGI IMG/M metagenome (GOLD analysis project Ga0075520, IMG submission 75100) | Arctic peat soil microbial communities from the Barrow Environmental Observatory site, Barrow, Alaska, USA - NGEE PermafrostAB12-B | ecosystem: Environmental > Terrestrial > Soil > Wetlands > Peat ... | reverse complement strand
TCCCACTTTGCAGCAAAAGATCATCGACACGTGTGAAGCACGCTTTGACGCGCACAGCCACGACTGCAGCGGCTTTTTGAAGGCCGTGGGGGGTGATCTGGGAATCGCGATAACTGGAATGGCGAACGACATCGTGGATGAAATCCAGACTGCGCCCTGGACGCCGCTGCCCGATGGCCTTGCGGCAAAGGCCCAAGCCGACCAAGGCTTTTTCGTTGTGGGAGGTCTGAAAGACACTCCGCATGGCCATGTCGTCGTGGTGGTGCAGGGACCGCTGGCTCACGAAAAATATCCGACGGGATATTGGGGCCGCCTCGGCGCAACGGGAATGAAGAACACCACCATCAACTGGGCCTGGAACAAAGCCGAGCGCGATCGGGTGACCTATGCTTACGTGGCTCTTCCGGCGCAATCAGGTTGATCGCCCTGATACAGGGCACCTTGCAGAAGCCGGCCCATGTCCCGCCCTGCTAGCGCGTCGCTTTCTCCAGCAGATACATATACGAACGGTAGATCTGTCCGGTGGCGCGGCTCATGCCGATCTCGCAGGTACGGCTGCTGGAGTAGCACTCATCCGGCTGCCTGGCTTTTATTTCAGCCGCCTCGTACTTAGTGGCCGCCTGCGTCAGTTCCGGAAACAGAAATCCGCGATCGCCTGCGAAGCCGCAACAACCTGCGTCCAGCGGAATCGTTACCTGCTCACTACAGGCGCGCGCAATAGCTTCCAGCTTCGCCCCGATGCCCATCTTGGTGACCGAGCACACCGGATGCAGGGCCACGGAGCGCGACTTGGTTTTGACCGCCAACTTCGGCAGCAACTGGTCGTGAACGAACTCAATGGCATCCACAAATGTCATCTGGTCGAAGCGTTCCTGGTTCTCTGGCGTTAGATAGGAACGCGCCGTCTTGAATCCGTAGGTGCAGGGACTGGTGTCAATCACGATGGGCAGACTGCCCTGCTCCGACCACTTCCAGAAGCGTTCCACCGCGGCATTGATGGTGATGCCGTGAGCACTGCTGAATCCTTTCGACGAAAACGGCGTGCCGCAACACGTTCCCGCCACGTCCCGCGGGATGTGGAGCGGAACTCCGGCGCGGCGTCCCAACTCGACGGTCAACTCCATCAGGGAACGATCCACCGGTTCGCCGGGCAAGCGTCCCATCACGCGCGAGATGCAGGCGGGAAAGTAAATGGCCTGCGCACCGGCGCGCTGCGTCTTCGGCACCGTACCAGCCGCGTAAGGAGTGTCGGGCATCCATTCCGCTAAGCTGTCTCCGGCGAAGCGTTGCAGTGTCCGGGTCAAGCGGCGCATTCCACCCAATCCAATGACCACCTCGGCGGCATGGCCCAGCCGCAAGGCCCAGCGCAGCACCCCTTCCGTCAGCTTGAAATGCTGGCTGATGCGCACCGCCCACTGCTTCGCGGCAACCGAGGAACGCATCCCACGAAAGCGCTTAACCAGTTGTCCTGTGTCGATACTCACCGGACACGCAGTAGCGCAAAGTCCGTCTGTAGCGCAGGTATCGAGCGCCATGTAGGGAAATTCTGCGTCGAGAGCGGCATACAGAGGGGAGTGGCCTCCGCTCTCCTGCAACCGCGCCATCTCGCGGCGCACTACGATGCGCTGCCGGGGCGTCAGCGTCAGTTCGCGGCTGGGACATTTGGGCTCGCAGTAGCCGCACTCGATGCACTTGTCGATCTCGGGCTCCACCGACGGTAACTGTTTCAGATTGGCCAGGTGCGCTTGCCGGTCAGGATTGATGATCACACCCGGGTTCAGCAGGTTGCCGGGATCGACCAGCTCCTTCAGGCGGCACATGATGGCGTAGCCGTCAGTTCCCCACTCGGTCTTGACGAATGGAGCCATGTTTCGCCCGGTGCCGTGTTCCGCCTTGAGCGCGCCGTCATAACGCTCGACCACCAACTCGACCACGTCGTCCATGAAGCGGGCGTACTGGTCAATCACAGCCTGGTTGTTGAAACTCTGGGTGATGACAAAGTGCAGATTTCCGTCCTTGGCATGACCGAAGATGATGGCGTTCTCATACTCATGTTTGCGGAAGAGGCGGGTGAGATCGTGGGCCGCGTCAGCCAGGGCCTCGATGGGGAACGCAACGTCTTCGATGATGACCGTGGTGCCGCTCTTGCGTACCGAGCCCACCGACGGGAACAGGCCGGCACGTATTTTCCACAGCAGCGCCTGCTCGGTTGCTACATGAGTGAATTGCGCCGGCTCACACAGCTTCAGGCCGCCTACGGAGTCCGCAGCAATCTTCTCTAATTCTGTGCGCTCCTTCTCGTCCGCCGATTGAAACTCAACCAGCAGACCGGCAGCGGCGTCGGGCAAGGTGCGAAGCGAGGGCGGTACACCGGCCTGACTCTCCACCGAGCGTAGCGAGGCGCGGTCCATGATCTCCAATGTCTTGGCGCCCGCTCGCCGCAACGGCACGATCGAATCTGCGGCGGCGTACAAATCCGGGTAGAGCAGCAGTCCGGTGTACTTCACGGGGAGATCGGGAACGGTGTTGAGCACGGCCTCGGCGATGAAGGCGAGCGTGCCCTCGGAGCCAATCAGCACGTGCTGAAAAATATCCACGGCCCGGTCGAAGTCGAGAAACGCATTCAGCGAGTAGCCGGTGGTGTTCTTCATCCGGTACTTGTTGCGCACTCGCTCGCGCAAGCCGGGGTTGTCTTGCAACTGCGCTTTCAGGGCGAGGATGCCGCGCGCCAGTTCCGGTTCGCGCGCATGAAACTCCTCATCGGCGCGGGGCAGCGCCGTATCGATGACGGTCCCCGAAGGCAACATGAACTTCATCGAGTGCAGGGTGTGATAGGCATTCTGCTCGACACCGCAACACATGCCGCTGGAGTTGTTGGAGAGTATTCCGCCCAAGGTGCACGTCGCGATGGATGCGGGGTCGGGGCCGATCTTGGCGCCATACGGAAGCAACGCCTGATTGGCACGCGCGCCAATAACGCCGGGCTGCACGCGGATTTTGCTGCCACTCTCCTCGACTCGCAGTTCGCGCCAATGGCGCGCCACCTCCACCAGCAATCCATCGGAAATCGATTGTCCCGACAGGCTGGTGCCAGCCGCTCGAAAGGTCATCGGCACCTGCGTCTGTTGGCTGAAAGCAAATAGCCCGCGGACCTCATCCAAACTCTGCGCCTGTACCACAGCTTTTGGGATCAGCCGGTAGAAGCTGGCATCCGAGGCGCAGGCGATCAAGTCGATGGGGCGAATGAGAATGCGGTCGGCGGCAATCATTCCGGCAAGCGAAGACTTGATTTCTTCCGATGAAAGTTGGGCGGGAGCGAGGACGGATATCGCCATTTTTCTTCCTTACTCTTGTTTGACTAGGCCCTGGCGTTGAACGCCAAGCGGACGCAGCGGACGAATTTGTCCGCCAAGTTACGCCTAACAAAAATGTAGAGCAGGCCGGCAAAGCGGGACGCGGAAGTGGGTCACCGGGAGCTGTGACATATGACCCATCGGGCCGCTTCGGGCGCTGGACACCTGCTCGTCAGGAGCGCTTCATCGGAAGACGAAATTCCACCCAACAAGCAAAAGGGCTTGGGTGGGCACCTGCCGCAGTGCAAGAAAAAAGGGGCGGCGCGCTGCTGCGGCCACCCCGGTGAAGGTTATACGACTGGTTGTTAGAAGGTAAATACTGGTCCGAACTCGGTGCGCCAATCGATCGACGTGCAGCTAGGCAAGCCGGCGATCTTCGTGGTGCAAACATCATGTTCGTTCGGAACAGCGTAGCTGGCGTAGTGGCTCTCTTCCAGTGCGAACTGCACCCATGGGTTCATCTTGTACCAAATGGTTACGGCATTGAGGTTGCTCTTGATCGGCCCGGCGCCGGACGCACCAATAGCTTTGGCGAGTCTGAAGTCATTGCCATTGGCCGCATCGATGCCGTATTCATAGTAGGCTTGCCAGCCCGCATTCCGCCCCTTCGGGTCGGCATTGAACCAGCGCGAGATTGGGAATCCGACCTGCACGAAACCGCCGTAACCGCGCACTGCCAATTGTGGAGCGGCGACGGCATTGCCGGCACTGTTGGTTCCAAAGACCACCGTGGAAGAGCCATCCACCGAGAGGGCGTTCGTCTTATTGCTCAGACCCCCCGTGTAGTTGTAGTTGGACAAGAGTTGGCCAGCAAACATGAATCGCAGGTCAGCTCCCATGTAAGCGCTAGCCACAACAGTTGCCCAGCGGGTTGGGAGTGAAACTGCGATCTGATTACCGTAGCCATTGCTGTGGGCGTCGTAGCCCCTGGGGAAGGCAGTTTTGAAGGTATCTGCGCCTCCCGCGCATCCCGCGCAAAGCGGTACGGCTGAGGCTAGTATCGTGCCTTGGCGCCCGGTGTAGAAGCCGCTCCAGAGAATCTGAGCTGGAACAACGCCCGGAGCCTTGTCGAGCTGGAACTGGAGCACGACTCTGGATTCAATCTCGGGCTTCCCGTTGTCGGCGCCCTGGCGCTCGCCGTATCCCAACTGGTTGCCGGTTCCGTCGAGCACGACGTTGCTGCAGGTCGTGGTTGCGGCAAAGGTTGTATGGTTGACGGTTGTGGTGCATGTCGAGGTTACGGCATCGGCTGGAACGTTGCCTTCCGACGGCATCATAATGGCCACTTCGGGCGAGAGCTTCCAGTTACGGGAGCCGCCCAGCTTTTCCACGAAGCCGAGACGCATCTGCGGACTGCGCTCGTAAGTGTTGCCCCAATAAGCGCCGAAGAACGTGGTCTCGAACAGGTTCATCATCGCGCTGGAGCCGTAGATCGTCCAGTCCTGTCCGGCTTCGAAGAAGATGTCCGTGTTCGGTGCCACGTTCCAGTCGATTCGGCCGAAAGCCAGACGCAGTTGGAAGGCGTTGCTGCGAATGGCGGAGACGTTGCGGTTGTCGGCACGGCTGAAGTTGCCTTCGTAATCGCCTTCGATTTGGCCGGTGACGGTCACGTTTTTCGAGACATCAGGCCACTCGAACTTGAAGCCCATACGAGTCTGCCGGGCCTTGACGTGGAATTCGGCGTTGTTAGTTGGCCCGGTATCGGCGTTCAGGAAGCCTGGAGGCGGAAAATCGTCTCCACGGGGAGAACTGGAGTCATAATTCGCACTGGCCTTAATGAAGCCATAGGGTGTCATTCTGACCGCGCCCAACTTCAGCGCGCCAGCCAAGCCTTCCTTAACCGGCGCATCCAGCGGAAGTACCCGGACCGGCGCGATGGCGGGAATGACTACCGGACCTGCAGCTTCTTTCGGTGCGGCAGCTTGCCCTGCGCCCGGAGTGGTGAGACTGGCATACTGCGTGGGACCCGATTCTGTATCCACCAGCGAGTGCAAAGTATCTGCATCCGCGGCGCTCTTCAGCTCTGCCGCTTCCGAGTCATTGACAACGCCTTTGGCCTTCAACAGAAGCAGCAATTGCTGCATCCCTGCGGAACCTGGCATGCTTCGCAGGCTGTTGGCTTCTGCTGTGGTCAGGATTCCCTTTTTTACCAGGAGATCGACCAAGGTTGGACTGATAACGGCGGCCGTTCCTATACTAGCGCCGCTGTTCGTGGCTGCGGCGCTGGTAGCCGCGTTGGTGGGATCCGCCGTGGTCGTGGCATTGGAGTCAGCGGCAATTAGCGCCACTGGAACCAAGAGACACGCAACCGCCAGCAGGCACACTATCGATGACCGGAAACAATCTCGCATCTTCGCCTCCAAGCAAGTAGGCGCAATTCAATACCAGCCCGGGAAGCCTGGCGTCATGGGGATTCCTGATCGGTAAATCCCTCTGTGAATTGAGCCGTTGGAGCGGAACTGTAAGGGACAGCATGGGGTAGGCTGGCGGACATAGCTCACGCGTGAATGTGACCCTGATCACATTGGGGGGGTGAGCAGCAAGCTGTCGTCCCCTTGGTGGGTAACTGGTAAGTTGCAGATTTTGCGATAATTAGTCGACAAAAGTAGTGCACCAGGAGGACAACATCTACCCGCGTTGCCACTTTTGTGGGAGAACTCGGAGATGAAATGCCGATGGACCTGCAGTGCGACAAGCGATAAACCAGGGTAATCTGCCGGGGAAATCTCGCTGCGAAGGATCGCCGTGCAGTGCAGAGTGTCGCGTATCGCGAAATCATGAATTAGTGTTGACCCGCCCTCAAAGTCCCAGGTAGGCTCGCCGCACTTCATCCATGTTGGCAACCTCGCGCGAATCGCCTTCAATCTCCACCCGGCCTTCGGCCAGCACATAGGTATAGTCGCTCAGCGCCAGGGCGAGATGCACATTCTGTTCGACCAAGACGATGGTCAGTCCTTGCTTTCTCAATTTTTTCAGAGTGAGGAACAACTGCTGCGCCAGCACCGGCGCCAGACCGAGCGAAAGCTCGTCGATCATGAGCACGACCGGCTCCTGCATCAATCCGCGGCCCATGGCCAGCATCTGCTGCTCGCCGCCGGAGAGGGTGGATGACCTTTGCTTGCGGCGCTCCTGCAAGCGCGGAAAAGTATCGTACACGCGCTCCAGGTTGTCCTTCTGCTGCTTGCGGGCGCGATGCGAATACGCACCCATCTCCAGGTTCTCTTCCACCGACATGTCGGGGAAAAGCTGCCGGCCTTCAGGCACCAGGACCAGGCCGCGGCTGGCTTTGGCGTGCGTTGACATCCGGGTCACGTCTTCTCCGTTCATCAGGACGCGGCCGCCCCAGCAAGGCACGCTGCCCATGATGGTGCGCAGCGTGGTGGTCTTGCCCGCGCCATTGGCGCCTATGACCGTGGTCATCTTGCCGGCCTGCACCTGCAGCGATATGCCCCATAGCACCTGCACCTCGCCGTATCCAGACTCGAGTTTCTCGACCTGCAGAACGGCGTCCATCAGTTGTTCTCCTTGAGTTTTTCCGCGATGTCCGGGTCGCCCAGGTAAGCTTCAATCACCTGGGGATCGCGCGCCACCTCCTCGGGCTGCCCTTCGGCCAGCTTCTGGCCAAAGCTCAACACCACGATGCGATCAGAAAGACTCATGATGGCCTGCATGACATGTTCGATCATGAACACCGAGATGCCGCTGTCGCGGATGTCTCGCACAATGCCGATCATGTAAGTGATTTCGGTGGGATTTAACCCGGCCAGCACTTCGTCCAGCAGAAGCAGCTTAGGACGCGCCGCCAGTGCGCGGGCTACCTCCAAACGCTTCTTGCCGGCGATGGTGAGGGAGCGGGCCGACATCTCGGCACTCTTGGCCAGGCCGACGCGTTCCAGCACTTCCAGCGCCACCTTACGCGCCGGCTTCAGGGCCAGATATTCGCGGCCGAAGCAGGCGCCGACGGTCACGTTTTCCAACACCGTCATGTCCTGCAGCGGCTTCACAATCTGGTGGGTGCGCGCCAACCCAAGATGGACCACTTGGTTGGGAGAACACTTGGTGATGTCCTCACCGGCAAACTTTATCGTTCCTTTGTCTCCCTTGTAGACGCCGTTCACAACGTTGAACAGCGTGGTCTTGCCGGCGCCGTTGGGGCCGATCAACCCCAGGATCTCGCGTTCCCCGAGGCTGAAGCTCACATCGGAGACCGCCAGCAGTCCGCCAAAGCGTTTGCTTACGCCGCTCACTTCCAGTAAGGGGGTCATTCGATCACCTTGCGGGCGCGCGGCACCAGGCGATAGAGCCAGCCGATCAGGCCACCGGGCGCAAACAGCACCACCAGCAGTAAGAGTCCGCCGGCAATCACCAGTTGAAAATTAGAGAGCTTAGGGGACGTCAACAGATAGGAGCGCAGTTTCTCGTACAACCCTCCGCCCAAAGCCGCGCCGACCACCGTACCTTTGCCGCCGAGCATCAGCATCACGATTCCCTCCAGCGAGAGCATGAATTCAAACGCAATCGAGGGATCGATCATGCCGTTCTTGTAGAACATCAGCGCGCCTGCTACCGCCGGAAGAAATGCGGACACGCTGTAAATGATGGCCTTGAACACGGTGGTGTTAACGCCCAGGACCACGGCCGCATCTTCATCTTCGCGGATGGCAAACAGGCCGAGGCCGAATTTCGAGATCTTGATGCCCAGACTCAAAATCATCGACAGCGCCATTACGCCGATCACCAGGAAGTAGGTGGTCCAAAGCGCGTGACGCGCTCCGCCCAGCCTCTCATAGGCGGAGAAGTCCACGTACATGCCCGTGGACCTTCCCCAGGGATCGAAGTTGGCGACGAAAGATTGCACAGCGAGCAGCACCCCGATCGTGGCCAGCGCGAAGTAGGCGCCCCGCAATCGAAGAATGCCCATTCCTAACGCGAGTGCGAACAGGCTGACCACCACGCCAGCAGCCAGAGAGGCCGCCACCAGGTTCCAATTTCGCACCGTCGCGAGATAGAGTCCGACGTAGCCGCCCAGCCCATAGAACACAATGTGGCCGAAGTTCACATACCCGGTATAGCCGATCATCAAGTTCAGATTGCTGGCCAGAATGACGGCAATGGCAACCAGGATGAGGTCTTCGCGCATGGACACATCGTTGGCATGGAACGGAATGAACGCCATCAGCGCAGCAAAAATCAGGATCAGCCAGAAGACCGGGCGCCGCAAGATCATGCCGTGGCCCTCGTGAAAATGCCTTTGGGAAAGGCAACCAGCACCACCACAAACAGTCCGAACTCAATCAGCGGGATCCAACTGACGGCGATGAAGGGGGTCACCGCTCCCTCCAACAAGCCCAGCAATACGCCGGCGGCGAGGGCCCCGAGCGGCTTGCCCAGCCCAGCCAGCACGGTCACCACGAAACTCTTCATCTGGTAACCCGCGCCGGAAAGAATGGTGAAGGGAAATAAAGTTGACACCAATGCGCCCGAAGACGCCGCCAGCGCGATGCCGATGGCAAACGCCAAGGCGAGCACCATGGTCGAGGAGATGCCCATCAGCTCGGCCGCTTCGCGGTTGTCGGCCACGGCCCGGATGGCCTTGCCGGGCCGGGTGCGATACAGAAATAGCTCCAGCGCCAAGGCAATAACCACGGCAGCGGTGGCTGCGGCAATGTGGTTCCCGGTGAAAGTGTAGGCCCCCACGGTAAAGCCGCGCAGCGTGAAGTTCACGTTGTAGGGACTGGTACTCCAAATCGCGGTGCCGATCCCAATGATCATCATGTTCACGGCGAAGGTGGACAGCAGGCTCGACAATTGGGAGCGCCCGATCACCCAATGCACAGAGATCCAATAAATAACCAGGCCGAGCAGCAAACCCGCCGCCAGGATGGGCAGCAAGAGGAAGTAGGCGTTCACCGGGAAGGCGGCAAACAAAATGTACATGCCGAACATTCCCAGCGCGATGACCGAGCCATGGGTGAGGTTGATGACATCCATCACTCCCCAGATCAGACTGAGGCCCATAGCGGCCAGCCCATAGACCGAGCCGATCAGCAGGCCATCAATCATGGAAGCGAGAATGCCAGACATTTCTCACCCTTTGCGCCGCATCGTTCGCCGGTGTGGCGCCCAACATTCGTCAATCAATGTACTGCAAAATTAGTGGATCGGATACACCAGATTGGCGCTCTTGGCAGCCAGCGGCCAGACCACCTGCTTCACCAGCTTGCCGGACTTGTCCTTCTGCCATTGCGCCAGGACCATGGCATGGCCCACCTGCAAACCATGCTGATTGGCCTCAGTCGCAAACTTGCTGCGGCCATAGAACGTTGTGATGTCGGTGGCATTCAGCGCCGCCGCCACTTTTGCCGAGTCGGTGCTGCCTGCCTGTTCAATGGCGCGTTGCAGGACCAGGCCGGAGGCGTAGCCGCCCGCCGATTCGTAGCTGGGCGGAGTATTGAATTTCGCTGTGTAGGCTTTAGCGAAGTCAGCGCCGCTGGGCCCGTATTGTGCCTTGAACGCCGACTGCGGCTCCCACTGCGAGGGCACGATCACGCCCACGGCCGCATCCCCCAGTTCGTTCCACTTGTCGCTATCGGGGGCCACCAGCAAGGTGATCATCTTCAACTGGACCTTATGTTCGTAGAGTTGCTTGGCCAGGGTCGAGCCATCGGCATAATGGCCGCCGCCCAGCAGGATGGTGGACTTCGACGCAATCACCTTGTCGATGATGGCGCTGAAGTCGGTGGTGTTGGGGGCGTAGGCTTCGCTGAAGGCCACGTTGAAGCCGAGCTTCTGGGCATACTCCTTAGCGGGATTGACCACCGACACGGAGAACGAGGCGTCTTCATACACGAACGCAATCGCCGCCTTCGGGTCCTTGGTCTTCAGCATGTCCAGCACCCCCTTCAGGTATTCCGCTCCTGGGGTGAACATCTGGAAGAGGTAGTGATTGCCCAGCGTATAGGTCTTGCCTTCGGCAGCGCCGGTAGTCAGCATGATCTTTTCATACTGCTCCGTCACGATGGCGGCCGTGGCGGTCAGACTCGAAGAGTACGGGCTGAACAGAAAATCGGCTTTGTCCTGCAGGATCAGGCGCGAGTAAAGCTGCTGCACGCGCTTGGGGTTGGATTCGTCATCGTAGCTGACGAACTGGACCTTGTAGCTCTTGCCGGCCGCCTTGATGCCTCCGGCAGCGTTCACCTGATCGCGCCACAGTTCGAAACCGCGCTTCTGCTCCAAGGAATCCACATTCATGGCCCCAGTATTGGAGGCGGTGAAGCCAAGGGTGAGGTTTTGCGCAAATCCTGTGGCGACGAAGAGGGCAGCAACTAGCAAGATGGGGAGAACAAGTCGTTTCACGGTTCACCTTCTCGGATGAGTCTATAGTCCCAGGGTGGTTGAAAGCGTACGGCGAAGACTGGGCAACCCCCTATGACACCAGTCACTTGCAAATGTGATTCTGCTCACAAGAAGGATGGACATGGCCGGGTGCCCCAGGTCTCGCGCCTTTCGAGACCTGGGCGACTACGACGTAGAAGCAGTTATCGCTTCGGATGGGTTGGCGAGCACCCGGGTGCCCCAGGTCTCGCGCCTTTCGAGACCTGGGCGACTACGACGTAGAACCAGTTATTGCTTCGGATGGGTTGGCGAGCACCCTATCCAAGTGATCAATGACCGACTTCCCGGGTCTCGAAAATCGCGAGACCTGGGCCACCCACCGCAAACTTCGGGAACTCTGGGTTCACGATCCAGCAATAGTCTGTAGACCGGCGGTTTTGGTTAAGTCAGGTTGCGGCGATGCGCCGCAACACAAAACTTAATACTTGTGTTACCAGACTTTACCGTCGAAATCGAGTTGCCGGGGTTCCAATACATGACAGACGAACTGTCGAGGAGGAAGTGAGAAGATTATGAAAACCAAGTTTTGGAGCGTCGCTGTGGCGTTGTTAGCTCTGGTGCTGTGCGGCACGGCGATTTTTTCGTACGCGCAGCAGAATGAGGCGGCAGGTGCTTCGGGATGGAGTGGGCACCGGCACGGCGGCATGGGCTTTATGGCCCGCGAGCTTAACCTGACCGATGCCCAGAAGCAACAGGTCAAGACCATGATGCAGTCGCAGCACGCGACCATGCATCCGCTGATGCAGCAACTGGCGGAAAACCGCAAGGCCATGCTGACCGCCACCGCCAACGGCGCTTTCGACCAGGCCAAGGTGCAGGCGATTGCCAATCAACAGTCGCAAGCGATGGCGCAATTGATGGTGCAGAAGGCGTCCATCCAACACCAGATCTACACCCAAGTGTTGACGGCCGATCAGCGCACCAAGGCCGACCAGATGCGCGAGAAGCAAATGGCCCGCATTGATCAGCGTCTGCAGAAGTTCTCGCAGCCGGCAACGGAGGCGACACAGCCGCAGTAACGCCAACAACGCGCCAGGTCACCACCACGGAGGCACGGAGATAAGACTCCGTGCCCTCAGTGTCTCGTTCGCTGCCTCAGAGCGCCTGGCTTTGGTTCTGCTATCTCTTGCGCGTGGGACTTGCTAAAGCAGTTGCCGCGACGCCCAGCGGGGCTCCGATCACAAAGACTATAAGGGTCGAATCCGGCCTCATGCCAGGATTGAGGTGTAACGCGAGTCGTAGAACGACAAATACGATGACCTGCGCCAGCACCCACCATACAAGGAACTTGAGGAGTGGATTCTCGTGAGAGAACAAGCTGAGAAGCCAAGTGAATATCCTGGCAAGTTTCTTGGAAACCCGCGCCTTAGTTGCAAGAGGTCGCTGTTCTGGGCGATACGGTGAGACTGCGTTTAGTGCTTCGGCAAACTCCATCACCGCCAACTGGCCGCCGTTGGCAACATTCTTGCCTTCAGGTTCTTCACTCGACAATTCTGGAATAACGCTGTACAGGTAGATAGAAAGATAACTCAGAACGACTTGAATTTTATCAAGATCTTTCTTGTCCTTAAGCCTGCCATTGATCTTCGCGGGCAGCGAGTTGAAAGCGTTGACAACCTGTATGACCTTGCCCGCGCAAAACGTATCCCTTAGCTGAACGATTGAAAATCAACAAGGGGGACGAAAATGACTAAGTCTACGCGGGCCCAGTACACGCTGGAGTTCAAGCAGGAGGCGGTGCGGCTAG
>Ga0075520_1001149_pt1 | contig 12496 bp, 11 predicted proteins | sample NGEPerB_FD_75100 | JGI IMG/M metagenome (GOLD analysis project Ga0075520, IMG submission 75100) | Arctic peat soil microbial communities from the Barrow Environmental Observatory site, Barrow, Alaska, USA - NGEE PermafrostAB12-B | ecosystem: Environmental > Terrestrial > Soil > Wetlands > Peat ... | reverse complement strand
TGTTCGCGATAAGGGGTGAAACTTATTCCTCCGTGGAAAAAAACTTCCAGATTAGGCCATACATCGAGAAGGTTATTTTTTCCGGTAAAAGCCAGTATCTGCTTAATAAGGACAAGATACCATGAAGGAACTCCGGAAATGCTTGTTACATTCTCATTAACAGTAGATTTTGTAATAAGATCAAGCTTCTCTTCGAAATCTTCAAGAAGAGCAATTTTCTGTTTAGGAGTCCTGATAATATCAACCCAGAATGGTGCATTTTCAATAAGAATTGCTGAGAGATCTCCGTAAAGTGAATCATTACTGAACTGATTCATCCTGTGACTTCCTCCAAGGGTAAGACTCTTGCCTGAGAATATCCGTGTATCGGGTCTTTGCATTGCATAGATTACAAGAATATCCTTTGCTGCCCTGTAATGGCAATCTTCAAGAGCTTCGCGGCTCATTGGTATAAATTTGCTTTTTGTTGAGGTTGTTCCTGATGATTTGGCGAACCATTTAATTTCCCCCGGCCATAAAAGATTGGTCTCTCCTTTGCGGAGTCTTTCAACATAAGGAATTATATCATTATATGTCTGAATCGGAAACCTTGACTGATAATCTTTGATAGAAGCTATTGTAGAATAATTGAACTTTTCTCCCCATTCAGTTTTTGCGGCTTTTGCAAGAAGCCTGTATAAAGTTTCCTGCTGAGTTTCGAACGGGTACTTTTTAAATATTTCTATTTGATTTATTCGCTTGACATTAAGCCAGTTAACTATAGAAGGGATAATCGCCATTATACAATCAGTTTGTCATTTAAAGATAGAAAAAAAGTTCAGTGCGATGCTAACTAATTCAGCTGAATACCTCTTTAAGTATTTCAAGCGATTTTATTCTTTTCAGACCCGGCAGATGAAGTGAATAGAATCTGAGGAGCGTTTCAAGAATGTCATTCCGCATTTTCCCGGAGAGTGAAATATTGCCGATAGAGTCGTAAGAGGCCACAAAAAAGTCAGCAAGGATATTTGTAATCTCTTCATTTGCATAATTTCCGTGAACCGGCGGAACAGGAACAAATATACCATTCAGCATGTCAAAAAACTGATCCTCTTTTTCTAACCTGGGATGGGGTTCGAATCCAAGAAAACTGCTGAGTCCGGCCAGAAAAGCAATATGAAAATTGGCAAAGCCCTCTTTGCAGCTTTCAAAATGCATAATAGATTCTTCGATATATTCGAACATTTCTTGGTGAGGAGTTTCTTCTTTCAGCACAGATGTCAGAACTTCTCCGAGAAAAATTGCCACACTGCTTTTCTTAATGTTTGAATAAATATCAAAAGGTGCAAATGACACAGAAAATTCTTTCAATGTCTGCATTTCGCGTGCTGCCTTGTAGTATAACTCCATGTCGAGAATGAACAACGGCTGAAAGTTGATATTATGTTTTCCTGTTTTCCTGTTTCTCATGCCTTTTATAAGGAATGATTGCCTGCCGAATTTCCGGGTATAAATCTGGGTGACGATACCTGAATCAGTGTATTTTATCTGGTGAAGAACTATCCCCCTGGTTTTCTCAAGCATGGTGGTTGAACTATTTTCCAAATTTATTATATTTACTGATCAATCGACTATGATATGTCAGCAACCAATAACGAAGAGCTTTTAAGAAGGATTGTCCGGCTTGCCAGGCAGAACCAGGAACTCGAAGAACATATCAAGAACCTGGAAAAGATTAATGAAAAGCTGATCAGGGATAATCAAAGGATTAAAATACTTTATGAGAAAGTTGCTCCGGAGGGACTGAAAGAATTTGGTGAAGGTGAAAAGAAAGAGAGGTCGCTTAAATTCAATATTGCGACAGTTCTGTTCGCTGATATACATGGTTTTTCGAGGATTGTCGAGGGTATGAATTCCTCATCTGTTATGGACGAACTTGACGAGATAATTGTTGAATTTGAAGCCATTGTTGCCAGGTATAAAATTGAAAAAATTAAAACCATAGGAGATACCTATATGTGTGCCGGAGGGATACCGGTTAAAAATATCACAAACCCTATCGATGTGGTTATGGCGGCCATCGAGATGAGAAACTTCCTTCGGAATTACGAAATAGAAAAAAGAGGCATTAATAAACGCATTTGGGATCTGAAGATTGGTGTTCATTCAGGATCAGTTACTGCAGCAATTTCCGGTAGGAGGAAAATTAATTATGATATTAAGGGAGATACTGTAAATATTGCAAGCCGAATTGAGGCTGTTTCAGATAGCGGAATGATTCTGATCTCAGTTATGACTTATGAACTTGTCAAAGAGTTTTTTGACTGTGAATATGTTGGCAAACTCCCTGTAAAGTACAAAGATGATCTTCAGATGTATATGGTGAAAGGGCTGAAACCTGAATTCTCACAGAACAGGGAAGGTGTCATTCCTAATGAATCATTCAGGATTAAATTTGGTCTTATACAGTTTACCGATATTCAGGAGATCATTTTAGATAAACTGGAAATGGATTTGCCTGGTTACCTCTTTTATCATAATGTAAAGCATACTGTGGATGTTGTTACTGAGGTGGAACTAATTGGTTGGGCCGAAGGATGTACCGATGAGGAAATATTGTTATTGAAAACAGCCGCACTATTTCACGATGCCGGACATATAGTTGCGTATGATAATCATGAGTATTACGGGACGCAAATTGCAAGGGAGATGCTTCCTGAATACAACTATTCCTCCGAACAGATTGACCGTATATGCTCAATAATTATGTCAACCAAGTTGCCGCCAAAACCAACCAATCTTCTCGAAAATATTATATGCGATTCTGATCTTGATTACCTTGGAAGAAGCGATTTTATTCCGGTATCAAATACTCTATATGAGGAACTTAAGGCACAGAATAAGATGGGATCGCTAAATGACTGGAATAAGATGCAGGTCAAATTCATTTCAGGGCACCAGTATTTCACCAAAACAGCCCGAAGTCTGCGGGAGGTAAATAAGCAACAGCAGATCGATAGAATTCAAAGCCTGATAACTGAATAGGAATTAATCGGTGTAGAGGCGCACAACCCGGCGTCTCTAGATTTATTTGAATACCAGCATCTTTGTTACACACGATTGCGAACCGTCTTTACTTGCGCAAAACACGAGATAAACTCCTGTGGCAACACGCCGTCCGGTGTAGGTAGTCAGATCCCATGTAGCCTGTCCGCCATCAGATACTGTTTCATATACAAGATTCCCGCTGATATCTGTAATCCTGATCTGCGAATCTCTTATCAACCCTGTAATAGTAACATTTCCTTTAAAATCCGACCTGACCGGATTGGGAAAAGTATAGACTTTTTTGAATTTTTCTTCGCCAGTTGTGGCATCACCTCTGTAAGACTGGATTCCCTTTGAAGTTCCAAACCATACATCTCCCGTTTTATTGTCAACTGCCAGGGTAATAATTGAATTTGAAAGAAGAGGACTGTTCTGTTCATTAAAGTTCTTAATTTGAGTCGTCCCGTCGGCAGACAAAAGGTAAGCGCCAGAGCCGGCTGTTCCAAGCCATTTCCGGTTGGCTCCGTCGACTGCTATTGATGTAATTGTTTCAGTTTTCAGCAAATAATCGGCAAGATTTGTGCCGTCATTCCTTGGTACTTTAATGCGGGTCGCTTTCAGATCACTGCTGAACACATTTTCAGGATTGAAATAAATTACCGGCCCCTGATCTGTTCCAACCCAGATGTTTCCGTCAAGATCCTCAGCAATGGAATACACAAACGAGATCATCTGATTCTCTGTATCCATGACCAGCATTTTTTTGAATTTATCATCAGTGAATACATCAGGAGTCTTGTTATCGTCCAGAATAAAAAGTCCATAGCCTCGTGACAGAATAATCCACTTTTGACCTTTAGTGGTAATAATTATATCGCCTGATACAGGTGCATTAACAGCCACAGGATTAATAATCCAGTTTCCGTCTGATTTTAGTACTTTTATACTTCCGCTGACGCCTGATTGCGTAAGCCAGAGATTTTCAGAATTGTCCATTGCCATGCCACACACTTTCACATTTGAAGGTCCCGGCGTAGTTGTCTGTAATGGCGAATTTGAAACAGAATATTGTTTTAAGAGGTTATTATTTTTGTATTCCAGCAATCCGTTTCCCCATGTTGATACAAAAATGTGATCGGAGTTTAAAGGATCGATAAGGGCTCTCATAGGATCAGTGATAGTACCTGATTGCAGGGAAGTCCAGTTATTATTTTCAAATATGGAAACCTGGAGAGGCCTTCCCATGCTATTCCAGGAAGCATCGGCAGCTCCACTGCAAACCACTGTTTTCCCGTTTAATGAGGTTATATTGAAAGCATTGTTGGAGACAGGACCCGGCAGAGTAAGAGCTGTAAACTCCGACATATTTTCGCCTCTGACAAGACCTGAACTTATATCGGAAATCCAGATATCGGAGTTGTCAGCAATTGCCCCGGCAATGTTCGGTACCGCCCATCCGTATGAAGAAATTGTTTTCACCAGGGAACCTCCTGGATTAAAATATTTTACCGAGGAACCTGAAGAGATAGTAAATCCCGTCGAAGAACTATCGAATGATCTGTTAAATATACCACTGGTGAATAAAAAGAGTGAACTGTTGTCGCTGACAGAAAAGACCTGGTCGCCTCCTGAAAGAGGATCTGACAGATTTGCATAAAGTTTATTACCCGAGAATGTCAGTAAGGTGTATCTTGCTACAGGATTGGGAAGCAGGCTGACCAGGTTCCAGTTTCCAAAATATGAAAGCCCCAGATTCGTTAGGTCAGCAGAATATACTCCATTATCGGTTGCTGCAAATATTTTATTGTTTCCGAAAGCTATATCCCACACTTCATCATCTTCAGATCCGTTACCTGGTTTCCAGGTGTCATAAATCTCCCTTTTGACGAGATCAACCACGACAATTCCAAAACTGCATGCCAGGTAAGCATATTTGCCGGTGGTACGTATTCTGTTTATCTTTTTCTCCCCGGGAATATTTTTCCTGCTGATATCAGGGATATTGTAAATCATGTTGTTTTTTAAGAGATCAATATTGGTGCTGGTGTAAGCTATAATAAGTGTTTTATTCTCTTCTGACCATGATATTGTACTGATTCCGGTTTCAGAGAGGCCGTCAATGCGCGACATCTTCTTCAACTCGGCAAAGGTTTTGTTGTAAATAATCAATGATAAACCGGTAGAGGCAAATACCTGATCAGTGCTCACTGCAACACAATCGGCAGTGTTATAAGCGAGGTGATCTGACCATGAGCCAACAGGTGTTTGGCCATGTAAAATCATTGAGATTAAAAGCAGCAGAAAAATCGAAAGCAATTTTCTCATTTGTAATGGACTAAAAAAAATTTTAGTTTTTCAAATGCCCTTGCCCTGTGAGAAACACTGTTTTTTTCAGAAAGATCCATCTCGGCAAATGTAAGGATCTTACCGTCTGGAATAAATATTGGGTCATATCCGAATCCTCCGGATCCTCTTTTCCCGCTTATAATAGTGCCGTTTACAATCCCTTCAAACAGATACTCTTTATTATCCAGGATCAGCGCAATTACCGTTCTGAACCGGGCTTCCCGGTTTTGTGAACCGGCGAGCATTGATATAACTTTCTCGATGTTTGCCGACGAATCCTTGTTTTCCCCCGCAAACCGGGCCGAATGGACCCCCGGCTGTCCGTTAAGAGCAGCTATTTCCAGACCTGTATCATCAGCAAATACATTCATCCCTGTTGCATTAAAAACAAACCTTGCTTTAGCGAGGGCATTTCCTTCAATCTGAGGTTCTTCTTCAGGAATATCTTCTCTGATATTGATGTCATGAAGACTCAGAAGTTTAAAACTGTCGCCAAGCAGGCTGTTTATTTCTATTATTTTGTTTATATTGTTTGAAGCAAAAACTAATGTCATAGATACTGGTTTCTTTTATCCTCAAAAGTACTCAAAATAGATCTTTCCTTTTGAGCTGATTTTTTTAAGTGCTACATTTGGAATACTAAATAGCAAGATAATTGTTTATGTCTTATTTCGTAAGATTAAGTTTTCTTCTCGGGATACTATTATCTTCAGAGTTTCTGAATGCTGCAACTCAAACTCCTATTGATACCGAACCGAATCCATCGGTTAAGCGCATAGTGATTAACGGCGATTCTGCTATTTTTATTTCAAACAGCCCGGAGTATCAGACTGGCGGTTTAATGAATACTATTACTTTAAGCTACAGAAATAATAATATCAGGATAGAGTTACAGCCTTCGGACAGCATTAATTATCAATTTTTTCTTGAAGGTTTTGATAAAAAGTGGAGCAGCTGGGCCATGATCAGTTTTAAAGAGTATACTAACCTTCCTGCCGGAAAATATCACTTAAAAATCAGGTATATCAGTAAACCTGGAAACATTGGTGGTGAGGTCTCATTGCTCTCTTTGAGAGTTTTGCCCCTGTGGTACTTTTCAAAGCCTGCAGTATTAATGTATATTATAGTATTCTCATTGATAATCTGGGCATTATATGATATCCTTAATTTAAGGTTTGCCCGAACCCTTTATACGCTCGAGCAGATAATTAATAAAAGAACTGAAGATTTAATAATTGAAAAGGAGAAAACTGAAGCTCTTCTTGCAAATGTACTCCCAAAGAATACTGCAAGTGAGATAATGGAAAAGGGAAAAGCAACCAAGATCAAGTATAATTTTGTGACAGTGCTTTTCTCGGATATCCAGGGGTTCACCAAAATAGCTGAGGAGATGAATCCCGAAGTATTAATAGATGAACTCGATAAGTTCTTTTTCTATTTTGATTCGGTAGTTGAAAAATTTGGTATTGAAAAAATTAAAACCATCGGCGATGCATATATGTGTGCCGGTGGAATTCCGGAAAAGAACAGGACAAACCCCGTTGAGGTCATTCTTGCCGCTCTTGAGATGAAAGGGTATATGAATAAGCTTAAAGAAACATCTGAGCTTGAGGGAATGAAATATTGGGATATCAGAATTGGGATTCATACAGGAACTGTTGTTGCAGGTGTTGTCGGACAAAAAAAACTTTCTTATGATATATGGGGGGACACAGTCAATACTGCAAGCAGAATGGAATCTTCGGGAGAAGCCGGCAAAATAAATATCTCAGGTACAACATATGAATTTGTGAAAGAGTTTTTCTCGTGTGAATTCAGGGGGAAAATGCCTGTTAAGTATAAAGGGGAACTTGAAATGTATTTTGTGAACGCGATAGTTCCTGAATTATGCGATGAGAATGGCGGACCGAACAGGAAATTTGTCATTAAAATGCAGATGATTAAATTACAGGATATTGAGGAAATGATCATTAAAATGTTTGATGACGAAGCTTCGCCGAATCTTTATTTTCACAATTCCTCAATGGTTAAAAATATCTGCAACCAGGTGGAGTTGCTTTCAAGGGCTGAAAATCTGTCTGATGAAGAGTTTATTAACCTTAAGCTGGCTTCAGTTTTTCTGCTTACAGGTTATATTTCAGATTATGATAAACCGATGGAAGCATCATTGCGCCTTGTTGAAGAGATCCTTCCCGAATATAATTTTAATCAGAATAATGTCGAGTCCACTAAAAATCTTATAAGGAACTCCTTTACTGATCATTGGGAATCACCTGCAGATAATATTCTTCATGATGCCAGGTATGATTATCTCGGACGGGTTGATTATATGAAACTTACAGAAAAGTTATTAAGGGAAAGAACAGAGTATGGAAAGCACTCCGATAATAATAGCTGGATTGCGGCTCAGAGGAAGCAGCTTTCAGAGCATCAATTTATAACACCGACGGCAAGGTTGCTCAGAAGCGTGTCTGAAGAGGATCAGATAGAAGGACTTCAGGTGTTAATCCAATAATCCAAATTACTCTGAAAAAGTGCTTAAAATAAGTTTTTAAAATGTACTTTTACGCCATATTTTTAACAGCTGATCTATATGGAAAAAATTGATTGGGGATGTTTGCCATTCGGTTATCATAAAACTGATTTTAATATCCGTTGCGTTTATAAAAATGGTAAATGGGGAAATCTTGAAGTTTCTTCATCAGAATATATTGATATTCATATTGCTGCAACTGCTTTACATTATGGTCAGGAAGCATTTGAAGGACTTAAGGCATACATGGGAAAAGACGGAAAGATAAGGTTATTCCGCTGGGAGGAAAATGCAAAAAGACTGCTTGCTTCTGCAGATGGAATTAAGATGGAAGCTTTTCCGGTTGAAATGTTCCGTGAAGCTCTATTTAAAGTTATACAGTTAAATAAGAAGTTTGTTCCTCCGTACGGATCCGGTGCAACGTTATATATAAGGCCGCTTTTATATGGCAGCGGCGCTGAAGTTGGTGTAAAGCCGGCTTCAGAATACACTTTTCTTATATTTGTCACACCTGTAGGACCGTATTTCAAAAGCGGAATAAAACCTGTTAATATGCTGATATGCAGAGATATTGACAGGGCTGCACCATTGGGAACCGGTATATACAAAATAGGGGGTAATTATGCTGCAAGTATGAGGGCTATAATTGCGGCACATAAAGGAGGATATTCCAACACAATTTTTCTTGATGCCAAAGAAAAAAAATATGTGGATGAATGCGGACCTGCAAATTTCTTTGGGATTAAAGATAATACCTACGTCACTCCCAAATCAGAATCAATATTGAATTCTATTACTAATATGAGTCTTATTGAAATAGCTAAAAGCCTGGGGATGAAGACTGAACGGAGACAGATTCCTGTTGAAGAGCTTTCTACGTTTGCAGAAACCGGCGCCTGCGGAACAGCTGAGTAATAAGTCCTATTGCCAAGATATTTGATCCGGAGAAAAATATGATTTATGAATATTGTAAAGATGGAAATCCCGGAGCCGAGTCTTTAAAACTTTATAATAAGCTTATTGCCATTCAGAATGGAGACGAACCGGATCCGTTCGGATGGGTGACAATAGTTGAATAAGATAAAAAATAAAAGGAAATAGATTGAAGAACAAAGAAGCAGGATATTCCAAAACAAGGCTGAGAAGTTCCTATTTATCGCTTGTCATAAGCATCTCATTGGTTCTTTTTCTTCTTGGGGTTTTGGGCCTGGTTCTTATAAATGCAAAGGAACTGGCTGACTATCTCAGGGAAAGTCTTTCATTCTCGATAATGCTTGATGATAACGCTAAAGAACCTGACATAAGGATGTTGCAGAAAGACCTTGATGCCAAACCTTATGTGAAATCAACAGAATATATTTCCAAGGATGCTGCTGCTGTAAAAATGAAAAAAGAGCTGGGAGAAGATTTTATAAGTTTTCTTGGGGATAACCCGCTTCCGCCTTCTATCGATGTATATCTTCATTCAGGGTATACAAGTCCTGACAGTGTCGCAAAAATTGAAAAATACGTCAGGGAATATACATTTGTGAAAGAGGTTTCTGTTCCTGAATCATTGCTTTTTCTGATAAATGAAAATGTAAAGAAGATCAGTTTGTTTCTTCTGGTAATATCTGCCTTCCTTTTTCTCATTGCCCTTACAATAATTAACAATACAATCAGATTATCAATATATTCCAGGAGGTTTTTGATCCGAACTATGCAGCTTGTCGGTGCGACCCGTGCTTTCATCCGCGGACCATTTCTCATTCAGAGCGCTATTCAGGGACTACTGGCAGCATTGGTTGCAATGAGTTTGCTTATCGGGCTTCTTTATCTTATTGAAAAAGAATTCTTCCTGATGTTCAGCTTCGAAAGCACCTATCTTTTGTTCCTTTTGGGAGCTTCAATCATAGTAACCGGTATACTGATAAATGTCATTTCTACTTTTTTCTCTGTTAACAGGTATCTTAGCATTTCTGAAGATAAACTTTATTTTTGATATATTATGAGCACAAAAAACGACAATAAAGAAAAATTAAATTTTGCGCTTGGCCGTGAAAATTACAAATTACTGGCTATTGGATTCGCAATTATTGTGATCGGGTTTCTGCTGATGCTTGGCGGCAAATCTCCGAGTCCCGATAAATTCAGCAATAATATATTCAGTTTCCGGAGAATTACACTTGCTCCAATAGTTGTACTGGCAGGTTTTATATTTGAAATATGGGCCATCATGAAAAAGCCTAAAGAGTAGATTTTCATGCCATCAGAAAAAGTGTCAGTTTTCGAAGAAGGGAAAGTTCTATTGTTTGATAAGCCTCTTTATTGGACCTCATTCGATCTGGTAAATAAAGTAGGAATAATGATCCGGAGCGCCTTCGGGATCAAAAAATTAAAAGTTGGACATGCGGGCACGCTTGATCCTCTGGCCAGCGGATTAATGATCATATGTACAGGGAAAGCTACCAAAAAGATTGATACGTTCCGTGATCTGGATAAAGAATATGTCGCAACCTTTCATCTTGGGGAAACAACACCCTCTTTCGATATGGAAACAGAAACCGATAATCGCTATCCGACAGATCATATAACTGAAAAAATGGTGAAGGGCGTTCTGACCGGATTTTTGGGCGAACAGAAACAGCTTCCACCAATGTATTCTGCTAAACTGATCTCAGGAAAAAGAGCATATGAATTTGCAAGGAAGGGTATAGAAAAAACTCTTGAGCCTGTTACAGTTTTTTTCAGGGAAATTGAATTGCTTTCCTTTAAAATTCCTGATGTAAGAATCAGATTGGTATGCAGTAAGGGAACATATATAAGGTCGTTTGCCAGAGATCTGGGAATTGCATTGAAGAGCGGAAGTTATTTATCCTCTCTTGAAAGGACAGTAATCGGCGAATATCACGTACAAGATGCTTTCAGTTTAGATAAATTTAAGGACCATCTCGAACAAATGAACCCGGCAAGTTGTTCTGAAACAATCAGTAATGGGTAGAATTTTCAGACAGGTGTCATCCTGTAATTATTTGAAAAAAAATCTTCAATCGGATGTAACAAATTTGATATTATTACGTATAAAGGTCTTCTTTAAATTTACAATGATTATTTATTTATTATGAAACTATCGCAATTCAGGTATAATTTGCCACAGGAGCTTATTGCGCTTTATCCTTCTGAGAACAGGGATGAATCGAGATTATTGGTTATTAACAGAAAAAGCGGCGAGCTTCAACACAAGATATTTAAGGATATAACAGAATATTTTAGTCCTAATGATGTTCTGGTTTTCAATAATACAAAAGTTTTCCCAGCTAGGTTATATGGCAATAAAGAGAAAACCGGCGCTGAAATTGAAGTTTTTCTCTTAAGGGAGTTAAACAGGGAACAGCGCCTATGGGACGTACTGGTTGATCCCGCCCGAAAAATCAGAATAGGTAATAAGTTATATTTCGGTGAAGACGACCTGCTGGTTGCAGAAGTCATTGATAATACGACATCAAGGGGAAGAACATTGAGGTTTTTATTCGATGGTCCATATGAGGAATTTAAGAAAACATTATACAGTCTCGGGGAAACTCCTCTGCCAAAGTTTATAAACAGGAAGGTTGAACCAGAGGATAGCGAAAGATACCAGACCATTTTTGCCAAACATGAAGGAGCAGTTGCTGCTCCCACAGCCGGTTTGCACTTCAGCAGGGAGTTACTGAAGAAACTTGAGATTATTGGTGTCGAATTTGCCGAAATAACACTTCATGTAGGATTGGGCAATTTCAGAAGTGTTGATGTTGAAGACCTGACTAAACACAAAGTTGATTCAGAGAGGATAGTGATAACCGACGAATCTGTTGAGATTGTAAACAAGGCAAAAGATAACAAATATAAGATATGTGCAGTGGGCACAACTGTTGTGAGAACACTTGAAAGTTCAGTCTCCACTGATGGTTACCTTAAACCGTTTGACGGCTGGACAAATAAATTCATCTTCCCTCCGTATGAATTTAAGGTGCCCGATATGATGATAAGCAATTTCCATCTTCCATATTCCACTCTATTGATGATGGTATCGGCGTTTGCCGGTTATGATCTGCTTTTCGATGCATATAAAACAGCTGTTAAGGAGAAGTACAGGTTTGGCACCTATGGCGATGCTATGCTGATTATTTAGGTATCGGTTTCTTTAATAATTTGCTTTTAAGTCTTGATGTCTTTAGATCTGGTTGTCTGGTAATATGTTAATTACCAGACCTTAGATGTTTTATACAACTATATGTTGATTTCTTTGTCTGGAGTTTCTTTCATAGTCTATTGAAGATTAGTAAGATGGGATGATCTAAAGATTATAATACTTCAAGACTTTAGGACTATATTCTTTTGACTTTTTTTGTACAGGTTACCAGCTTGGTGTTCATAACGCCAAACCTGCTGTCAAAGAAATTTTTCCGTTTGTCAAAATAAACAATCAACTTTTGAAATAATTTTTATCTTTAACTTATTATTAAATGGTTGGAAGGATGCAACCATGGTTAATAAATTTGAGTCTTGAATTAAGTGAATAGTTGATTCCGTTTATATTTGTCAGAACGGATACAAAATATAGTATTAAAT
>Ga0075520_1001148_pt1 | contig 12498 bp, 10 predicted proteins | sample NGEPerB_FD_75100 | JGI IMG/M metagenome (GOLD analysis project Ga0075520, IMG submission 75100) | Arctic peat soil microbial communities from the Barrow Environmental Observatory site, Barrow, Alaska, USA - NGEE PermafrostAB12-B | ecosystem: Environmental > Terrestrial > Soil > Wetlands > Peat ... | reverse complement strand
CCTAAATGCCCGTAGTCAGACCGTATCCTTGTTTTTAAATAATAAGGATAACTGCCATTTTCCAGCATCTCTTCATCGTAATTTGACTCAATTACAAGCAAGTTAGCCTCTTTTAGATAAGGAGACGATGTTTGGCAAATATGTCCAAGGTCGGTGGCAATAGTTATTTTCTTTTCACCGTAGCAAATATGGAACCCAATGGTTTCGGGAGCATCATGACAAACCGGAAATGCCTCAATATCAAAACCTGACAGATGAAATTTTTGCTTTAAATTTATTTCCCGGATACAGTCACGGGATATATTAATTCGCTTAGACAGAATACTTTCCCAAACATTCGCCGTTGTGAAAGCGGGGAGGTGGTTTTTCCTTAAAAGCACTTCTAATCCTTTGATATGATCTATATGATTGTGTGTTATAAAAACACCCATAATAGTATCCATCGGGATATCCATATACTTCAGAAACCTGCGGATTGAAGCTGCTGAAATTCCGGCATCGATCAATATACCATAAAACTCATTCCCAATATAATAACAATTTCCGCTGCTCCCGCTGCTAAGACTGTAAAAATTCAGCTTCATCCGATTCTTTGTTTATTGGAGCCAAAGGTAAGAGGTTTGAACATGAATTAGCTTACTTATCAGATTTCTTTAATATAGTTTTATTCAATTTGTTGCTTCTTAGAAAATTTGCAAAAACAGCAACAATTATCAGCGCTAATATACCCTGGCAAAACAGAGTATCAGGCGCGCCAATCTTCTGGGATATTGCACCTGTAAGAAGGCTGCCCAGTGGCAGCATTCCAGTCATTGCCATCAGCAGATAGCTCATAACCCTGCCTCTCATATCAGGATCAGTATGAATCTGTATGATGGTAAGGCAAATAGTAGTCTGAGACATTGCTCCAAATCCGAATATAGCTGCAAAGATCATGGCTACAGGAAAATAACTTACCCGCGAAAACATCATCAGGCCAATGCCTAATATGATTGTATTCACCAGCAGTGGTCTCTTAAGATCAACTCCCGGTTTTAAGAAAGCCAGAAAGAAAGCACCGCCAATTGCACCTAAGCCAATAAAACTGCGTATATAGCCAAATGTCGAAGAATCGCCTTTAAAAATTACTTTGGCAAAAACCGGCAAAATCGTTTCATACGGCAATACAAGGAGGCTCACTAAACTAACCATAAGCAGCACCATACTTATTTCAGAGGTATGTTTCAGATAGGTAAAGCCTTCAGTCAGCTCGTAGATGATTTTCTTTTTTTTGCGGGATGGATTGTCATGAACAGGTAGTTTCATTAATAAAAGTGAACCAATTACTGCAATAAAACTGATGGCATTTATTAAAAAACATATACCTGCGCCAAACTTTTGCAAAACAATACCTGCGAGTGCAGGCCCCACAATTCTGGCAAAATTCACCAACGAAGAGTTGAGAGCAAGAGCATTAGGAAGGTCCGCCGGATCATTTATCATTTCGTGTACCAACGGTTGTCTCGCAGGTGAATCGAAGGCATTAATCACACCCAGAATGGCGCTGAGCCCAAGTAATTCCCAAACAGTGTAGTGATTTGCTAGTGTTAATATGGCCAGTCCTACAGCCTGTAGCATTGAGGCAATCTGAGTAATCAGCAATATTTTATAACGATTATATCGGTCCGCGACGATACCTCCAAGCAAGGAAAAAAGAAACCTGGGAAATAGCAATGCAAACATTGTCAGACCTAACATGAAAGCAGAATGAGTCATGGTATAAACAACCCAGCTCACACCTGTACCCTGCATCCAGGTCCCGATCTGAGAAATAGACTGACCGGTAAAAAATAATCTGTAATTTCTGTTATGAAATGCCCTGAATATGTTGATTTTTCTTTCTGTAGTCACAAATTTGAATTTATTTCCGGTTTACATATTGTTAATATTTGATTTCTGTAAACTTTATTAATAGTGCCAAAACACAAAAAATAGATATTATACCAAATTATTAGACTCAGGTGATGATCTTAACTTTCCATCGTAGGATATGCCTAATTCCGGATTTGCTCCATTCCGGCCAATCTGTACTCTCAGTGTAAAAACTTTGTATGCATTGTAACCGGGTGTGCTTTCCATCATATCAGAAAACCATACTTCCAAATCCCTTACAAAATTTGAATTAACCACATCAGCTACCGTTTTGAAGTGGTTGAAAATTAGCCATGAGTAATAGTGTTTTGCAAACCGGGTGCTTTTTGTAAGATTTACTTTAATTACAACTTTTTTATCATCCGAGCTTTCAAATTCAGTATAAAGATGCTCAAGTTGCTGTGCTTTTACTACTGGAAAGATCTCTTCAATATTTACCGGGAACTCATATTTATTAATTGGAAAACTGCCATTCCTCTTTTCAGTATAGAATGCAAAATCCTTTTGTTGAATCGGGTGATTGAATGTAAGAATGTTTAGTATGAGGTTTTGGTCTACCATGAAAATGAGATATTTAGCTTTTAAAAAACGTGGGCACGAAATGCCCATGTATTTTAAATATGGGCAATAATATTAAAATAATGCCCATGTACTAAAAACATGGACACTAAATGCCCATTAGTTATGTATGCGAGTATGAAATTCTTTAACATGCCCCTATTACTTTTTAAGTAACTCATAAAGTGCTTTGTTTATATAAATTACTTCTTTCCCGATTTTCTGAGGTTCCAATATTCCGATTTCTGCTAATTCGGCGAGATATTTACCGGCAGTTTTACGTTTTGCAATGCCTTTAAACTCCAAATGTTCAATTTTTGAATAGGGATGCTCAAATAATAATTCTATAAATTCCTTAGAATAGACATGTGGTTTTTCAGCTTTTACTTTCTCAATGGTTTCGAGCATTAAGCTGTTAATACTGTTGACCTGTTTGGTTGTTTCCGTTGCAGTTTGCTCAATTCCTTTTAAAACATAAAGTATCCAAGGCTCCCAAACAGCGTTAAACGTAACATCTCTTAACAAGCGGTAATATTCGCCCTTATTGTGAATAATAAAGCCGCTAAGGTAAAGTATAGGACTATCCAATAAGCCTTTCAGCATAAGGTAAAGTACATTCACTATACGACCAGTTCTGCCGTTGCCATCGTAAAAAGGGTGTATGCTTTCAAACTGATAATGCTGAACTGCCAGCTTTATAAGAGGCGAAACATCATCTTCTTCATCAATATTGAGGAATTTTTCCAGATTAGTCATAAGGTTGCTGATTGCATCTTTACCATCGGGTGGTGTATAAATTACTACTCCGGTAGCATCATTTTTTAATGTTGTGCCAGGCAGTTGGCGAAGTCCTGCAGTGTTTTCTTCTAGAATATTCTGAACCTTAATAATGCCATTGGTGCTTAAAAATCCATTTTTATGGATAAACTCAGTACCTGCAAATAATGCCTCACGATAGCGAAGTACTTCTTGTGTGGCAGAATCGGGTTTGAATGATTTAGCCGTTAATGCCTGGTATAACGAATCATGTGTGGTTATCACGTTCTCGATTTCGGATGATGCTTTGGCTTCCTTTAAAACAATGGCATTGATAAGAATATTCTGATTGGGCAGCGTATGCGCCAAACCTTTTAACTCAGCCAGTGCAACGGCTGCTTTGCTTTCCTGCCTTAAAATAGCTTTGGTTTCAATTGCATCCCTGTCGGGTGGCATTAAAGGCAAAGAATTATTTGGAATTTCGGGTTTTATTTTCATTTAAAAATATATTTTTATGAGATATTATGAAACACTAGCTAATTATTTCTTCCAATCATAATTAAGAGTTCCACAAGAGCAACGAATTTCATTCTTAACTGTATCAAAGTTTTTAATTGAAATGAAACTCTCACATTTTTCCTCAGAGCAATAAAACAATTTTACTAATTTCTTTACATCCTCCCATAAAACTTCAAGATCAGAAATGTTCTCCTTGAAAGAACTATCATGAGATGCTTTATTCCCTATAAGTAACGGCGAGGCAAGCAATGAATCAATATTGTTTTTAGTTTTAAGAATGGCTGGAGAATGCTTGTTTATTTTACTTTGAACACCACAAAGTAATTCGTTCATCATTCTATCTTCATTCCGGTCATTTAACCTGAATGGTAGGTCGGCTTCAATATTGAGTGCTATTTGTTTTAGCTGTCTTTCTCCATACTTTCTAATATCATTACCAAGCCCGTCAATACTTTTTGATTTAAACTTTTCTTCGATCTTAGATCTTAAATCAACAATAGGTATTTCAAAACCAACACCATTTTCAGCAGACCATGATAATGATTTAATGATCCAGTTTTTCCGTTTTGCTTCACTTGAAGCAATATCAAAAAAATCTTTTTCGTGGGTGAGTAAAATAATCTGGAAATCTGAGAACTCACTTATCAGCAATCTCATAAAACGTGTTCTGTGATGCCCATCAAAACTTGATATTACATCATCCAACAGAAAAAAATCATTAACTTTATTAAATGCTTTTACAGATGCAAGGAAAAATGACAAACCAAGGCAATTAATATGACTTTCACTTAAAAGAGAAGATGGTGGTGATAATTTGATATTGTAAAATTTATAACTGATTGTTATGCCATCAAGATCATCGTACTTGTCTTTCATTGGAACCAGTTCTATGTCCTCGACTTTTTCATTAGGGTTCATCAAGGTGTAATATTTATTAATGTCGCCTGAAAACATAGTAAGAAAACCGTTTAATGCTTCTTCCTGACGTTTAATAAAATCGGCGTATAGTGCTTCAAAGGTGTTTTGCTGGTTCAGCATTAATTCCTGTTCCTTTTCAATTTTTCTGAATACGATATAAGCATCAATTGCCCTGGAAAGTTTGGTATGTACCTGCAACTTTAAATTTCCTTTTGCACTTTCTGTAACTTCTTTTACAATTTTCTTAGACTGTTCAATTAAAAGAGCAACATCTTTAGTGCTTATTTGAACAAGTACAGATTCTTTTAGCGGTTCAACAGAAAAAATATCTTTTTCAATTTCTGAAGAAATATTATTTAGTGAATCTTTAAAAACATTAATAATCCGTAATGTTTTAATATTTTCTTTTTCGTTAAATAGTTTTTCACGGAGTAAACTGTTGACTGCATTTAAGCTGTTTTGCAAAATAGAATTAATGGAAGTGACCTTCTCACCTAATTTTTCTTTTTCACTTTTTAACTCACTTAAACTTTCAATTCTTTGCTGTAATTCTTTGATTAATTCCAATTTGTTTTTGTCTTGTTGGCAAAGGGGACAGTAGTCATCTTTTACAATATCTTTTTTGAGGACATTTAAACCCTCTGTGAGTAAAGAAAGTAATTGCAGGTTATTGATTTTTTCTGCGTCTTTCTTTAGTTCAAAATAGGATATATGGTACTCCTTATAAAATGTATTTAATAAAGCTGTTTCGTCAATAATTTCTTTTAGCGTATCTGCAATTTTATTGTTGAAACTTATCTGATCTGAAAGATGTGAATCTTCTTTTGCTTCGATTGATTTTAGAATATAACGAGCATCCTTAAAGGATTTAATGTCTTTTTCAAGTTTTAATGGCAGAATCAGCTTTGATGAAATTTCAAAGAATTGATTATCTGAAGTAATATTTTGCCCCAGACTTTCCATTAAAATTGTTTGCTGGTTGCTTTTCTTATTGCTGAAATTTGCTGCTTTGATATCCTTTGCGAATTTGTTTGCAAACTTTTTTAATATGCTTCGCATTTCCTGAACCTGACTGAATCCGATTATCGGCTGTAGTTCTTTTAATCTTTCTCCTTTTGTAGCAACAATGAATCGGGTTAAATCACGATATCGCAGAAACAAGTTTTCGGATTGAGATTCCAGGATGTAGTTGTAATACTCTTTTGAACTATTAGAATTAAATACTTTATACGAGTTATCTATAGATTTTTCTGTATCCAATTTATTGTCGGAAAACTGAAATCCGATTTTTGAATCAACCGTATCAGTAATAAAAATATTTCGAATAGAATCCTTGCCAATTTCATTACCAGCAAGATGAGCAATTTTATCTTTATAAAACCATTCTATCGCATCAGTTATTGAGCTTTTCCCAGTTCCGTTATCACCGTATATCAACAATGATTTTTTATCGAGGGATAACGACAGAGATTCTTTAATGCCACGAATACCAGAAATTTTTATCTGTTTGAGTTTAATCATCGCCCTTTTCAATTTTATTTAACTCAATTTGCATTTGGCTGTCCAATGCATTTTGAATGTTTTTTTCTGTGAATTTATTCTCACTGAACAATGCCACTAATGTGTCTATTGTTTTCTTATCGGCATTGGGCACATTGTAGATTTCTGCAAAAAAATCTTCAATAACATCCTGACCGCTTTTAATTTTCTCACTCATGATTATTCAAAATATATCCAGTTAATAATAAAATCAGCCTCGACTTTTTTCTCAAGAATTTCAAGGCCGGATTTGTTGTTACAGATAGGATATACACCGTATTTTTCAACAAAGTCAAGAATAAAATAACTTTCAAGGTCCTCAATTCTGAAATCCCAGAATTTTCTGAGCATTTCAAAATTTATAAATGTAAAATATAAAGGATCAACTTTACGATAATTAACCAAACCTAAATTTTTTGATTTACCATCAAAATGCCCTGTAAGTCTGCTTCCTATACTGTTAGTTTTCTTTTCACTCATTCCGATATAAAGCAGTCTTGATTTTTGAAAAGGATATTGTATAAATGTGCCAGATGTGAAAATAAAATACAATCCAACAATTCCATTAAGCGACTTTATATTGCTTAATTCAAATTGCTTGGGCGCATCAAAGTTTATTTGAAGAGATTGCATTTAATATTTACTTTAAAATTGAATTTATCTCAATTTTGATTCATACAAAAATTTCACATTCGTATCTATGTAACTGTTCAAACCCTGCCCTCTTGTAGCAAGAATCTTCATCTTTTCAACATGAGAACTACCTGGTTTCCGATAACTAAACAAGTAAACTGAATTATCGCTAAATTTTACTTTGATAGAATCATCAGCAATTTCGTATGCAATGACTCCTGAGTTACCTCCACTGTTTTTGTACCTTTCCATATTAATAGTTTTATAATTGTCTTATTAATTCTTTTGCTTTATCAACAGTATAAGCTCCGGCAATATCTTTCTTGTCGAAAACCATAAAATATAGGAAGTTTCGTCCGGCCAATTCGGCCCATTTATTTCCTAAACGACATTTTGCAGCGCTATCGGAATTGTCACGGTCATCACCTTTTGTTTCTATGATTATAACTTTGCCGGATTTTGAAACTGCTATAAAGTCGGGGTAATGGTTGGACTTGAACCCATTTATCGAAAATCCTTTTCCTCTGCCTAAATTACGATGCCAGAAGGAAATGTTTGGTAAGCTCGCAATATCTGTAATTACTGTTGACTCAAAGTTATTCATGGCTCCTTCACGTTCATACAGGGAATTTCCAATGGAAGCGCCAAGTGAGCCGGGTACTATCATTTCTGGAAAATTCCATGTCGGTACAGTTGACACTTTACCGATTGTAATAAGATCCGTGAACCGGCCTTCAGCATAGGTATCCGCATGGAACCGGATCTTTGCCTTAATCTTATCAGAATATGTCCACTTTCTTACAAGTATATCCTGCAATTGTTCCGGACTAAGCTGCTTCAGAATCCGCTCAACGTAAGCTCTTATCTCCTGATCAGGTATAGGATACATATCGCCAACAAGTTGAACCAGCTGATGTGTGATATCTTTAATTTGTCCTTCTTTTGGCTTTGCAAGAATATATTCAACAATCGGGTCTTTCACCTTCATGTCTTCTATCTTGGTAAAGCGTGGTGCATATTCGTCTTTTTTTATCTGAACAATATCCACCTTATAGAGATCCGAAGAAATCTGATCAAAGTCTATTTTTGAATCTTCATTACCTAATTTGAAATCTTTAAGCAGCGATTCCTGATTGAGCAATATCGTGTCTGTTCCGAAAACATCGCTCTGCTGCACCTGCAAAAAGAATTGAGGCAGTTTAATCTTTGATGCAATATCTTTATTTACATCAACAATCCGATAACGCTTTACTTTATCACCCATTTCCTGAAATATATTTTCATCAATTGGTTGTTGGTTTTGTTTTTCAATCTCTGCATCCATCTCCCGGTTTTGTTCTTCTGCCATACTTTCAATTTCAGCGATTGCTGAAATCTTTGTTTCAGGAGTATTTCCGGAATCAGGATTGTATGAAATACGGTCCACTTCGATTTCTTCATCTGCATTTGTCATTTCCTCTTGCCTTTCCGGGAAAAGAAATGATTCCAGAGGTTTTTCTATTACTTTGTTCTTAACATCTTCCGGCATATCGTCTTTGTCTCTGTAATCTTTTTCACTGAAACCCGATGCCTGTAACCCTCTGACAATATTCTGCAAGGTCTCATTGAATTTTGCAGAAGCAGTAAGTACATAAGATATATTAAGCAATGGGGCAGAATGTTGCATTACATAAGGTTGCCGCAATACACGGCCAAGTATCTGTTCAACATCAACAGCAGAGGACTTGTCAGCCAGTGATGCAAGAATATAAGCAAAAGGGCAATCCCAGCCTTCCTTCAGTGCATTAATAGTAATGATATATCTGACTTCGCAATCTCTGGAGCTCAGATCAATTCCTTTCAGCTCGTCTTTCTCAGCAGTTTTGATTTTAATCTGTCCTTCAGGAATGCCAACCTTAAGTAACTGTTCTTTCAGCTTATCAAAAGTGGTATTATCTTCATCGGTTCGGGGCTGAGCCTGGAACAAAATAATCGGACGTATATATTTCCCGCCGTTCTTTTCCTCCTCAATTGAAAGTAATTCGAGTTTGTGCTGAAGATGCAGAGCACTGTTTATTACTTCTGTTTTATCGTGATGATTATAAACAATTACTGGCAGCTTTACCATGTGTTCCTTTTTCAACTCGATGGCCGGAACAAGACTAACAATATTACTGTTATCTTTTGGTGTTGCAGTAAGGTCAAGAACAAATGAAGGATTTAAAGCATTCAGCATTTCAACGCTCAGATCACTTTCTGCATTATGACTTTCATCAACAACAAGAACCGGATTAAGGCTCCGGATAACATTAATAAGTGCTGTTTCATCGGTATCCTCAAGCAGATGTGATTTATCTTTATACTGGCTCGAAAATGGGGCCAATTCTCCATTCTCCTGGTAAACCTTTCTGTCTTCTTTATTCCTGGCCCTTAAGCTTGAATAGCTCATTACAATTATTGAAAGTTGCTCTTTTACAACGCCGGGGTTAAAGTTAGAGCCATAAAGAAGATCCTTTTTCTGATAGACTTCTACACGATGATTAAAAAGGCTGTCGAGTTTCTGACGGTAGGGGTGATCAGGGTTACTTAAATTATTGAAAGTCTGATCAAGCAGGTTGCTCCATGGAACCAGCCATATAACCAACTTTGGTAATTCTGATGACCAGGCTGAAAAGATTGTGCTTAATGCATTACAGGCAATAAAAGTTTTACCCCCTGCGGTGGGTACTTTAATGCAAACATGCGCTGCATTTGGTACTGTGTTCTTATAGGGTTGCATACCCTCACCATTTAATGCATTATATGGGCCTATGCGATCCTCCCAAAACTTATTAAATGCAGTATCGGTTTTTTTGAACCTTTGAACATATTCCAGATATAGTTCGAGGTCTTTTATAACTTTATGTTGATAGTTTTTCAGCTCCATGTTAAAACCTTGTTATATCTCGTGGAATTTTCTTAAATATGATGTTATGTTTCATCATGAAATCTTTAGCTAAAAGACAGTTATCGGCATAGATAACATATTGCCCGGCTTTTGATTTAATAGTGGAAAGTAAATCGTAATCAAGTGTAGTAAGGGAATCTTTCTCGTAAATGAAATAATAAGCAGTACCATCTTTCTTACCCAAAAAATATTGTGTTTCTTTCTTTAAATCAGGCTTTCCCCACGCAGTCCGTGTCTCACTATACCAGATATATTCTCTTATTTTGTCAGTTCCAACCTCTTCATTCAATAACTCGTTATTTTCTCCGATAAATAGAGGTTTGCCTAACACGTAATAATCAAAGCCTCCGCCAGTTCCTTCTTTATCTGAATATCCTCTAATCACTCTTTTTACTCTTTCTGCTGTAATGGAATCAGCATAATCCTCCATCTCAACCAGAATGAATTTACGATTTCCTCCATCTTTTTTGTTAAGATTTAATACTGCATGAGCTGTAGTGCCTGATCCAGCAAAGCTATCTAGAACTAAATCAGTATTAGTAGTTGCAAAACTTAATAACTCTTCTAACAATTGGACTGTTTTAGGATTATCAAAAGTCTTTTTTTGTTCAGGAAATATATCTCTAAGTTCATATGCACCGAGTCGACCATCTAAATGTATTACACTGGGTAACTTTACTTTATACTCTCTTGCGTATACCTTCAACTCTATTATTTTGGTATGATCTTCGCCAAAAAGGATTTTTTCTTGATCTAATAAATCTTTCATTGTCGCTGGCGGAAATCTATAACCCATTAAAGGTTCTTTACATGGAATCTTTGTAACAGGATGTGATATGTCATATCGATATCCTTCCTTTCCAGGGTTATGTACACTTTGACTGCCAGTATAAACTCCATGCTTGTCAATGTACTTGTACCGATCAAGTGGCCATAAATATGGTTTGTTCTCTTTAAACCATTTATTATAAGCAGATTGTAAATCTTTCAGATCTTCATATTTTCCATTTAACTCATTCCCAATTTGTATTAGTTTATCTTTAACATCACTAGTTGAAGATTTCCAAACTGGATTAACCTTGCTTTTATCTTTTGAATAACAAAGTATATATTCATGTTCAATTGAAATATTAGTTGGATTATTATCGGTAACATTCTTCCAAACAAGAATACCTAATTTATTTGACGAACCAAAGATTTCATCACAAAGGCATTGTAAATGATGGACCTCAATATCATCAATGGAAATAAAAATGACACCATTTTTTTCTAGCAGCTTGTGCAGAAGCTGCAAACGTGGGTACATCATACAAAGCCACTTATCGTGCCTTGCCAGGTCGTCAATCCCTATTGCAGCTTCCTTCCCGTTTTCTTTTGCCTTAAGTGTAGCTTCAAGCCATTTTCTGATCTTCGGATGGTTTACATTGTCATTATATACCCAATTCTCGTTCCCAGTGTTATATGGTGGATCTATATAAATACATTTGATTTTACCATCATACTCAGGAAGCAGGCTTTTGAGGGCTTCTAGGTTATCTCCATGTATTATCTTATTACCGCTATTGACCGGGTCCTTTGATTCTCCTTTCTCTGCACAAAAGCCATATTTATGCTCCAATATCTTAAAGGGTACATCCCTGTGGTGATTTATGACTTTCTCTTTTCCTATCCAGCTCAATGTCGGCATAATGTTCTTTCTTCCTTTTCTTAATATTATTTTTACATACCGCCTGTTCCAGTTACGGGCGATAAAAACAAAACTGACTCACCTGTTTTTTGTTATACTGTCAGACAAGATCAAAAATACATATTATTAAGGAAATCAGGAAGAAAAAAAACTGCAGACTGTGCAAAGCTTGCAGTTTTTACAAAGTGAATAGAAAATGGTTAACATTGTGAATAACAGCAATCTATTTACCGATACAGAAATTCTTAAAGATATTTCCAAGTATCTCATCTGTAGTAATCTCACCCGTTATCTCCCCGAGGAAATGGATCGCCTGACGGATATCAATTGCTATAAGATCATCCGGGATCTGATTCTGAAGTCCTGACATTACTCTTCCAAGGCTTTGTGACACCTTGAACAGAGCTTCATAATGCCTTAAATTAGTGATTATTATCTCTTCTGAGTCTAACTTATCCTTTAGAACAACTTCACCCAGCTTTAAGCGGAGTTCTTCAAGTCCTGATCCATCTCTGGCTGAAATAAAAAGCAGTGATTCTTTCTCCTTCAGATTGATTCGTGCTGCCAGATCTGACTTCCGATTATCAGGAGCTGCATCGGTTTTATTAATGAGGATAATTAAACACTTTTCAGATCCTTTTATCATCTCCCTGATCAGCTGAGTGCGCTTATTTATGGATTCAGCTGAATCTGTAATTTCATCAATTAAGAGTATTACAGCCGCCTGGTCTATTTTTTCATGAGTCTTTTTTATTCCAATCACTTCAACAATGTCAGAAGTTTCCCTTAAACCTGCAGTATCTATAAACCTGTACTCAACACTATCAATAACAATAGTATCTTCTATTGCATCTCGCGTAGTTCCCGGTATTTCTGATACAATGGCTCTTTCCTCGTTCAGAAGCACATTCAGGAGAGTGGATTTGCCGGAATTTGGTTTCCCGACAATAACAACCGGAATTCCGTTTTTCAGCACATTGCCAAGGTTGAAAGAATTTATAAGCTTATCAGCAAGTTCCTTGACTTTTTTAATTATTACTTTTAGCTCATT
>Ga0075520_1001147_pt1 | contig 12499 bp, 12 predicted proteins | sample NGEPerB_FD_75100 | JGI IMG/M metagenome (GOLD analysis project Ga0075520, IMG submission 75100) | Arctic peat soil microbial communities from the Barrow Environmental Observatory site, Barrow, Alaska, USA - NGEE PermafrostAB12-B | ecosystem: Environmental > Terrestrial > Soil > Wetlands > Peat ... | reverse complement strand
GTGCCGATCTGCGCGGCGAGGTCGTGCCACTCGTGCTCGATGCGGCGGAAGTGCTCGATCGCCGCCGCCGACGTGATGGCCTCGATGCGCCGAGTGTTGGCGCCGACGGACTGGCTCGACGTGATGCGGAAGAGGCCGATCTGCGACGTCGACGACACGTGCGTGCCGCCGCAAAGCTCGCGGCTGAAGTCGTCGATCTCGAGGACGCGCACGAACTCCCCGTACTTCTCCTCGAAGAAGGCGAGCGCGCCGATCTCGGCGGCGTAGTCCTTGGTCGTGACGAACGGTCGCACCGCGTGGTTCTCGATGATGCGCCGGTTGACGAGGTCCTCGACCTGACGCAGTTCCTCGGCGGTGGGGGCGCGGCGCACCGAGAAGTCGAAGCGCAGCCGCTCCGGCCGCACCATCGATCCCGCCTGCCGGACGTTCTCGCCGAGCACGATGCGCAGGGCGTTGTGCATGAGATGCGTAGCGGTGTGATTGCAGGCCGTCTGGTGACGACGCACGGCGTTGACCATCGCCTTGGCGCGCTCGCCGACGACCACGGCTCCCTCCACGACGCGAGCGACGACGACCTGGTCGGACTCGAAGCGCACGACGTCGTCGACCTCGAGCTTGCCGGACTCCGTATGGATCCAGCCGTGATCGGCGACCTGTCCGCCGCCCTCGGCGTAGAATGGCGACTCGGCCAGCTTGACGGCCACGCGGCCGTCGGCGAGCTCGCGGCAGGCGCGCAGGACGGTGAAGACCTCGAGACGCTCGTAGCCGACGAAGGACGCCGGCAAGGCGGCGAACTCGCGCTGAAACTCCTCGAGCTCGCCCGGGCCGGCGTCGAAGGCGCCGGCGCGCTGAGCCGTGCGGGCGCGCCGGCGTTGCTCCTCCATCAGATGCTCGAAGCGTTCTTCGTCGACGCTCATGCCCCGCTCGGCGGCGATCTCCCGCGTGAGGTCGAAGGGGAACCCATAGGTGTCGTGCAGCTCGAACGCGACCTCCGCCGGCAGTTCTGAGCCGGCGTCGCGGGCGCGCCTGAGCGCCTCGTCAAGGATGCCCATCCCCTGTTGCAGCGTGTGGCGGAAGCGCGTCTCCTCCTCGAGCACGACGCGCTCGATGTCGGGGCGCATGGCGATGAGCTGAGGGTAGGCGGCGCCCATGCGCTCCACGACCTCCCCGGTCAGGTCGGCGAGGAACGGCTTGTCGACGCCGATGGACACGCCCTGCTGGACGGCGCGGCGGATGATGCGCCGCAGCACGTAGTCGCGGCCGTCGTTGCCCGGCAGCACGCCGTCCACGATCATGAACGCGGCGCCTCGCGCGTGCTCGGCCATCGTGCGCAGCGCCCGGGTGACGGCAGGCGAAGCCGCGGGCTGCACGCCGGCCAGCTCTGCGGCACGGGCGATCAGCGGCGCAAAGGCGTCACCGTCGAACACGTTGGTGACGCCCTGCGTGATGGCGGCGATGCGCTCGATGCCCATGCCGGTGTCGATGCTCGGCTTGGACAGAAGCGTCAGCTTGCCGGCCTCGTCCATCTCGTACTGGACGAAGACGAGGTTCCAGTACTCGAGGAAACGGTCGCAGTCGCAGCCCGGCGCACACTCCGGGTCGTCGCAGCCCATGCCCGGGCCGAGATCGTAGTACAGCTCCGAACAAGGCCCGCACGGCCCGGTGGGCCCGGCGGGCCCCCAGAAGTTGTCCTTGCGCCCGAGGCGCACGATGCGTTCCTCGGAGAAGCCGTGCGACTTCCACAACTCCACGGCTTCCTCATCCGCGGGCACCTCGTCGTCGCCGCCGAACACGCTCACCCACACCTTCTCGCGGTCGATGCCGAGCTCGTCCGAGAGCTCGAGCGACCAGGCGATGGCCTCCTTCTTGAAGTAGTCGCCGAACGAGAAGTTACCGAGCATCTCGAAGAAAGTGAGGTGCCGGGCCGTCTTGCCGACGTTCTCGATGTCCGACGTGCGGAAGGAGCGCTGGCAGGTGGTGATGCGCGTCGAGGGCGGGGTCTCTACGCCCAGGAAGTACGGCTTGAACTGCTGCATGCCGGCGGTGGTGAAGAGGACGCTGGCGTCGCCGGCCGGCACGAGGCTGGCGGCCTCACCTGCCAGGTGCCCCCGGGCGACGAAGAAGTCTCGATACAGGTCACGGATGTCGGCGGTGTTCACTCGGTCCCTCGCGTGGTCTCGGGGTCTGTAGGCTAGCGGTCGTCGTCGCCCGAAGCGCGCAGGATCTCGGGGCTGTCCAGCTCTCCGATCTCCTCGCGCAGCTTCTCGAGCGAGCGCCTGATGAGGCGCGATACGTGCATCTGGGAGATGCCGACGCGCTCGGCGATCTGCGACTGGGTGAGGCCCTCGAAGAAACGCAGGTGGAGGATGTACCTCTCGCGCTTGTCGAGCTTGGCGAAGCCCGGCGCCAGCGTCGTGCGATCTTCCATCGTGTCGTAGGCCTCTTCTTCCCCGCCGAGGTAGTCGATAAGCCCGGCGTCCTCCTCGCCGCCCTCGCCGTTGGGCGAGGCCTGCAAGGAGACGGAATTGTACGCCTGACTCGTCTCCAGCGCCTCGAGGACCTCCTCGGGCGTGGCGTTGGCCGCCTCGGCGAGCTCGCTGATGGTCGGCGAGCGCTGGAGCTTGGGCACCAGCTCATCGATGACCTTATTGAGCCGGATGTTGAGCTCCTGGAGACCGCGAGGCACGCGCACCGACCAGCCCTTGTCACGGAAGTAGCGCTTGATCTCACCCACGATGTTGGGCGTCGCGTAGGTGGTGAGCTCCACTTTGCGCTCGAGGTCGAAACGGTCAATGGCCTTGATAAGGCCGATGGCCCCGACCTGCACGAGGTCGTCGAAGTGCTCGCCGCGCGAGGCGTAGCGGCGCGCCAGTGAACGCACCAGCGGCAGATACATGGCGATGAGCTTCTGGCGCGCCTCGATGGCGCGGCGGCGCTCCTGGGGGTCGTCGCTGTCCTTGCCGTAGTGGTAGACCTTGAGCAGGAACTGATCCTGTTTCTCGGACTCGTCGCGACCGCGCGGCGGGTGCGAGTCGCCGGCTGGGCCACGACCCTGGAGTTCCTCGTCCTCGTCCTCCAGGGAGCGCGCCTGGCCGGGGGGCGCCTCCAGATCGAGCGGGTCGTTGACCCGATGCTCGTCGCGGCCGCTCACCGGGAGGCCTCCCGCGGGCGTCGCTCGAGCACCACACAGAACGACGAATCCTCACCTTCGACGGTCACCGCGTCCATCGTGCGGCGCAGCAGCAGGCACAGGTCGATGCAGTCATCGCGGCCGACGGTGACGCGCCTCCGCAGCTCCGCCGTGTGGAACGGTCCCGCAGTGAGCTTCATCGACCCGCCGCCGAGCACGGCCTGGACGGCGATGGTCTCGAGCTTCTCGAGATCGAGCGCGTCGCCGAGGAGCATGTCCATGGCGAGGCGCACGTCGTCCAGGTCGTCGAGAGAGTAGTCGAGCCGCGCGCAGATGCCGGCGACGACCGTCAGGACTGTATCCCGAGAGCTCGGACCGGCCGGGACCTCGAGGTTGATCCTTTCGGCCATGACGCCGCCTAGCCCGCCGCCGCGACAGCCGGGTCCGTCGCCGCGAGCTGCCGTGAGATCTCGGTCTCCCGCTCTCGGGCCGCGGACCTACCGTCCTCGAGCGCGAGCGTCGCGCGCCGGCGGGCTTCGCCGACCCAGCGCTGCGCGTCTCCCGGGAGGCTCCTGACTATGCCGAGATAGGACTCGCCGGTGCGGTCGTGGCGCTGGCTGACGTAGTAGGCCAGCGCCGCGCCGGCGGCCGCGCCGCCGAACATCAGCTTGCTCGCGAAGCCCACGATCAGACTCCCGACTCGGCAGCGGCTGCCGCGTCCGAGTCTGCGCCGTCCGCTTCCACGGCGACGCCCGTCGCGTCCCCGCCAGGAGCGGCCGTGGCGACTCCGTCGGCGGCCTTGGCCGCCGCATCGGCAGCGCCGTCGGCGGCTGAGGCAGCAGAAGTACTCCGGCGGCTCCAGGCGGACGCCGGCTCGTCGCCCGCCGAGGGCGCCGACCAGGAATCTCCGGCGGCGGCGCGATCGCGTTTGCGGAAGCTCGAGAAGGCTGACTGCACGCCGGCGCTGAACGCCGCGGCCTTGCGTGCGGGTGTGCTCATGGCGCCCTCGACGGAGGTCGCCACCTTGTCGATCTTGTCGGTGATGTCGGCGACGTCCTTGGTGATCTGGTCCACGTTGCCGAGATTGGCGTTGACGCCGTCCAGCGTGGTGCCTGCCTTCTGCATGAGAGGCACGGCCTGTTGGTCCACATCGGCGAGCACCTTGTCGACCCGCTCCAGCGCTTTGGCGGCCTTCACGAGGGCGTAGGCGATGGCGATGGCCACCACCACGAAGAAGAAAGCGGCGGCGTAGCGAAGAACGATGGACGGCAGGCTGGACGCGGCTACCGCGAGGGCAGAATGCATGCATTTCTCCTTCCCGACAGTCTCCGTCGGCTAGCTTGCGCGAAGCGTATCACACTCGTCTCACGAGGCACCCGAGGCGGCGATCAGGCCTCCGCCGACGACCACACCGTCGCGGTAGAACACCGCCGACTGACCGGCGGCGACACCCGCGAACGGCTCCTCCAGGAACACCGTGACGCGATCGCGCGAGTGTCGCTCAAGAGCGGCGACAGGCACCGACTGCGAGCGGTAGCGCAGCTGGACTTCGAGCCCAGCGGAATCGCCGATGCCGCGGTCCACCACTCCATGCAGAGGTACGTCGGCGCGCAACAGTGCTTCGCGGGGACCCGCGACGACGACGTTGCCGGCGGCGCGGCGCTCGAGGACGAAGAGCGGCGCCGCGGCGGAAACGTCCAGCCCGCGGCGCTGACCGACAGTGTACCGCCACTGGCCCTCGTGCGTGCCGATCTCGACGCCGTCGCTGGTGACGATCGGACCCTGCTCGGCGGCGACTCCGTGGTCTTCCAGGAACTGCTGGTAGCCATCGACGGCGAAGCACACCTCCTGGCTCTCGGGCTCGGCCGCCGAGGGAAGCCGGGCGCGCTCGGCGGCCGCTCTCGTTTCGCTCTTGGTCATGTCCCCGAGCGGGAACTCGAGGCGGGCCAGCACGTCCGGCGGCACGGCCCACAGCATGTACGACTGGTCCTTGACCGGGTCGGCGCCACGCGCCACGAAGGGCTTCCCGTCACGCCAGACGATACGCGCGTAGTGCCCTGTGGCCACGCGCGCCAGGCCCAGCTCGTCGGCAAAGCCGACGAGCGCCGCCAGGCGCCCGGGATTGCAGGTCACGCAGGGGTTCGGCGTCTCGCCGGCGAGGTAGCCGGCGACGAAGGGCTCGACGACCTCCTCCGCGAATTCGCGCTCCCGGTCGACGACGTGGTGTGGCAGCCCGAGGTGGCTCGCGGTGCGGGCGGCCATCTGCAGGGCGCCCGGCGAGCAGCAGCTGCGCCGGTCCTCGCCCGGCCACAGCCTCACGGTCGCGGTCTCGAGGGTGCGCCCCTCGTCCACGAGCAGCAGCGCCGCGACGGCGCTGTCGACCCCGCCGCTCAGTGCGACGAGTGCTCGTGCTCTTTTGGGAGGGCCCTGAGGACCTGCTCGACCTCGGCCTCGCGGCCGTTCTTGACGAGGTAGTCCTGGATGGCGAGATGCAGGGCGTCGGCGGCGAGGTTGGAGCAGTGCATCTTGTTCGCCGGCAGCCCGCCGAGCGCCTCGGCCACGGCTTTGTTGGAGATGTCCGCGGCCTCCTCGAGGGTCTTGCCCTTGACCATCTCGGTCACCATGCTCGACGTCGCCACCGCGGCGCCGCAGCCGAACGTCTTGAATTTGACGTCGGCGATGTGGTCGTCCTCGACGTCGATGCTGATGCGCATCACGTCTCCGCAGACGGGATTGCCGATCTGCCCGACACCGTCGGCGTCCTCGATCTCACCCACGTTGCGCGGGTTGCTGAAGTGGTCCATGACCAGGTCGGTGTACATACTCACCCTTTCACGTAGAGCGGGCTCATCTGCCGCAACTTCTCGACGATCGGCGGGAAGACTTCCACGAATCCGTCGATCTCTTCATCTGTGTTCTCGCGTCCAAGGCTGACGCGCAGGCTTCCGTGCGCCTCCTCGGCGCCCAGGCCCAGCGCCAGGATCACGTGTGACGGCTCGAGCGATCCGGAGGCGCAGGCCGAGCCGCTCGACACCATGTACCCGTGCGTGTCGAGCTGAAGCAGCATGGACTCGCCCTCGATATAGCGGACGGTGAAGGACACGTTGCCGGGCAGCCGCTCGATCGGGTGCCCGAGGTACTTGACGTCGGGCACGCTCTCGAGAACCGCGGCCGCCATGCGATCGCGCATGCGCTCGAGGCGCGGCTTCGTCTCCGGCATCTCCGCGACCGCGATCTCCAGGGCCGCGCCCATGCCGACGATGCCGGGCACGTTCTCGGTGCCGGAGCGCAGGCGGCGCTCGTGCCCGCCGCCATGGATGATCGGCGTGAGGCGCGTGCCGCGCTTGGCGTACAGTGCGCCGATGCCCTTGGGTCCGTAGAGCTTGTGGCCCGAGATCGTGAGCATGTCCACGCCGAGGGCCTGCACGTCGAGCGGCACCGAGCCGACCGCCTGCACGGCGTCGGTGTGGAACACCGCGCCCTTTTCGTGGGCTATGTGCGCAAGTTCGGCGACGGGCTGGATCGTGCCGACGACGTTGTTGGCGAACATCACCGAAGCGAGGCGCGTGTCGTCTCGGAACGCCCGCTCGTAGGCGTCCAGGTCGATCGTCCCGTACTCGTCGACGGGGATGAAGTCCACGGCCCAGCCGAGGCGGTTGAGCGCCCGGGCCGCCTCCATCACCGCGGGGTGCTCGGTGGCACCGATGATGAAGTGGCCGGGCTCGAAGCGCTGCAGGTAGCCGAAAAGAGCAAGGTTGTCCGACTCGGTCCCGCCGGCGGTGAAGACGATCTCCTTCTCGCCGGCGCCGATCGCCGCCGCGACCTGGGCGCGCGCGCTCTCGACGGCGGCGCGCGCCTCACGGCCCTGCTTGTGGAGCTCCGACGGGTTGCCATACACCTCACAGAAGAAGGGCAGCATCCTTTCCAGGACGCGGCGGTCGACCGGCGTGGTCGCCGCGTGATCGAAGTACACGCTCTTCATCTCGGTACCGCCTCCCTTGTGAGGTCCTCCAGTGTGATGCCGTTCAGTGCTCCGCTGATCGCCTGGTCCAGGCGGCGCCAAACGACCCGCGACGCGCACGATTCGGCGCGCGCGCAAGCCTCTTCGTCCGGCACGCAGCCGACAAGCGACAGCGGGCCTTCGAGGGCAGTGACGATGTCGCCCACGGCGATGCCGGCCGACTCGCGGGCCAGCTGGTAGCCCCCCGTGACGCCGCGCGTGGCCTTGACGAGCCCGCCCTCCCTGAGGCGCGCGAGGATCCGCTCCAGGAACGGCGCGGGGATGCCCTCTTCGGCGGCGATCTCCGGCAGGGGCACAGGGCGCTCGTCGCCGCGCGCCGCCAGGTACACCATGGCGCGCAGGCCGTACTCGCAACGCGAGGAGATACGCACGCGGCTCCGATCGTCGGTGGGACTAATCCCAACCTAAAAGGTCGGCATTATGGTACCACGACGACTGGGTGCGTCAAACACGATCGCTTGCGCGGAGGGTGACCGCCGGGCCGGCGGAAGGTGCAATGCGGCGGAAGGTGTGGTGCCGGCGGTCTAGAGGCCGCGAACGGCGTCGGCCACGACCTGCTCCATGACCTTCTCGCCGATCCAGCCTGTGTAGAGCTGCGCCACCTCGCCGTTGCCGCGGATGACGGCGAGGATCGGTGGGTCGCTCACGCGGAGCTGCTGCAAGGTATCGCCAAGCTCCGTGGCGCTGTGCGCCTCGAACGACATGAACGAGGTGTCCGCGCCGTACTGGGCCTTGACCGTGTTGAAGTTCTGCACCATGGCCGTGTCGTCGGCGGCGCCGTCGACGTACACGAGGAGGATGATCCCGCGGCCTTCCTGAAGGCGGTTCTTGATGAACGACGGGGTATCCGCGGTCGGCACGAGCTTGAGTGGCGCGTAGCCGGTGATGCCGTAGCTGCTCACGGTGTTGTAAGACGCCGGCGCCGGGAGCGGCGTGGCGGCGGCGGTGGCGCCGACGGCGAACACGCGCACCGCGACGACGCCGCCGAAGAGGCAGGCCCCCACCACAAGGATCAGGAGAGCGGTGATCAGGAACGACCTGTTGCGCCTCACGATACCCATGCCGGCCTCCGAGAGATTGGCTCCACCTTGCCGTGCTCGCGCTATTCTCGAACCTGCTCTCGCAGGTGGGTGCTCTCCCAGACCATCCACGGATGGCCCGAAGTGCGAGCTCCCGATGTGTTCGTGTTGGCTCGAGAATGTAACGAGGTCACGAACAAGGTCGAGCGGCGACATCCTAGCAAACGTCACCTGTTTCAACAAACAAGTCGGCACCCCTTCCAAAACCTTGAGCGACGCGGGTGCCGGTGAGCCTGCGGACCGAGGTCACAGCCTGGGAATCCCGGCCGCGGCGGGCGGGCGCCGGCCGGCGGCCGACGAGCGTCAGCCCGGCCGGACGCGGAGCTCCTTGAGCTGCTCCGCGGTGACCGCGCCGGGAGCGCCCGTCATCGGGTCTCCCCCGGACGACGTCTTGGGGAAGGCGATGACGTCCCGTATCGAGCTCGCGCCGGCGAGGAGCATGAGGATGCGGTCGAAGCCCAGGCCGATGCCGCCGTGCGGCGGCGCCCCGTGTTCCAGCGCCTCGAGGAACCAGCCGAAAGCGTCGTCGATGCGCTCGTCGCTCATGCCGAGAGCGCGCAGGATCGCGCGCTGAATGGCGGCGTCGTGGTTTCTCAGAGACCCCGACCCGAGCTCGACGCCGTTCAGCACGAGGTCGTACTGCGCGCCGCGAACGGCGAGCGGGTCGCTCTCGACGAGGCCTATCGTCGTCTCGGTCGGGAGGCTGAACGGGTTGTGCCCGTAGGTGAGCCTCCCCGTCTCCTTGTCGATCTCGAAGAGCGGGAACTCCTCCACCCAGAGCAGCGCCCAGCGGGAGCTCGGCGCAGGCTCGAGGAGGCCGATCAGCGCCAGGCGCAGCGCGCCCAGCACCTCGGCTGCGACGGGAGCCTCGTCGGCGGCAAAGACGACCAGGTCGCCCGGGTTCGCACCGAGGCGGGCGACGATCGCCGCCTGCTCGGCCTCACTCAGGAACTTGACGATGGGGCCGCGCAGGGCGCGGCCCTCCTCGACGTAGACGTAGGCCATGCCCTTGGCGCCGTGTTCCTTGGCGAGGTCGGTGAGCTTGTCGATCTGCGCCCGGGACAGCGTGGCCCCGCCGGGCGCGCCCACGGCGCGCACCACGCCGCCGGCCTCCACGGCGCCGCGGAAGACCTGGAAGCCGCTCGCGGCGAAGACGTCCGACAGGTCGGCGATCTCGAGGCCGTAGCGCAGGTCCGGCTTGTCGGTGCCGTAGCGCAGCATCGCCTCGTCGAACGAGAGGCGTGGCAGCGGAAGCTCGAGCGGCCCCTCCCCCACGCCGTCGAAGATCGCCTTCATCAGACCTTCGAGCAGGACGCGGATCTCGGGCACGCTGAGGAACGAGGTCTCGATGTCGATCTGCGTGTGCTCGGGCTGGCGGTCGGCGCGCAGGTCCTCGTCGCGGAAGCAGCGCGCGAACTGGTAGTAGCGGTCGACGCCCGCGACCATGAGGATCTGCTTGAACATCTGCGGCGACTGCGGCAACGCGTAGAAGCGGTGGGGTTGCAGGCGCGACGGCACGAGAAAGTCGCGCGCGCCCTCGGGCGAGGACTTGGTGAGATAGGGCGTCTCGATCTCGAGGAAGCGGTGCTCGTTGAGGTAGGCGCGCGCCGCCTGGACGGCCTCGTGCCTGAGCTCGACGTTCGCGAGCATGGAGGCGCGCCGCAGGTCGAGGTAGCGGTACCTGAGGCGCAGCGTCTCGTCGACGTCGACGTCCTCGACGGTCTCGATCTCAAAGGCAGGGGTCCTGGCGCTGTTGAGGATGTCGAGCGCCGTGACTCTGACCTCGACGTCGCCGCTCGGCAGGTTGGGGTTGACCGTCTCGGGGGAGCGCGCGACGACGACGCCGCGCGCGGCGATCACGTATTCGGGGCGCACGTGCTCGGCGGCCGCGTGCGCCTCCGGCGCCTCGGACGGGTCGAACACAAGCTGGACAAGGCCGCTGCGGTCGCGCAGGTCGACGAAGATCAGCCCGCCGTGGTCGCGGCGGCGCGCGACCCAGCCGGCGAGGCGCACCTCGCGCTCTACGTCGGTGACTCGCAGCTCTCCTGGATACGCGTCGCGCAACATCACGCCCCCGTTCCGAGAAGCTCGCGCACGGCGGCGGCGAGCGCGTCGCGCGGGACGTCCGATTCTTCGCCACCGGCCATCACGCGCAGGCGTACCAGGCCGGCGTCCAGCTCTTCCAGGCCGACGAGCGCCGCGAGCGGCGCGCCGCTGCGGCCGGCCTGCTTGAACTGCCCCTTGGGGCTGCGGCCGGCGAGGTCGAGGTCGGCGCGCAGGCCGGCGCCGCGCAAGGCCTGAGCGGCGTCGAAGGCGGCGCGACGCGCCTCGGGCGTAAAGCTGACGACGAAGACGTCGGGCGCCGTGTCCGGCAGCGGCTGCTCGCGCATCGCCAGGGCGATGCGCTCGACGCCGCTGCCCCAGCCCACGCCGGGCGTCGGCGCCCCGCCGATCTGCTCAACGAGGCCGTCGTAGCGCCCGCCGCCGCCGACGCCACTCTGGGCGCCGAGGCGGTCGGAGTTGAACTCGAAGGTCGTGCGCGTGTAGTAGTCGAGGCCGCGCACGAGACGGAACTCCAGCCGTGGCTCGAGGCCGGCGGCGCGCACCAGCTCGAGCACCGTGTCGAAGTGCTCCCGGCAGTGCGGGCACAGGTGGTCGCCGATGCGCGGCGCCTCGTCGAGCACGGCGCGGCACGACTCGACCTTGCAGTCGAAGGTGCGCAGCGGATTGAGCGTCATCCGCTCGCGGCATTCGCCGCAGAGCTCGTCTTCGCGGCCCTGCAGGTAGGCGCGCAGCTTCTCCACGTAGGCCGGGCGGCAGGCGGCGTCGCCCATGCTGTTCATGTTCAGGGTGACGCCTTCCACGCCGAGCTCGGCGAAGATGGCGGCGAGCAGGGCGATCACCTCGGCGTCGACCGCCGGGTCTGCCGAGCCGATGGCCTCGGCGCCGATCTGGTAATGCTCGCGATAGCGTCCGGCCTGCGGCTTCTCGTAGCGAAACATCGGGCAGTAGTACCAGAGCTTCACGGGTTGCGGCCACTTGTGCATGCCGTGCTCCACGTAGGCACGGCAGATAGGCGCCGTGCCCTCGGGGCGCAAGGTCAGCGAGCGCTCGCCCTTGTCGAGGAACGTGTACATCTCCTTGCGTACGATGTCCGTGGCCTCGCCCACGCCGCGCTCGAACAGGCCTGTCTCTTCGAACTCCGGCGTGACGATGTGGCGATAGCCGTAGGCGCCGAACAGGCGCGCCGCGGTGGCCACGACGGCGTCGCGGCGCGCGGCCTCGTCCGGCAGGAGGTCGTAGGTGCCTTTGGGCGCCTGCGGGGAGCTCACCAGCGGTGCTCCGGATCGTAGCGCAGCGGCGACAGAAACGGGTTGAGGGCGAGCTCGCGGCCGAGCGACGTGTCCGGGCCGTGGCCGCAGTGCACGACGGCGTCCGGCGGGAAGCGGCGTACGAGCCCGGCGATCGAGTTGAGTAGCTGGTCCATGTCGCCGCCGGGCAGGTCGGTGCGCCCGACGCTGCCCTGGAAGATGAGGTCGCCGACGAACAGTTCCGACTCGCCGATAGCGAAGGTGTAGGCGCCGAGCGAGTGGCCGGGCGTGGGTATGGCGGTGACCTCGATGGGGAGCTCCAGCACCTGCTCCCCGGTGATGGTGATCGCGTCGTTGACCGGCTCGATGTCGAACCCGGCCATGACGCCGAGACCGCCATCGGCCATCTGACCGGCGTCGGCCTCGCCGACGTAGACGGGGATGCCGAAGTGGGCGGCCAGCGGGGCCACGCCGCCGAAGTGGTCGAAGTGCCCGTGCGTCACGAGGACGGCGGCCGGCGGGAAGCCGAACTCGCCGAAGGCTTCGATGAGCACGTGCGCCTCGTCGCCGGGGTCGATGACGAGACCTGTCCGCCCGCGCACCACGACGAAGCAGTTGGCCTGCAAGGGGCCGAGCGGGAGCGGGAAGACTTCGAGAGGTTCAGCCACTTCTACCTCGGATGGTCGGGGTCGGCGCGCGAACGTTGTGCCTGTCGCGCGAACGTTGTGCCTGTCGCGCGAGCGTCATCCGTGTCGCGCGAACGTGGTCAGGTCCGCGCGAGAGCGTATCAGACGGCGCCCGCGAGGTCGACCCTCGCGCCGGCCGCCGCCAGGCGGCCTGCCGGCCGGCGCCGCCTTAGCCGCCGACGACGCGGTAGGCGTCGTAGACCGTATGGATACTGCGGATGTTGGCGAGGATGTTGTCGAGCTGGCGCACGTCGCCGACCTCGAGCGTGAAG
>Ga0075520_1001146_pt1 | contig 12501 bp, 14 predicted proteins | sample NGEPerB_FD_75100 | JGI IMG/M metagenome (GOLD analysis project Ga0075520, IMG submission 75100) | Arctic peat soil microbial communities from the Barrow Environmental Observatory site, Barrow, Alaska, USA - NGEE PermafrostAB12-B | ecosystem: Environmental > Terrestrial > Soil > Wetlands > Peat ... | reverse complement strand
CTCCTCCACCCCGAGCCGGGCGGCCATGAGCGTACTCAGCCGCATGTGCTGCATGGCCTCGCCCATCTCGGTGAGGGTGCCCTCCTCGTTCATCGACGCCACCAGACGCTCGAGGCCTTCGCGGTAGTGGTCGCCACCGGTGTCGTCGAGCCCCGTCTGGGTCCGGGCAGCTTCCTCGATCCGATCGACGTCCAGGGTCATCGGGCGAACCGGCGGCTGACGGCCCTCCGGCGGATGTCGATCGCCGCCTCGCGCTCACCCGGGGAGATCCGCCGCGTGCCCGGCGGCAGCACGTCGAAGAGGCGGTCGACGGGCACGACGCGGGTCTCGGGCACCGGAGCGGACTCCGTACGGACACAGCGCAGGATGATCGGTCCCTCGCTGTGCTCGGCGGTGTCGAGCCAGTTGGCCACCCCGGGGTCCTGGTGGGCCACCACCACCCGCACCTTCCCGTCGTCGTCGACGACGGCCTGGAAACCGTTGAGGCTCGACTGGCGGTTGCCGTAGTCGATCGTCTCCCACCAGACGTTGCCCAGCGAATAGCTCCAGTACAGGCCCTCCGGCGGGGTGACCTCGATGATCAGCGCCTCGTCGGGCGCGAGCTTCCACGAACCGATGACCGGACGGTTTTCCGACGCTGCGCCCATCGCCGTTCCGTCCAGGGGAGGGAGGAAGGTGTTGGGGTGCTCAGGGTTGGAGAATCCCAGGAAGAAGCTCAGGTTTTCCTCCAAGAAGTCACCCAGGGCGACGACCTGACGGGCCATGGCCGCCCTCGGCTCCACCGGCGGGTGCTCGTCGATGGTCGCGGGACCCGAGAGCGGCTCGATGGACATCGTGACCGGGACCTCGTGTTCCCAGTCGTAGAAGAAATGCCGAACCACGAGCATGGTGGCGCCCTCGTCGAGGGGGATCCAATTGCCCTCGTGGGGCTCCGCCGAGAGGATGATCTCGAAGTTCCCCGCGTCATCCAGTTCGAATTCGTCGATGAGGGCGTTGGCGGTGGACCCCATCCCCGCCATGACCTGCAACCCCACGTACCGCGCCGAGCCCCGGTTGCCCCAGAGCCGGTAGGTGGTCCCGCCCTTCAGGGCCGATCCGACATAGATGCAGTCGGGGCACTCCATGCCCCACTTGTAGGCGGCATCCATGGCGGAGGGCTTGATCGCCGGGACCCGGTCGAGTCCCCGTCGCAGGAGCTCGTCGATGCCCACGCCCAGGAGCACCAGCAGGTGGCGGAAGCCGGAGACCATGTCCGCCGGGACCCGGGGGGCCGAGTCGGAGAGCACGACGTCGCCGACCCGCTTCAGTGTCTCCAGCAGGTGGTTCCACGCCTCGCCGGATTCGAGGTCGTGCCCGGTGGCGTCGCCGGCCGAGGCGGCCTCACTGACCGAGAACGGGAGCCAGGCCGGGTTCTGGAACGAGCTCATGCCGGCACCCGGCGAGACGGAGATCTGGTCATGGTGAAGGCCTCCCTGTGGATCGAAATGACGCGGTCATCGTGTCGGACGACCCCTGCTACGGCTTCATCCGACGGAGCGGGTCAAAGAACGTCGATGCAGCCCGGCGAACGCCCGCATCGAGCCCAGGAGCTCCTCGGAATCCGGGTTGGGCACCAGGTAGTGGGAGTAGGCCACCCTCAGGAACATCTCGGCCGCCTGTGCCCTGCTCATCGCCCTGGCACGCACGGCGGGCACCTCGTCGAGGGCGGGACCGAGCAGCCGGACCAGCGTCCCCACCTGGGCACTCAGCGACACGTTGAGCGAGCGCAGGGCGAAGGCGGGATCGACCCCGATCGGATCCGCCCCCATCGACTCGTCCAGGTACGTGAGCAGATACCGCAGGGCCGCATCCAGCTGGCGCGCCGGGGTGCGATGGGCGTCGAGCTGCGCTCGGAGTCGGTCGTCGAACAGTCCCCGCTCGTACTCGGTGAGGGCGGCGAAGAGGTCGTCCTTGGTCGGGAACCACCGGTAGAGCGTGGGGCGGGACACCCCCGCGGCCGCGGCCACCTCGGACAGGGTGAGCTTGCCGGGTCCCTTGGCGGCGATGGCCCGCCCGGCAGCGGCGAGGATCAGTTCCGCACTCGTGCTCGGGGCTGCCACAGGATCGAATCTTTACACGAGGTGAGCAACATGTAAAGGTCCGGTCCGGACGCGTCCCGCTTCCTATCCGGCGTCACCCCGGCGACCGCGCAGGCCGTCGAGCAGCAGTCCGAGGCCGAAGCGGAAGACCTCCTCGTCGTCGACGAAGGTCAGGGTGCTCGGATCATCCGCCGCCTCGGCCGTCGCCAGCTCCGAGGTGACGGCACCGAACAGCAGGTAGGCCAGGAGCCGCTGGGCCCGGTCCCTCACGGTGCGGTCGAAGCCGCCGGTGGCGAGGATCTCGTCGACCGCCCGGTAGAGCCGGATCTCGTTGGGGAGCCCTTCCACCCGACGCAGCAGGTGCTGGGCCACTCCCGGGTAGCGCAGCAACACCTCCCGACCCCGCTCGAACAGGAGCGTGAGGCGGTGCTCCCAGGGGAGCTCGCTCGACGGGAGTGCCACCTCGCCCAACACGGCATCACCGACCAGGTCGAGGAGTTGACCCTTGTCCCGCACGTAGTAGTAGACGTTCATGGAGGGACTGCCCAGCTCCGCGGCCAACTTCCGCATGCTCAGGTCGGAGAATCCGCTCCGGCGGGTGAGACGGAGCCCCGCCTCGACCACGTCGTCGCGGGTCAGTTCGCCGTAGCGCCACGGGCGCTGTCCCTCGGTCCCGGAGACCGCGGCGCCCCCCGCCCGGCTCTCCACTAGGAAGCTTCCCCACCAGGCACGATGACCGACCGGATGACGTCCCCACCGGCCATGGCCGCAAAGGCGTCGTTGACCTGGTCGAGGGTGATCCGGCGGGTGACGGCACCGGCCAGGTCGAGACGACCCGCCTCGGCCAGCGCCACCAGGCGGGGGAAGTCCCTCCGCACCTGGCCGGACCCGTAGTAGCAACCCACCAACCGCTTCTCGGTGGAGAACAGCTGGAACGCGTCGAACTCGACCGTCGTGCCGGCCGGCGGCATGCCCACGGCCACGACGGTGCCGGCCGTGCGGCAGAGGTCGTAGGCCTGTCGCAGGGTGGGCCCGGACATGGCCACTTCGAAGGCGTAGTCGACGCCGCGGCCGGCCGTGAGGTCCTGCACCGCCCCTACGACATCGGTGGTCGTGGGGTCGATGACGTCCGTCGCCCCGTTGCCCCGGGCCGTGTCGCGTTTGGTGGGGAACGGATCGACGGCGATGATGCCCGCCGCTCCGGCGATCCGTGCGCCCTGGATGACGAACTGCCCCACGCCGCCACATCCGAGGACGGCGACCACCGATCCGGGCTCGATGCGTGCGGTGTTGAGCGCGGCCCCCACGCCGGTCATGGCTGCGCACCCCACCAGAGCCAGTTGATCGGCGGGCAGGTCCGACTCGACCCTGACGACCGAGATCCGCTCGACCACCGCCTCCTCGGCGAAGGTGCCCAGACCGCTCATCGACCAGGTGCGCTCGCCACTGAGGTCGTCCTTCCAATGGGCCTGGGTGGCGACGTTGATGATCTGGTCGCAGAAGTGCGTACGACCCCGGACGCAGTGCCAACACGAGCCGCAGGCCGGTTGGAATGCGCCGATGACCCGATCGCCCGGCGCGAGGTCCCGGACCTCCCCACCGACCTCGAGGACCGTGCCGCACCCCTCGTGACCCAGGACGACCGGAGCCAATCCCCCCATGCCCTGGCGGCGGATGGTCTCGTCGGAATGGCAGACGCCGGATGCATCGATCCGGAGGTGGACCTCCGTGGCCCGCAGCGGTCGGGGCGACAGTTCCCGCAGTTCGAGGGAGTGATTCGTTTCGAGCAGTACGGCGGCGCGCATGGCCACTCCTCCGGCGTCCGACCCGTGCGGAGCCTTGCTTGACGTGAAGTTAAACATTGTACGAAACTCGACGTCCAGCGGCAAAGTCCGGTCGTCGACCGGCCGCAGCACCAGACCCGAGGAGCCTCGATGGCCGATGTGGCTGACCTTCGCCTCGACCTGACCCGACCCGGCTTCTACCTCCGGCCCGACTACTTCGAGGTCCTCGCCGATCTGCGCGAGCAGGCGCCCGTCTTCCGGACGCTCGACGGCAGCTGGGCGGTGACCCGCTACGACGACATCCGCTCCATCAGCCGGGACCCCGACCGGTTCGTGTCGGGACGGGGCGTCCTGATCAACGACCCCCTGCGCTCGGACGGTTCGGGGGGTCTCCCCACGTTCTCGATCCTCCACCTCGACCCGCCCGTCCACGCGCTCTACCGGAAGATCGTCAACCGTCAGTTCACCCCCCGGGCGGTCGGGCACCTCGAGGAGACGATCCGCCGGACCGTCACCGAGGTCCTGGACGACGTCGTTCCCGACGAGCCGGTGGATGCGGTGGACGCCCTCGCCGCCGTGGTCCCCATCGCCGTGATCGCCGAGCTGTTCGGGGTGGGTGACGCCGACCGTGAGCTGTTCCGGCGATGGTCCGACGCCATCATCGCCTCGCCCGACCACGAGGACTCCCCCGAGTCGGCGCCGGAGGTCGGCCAGATGGCCGAGTTCCTCATCGCCCACATCGACTCCCCCGCCACGGAGGGCAATGACCTGATCGGGATCCTGAAGAGTTCCGAGCTCGACGGCCGACCGCTGAACCGGCTCGAGATCATGGGATTCTGCATGACGCTGCTGGTCGCCGGGAACGAGACCACCCGAACCCTCCTGTCCGGGGGAATGGAGGCGCTGCACCAGCGACCGGACCAACGTTCGGACCTGGCGCACGACCCCTCGCTGCTGCCGGTGGCCGTGGAGGAGCTGCTCCGATGGGTCACGCCCATCCAGGCCTTCGGGCGCACCGCCGTGGCCGACGTCGAGATCCGCGGCCAGGAGGTCCCCGCCGGGGACTTCCTCGTCATGTTGTATGCGTCGGGCAACCGTGACGAGGCGGTCTTCGGGCCCACGGCCGGGCAGCTCGACGTTCGCCGACCGGTGTCTCCCACCCATGTGGCCTTCGGCTTCGGGGAGCACCTCTGCCTGGGCGCGTCGCTGGCCCGCCTCGAGGCGCGCGTCTTCTTCGAAGCGTTACTGTCCCGCTATCCGACGTACGCACTGGTGGATCAGCCCGACCATGTCCGATCGACGATGGTACGCGGCGCGAGCCGCCTGCCCGTCGTGCTGGCACCGTGACGGGCTCGCCGGCCCGGACCGGCGCGGCCGCCGGGATCGGTAGACCGGGAAGGTTGGAGTCCATGGACGGCGAGGTGGTGCCGAGCGGAGCGACGGGTGCGGAGGACGCCGACCTCGCCGCGGGACTCGGCCGTTGGCTCGCCCACGAGCGCGGCCTCGCCGACCCGGTGGTCGACCGCCTGTCCCGCCCCAGTGCCGGGTACTCCAGCGAGACGATCATCGCCGAGGTGTCGTGGTCCGACGGCGGGGGACGGCGTCGGGGCTCCGTGGTGGTGCGGATGGAGCCTCCCGGGTCGGGCACCTTCGCGAACTACGACCTGGTCCCGCAGTGGCAGGCCCAGATGGCTGCGGCCGACGTCGGCGTCCCGGTGGCCGACCCCGTCGTCGAAACCGACACCCGGTGGGTGGGGGCGCCGTTCATCGTCATGCCCCGGGTGGAGGGGCACATCGTGGGGGCCCTGGCCCACCGCGACCCGTGGCTCGCCGGGTTGGACCCGGACCGGCGGGGTCGGATCCACGACGACTTCCTGGCCACGCTGGCCGCGATCCATCGGGCGGACCCCGTTGCCGCGCCCGCCGTGCCCCGTCGGGACAACGGGGCGGAACTCGACTTCTGGGAGGAGTACCTCTCCTGGTCGACCGGCGGTCAGCCGGTCCGGGCACTGGCCGAGGCCCTGGCCTGGTGCCGGGAGCACCGTACGACCGACGAGCCGGCCCCTGCCCTGCTGTGGGGCGACGTCCGCTTCGAGAACGCGGTGTTCGACGACGACGGGAAGCCCCTGGCGGTGCTCGACTGGGACATGACCTCGGTCGGGGCGCCCGAACACGACCTGGCCTGGTTCACCAGCCTCGACGTCACCATGCACCAGCTGTTCGGTACGCGGACCGAGGGGTTTCCCGACCGGGACGGGACCGTGTCCCGGTTCGAGGAGCTGAGCGGCCGGCCGGTGCGTGACCTCGAGTGGTACGAGACCCTGGCCATGGTGCGGAGCACGGCCGTCATGACCCGCATCAGCGTCCTGCGCCGTGACGCCGGCGAGCCGCTGATGCTGCCCATCGAGGACAACCCCATCCTCGACCTCCTGACCGCGAGGCTGAAGTGAGCGACCCGGGCGCCGACCGGACGGAGCCGCCGGTGGAGCGCCCGCCGACCACCGCCGCCCAACTGGTCCGGCTGCGAGAGGACGACGGCGGCACCGGGCTCCTGTTCGAGGGGAGGTCGTGGACCTGGCGGGAGGTGGTGGCCGAGGCCGAACTCCGGGGCGAGCTGCTCCTCGCCCTTCGGGAGGACGGCCCCTTCCACGTGGGGGTCCTCCTGGAGAACACCCCCGAGTACCTCTTCCTGCTGGCCGGGGCCGCCCTGGCCGGGGCGGTGATCGTCGGGATCAACCCCACCCGCCGGGGGGCCGAGCTGGCCACCGACATCAGCCGGACCGACTGCCAGCTGCTGGTCACCGACTCGACCCAGGTGGGACTGGTCGACCACCTGGACCTGGGCCTCGGATCCGACCGTCTCCTGGTGGTCGACGACGACTCCTACACCCGGAGGCTGGAGGGTCTCCGGCCCACGGGGGACGGGACCCGACCATTGCTGCCCGAGCCCACGCCGGACCAGCTCTACCTGCTCCTCTTCACCTCGGGCTCGACCGGTGGGCCCAAGGCGGTCCGGATGACCCAGGGGCGGGCGGCCCGGGCCGCCGCCCGGGTGCCCTTCAGCTCCGAGGACGTCCTCTACTCGGCCATGCCCCTCTTCCACGGGAACGCCCTGTCGGCCGCGGTCCTGCCCGCCCTGGCCAGCGGAGCCACCCTCGCCCTGCGCCACAAGTTCTCGGCCTCCAACTTCCTGCCCGACGTGCGGGAGTGCGGGGCCACCTTCTTCAACAGCGTGGGGCGGGCCATCGCCCACATCGTGGCCACCCCGACCACCCGACACGACCGCGACCACCGGCTCCGCTACGTGCTCGGACCGGAGACCTCGGCCCAGGACAAGGCGGCCTTCACCAAGCGGTTCGGCGTCCCCCTCTTCGAGGGGTACGGATCGAGCGAGAACGCCATCGTGCTCACGCCCGTGCCCGACGCCCGGCCGGGGGCCCTCGGCCGGGCCAGCTCACGCGACGACGTCGCCGTCGTCGACCCGGACAGCGGGGAGGAGCTGCCACGGGCCGTCTTCGACGAGCACGGGCGGCTGACCAACGCCGAAGCCTGCATCGGCGAGCTGGTGGGCCGGCAGGCCCTGTCCAACTTCGAGGGCTACTACAACAACCCCGAAGCCGACGCCGAGCGCACCCGCAACGGCTGGTACTGGTCGGGCGACCTGGCCTACCGGGACAAGGAGGGGATCTTCTACTTCGCCGGCCGCACCGGTGACTGGCTGCGGGTGGACAGCGAGAACTTCGCCGCCGCCCCGGTCGAACGGATCCTGGCCCGGTTCGAGGGGGTCAGCGGGGTGGCCGTCTACCCGGTGCCCGACGCCAGGACGGGGGACCAGGTCATGGCGGCCCTCGAGCTCGAGCCCGGGACCGCCTTCGACCCCGACGCCTTCAGCGTCTTCCTGGCCGCCCAGGCAGACCTGGGCACCAAGTGGGCGCCGCGCTTCGTGCGGGTGATGTCCGCCCTGCCGGTCACCGCCAGCGGCAAGACGGACACGAAGCCGCTGCGGGCGCAGCGGTGGGAGTGCCATGACCCGGTCTGGCAGCGAGTGGAGCGGAACGACCGGTACGTGCCGCTGACCCGGGCCGACGTCGAGCGGATGGTCGCAGCGTTCGCCACCAACGGCCGGAGTGCCCTCATCGGGCGTTGACGGGTTCGGGGACACACAGTGCGTGTCCGCCAGACACGGGCGCACCTTTACATTTTCTTCATACTCTGTAAGCTTTCGGGCGAGCACGTACGCTGGGAGGGAACATGGACCTGGGCCTGTCGAACGCCGTTGTCGTCGTGGCCGGAGGCACCACGGGGATGGGCAGAGCAGCTGCAGACTGCTTTGCCGGCGACGGGGCGCGTGTAGCCGTCCTGGCCAGAACGCAGCGGGATCTGGAGGAGACCGCCGAAGGCCTCCGGGCGCTGGGTTCTCCGGACGCCGTCGGACTCCGGACCGACCTCCTCGATCAGGAGTCCGTCGAGTCCGCCATGGCCCAGGTAGGTGAGCGCTGGGGTCACTGCAATGCCCTCGTCAATGCCGCGGGCCCGTTCCCCGGCGGGATCAAGGCATTCGAGGAGTACACGGACGCCGAGTGGCTGGACGTGGTGAACGGGATCACGCTGAGCTCGGTTCGGACCATCCGTGTGGCCCTGCCCCTCCTCCGGAAGGCGGACTGGGCCCGCATCGTCAATGTCTCGGCCATGTCCACGAAACGGCAGTCGGCGTCGCTCGTCGCCTACACGGCCGCCAAGAACGCACTCACCAGTCTGACGAAGAACCTGGCGATGTCGCTGGCCGACGACGGGATCCTCGTCAACACGGTCAGCCCCGGCACCTTCGTGTCCGAGTCGTTCAAGAGCGCTCTGCGGATGCTGCCCGACGTCGACGAAGAGGATCTCTACGACGTCATGCGCTTCATCACGCGGGATTTCGGACATCCCGTCCATCTGAACCGGGCCGGTGATCCCACGGAGATCGGACCGGTGATCGCCTTTGCTGCATCAGCCCGCAACACGTACATGACGGGGGCCAACATCAACGTCGACGGCGGGTCCGACTTCACCTGAGCGGTCGGTCACTCGAGCAGCGAGAACCCACCGAGGCCGCTCGACGCCATGTCGTAGCAGAGGGTGTCGTAGGGCTCGATGATCCCGTAGGGCACCTCGCCCTCGCATTCGAACCGGGCGTGGTACTGGTCGAGGCCACAGATCCGGGAACGAACGGCCGGGTCATTGACGTCATAGGTCTCCCCGCTGACCACGCCGTCACCCACATCCATCCCGTGCCAGATGTCGCCAACGGGGGTACCCCCGTTGGGCCCCCGTACATGCCACAGCGGAAGAAGGCGATCTGGTTGCCCAGCCGCTCAAAGGTCATGGTCTTCTCGCTGCCATCGGCGAAGACCAGGTCGACCTCGCCGGAGAGGAGCAGGTGGGTGCCGTCGTCGAACCGCAGTCGGTGGCGGCGGCCCCGGGAGGGTGGCGCTACCCCGGCGGGGATCCCCGAGGTTGTTGAGGATGTGGTCGCCCCATACCCCGGGCTCCTCGAACTCCACCCACTCCCCCGAGTGTGGATGCTGTTTCCCGCTCCCCAGGGTCGGACCACCGACGCCGTCGCGCGTGCCCCAATGGTGGTCGCGGGTACCACGGTGGGCGGAACGGTCCAACGCGAAGCGCTCGCCGTGGGCGGTGACCCACCCGCTCTGGGACCGAAGCCGTCGTAGCCGGCCACGCCGGCGAACGGCGTGGTCCCGATGAACATGCCAGCCCCGATGAGGCGGTAGACCGGGCGCTGCGTGTCGAACTACGAGAGATCGAAGGCGATGCCGTACTCGTTCTCGTCGAGGGTTTGATTCCACTGGCGGAACGGCTCGACCAGGTCGAAGTGGAGTGGGCCGACGGACAGGTCAATGCGGTTGAGTCCCAGTTTCCGGTGGGCCCGCACCGTGGTGTGCCGGCCCCGGACGGTGACGATGGCGAACGCCTGGGCCGTGCCCAGGGATGGGTAGAGGTTGACGGCGACCGCCTCGAGATCGACGACCTGGAGTGGGTGGGAGCGCGTGACCGGTCGTGGGGCGTGCGCTACGGCGTCGGCCGCCCTCAGGAGGACGTCGAGGCGACACCCGTTCCGGAGGACACCTCGGGGATGTTCGTCTGGATGCCCGTGACGATGACCCGGACGGACGGCGCCGGTTCGCCCTCTTCGTCTACTACCAGCACTACCAAGGGCAGGGGTGGTCCACCGGAAGCGCCCATGGAGGAATCGAACTCTCCGAGGGGAGGACCGATCCGTTCCATGACGTCCGTGCCGACCTGCAGTTCCGGGATGACAACCGTCGCCTGCTGGGCGGCACGATCCGTGGAGTGCTCGCCGACAGGACCGAGCACACCTATCGGATCGCTCCGGTATCGGCAACCGACTTCCATCTTGGTACGGGGCCCTACGGCGGATTCGAGGGGCACTACCAAGGCGAGTGGCGAGGTGAGCTGTATGTCGACGGCGAGCACATCATCGGGTGCGACACTGTCGAAGTGGCCCACCAGATCCACCAGCATCGTGATTGCATCGTGCGGGTGGAGGACCTCGGGGGCGGATCGACGGGGGTCGGGACACTGCAGTCCAACGCTGCCGGCCCACACCCTGAGTTGGGTCTCACAGCTGAGGCCTCCTTCATTTGAGGTGCACGGCGCCTGGGCCGCGCCCGGACACGCAACGGAGTTGACCCGCACTAGCGGGCAGCCAATAGGGGGCCTCGGTCCACTGCCTCGACGCTGGAGACGAATCTCCCAGCCGCCGCATCCTCGGGCTCGATCACCGCCTCCGGCAGAAGGCGCATCGCCGGATCTCAGCCCACCATTCTTGAGACCGATGACCTGCAATTCGTCCTACAAGGTGTAGGACAAAAGCACTCGCTCGGACTCCAAAAAGTGCCTCTGACCTGGTGGGGCTACCAAGAATCGAACTTGTGACCTCAGCATTATCAGTCGGACCAACGAGGATCTCGGCGAACCGCCGTGAACGAAGGCGCAGGTCAGGCCGGGTGGTGAACTTCGCTGAACCGCTCCAGATTGCAGCCGACGCGCGATAGGCGCGCGATGGAGCCGATCCTCTACGTTGCTCAATCAGCACAGTGCGGGTTTCATTGAAAGTGCCAGCAGGATCGTACGTGGATCAAGCGATCTGAGACAGGGGCCGAATCTGAGATCGCTAGTTGGCAGCGAGTACCTCAACCGGGGGTGCACCAAGCGTGCCGAGCGTGACACTGTCCCGAAAGGTGGCACTCGTCGGAGATGGGGATCCTTCGCCTCCTCACCCGGAGCCGTAGGGGCGGGTGATGATCTCCAAGAGGTGCCCGTCAGCGTCCTGGAAGTACACGCCGTGTCCACCGTCGTTGTTATTGATCTCACCTTTGCGACTGAGGCCAGGATCAGCCCAGTAGTCCTGACCGCCGGCTCGGATACGGGCGAAGATCTCATTGAAGTCGTCCTCGGCGACCAAGAACGCATAGTGCTGCGGCAGGATGTCACCGTCGGGATCGTGGAAGTCGTGGTAGTCGAGGGAAACGCCGTTGCCCATCTCGACGATCATGAACGGTCCCCAGGACTTGGCGTTCTCTAGTCCGAGAATCTCGGTGAGATACCGGGCCGAGATCCTGTTGTCACGGCACCAGACGATTGTGTGGTTCAGCATCACACTCACTGTGCGATCTCCTCTTTCAGTGGACCTTCAGGCGATGAACCGGGTACGGACATGTCCTGCTGGCCTTCCGCCTCTGCTGTCAGCTCAACCACTCTTGCCGCAGATCGTTCGCGGCAGGATGATGGCAGCAACGTTCCGGTCCAGTGCGGTTGGCTTCGGGCACACAGGCTCGGTCGGTAGCGCCACCGACCCAGGCGTTGTGGGGCAGGGCCGAGCGAAGCGGGCATGGAGGACGCAACGGGGCCAGTTCTTGCGGGTGCCGCCAATGGGTATCGAGCACATCATGCCCAACGGATCGACTCGGGCGTGTGTGTGGGGCGGCACGCGACCCGTGCGACGGAGATCGCCGACGCACGGGTCGCGGTGGTGTGGGATTTGGACCTTGCCTACTCGGGTTGGAACACCGCGATGGTGTTCCCGTCCGGGTCCTTGAACCAGGCCGACCGGCCGATGCCAGGGGTCGTGACGACGTGATCGATCGTCTTGAACGTTTCCGTGTCGTACTCGTCGAAGACGACGCCGTTCGCCGCGAGCTCCGAGACGTCCTTGTCGATGTCGGTTGACCAGAATCGCACCTGCGTGTGATCGGCGTGGTTGCCTGCGCCCCGGCCGTAGATCAGCAACGACGTGCCATCGGCGTTCTCGAAGAACAGGTGGTTCTTGATCGTCTCGGGCGAGAGGGTGAGCCCGACCTTCGTCTCGTAGAAGGTCTGGCTCCGCTCCAAGTCCGTCGAGACGAGTACCGCCGAAACCCGGTTGTTCGAGAGCATGCGTTCGCTTCCCTTCCTGTTCAGAGTGGTGGTGTGACTACGGCAGCAGCGTGGACACGTCGATCTCGGTCTCCTGGGGAGGAGACGCGAATCCACCCTCGATCCCTGCCTGCATGCGGGGCATCAGGATGCCGTCGCGGAACTGCTCCCAACTCTCCTTGGATTCGTGCACGGCCACGATG
>Ga0075520_1001145_pt1 | contig 12518 bp, 11 predicted proteins | sample NGEPerB_FD_75100 | JGI IMG/M metagenome (GOLD analysis project Ga0075520, IMG submission 75100) | Arctic peat soil microbial communities from the Barrow Environmental Observatory site, Barrow, Alaska, USA - NGEE PermafrostAB12-B | ecosystem: Environmental > Terrestrial > Soil > Wetlands > Peat ... | reverse complement strand
TCTTGGTGGCGGGGGCAAGATTTGAACTTGCGACCTTCGGGTTATGAGCCCGACGAGCTACCAGACTGCTCCACCCCGCGTTGCCTGCTACATGTTAGTAGAGAACGCACGTGGTCGGCCACGCCACAGGTCAGTCCGTGAGGCGAAGGGCCTCGAAGCATCGCCTCGCCGTCGGCTTCCACGTCGCCCTTGCTGGACGTGAACGCCGACGGCGATTCGAGGGAGGCACTACGCCCCTCCGTCGGAAAAGGGACGTAGTGCATGAACGTGGCGAGTCACCCACTCCCACGGTTAGGGCTGACTCGACGAGACTCTTGATGGAGGTTGGCGATCACGAAGGCGTGGGTCGCGCCGCGTTGCGGTGCTCGAACGAACCCGGTTGGCGTACGCGTACTGGAAGCAACGAATGAGAGGGACAGCATTCGAGCGGGTTCGCTGCCAATTGAGGATCTTCGCACGAAATGCCCAGCCTTTGTCCCCTCACTCGACGAACTATCGCGCGAGAAGGATGCGAGGTCCGGGCGTCCTAGAGCGAACTTACCACAGCACTTTTCCGGGGTCGACAACGATGTGCTCACGGTGATCGTGACAACGTCGCGTCGGCCGTGACGTCGAGTCCGGTCACCCAAGAGCGCTGCCGTAGGGTGGATCAACCCTTGGACAGCGCGTTCTGGGCCGCGAGCAACTGGCGATTCATCGCGTTGACGTCGCTCTGGTACTGACCGAGATTGCCCGCTTTGAGGGCGGCCTGCGCATTGGTGTAGTCAGTGGCCGCGAGCTTGAGATAGTAGCTCGCGGTCTGACCGCCCTTGGTGGGTCCGGTGCTCGGACCGGTGCTGGACCCTCCGCCACCACCGATGCTGGCGCCCAGCACGCCGGAGAGTGCACCGGCGAGTGTCGGCTCGATCGAAACGACCTGATTGAAGACCGCGATCACGTAGCGCAACTGCGGCAGCGGGTTTGAAGTGCTCGTCACGTACAGCGGTCGGATGTAGAGCACACTCTGGTCGAGTGGCACCATGAGATTGTTCCCGAGCAACACGCTCGAGCCGTGCTGGTCGAGGAGCGAAATAGTCCGACTGACGGCGGCGTCTTGTTGGGCCTCGGAGTCCGATTGCACCGGACCCGTGACCAGCGATCCCCGAGGCGTCTCGTAGATGTGCAGTTGGCCGTAGTCGCTCGGATCGCTGGTCGCCACCATAAACGCAGTGAGGCCCTGCACGGTCGAGGAGTTGCCGGCGGGCACGTACGCGATCGTCTCGAGTAGCTGCTCCTTGTTCGCTTGGGGCAATGATCCCACCTGGAAGACGGGACTCATCGCCGAGAGCGAGGAGGACGTGACGTTGCCGGCCGAGTCAGTGACTTGGGTCTGGGCCAGTGACTGGCTGGGCGTGCCCGCGCCGGTCGAGGGCGAGATCTCCCACTTGTCCGAAGCGGTGTAGAACGCGGTCGCCGACGTGATGTGGTAACGACCAAGCGTCGCCGCCTGAACCGAGAAGAGGTCCGTCGGGTAGCGCAGGTGCGTCTGGATCTCCGGCGGCATGGCGCTCATGGGCAGGAACATCGCCGGGAACGCCGCGCGGTAGGCCTTCAGGATCGGGTCGTTGGGGTCAGCGGCGTAGAACTTCATCGCACCGGTGTAGGCGTTGACGACGACCTTGACCGAGTTGCGCACGTAGTTGAAACTCGACGGGAGTCCGCCGGTATTGATGTTCAGGTTCGACGCGTTCTCGGAGTAGGGGTACTGGTCCGACGTAGTGAAGCCGTCGAGCACGTACTGCACCTCGCCGTTGGCGATCACCGCGTAGGGCTGGGAGTTGAAGGACAGGAACGGTGCGGCCTTCTGGGCCATCGCCTGCACGTCGCGAACGAAGAGCACGCGACTCTTGGGCGTGATCTGGTTTGAGATCAGGAAGTTGAAGTCGCCGAGGCGCAACGCCAGCGCGGCACGGCTGATGAAGCTGCCGACCGCGACGCCACCGGTGCTCGCGTAGTGCGTCTCGACGGGTTGGCCGGCGCGCGGACCCGAGTTCACTTGGTAGTCGAGTTCAGACTGCTTCGTGTTGGCGACGACCCAACCGGGGTCGTTGATGCCGAAGTAGGTGTCGGGCTGGGTCAACACCGGCATGCCGCTCGCCGACGTCGGCGGAACGTTCGAGACCACGAAATTCGGATTGCCGGTCGGATCGGCGCTGTTGGCGGCGAGCACGGCCGCACCGATGCCGTGGGTGTACTGCAAGTGCGTATTGACCCAGCTGGGCGACGGCAAGTTCGCGGTGTTCAACTGGCGCGCGCCGATCAGCACGGGCGTGAGCTTGCCGTTGACGAAGTAACGGTCGACGGCGAGCGTCGCGAACGTGTAGTACGAGCGAATCGACTGTCGGCGCGTCACGGTTGCCAACGCGATCGACTTAGCCGGGTCCCAGAGGCGGATGTTGTTGAGCGTCGCCGAAGCGGCCTTCACCTGGGCCTTGGAGATCGTCGGCGAACCCGCGAAGGAATGATAGGTAACGCTGTCGAGACCGAACGCCGTTCGCGTCGCGATGATGTTTCTTTGGATGTACGGTCCTTCGAGCGATCCCTGCGCCGGTGAGACCTTGACGGTCTGCAAGATCGTCGGATAGAGAACACCGATCACGAGTGCCACGAAGATCCACAGTCCCACCGCGACCGCCGGCAGCGACCAACCGCGTGATCGCACGTTGGCGAGCAGAATGATCGCGGCCGCGAGGGACAGGTAGAACAGGATCGTCTGGGCGGGCATGCGGGCGTGGACGTCCGTGTAGGCAGCACCCTGGGCGTAGCCGTTGGTCGAGTTGACCAGCTCCCACTTGGCGATGATGTAGCCGGCCGCCTTCATGAGCGCGATACCCGCGCCGATGACCGAGAGGTGTGCCTTCACCCGAGGATCGACTCGGGGTGTCACGCGCGTCGCGCGGATCCCTCCGTTCAGATAGTGAAATCCCGTCGAGGCCAGCAGCACCACGAAGAGCGACACCAAGACCCACGTGACGATAAAAGAGAAGAAGGGCAGGGTGAAGATGTAGAAACCGATGTCCTTGTGAAAGAGGGGGTCGGCGACGTGAAACGTCTGGCTGTTGGCGAAGAGGAGGTACTTCTGCCACTGACCCGTGGCGTTGAGTCCCGCGACGATGGCCATGACGAACGCGATGACGGCGTAGATCCGTCGCGCGTGGGGTCGAACGACGTTCTGAAAACGACGGACGATCTCGTCCTCGGGCTCGAAGGAGAGATCGCGCGCGCCGAATCGGTCGGTGAGCAGGAGATTGCCCCACATCAGCGCGAAGAAGACCGCTCCGAAGGTGAGCCCCAGACCGACTTTCACCCAAAAGAGGGTGGAGAACACGCTCGAGAGTCCGACCGACGAGAACCACATCTGATCGGTCCACAGCACCGCCAGACTGCGCAGCGACAGAAAGCCGATCAGCACCACGGCGATCGCGAGGCTCACCCAGAAACGTCGCGAAAGACGACCTAGTCGGCGCGGACGCGGTGGTACATCGGTAGGGCTACGCACGCTGCGAGCCTAGGACGTTTCTCAAACGGGCACGACGGCGCAGGCGCAACCGGCGTGCAGCGGCGGGTACGCCGTGCCACTCGGAAAGGCCTGACCGGCCAATCGCTCGCCCGCGTGGGCGTCGAGCGCACAGGCGTCACAGGGCGCGTCGTTCGGCGCGGCGTAGAAGCGAACTGATCGACCCTGGGACGCGGCGAGGACGCCGAGATGGAAGGCCCGGCGTGCGGCGTCGGTGCAGAGCCGCTCGACACGTGCGCCGCGCCACTCCTTGTAGGCGGTGTTCGCACGTTCGTTACCGTCGCCGCTGCCGTCAGCGAGGATCCTCTTGCGAAGTGCCAGGACGATCGTCACGGCGAGGTCCGCGGAACATTCGTTGATCGCCGAACGACTGGACGCGCCGCCACTGGCGCCCGCCTCCTCGTAGGCGAAGCGCACGCCCGCCGTCGACGCGTCGACGAGTGCGTCGTGGGCCGCTTCGGCGTACCGCCCACGCTGGACGTGCTCGTCCTCGAGTTCGACCGTGATCATCCCCTTCACGTCGCGCAGACGTTCGAGCATGATGTTCTGGTCGTCCTGGAGCGCGCGCTTGACCTTGCGCGTCAACGCGGCGAGCGGCTCCTCAAGGGCGGCGTCGCGACGATGGAACAGTTCACCGGTGGGCGTCTCGAGCTTCGCCGCGGGCGTCTTGCGCGGCGCCGGAACCGAGGCGCCGCGCTCTTCGAGCGTGGCCTTGCGGAGTCGGGCGAAGATTTCGTTGACGACGTCGGTGCCCGAGGGGTCCTCCTCCATCGCGGCGGCGACGCCGGCCGGTTCGGCGGTCTTGGCGGCCTTGCGGGGCTTGGGTTTGATGACGTCGGAGGTATCGGGTGTCGGGGTCAGCGCGGCGTCGGGTACCGATCGAAGGGGCGTCCCGGCGAGCAGTTCCTCTTCGGTCGGTTCGGGCATCGACGGTCCGTGGCGCAACGCGTCGAGGGCGGCGGCGCGCGCCACGTCGTCGGAGTTGTTGATGCCCGCCAGGATGGTCTCCACCTGTTCACTGAGCGAGGAGACGAAACTGCCGAGCGTGTCGCGCGCGACGCGCAACTGGTCGATCTGCAGATGCAGCGCCTTTCGCTTGACGGCCAGATCGTTGAGTACGGTCTTTCGCGCTTCGCTCGCCTGCTCGACCACGGCCCGACCCTGTTCCCGCGCGCGGTCCACGAGTGCCTCGCCGTTCACCTTGCCCGAGTCGATGAGACGCTCCGCCCCGAGGCGGGCGTCGTGGTCGATCTGGTTCGCGGTGTTCTCAGCCTCGGTGATGATCTGCGCGGCTCGTTCCTGAGCTTCGATCAAGTGACTCGAGCTGCGCTGCTGGCTCTCGGTGAAGAGCTGGGCGCTGCGTTCCTGGGCTTCAGCGGTGACGCGAGCGGCCTCTTCGTGCGCCATACGCAGTATCGCCGCGCTCTGGGTTCCGAGCGCGCTCGCCAGGGTCGCCTCGTCGAAGGTCGGATTCGCGGCGCGGCGCTGGGCCTCGGCGAGCTGGGACTGCAGTTCGTGGATCCGGGTCTCCATGTGGGCCACTTCACGGGCCACGGCCTCGAGGTGCAGCCGCACTTCTTGGGGGTCGATCCCACCCTTTCGAATGGTCGTGAAGTTGGTTCGGGCTATCTCAGTCGACGATTGGCGCGTGGTGGAGAGGATTCGGCGTTCGTCCATTCCCTCAAGACTACGGCGTGGCACAGCATAGGAATGTCTTAACGCGGCGTTGTAAGGGCAATCGGCGTGTCGCCGCCCAGGGCGTGCAGGTCGCGCAGCGCCTGGCCCAGCGTGTTGACACCAATCACCCGCAGTCCCGACTGGGCGGCGGCCAGAGCGACGGGGAGTTCCACCTTCGGGACGAAGAAGATCTGGGCCCCGGCGTGCTCGACCGCGACGGTCTTCTCGGCGACGCCCCCGACGTCACCGACGTTGCCGTTGGCGTCAATCGTTCCCGTCGCTGCGACCACCCAGTGGCCCGTCAACGTCCCGGCACTCAGCTTGTTGATGAGTGTAAGGGTCATGGCGAGGCCGGCCGAAGGACCTCCGATGTAACTCGTCTTGATCGAGATGCTGCCGGGCAAGGCGTAGCGGACACCGTCTTCGGGTTCAATCCCGAGCCACGACCGGTCTGGCCCACTGACGCCGGGGCATCCGGACGATCCCTGGTCACTCGGTGCCGCGGCCGTCGTGACGGTGAGGACGCGCGGCGACCCCCAAGTGATGATCCCCTTGGCGTTGATGTGGGCCTTGGCGACCTTGAGATGAACGACGGTGCCGGCTCTCAGCGGATGGATCGCCCCGATGAGCCCACACGCCGAACGGATGGTCGTGTCGTTGACGCCCACGACTTGGTCAGCGACGCTCAGTCCGGCCTTGCGTGCCGGCGAGGGCGCCACGACACCGGTCACGACCGCGCCCGAGGAGACGGCAGTCAACTTCCACCCGAGTGCGCGTAACGCGGCGACCTCAGCCGCCTGCTTGGAGTCGCTCATCTCCAAGAAGCCCTGCGCGTTGAGCTCGTCGGTGGGAATGCCGGGCTCGACGAGTTCACTGGCGTTCACGAATTCGACGTGGGACTGGAAGTGGGCCGTCAACCACTGCCACGCGCTGAGCGACGAGAGATAGACGTCGGCGAGCATGATCTTGTCCATGTGCGGATTAGTCGAGAGTCCTTCAATCTTCACGAGCGGTGCGACGGGCGTCGCGTCGCCCGGTGTCAGCGAGTAGTCGTTCGTGTGGACGTTCTGGAGCACCAAGATGACGAGCAAGATGATCCCGACCGTCACCAGAAACACCTTCAATCGACGCCGAGGGGGCGCAGGTGGTGGAATGGGTTCGTGCGCGCTGATGAACCCACGATACCGGAGACGTCTGAAGAGGCCTTGTTGCGCGCGGGCTTTGGGCAGGGTGAGGACGTCGCGTCGCTGATTCGAACGAACCTCGACTCTCCCGTCGCTCGTCACCGCGTGCTGGCGCTGCGCGGTGGCGTTCGCCAGTCGCTGCTCTCGGTCGACGACTGGATCACCGCACTCGACGACGACGATCTCGACGTGCGTCGCGAGGCGCTCAACCTGTGGGCCCGGGTCGACCTCAACGACGACCGGATCTTCGCGAGCGTGATGCACGCCCTCGATGACGCCGATCCCCTCGTGGTCGACGGTGCCGTCTTCGCTCTGGCCGAGCACCTGTACGTCCCCGCCGTCGACGCGCTGTCACGGATCGCGCGCGAGCACGACGACGCACGTTGTCGCGAGTCCGCGGTCGCGGCACTCGGCGCCATTGGCGACGATCGCGGACGCGCGGCGGTGCTCGCGGCGCTCGACGACAAGCCCGCGGTGCGTCGTCGAGCGATCGTCGCCCTCACCAACTTCGAGGGTCCCGACATTGACGAGGCACTCGAAAAGGCGCGCGACGACCGCGACTGGCAGGTTCGTGCCGCGGTCGATCAACTCGATCGCGGCGACGTCGACTAGAGGTCGGCGTCGCGAAAGAGTGCGTGGAGCGACGACATCTCGTCGAGACAGAGTTGCAAACCGCGAATGACGACCAGGTCCGGCTCGTCGGCGACCTTCACCTCGACCCCGGTGTTCGAGGCGATCAGCTCGGCGAGGTCGTTGAGGCGCGCGTGACCACCCACCAAGGTGAGTCCGCGGGCACTGACGTCCTGGGAGAGGTCCGGCGGAGCGTCGGCGAGTGAATCCTGCACCATTTTCACCGTGGCGATGAGCACGTCGTTGAGCGCGGCGTTCACGAGATCGGCACCGACCACGACTTGCACCGGCTTACCGTCGTCCACGGTGCGCGCCTGGATGGTCTCGAAGAGACCACGCGTACGCCCGAGGGCCGAAGCGAGATTGAACTTCAGCAGCTCGACGGTCGAGGGCGCCGCGACGACGCCGTGACGTTGGCGCAAGAGCGCGGCGATGGCCGTATCAAGGTCGCTGCCGCCTTGACGACGCGTGCTGCTCGTCACGATGCCGCCGAGGGAGATGAGTGCCGCTTCCGACGCGCCGGCGCCGAGCACCGTGACCGCTGAACCAACCGGGTCCTGGACGGGAAGACCGAGACCGATCGCCGCCGCGAGTGGTGCCTCGAGCAGACTCACCTCTCGCGCGCCGGCCTGGATGGCGGCTTGGCGCAACGCGCGCCGCTCGATCGACGTCGCGAGTGACGGCACGCTCATCACGACGCGGACCCGACTGATCTTCGAGATCCCTCCGCGCTCGAACAGGCCCGACAACAGTCGCGCGGTCACGTCGAAGTCGACCGTCGCGCCCTGGGCGAGTGGGCGGAAGGCCACGACGTGACGCGACGTGCGCGCGACGAGGTCCAGGGCGCCGTAACCGAGTTCGACGACGTCTCCGGTGCGCGTGTCGATCGCGACGATCGTCGGCTCGTCGAACAGGATGCCCTGTTGTGCGGTCGCCAAACGTGTCGATCCCGTCCCTACGTCGAGTGCCACGTCGGTTGCCATAGAGAATGATGTTAGAGCGACGCGTATTGCGCCTCGATTGCTTACTAGCCTTGACCTTCGTGGGTTGGGTGTCGAGAACGAGTGCATGGCTCCCTTGGCGACGTCACGCGAGCCCTCCGCCAGCGGAGTCGCGCACGTGGATGCACCCCAGTGAATTACCGAGTTTCACCTCGCTGGTCGCGACGCGTAAGCAGGTTCGCTCGCGCACCGCGCGCGCCATTGCCTCGGTGATGCTCGCGGCGCTGTTCATCGGTGGCGCCGGTCTCGCCTCCACTCAGAACTCCCCTCCACCCAATCAGGCCATGCCGGCCCAGATCGTCACCTCCCTCAACGACCTGCCCCAAGTGGCGCGCGCCGCCGCGCAACGCACGGTCGAGCTCACCATCACGACCCCGGGTCACGTGCGCAACGTCGCGGCGATGGCCCTGCCCCACAATCTCGCGGTCACGACGACGCCCATTTCGCGCAAGGCGCTCATCACCGGGTCGATTCCTGGGCACCTCAACTTTCACGTCACGTGGATCGGGCGTGACAAGACGCTCGGCTTCACCATCGTTCGTCTCGCCATCAAGGTGCCGTCGTCGAGCTTCGCCCCGCTGCCCGCGAGCACGTCAGTGGTTGCGGTCGCGCCCGTGGTGCGCAATTCAACGAGTCCGCCGCACTACGCCTGGGCGAACACCACGCTCGGCGATCCCAAACTCAAGGCCAACGGCGTCGTCAGCTACCTCGCGACGCAGTCGTTCTGGAACCTCAACGGCTACCCCGACGCGATCGCCGTCAATCAGTCGGGAAAAGTCGTGGCCGTGCTCTCGACCAACGATCAGTGGTTCTCCGCACAGTTCGTGGCGCTGGTGGCCACCATCGTCGCCACGGGCGACGGCTGTCATTCGAGCCTCGGCATCAAGGGCAAGAACGCCCAGGGCGGGGGCGCACTGGTGTCGACGGTCGCGCACCGCGGCGCCTCCACCGGCCACCTGAAACCCGGCGACGTCGTGATCAGGCTCGACGGACACGACATCGATTCCTGGAACACGCTCCTCACGGTGCTCTACCTGACGCCCGCGGGCTCACCGGCGAGTCTCACCTTCCTTCGCCACGCGACCACCCACCATGCCGAAGTGATTCTCGCCTGTGACCTCTAGGTTGGAAGGGTGAGTGACAACCCCTTCGGCGGCATGTTCCAGGACATCTTCAACATTCTCGGTCAACAGGGACCGAACGCCTGGTTCGACACCGCGACCCAACTCGCCCTGAACATCGCCCGGGGCGACGACGGCGACCCCAACCCCCTACCCATCGAACGCCAGCGCCTCGAGGAGCTCTCGCCGCTCGTGGGTCGCCACGTCGACGCGCTCTTTGGTGTCGCGAGCGACCCCGTGGTCACCGCGGTCAACCGCTCGTCACTCACGATCGCCGCCCTCGCCCAGTGGCGGCCACTCATCGAGCCGATGTTCAACAGCCAACCGCCTCCGAGCACCGACGTCGACGTGTCCGAGAACCAGATGATGGCCCAAATGGCCGCCACGCTCGGTCCCCTCTTTACGGGGTTCCAGATGGGTTCGGTCGCGGGTCACTTCTCCGAGCGCGCCTGGTCGCTCGCCGTGCTGCCGCTGCCGCGCGAGAATCACGAACGACTGCTCGTGGTGAACAACCTCGCGAGCTTCGCGCAGGCCTGGTCGCTCGAACACGACGAGGTCTACGTGTTCGCCCTCGCCCAGGAGTTCGTCGCGTCGCTCGTGCTCTCCCAACCCGGAACCGGTGACGCGCTGCGGGCTCTCTTGCTCGACGGCGTGCGCGAGTCCGCCGCCGCCCAGGGCGACCTGCTCGACCGTCTGCAGTCGATGATCAACCCCGAGGACCTCTCGGCACTCATGAGCAATCCCGAGTCGCTGCTCGACGGCATCGAGATGCCCGACGAGACGGCCGCGACGCGCGCCATCAACGCGGCCACCAGCGTGCTGCTGGCGTTCTTTGACGCGGCGGCCCACGAGATCACGACCGCGATCCTCGGCCCACGGCCGGCGCTCGTCGAGGCCTACCGGCGTCACCGACGAAGTGACGCGCGCGGCGAGGACGCGGCAGCGGCGCTGTTCGGCATCGCGACCCAGGGTCCCCACCACGACGCGGCGCACGAGTTCGTGGCGACGCTCGAGGCGCAACACTCACTGAGCGTCTTTGACGCGCTGCTCCGCGTGGACGGCCTGCCGAGCTCGACCGAACTCAGCGATTCCGCTGCGTGGTATCAGCGGGTGACGAACTCACCGCTCGCTTAGGACTCTTCGTCGTACCCGAGGTTCCACTCGACGAGCAGGTTCTCACGCTCCGCGTCGCGGTTCACGCGCTCGCGGTTTCGTCGGAACTGGGGGTCGTGCGGGGGCAGGAAGCGCAAACGGGCGTCGATGCGGTCCACGAAGGACTGGATCTGCTCCTCGTCGCCAAAGACCATCCGGCACTCCCAGTGGGGCGCGACCGGTCCTAGATAGATGACTTGGACGTGACCGACGGGGTCGACGACCTCGGTCGATTCGGTGGTCGGGACCTGACTCACGGTGCTCCTTCGGGTTCCTCGGTGATACGGACAGCCATTCTACCGGCTCACCAGGCCCCCTTTTGCGGCCGATACCGGCGTCCCGGGGTATCCTCCACGATGTAATTACGAAGCCCCTCGCGACAGGGAGAAAGCGTAACCAGAATGCAACGACGCACACAGGTTGTTTTAAGGTTGTGTGGCTACGCTGAGGGAAGAAGGGGCTAGGGGGCAAGCATGAGTACCGAGTGGATGGCAGACGGCAAGTGTCGTGAGTACCCCGCGGGTGTCTTCTTTCCTCGCGACGGCATTGGGGTCATCAAGGCCCAGAAGATCTGCGCGACCTGCCCGGTCGCCGAGCAGTGCCTCGTCTACGCCCTCGACAATCACGTCGACCATGGCATCTGGGGTGGCAAGAGCGAGCGTGAGCGCCGTCGCCTCCAGCGCACCCGTCGACGTCGTTCGGCGTCGAGCGACTTCTAGTCACCGTCACGTCGCACGATGTTCGAGTGCGTCATCAATATCTCCGAAGGGCGGGACCTGCCGCTGCTCGAGCAGATCACGCGAGCCGGTGGCACGTCGCTTCGTGACCGCCACCGCGACCGCCACCACAACCGTTCGGTCTTCACGCTCATCAACGAACCTGAGGCGCTCTTGCTCGACGTGCACTCACTGGTGCAAAGCGCCTACCAGCGCCTCGATCTTCGTCGCCACAGCGGTGTCCATCCGCGATTCGGCGTCGTCGACGTCGTGCCGTTCGTCGCGCTGGCTCCGAGCGGTCCCGAGGAGGCCTGTGCGCTACGCGACGAAACCGCCACCTGGTTCGCGGACACCCTCTCGGTGCCGGTCTTTCTCTACGGGCCCCTCGCCGACGGCTCAGTCCGTTCACTCCCCGACGTTCGCCGTCACGCCTTTGACACGCTCGAGCCCGACCTCGGGCCTTCGACACCCGCGCCGGCCCGCGGCGCCGTGGCGGTCGGTTGTCGCCCGGTCCTCGTGGCGTGGAATCTCTGGCTGCACGACGTGACGATGGACCAAGCCAGAGCCATCGCGGCGGCCGTGCGCCAGAGTGACGTCCGCGCACTGGCCTTCGAGGTCGGCGACGACGTGCAGGTCAGCTGCAATCTGCTCGACGCGGCGGTGGTGCCGCCCTCGCAGGTCTATGACCAGGTGAGGGCCCTGGTGCCCGACGGCGGCGTGATCGAGCGTGCCGAACTGGTCGGTCTGGCCCCCGCGGCGCTACTCGCCGCCGAAGAGCCTTCGCGGTGGGACGAATTGGGACTGAGCGAGGACGCCACGATCGAGGCCCGACTGGCGCTGTAGGACCTAACTGGCCTGAGAACGGCGTTCGATAGCCCGGGCACGGCGGAGGCGGCGTCGCTCTCGTTCGCTCATGCCGCCCCAAATACCGAACTTCTCGCCGTTTTCGAGCGCGTACTCGAGGCAGTCCTCGCGTACGACGCAACCTCGACAGACCTCTTTGGCCTCACGAGTCGACGCGCCGCGCTCGGGAAAGAAGAGATCCGGGTCCACGCCCATGCAGTTCGACCGCGCCTGCCAACCCCTGTCTTCCATCCCGCTCAACAGTTCGCCAATCTCCATATTGCGTTCCTCCCCGTCGGCGGTCCCCCACCGTTGTAATTACAACGGTGTCATTGTTGCGGGAATTTGGCGAAAAAGCAAATGGAATTTATGAAATCCCTCATGAAACGTGATTTCGGTGTGCTCAACCAGCACGACGGTTACGGACGAAATCATCGAGGGCGTACGTCCCCAACTCGTCGACCGACGTGTAGAACGTTCGCCCCCCGTTCACACGAGAGATCTGTTCGACGAAAGGAAACTGGCTGCGCTCGATGTCGAGGGCGAACATGTTGATCTTGATCCCCGCCTTCGTACAGCGCAGCACCTCGGCCATGGTCCGCTCCAGCGTCTCGTGCACGGGAGGCCAGGAGAAGAAG
>Ga0075520_1001144_pt1 | contig 12521 bp, 9 predicted proteins | sample NGEPerB_FD_75100 | JGI IMG/M metagenome (GOLD analysis project Ga0075520, IMG submission 75100) | Arctic peat soil microbial communities from the Barrow Environmental Observatory site, Barrow, Alaska, USA - NGEE PermafrostAB12-B | ecosystem: Environmental > Terrestrial > Soil > Wetlands > Peat ... | reverse complement strand
GTCATGAAACTCTCTCTCCCATTGATCATTGGTTTCGGGTGGTTCTTTGCCGCCCCCGTCTTCCTCAAAGCCACCATCGAACGAACGGTTGAAAAAACCTTTGCGGTTCAGCCGGGCGGCACGCTCAAGGTCGAGACCGCCGGCGGCAACATCAGCGTGGAGCCGGGTGCCGGTGACACGGTCAAGGTCGTGGCGAAGGAAAAGATTCGCGCCAGCAATGACGCGGAGGCCGATGACGTATTGAAGGATTTGACGCTGACGATCGAGCAGCAGGGCAACAACGTCTCGGCCAGCGCCAAGTACGATCGCGGGGTCGGCGGCTGGTTCAGCGGTCGGCAGCCAGTGCAGGTCGATTTTATCGTCACGGTCCCAAGCCATTACAGCACCGATCTCAAGACGTCTGGCGGCAACCTTACGGTCGGCGATCTGGCGGGCGGGATGGAGCTGAACACGAGCGGGGGAAATGTGAAACTCGGCAACATCGACGGCACGGTCAATGCCGGCACCTCGGGCGGGAATGTCAGCCTCGGATCGTGCACGGGGGACACGAAGCTGCGGACCTCGGGCGGAAACGTCCGGGCGGACCGGATTGTGGGCCGGGCCGACCTGGGCACGTCGGGGGGCGATATTGTCGTGAAACTCGTGGAGAATGTGCTCTCAGCCCACACCAGCGGTGGCAGTGTGGAAGCCGGGATCGGCGGCGCGCTCAAGGGCGATTGTTCGCTCGGCACCTCGGGCGGTGACGTAAACGTGACGGTCGACAAAGCCGCGGCCTTCCGGCTCGATGCGGCGACGAGCGGCGGCCGGGTCCGGGCGGACGGGTTGACGATCACGCTCGATGATGGTGGCACCGGACGCAGCCATCTTTCCGGCAATGTCAACGGCGGTGGCCCCCTGCTCAAGCTGCGCACTTCGGGCGGCAGCATCCGGGTCGTCACCAAATAGGTCTTTTGTCAGTTGATCGGTTGTGCTCAGGCCGGGCGGGAGACTGCCCGGCCCGTTGGTTACTTGCGCCAGCCGCCGGCCGGGATTCGGCGCCCGCGGAACCCTTTCTACACGGATTTTGCCGGACCGTCGCGGAATTGTCACCAAAACAGATTATATTAAGGTCGCAATGAACGCGTGCCCTTCTCCCGTCTGGAATGACCTGTCGGACGGTTCGTGCGGGACCATGCTTTCGTTCTGCACGGCAATCAGCGACAGTGTGCCTGAATCTCCCGATGGTTCGCCCGGCAGTTTCCGGTGGTACGAGCAAGATTCGGCCGACGACCTGGCGGACGAGATTCTCGCGTGGGCGTCGGCGGAGGAGGCAACTTTGCCGCGGCCGGACGCGGGTTTGGCGGACGATTTCTCGCCGGTCCGCGGATTGCCGGCCTGATGGAGCGGGGGGGGTCTTAACGGAGGCGCCGGCATTCTTGGTTTCGAGCGCCGGTCCCGTGGCAGGCGCGTAACCGGCCGCCGGTCACGGAAGACTCGGGCGGAACAGGTTCGGGCCCGCAAAAGCACTCGCGAACGGCCGCGGCCTTGGTTCAATGGCCGCATGACCACTGAAGCAGCCTATGCGGAACTGGTTTCGAAACTCAAACGCGCTCATGTTCTCGGCACGGTGAACGGACTGCTGGGCTGGGATGAACAGGTCAATCTGCCGCCGGACAGCGCCGATCTCCGCGGCGACCAGCTCGGCGTCATGGCCGAGCTGCAGCATGCCGCGGCCAGCGACCCGCGGGTGGGGGAGCTGCTGACGCTGCTGGAGGGCCGGCCGGAGGAGTTTTCGGCCGATCAGCGGGTCGTGCTCAAATACAGCCGCCGCGACTACGACCGCGTGGTGAAGCTGCCGCCGGAGTTCGTCAGCGAAAAGGCGCGCCACAGCAGCAGGTCCTTTCACGCGTGGGCGGAATGCAAGGCCAAGGCCGATTTCGCCGGCTACGCGCCTTTCCTGGAGAAACACCTCGAGCTGGCAAAACAGGAGGCCGCCTATCTGGGCGATGCCGCGGCGCCCTACGATTACATGATCGACCGGCACGATCCGGGGATGACCGCGGCGGTAATCGAGCGTCTTTTCGCGGAGCTGAAGGAGGGCTTGGTGCCGCTCATGCGCGAGATCGTGTCGTCGCCCATCAAGGCGCGGCCGGACATCTTCCGCGGGTTCCCAGTGGAGCGGCAGCGCGAGTTTCTGCACGCCGTGACCGGGCGGCTCGGCTTCAACTACAAACGGGGGCGGATCGACGTGTCGCTGCACCCGTTCTGCGAGGGCAGCGGCGCCGACATCCGCATGACCACGCATTTCGACGAGAGCAATCCGCTCAATTCGCTGTTCAGCGCGATCCACGAAACCGGCCACGGCCTGTACGAGCAGGGCCTCGTGCTCGACCGTCAGGGCACGCCGCTCGGCCAGGCGGTGGGCATGGCCGTGCACGAATCGCAGAGCCGCCTGTGGGAAAACCAGGTGGCCCGCAGCCGCTCCTTCTGGCGGTTTTTCGAGCCGCGCTTCCGCGAGACGTTTTCCGCGCAGCTCGGCGCGGTTTCCTCCGACGAGCTCCACCTGGCGGTCAATGCGGTGCGGCCGACGCTGATCCGCGTCGACGCCGACGAGGTCACCTACAACCTGCACATCATTCTGCGATTCGAGATCGAGAAGCGGCTGTTTGCCGGCACACTGGCGGTGCGGGACCTGCCGGCGGCGTGGAACGCGCTGGCGCAGGAGCTCCTCGGGCTGACGCCCGCCAACGACCGGGAAGGCGTGCTGCAGGATGTGCACTGGTCGGGCGGGGCGTTCGGTTATTTTCCGAGCTACTGCCTCGGCAACATGATGGCCGCGCAGTTCTGGTACCAGGCCCAGGGCGACCTGCCGGGGCTGGACGAGGACTTCGCGCGCGGCGATTTCTCGCGGCTGCTCGGCTGGCTGCGACGGAACGTCCACGAACAGGGCCGTCGCCACGACACCCAGGAGCTGGTCCGGGTCGTCACCGGCGGGCCGTTGACGCCGCAGCCTCTGCTGCGCTATCTGCGCGAGCGCTATGGCGCGCTGTATCTGCGGCGGTAGGCCGCGGAGGATCCTCCGGTACGGAAGGCCGGCGCGCGGGCGCGGCAGTTCCGTATTTAACCCATAACTACGATTCTTCCGCGAGCGGCCGGCGCAACGTCTGCTGAATGACCCCGCCTTCGAGGGATGAAAGCAGGTTTGGGATGGACGCGTTGAACATATCGGCCAAGGAACGTGCAGGCATGACCAGGGGACTCATTGACACCCACACCCACCTTGACTCGTTCGCCCGGCGCGGTGAACTGCCGGTCGTGCTCGAGAGGGCGCGGGCGGCCGGGCTGGAGGCGATGATTGCCATCGGGACCGAGCCGGGCGACTGGACGCTCTATCGCGACCTGGCGCGCGAACGGGCCGGGACAGTGCGTTACGCGGTGGGACTGCATCCGGGCTCGGTTGAAGCGAACTGGGAGGAGGCGACGGCGCAATTGGAGGCGTTCTTTACCGGCGATGCGCCGCGGCCGGTGGCCCTGGGTGAGATTGGGCTGGACCGGTTTCATCTGCCACCGGAGGCCGCGGAGGCGGAGCGGATCTTTGCGCGGCAGCAGGCCGCGTTTGCGGCCGGGCTGGAAATCGCCCGGCGCGTCGGCGCGCCCGTCGTCGTGCATTCGCGTGGCGCCTTCCGCGAATGCGTGGCGATGATTGATGGGAGCGGGGTCGACTGGAGCCGGGTGGTCTTCCACTGTTTCAGCGAAGGGCCGGCGGAGATGAACGCCCTTGGCCGGCGGGGCGGTCGCGGCTCGTTCACCGGCGTGATTACGTATAAGAATGCCGAAGGCGTGCGCGCGGCGGCGAAAGCGCAGGGGCTGGCGCGGCTGATGATCGAGACCGACGCGCCGTACCTGGCTCCGGTGCCGCAGCGCGGCAAGCCGAACGAGCCGGCGTATTTGCGCCACACCGCGGAATACTGCGCCGGCCTTTTCGGCGTGAGCTACGACGAGCTGGCGGCGGTCACCACCGCCACCGCCAAGGCCTTTTTTGGCCTGTGATCCGGGTCAAAGCGCCAGAACCGCCCAAGCCGCGAGACTTCGCGTCTTCCGATCTACGCTGAGGGGGTCAAGCTTCGTCGAACTTGCGGACGAAGAGCTGCTCCAACTCGGCCAGCATCTGCGGGGCATCATCACCCGTCGCGATAAACTTCACCTTCGAGCCTTTGCCGGCGGCGAGCATCATCAGCCCCATGATGCTCTTCCCGTTTACCTGCTCCTCGTCCTTTTCCACGAATACGTCGCAGCGGTACTTGTTGGTGATACGCACGACCATGGCGGCCGGCCGGGCATGAATGCCCATCTTATTCTGCACGACGAACTCTCTCACGTGCTGCTGCGTGGTCGGTGTGGCTTCGACTTTGTCCATGTAGTTCTCGACTAAGGGCTGGAATCTCGACGGTCCGACACCCTGCTGGCAATCTTAAAACCGAATGTCCGGATTGCGCTGACCGGCCTCATGACGCTGTCCCGACCCGCATGTTTCACCGTCGTGGTCGTTGTCACGATCATTCTCCTGCCCTCGACTGCGGCGTCGGCCGGAGCACGAGGAATATGCGGGTTGATCCCGGATGCGCGGTCCTGGGAAACGGACGCCTCAGATCTTGCGCAGGCTGCAGGCATGCTGGAAAATGAAGTGTGATGCAGCAGGATTAAGCACACACCAAGCCAACCAAACCAGAGTGGCGCCGCTCCTTCGGCGTTGCCCGCCGGCTGTGCCCGTGACATACGCAACACCATGCCCACCACCGCCATCATCGTCCCCTGCCGGCTCGAATCGACCCGATTTCCGTGGAAGTTGCTGCATCCGATCAGGGGAAAACCGCTGCTCCTTTGGGTCGCGCAGCGCATTGCGGCCGAGGCGCCCGAGTTTCCATTGTACTTCGCGGTGGATCACGAGCGGTTGCGGGAGGCGGTCGCGTCCCACGGATTCAAGGTGATCATGACCTCCCCGGCGCATCCGAGCGGCACCGACCGGCTGGCGGAGGCCAACCGGACCGTGCGGGCAGACCGCATCGTCAACGTGCAGGCGGACGAGCCGCTCGTGACGGGCGGGCAGATCCGCGAACTGGCCCGGCTCATTGGCGGCGAGGCGCCAATGGCCACGCTGGCGACGCCGTTCCGCCGCGTGGCCGACTTTTACAATCCCAACCAGGTGAAAGTCGTCATTCGCCGCGATGGCCGGGCGCTCTATTTCTCGCGGTCCCGCATGCCGTTTTCCCGCGATCTGGGACTGACCGTCGATGATGCGTGGGTCGCCTCCAATCCCTGCTACAAGCACCTCGGACTTTATGCCTACCACGCCGCGTTGCTGGAGAAACTCGCATCGCTGCCGCCGGGGCGGTACGAAAAGATCGAGCGGCTGGAACAGCTTCGCGTGCTCGAAAACGGCTACGATATCATGGTTGGCATGACCGAAGATCAAACCATCGGCATCGACACGCCGGACGACGCCGAACGTTTCGAGCAGGCGCTGGAGGACGGCGGGAAACGTTAAGCTGAGAGCCATAAGCCAAGCCGTAACGATGCGAATTGTCGGGACAAGCAGGCTCCTCCACCGATCACCTGACGGCGTTCTTGTCCACGAGCGAGGGCTCGGTACGGCGACCCCGCCCTACCGCTCCGCAGTCAGATCTTCCCTGCTTTTCGCCGCTCGATCAACCGGTAGAAATCAACGAAGAGCGGATCGGCGTCGTGCGGACCGGGCGAAGCCTCCGGGTGGTACTGCACGGAGAAAACCGGGAGCGTTTTGTGGCGCAGACCCTCGACCGTGTTGTCGTTCAGGTTGACCTCGGTGACCATCGCGCCGCGTTGCTCCAGATCCTCGGGCCGGGCGGCAAAACCATGGTTTTGGGCGGTGATCGAGACCTTGCCGGTTTCGAGGTTCTTCACGGGTTGGTTCGCTCCGCGGTGACCAAACTTGAGTTTGAAGGTCTTGGCGCCGAGCGCATGGGTGATCATGTGGTTGCCCATGCAGATGCCGAAGGTGGGATATTTCTCAATGAGGCGTGCCACCGTGCGGTACGCGTAGTCGAGCGGCTCGGGATCGCCAGGGCCGTTGGAGAGAAACACGCCGTCGGGGGCGAGTTCATCCACCATTTCTGGCGTGGCATTCGCCGGCACCACCCAGACGTCGAATCCATGCTGGCGCAGTTTCTTGAGAATGTTGCGCTTGGCCCCATAGTCGATCGCCACGACTTTGAAGCGCTTTGTCGGAGCGATCCAGGAGCCCAGGGTGGTTCCGGCAAGGGAAAATGGCCCGTCCCAGCAGCCTGCCGGGTCCCATTGGTAGGTTTGCCGGCAGGTCACCTCCTTGACAAAGTCGACGCCAACCAGTCCTTCCCACGCCTGCGCGCGGCGCACCGCTTCCTCGTTGGAAATTTCCGCACTGCTGAGGCAGCATTTCATCGCGCCCGTGACCCGAAGCTTCTTGGTGATGGAGCGCGTGTCGACTCCCTGCAGGCCCGGAATTCCGTACTGACGGAGGTAGTCATCGAGGCCCATGCGGCTCCGCCAGTTGCTGCTGACGGGCGACAGTTCCCGCACGACAAAGCCGGAGACCTTCGGCCCGCCCAGGGACTCCTCGTCGTCGGGATTGACGCCGTAGTTGCCGATCTGCACGGCGGTCATGGTGACGATCTGGCCGAAGTATGACGGATCCGTGAGGATCTCCTGGTAGCCGGTCATGCTGGTGTTGAACACCGCCTCGCCGGTGATGGTGGCCTCGGCACCGAAAGCGAGGCCTCGAAAGGCCGAGCCGTCTTCGAGCGCGAGGACTCCTGAACGTGACGTGGGCATCAAAACGCGACGAAATGCCCTTTCTTCACATGTGCCAAGGGTTTTGTAGCGGCGGTGCCAGGGCGGAGGTCCTGGTCATTACAAACTGGCGCAAGTGTATTATGATACGCATTTTGAAATTAGGTCCGCTTTGAAGGCGATTGACGGTGAGGAATAATTTCCATTTCTTGCTGCCGACAATTCAGCAGCCGAAGCCGTTCTGCGTTCCCGCGGGACGGCGCGGGGAACCCAAACGCCGTGTTTTGCGCAAGCAGCGCGGCCGGGGCGTACGGCGGTGAGCCACCACTGCCAAGGCCACTTCTCAGGCCGAGCCCGTCAGCTAACCTCGCAGGCAAGGGGAAGGGCGATCCTCTGGGACGCGAAGTCCGCGTCATCACGGTTGTCCCGCCAGGCAGTGCCGCCGGCGTGCGGCGAAACATGACAACCGATAATGACTGACAGCTCCCTGATGCGGGTGGTGAAGAATTTCTTCATCGGCCGCGAACGCGATCTGACCGATCACGGCCTGTTCCACAAACTCTCGCTCGTCGCGATACTCGCCTGGGTTGGGCTCGGCGCCGACGGACTGTCCTCGTCGTGTTACGGTCCCGAAGAGGCGTACAAGGTGTTGCTGGCGCACCCGCCGCTCGCGGTGTTTGTCGCGTTGATGACTGCCGCCACAGTGATGATCATCTGCGCCAGCTACTCGCAGATCATCGCGTTGTTTCCGGCCGGCGGCGGGGGCTATCTCGTGGCCAGCCGGCTGCTCTCGCCAACGGCGGGTGTGGTTTCGGGCTCGGCCCTGCTCATTGACTATGTGCTGACCATTTCAGTCTCGGTCGCGAGCGGCATGGATGCTCTGTTCAGCTTCCTGCCCGCAGCGTGGTTTTCCTGGAAACTCGCGGCCTCGGTGGGCGGCATTTTGTTCCTCACCATGTTCAATCTGCGGGGCGTGCGCGAGTCGGTGCTGCTGCTGGTTCCGGTGTTCGGGACGTTCCTGATCACCCACACTTTTGCGGTGTTCTATGTATTCGGGGCTCATGCCGGCGCTCTGGCGGCCCTTCCAGGCGATTCAATGAACGCCGTGCACAGTGCTTCGACCGAGGTGGGGATGTTTGGGGTGGTGGCACTGCTCCTGCGCGCCTACAGCATGGGTGCGGGCACGTACACGGGTATCGAGGCGGTGAGCAACGGCCTGCCGATCCTGCGCGAGCCGCGGGTGCGAACCGGTCGGCGCACGATGTTGCTCATGGCACTTTCGCTTGGTGGAATGGTCGCCGGCCTGTTCGTTGCTTACCTGCTGGTCGGAGCGCGCCCGGTCGAGGGCAAGACGCTTAACGCCGTGCTTCTCGGACAGCTTTCTGCGAACTGGCCGCCGTGGTTGGCCAGCACCTTTGTGAACGTCGCCCTGACCAGCGCAGCAGCCTTGCTGATGATCGGCGCGCAGGCGGGTTTCATCGACGGACCCCGCGTGCTGGCCAGCATGGCGCTCGACCGGTGGATGCCGACGCGCTTCACTGCCTTGAGCGACCGTTTTGTCACTCTGAATGGCGTCCTGGTCATGGGTTGTGCGTCGCTGACCGTGCTGCTGCTCACCCGGGGCGACGTGGGCCTGCTGATCGTCCTTTACAGTATCAACGTCTTCATCACCTTCAGCCTGTCCCAAGCCGGAATGGTGCGCCATTGGTGGCAGGTGCGCCGGGAGGATCCTTCCTGGAAATGGAGGCTGGCCATCAACGCGGTGGGATTTGGCCTCACGTTTTCCATCCTCATCACGCTGGCGGGGGTGAAGTTTTTCAGCGGGGGCTGGGTGACGCTGGTCACGACCACCGTACTGATCGCGACCGCGTTCGCGGTGCGCCGCCATTATGACGGCGTGCGGAAGCAGATCGCGAACCTCGACAGTATCGTCCAGGCCGCGGAACTCCCGGCGCAGCCCGGGGCGAAAGATTTTGCGCCGACGTCGAACCGCACCGCCGTCATTCTCGTCAACGGATTCAACGGCCTCGGACTCCACACGCTATTGGGCGCGGTGCGCCTGTTTGGTGGTGGCTTCCGTCGCATGGTGTTCGTCCAGATCGGCATTCTCGATGCGGGCAACTTCAAAGGATCGGACGAGATTGAGCGGCTGCGGGCGCACGTGAAACAGGAGGCTGAACGTTACGTGAAATTCGTGCGGACCCGCGGAGGCGAGGCCGAGGCGGTGACCGCCGTGGGCCATGAGGTGCTCGATGAACTGAGCAAGCTCGTGCCCGAGCTGATCGAGCGCAATGCCAACGTGATTTTCTTCACGGGCCAGCTCGTGTTCGAGCGGGAGACCTTCTGGACGCGCTGGTTGCACAATTACACGGCATTTGCCCTGCAACGGCGGTTGTTCCTGCGCGGCCTGCCCTGCGCCATTGTGCCCATCCGGGTGTTGGAGTCGGTCGGCTCCAGGGCGCAAACCCCGGCCTAGACGGCAGCGGGTGGACTGGGGGGCGCGACGTCCCCAACGGCGTTTCGCTCGAAGTCCCAACTGTGCTAACCGACGGTGTGGACGGGTGTTCCCTCGCCGGAGGCGTGCGGCCATTTGACAGAATGGTTAGGAGGCTTATTACATTGCCTCTGCATTATGTCCTACACTGAAGACCGCTCCTCTTGGTTCGAAGGGCAAGGATTGTGGCAGCACCTTCCGGAAGCCGACTGGCGGGATTGGAGTTGGCAGCTGAAGAACCGCATCACGAGCGCGGCTCAGCTTGAGCAATTCATGACGCTCACGCCCGAAGAAAAGGCGGGCTGTCTGTTTGCCGGCCGCAAACTGGCCCTGGCGATCACGCCCTATTTCTTTAACCTCATCGACCGCAACGACCCGGACTGTCCGATTCGCCGGCAGGTCATTCCGCGGAGCGATGAAATGCTCGTGTCGGAGGAAGAGATGCTCGATTCTCTCGGCGAGGATGCGCACTCGCCGGTGCCGGGATTGGTGCACCGCTATCCCGACCGGGTGCTGTTCCTGGTGACCGACCGGTGCGCGGCCTATTGCCGCTACTGCACGCGCAGCCGCCTGGTGAGCAATGCGCAGGACTACAATTTCCATCCCGAACATGAACGGGCGCTACGGTACATTGAGGCGCATCCCGAGGTGCGCGATGTGCTGCTCAGCGGGGGCGATCCGCTGCTGCTTTCCGACCGCAAGCTCGACCACCTGCTGGGCCGGCTCCGCGCCATCAAGCACGTGGAGTTCATTCGCATCGGGTCGCGCATTCCGGTTTTTCTGCCCCAGCGGATCACGCCGGAATTGTGCGAGCTGTTCAAGAAGCACGGTCCGATCTGGATGAGCATCCACGTCAATCATCCGAAGGAATGCACCCAGGAACTCAAAGACGCCTGCGAACGCCTGGCGTTTGCCGGTGTTCCGCTGGGCAACCAGAGCGTGCTCCTGCGGGGGGTGAACGACGACGCCGACGTCATGAAGGCATTGGTGCATCGCCTGCTGCGAATGCGGGTGCGACCCTACTATCTGTACCAGATGGATCTGATCACCGGGGGCTCGCACTTCAAAGTCGACGTGCGCAAGGGCATCGAGATCATCCGCGCCCTCCGCGGGCATACCACGGGCTATGCGGTGCCGCAGTATGTCATCGACGCGCCGGGCGGCGGCGGCAAGGTGCCGATCAATCCGGAATACATCGAACGCATCACCGACGACGAGATCGTGCTCAAGAATTATCAGGGCCAGACGTTCCGGTATCCCCTCAAGACGACGCCACGCAAGCTGCCGGTTCCAGCGGAAGGCGCCACGGTTGCAGGTGGGGTGATGCCTTCGGAACTGTTTACCTGAAATGACTTATGGCGGAAGGTGCGATCATCTCAATCGGAGCTGCGTGCCGGCGGCGAGGGGTAAGTTGTTCACAGGAAGTTCACACAACTATTTTTCAACGCTTTTGCCTGGGGCGCGTCTATCTTCAACGAAACAAGCATCGTTCTATTGGACGATCATTGTTGTAGTTCTTACGGTTTGCTTGGTGTTAGGTCATGCAGGGCCGCCTTTAAGAAGGGCGGCCCTCATGATTTAATAGGGGCCGTTTGGCGGAAGCACGCCGGGGAGTCTGCCCGACGGGAGGAGGCGAAGACGGACCAACCGCCAGGTCAGGTCCTGCTCTCCAGAAATCGCGCGAAAATCAGCTTTCCGCCGGCTGAGGGCAAGACGCTCGTGATCTCGGCGGACACCCGGCGCCCGAGATGGGTGCGCGCGGCGCCCACCACCACCATCGAACCGTCCTCCATGAAGCCCACGGCCTGCCCCTCCTCCTTGCCCAGTTTGACGAGGTCAATTTCGATGGTGTCACCGACCGTCAATTCCTGACGAAGGGCTTGGGCGAGCTGGTTGAGGTTGAGCCACGGCACACCGTGAAATTCAGCCATCTTCGCCAGATTGTAGTCGGTGGTAAGCAACTTGGCGCGCAGCGATTGCGCCAGAAACACGAGCTTGGCATCGACGTCCTGCCGCTTGCTAACGTCGCTTTCGTGAATGCGGAGATCAAGGTTCTTGATCCGGCGCAGCTCGTTCAGGACATCGAGGCCGCGGCGGCCGCGGGCCTGTCGCAGCGGATCGGGCGAATCCGCGACGTGCTGCAACTCCTCGAGCACGAAGCGGGGAATCACCAGCGCGGCATTGATGAATCCCGCCGCGCAGGTCTTCGCGACGCGACCGTCGATCAACGCGCTCGTGTCCACCACGACCAGCGGAACGTCGACTCCGTGCGGAACGAACCGCACGTAAGGGATGACGAGATTGAACTCATCCTTGCCGCGCAGCGCGATGACCGCCCCCAGATACGAACAGGCCAGGAACAGCGCCAGGCGAAAAAGATAGACGGTCTGCGGATCGTTTTCCGACGCGTATTCGAACAGCGGCGAGATGGAGATTAAGAACGAGATCAGCATGCCGACGGCGAGGCCGAAGGTGATCGCCGACAGCCCCCGCAGCGAAAAACCCTTGAGGAGGATGTCCACCAGGACCACCAGCGCACCAATCAGCAGGCCGATGATCGTGGCTCGCATCCGATAAGCATCCCACTGCTGGATCGTGTAGCAGACCAGCCAGCCGGCGCCTGCGCAGAGGACGACAAAGGCAATCCGGATGGGCAGCAGGGTCTTGTTCATCGCCGGAGCCACCCCAGCGCCAGCGGCCGCAGGATGCCGACCGCCCTCAATGGATGGAGCAGGATGATCGTCCGCCGGGCCTCGGCGTTCTTCTCCGTCGCGTTATCCATGAAATTCATGCGACCACACCGCCCGCGACATGACAACGCAATATTGCGACGGCGCGGCTCTGGTTTGGAGGGCGGCGCGCGGTCGCCGCCAAATGCCCGAGCGGCGCTGACGGAGCGGGAAGCAACGGAGGTGCTATAAACTTTTCGAACGGGCGAGTGGATCTGGAATCGACCGCCTTGGAGAACGCGGAGTCCGCCAAGCTGCTCGACAATCCCTGAAGGAACGTTTTGGTGGGGAGAATGTTTGAGCAGCTCACCCTCCTGGCCCCGGGTTTGCTGGGCGGCTCGGTGGCCAAGGCCGCCCGCCACCGGGGGCTGGCCCGCCGCATCGTCCTGTGGTCGCGCCGGCCCGAGAATCGCGTGCGGCTGCGGGACCAGCCGTGGTGCGACGAGGTCCGCGACACTCCGGAGGAGGCGGTTCGTGGCGCCAATCTGGTCGTCCTCGCCGCCCCGGTGGAGAAG